>Ga0207652_10002916_pt1 | contig 14311 bp, 13 predicted proteins | sample KBSC63BmetaG_FD_184334 | JGI IMG/M metagenome (GOLD analysis project Ga0207652, IMG submission 184334) | Corn rhizosphere microbial communities from Kellogg Biological Station, Michigan, USA - KBS C6-3B metaG (SPAdes) (version 2) | ecosystem: Host-associated > Plants > Roots > Rhizosphere ... | reverse complement strand
AGCAAAATCGAGAGGTTGTGGGAAGGGGAGTCAACAAAGTTGGCGGCAACGTCAATCGGGTTTGCAGCCGGGAGCGCCCGCGCAGGACAAAATGCCGGCCCGGAACGTTAGTGTCACCGGCCACCGGAAACCTGGTCGGATTTTTCGTGGACGTCAACCGAGGGGGCGCGCGACGCCGCACAGCATCTCGCCTGCCAGCAGGGGCGCCGCCGTGGGATCGCCGGGATGAGCGACCCGCAAGAAGCTGTTGCGCACCTGGCCCTCGTCGTCCCGGCGCGTGCGCGGGTGCTGCGGATCCAGGTAGTTGAAGACCGTTCGGCCGTGTCGCGCCTCCACGAACGAGATCCGGCCCGACCCGTCGACCTCGGAGACGATGGCGGCGTCGTCGGGCACGTCGCAGGGGTTCTCCTCGCCGCCGGCGACGGGCGCGACCCGGAAGATCAGCACGTCACCGGGGCGGGCGGCCGTGGCGGGAATTTCCGGATGCGCGCTCTTCAGGTACTGCCACAGCGACGGGACCGTTCCGTCCGTGCCGAAGCGTAGCCCCGCCTGCTGCAAGGCCGCCACGACGAAGTCCGACGACTCGCTGCGCCCGCGGATCCCCGCGCGTGGTCGTGGGTGCTCGCTGTGACCCGCCACGAAGACCCATTCGGGCAGGCGGTTCGGCGGGGGCGCCCGATGCGCGCACCCAGCCGTCGCCGCCGCCATCGGAACGAGCATCAACAGCCTGCGCGAAAGCGACATGTAGGATAAAGTAGATCTTTGCCCGACATTGTCTAGAAACCGCCGTGCGGACGGGGACGAGGGGCCCCGCCGCGGAGATCCCGCTGATTCCTGCGGCGCCGCGCTACAATGGGGGACGATGAGGAATGTCGTCATCGCTGGCGCCGCCCGTACCCCCATTGGCTCGTTCCAGGGCGAGCTGGCCGGGCTCACCGCGCCGCAGCTCGGCAGCGTCGCGATCCGGGCCGCGCTGGAACGCGCCACCGTTGCCGCGGACCAGGTTGGTGAGGTGTACCTGGGCTGTGTGCTGCCGGCCGGTCAGGGCCAGGCGCCCGCGCGACAGGCCTCCATGCGGGCAGGGGTCCCCGCCTCCGTCGGCGCGGTCACCGTCAACAAGGTCTGTGGTTCGGGGTTGAAGGCGGTGGTGTTCGGGGCGAACGCGATCGCCACCGGCGAGCACGACGTCGTCGTCGCGGGCGGCATGGAGTCGATGAGCAACGCGCCCTACCTGCTGCCGAAGGCGCGCGAGGGTTACCGCCTGGGGCACGCCCAGGTGATCGATTCCTTGATTCATGACGGGCTGTGGGACGCCTACGGCAACGTCCACATGGGCGACTGCGCCGAGCTGTGCGCGCGAGAGAAGAAGATCTCGCGCGAGGAGCAGGACGCCTACGCCGCCGAGTCGTACCGCCGCGCCCTGGACGCGCAGGCGAACGGTCGTTTCAAGGGCGAGATCGTGCCGGTCGAGCTGCCGCAGAAGAAGGGGCCGCCGAAGATCGTCGCCGACGACGAGGAGCCACGCCGGGGCGACGTCGCGAAGCTGGCGGCCCTGCGCCCCGCCTTTCAAAAGGACGGCAGCATCACCGCCGGCAATGCGTCGTCGATCAACGACGGCGCGGCGGCCCTGGTGTTGTGCGCCGAGGAGACCGCCCGGGCGCGCGATCTGAAACCGCTCGGTCGCATCGTGGGCGCGGCCACGTTCGCGCAAGCGCCGGAGTGGTTCACCACCGCGCCGGCGGGCGCCATCGAGCGGCTGCTGGCCAAGATCGGCTGGCGCAAGGACGACGTCGATCTCTGGGAGATCAACGAGGCGTTCGCCGTCGTGTCGGTCGCCAACAACCGGGCGCTGCAGCTGGATCCCGGGAGGGTCAACGTGTGGGGCGGCGCCGTGGCGCTGGGGCACCCCATCGGCGCCAGCGGCGCGCGCGTGCTGGTGACGCTGCTGGCCGCCCTGGCGGCGCGCGGCGCGAAGCGCGGCGTCGCTTCCTTGTGCATCGGAGGCGGCGAGGGCATCGCGCTCGCCGTCGAGCGGCCGTGACGGCCGTGGAGCGCCTGGGCGTCATCGGCGCCGGGCAGATGGGGCGGGGGATCGCGCAGTTGGCGGCATCGCATGGGCTGACCGTCGTCCTGGCCGATCAAGGGCGGGACCTCGCGGATCGCGGCAAGGCCGTGGTGGCGGCCCAGCTGGCTTCGCTGGTCGAGAAGGGCAAGGTCACGCCGGCCGCCCGCGAGGGGATCCTGGACCGCATCCGTCCCGCCGACCTGTACGGCGATCTGCAGTCGGTCGACTTCGTCATCGAGGCGGCGACGGAGACGTTCGAGGTGAAGCGCGAGATCTTTCGGGCCCTGGACCGCGACTGCCGGCCCGGCGTCATCCTGGCCACCAACACGTCGTCGATCAGCATCACCGCCATCGCCGGCTGCGTGATGCGCCCCGGCCGCGTCATCGGCATGCACTTCATGAACCCGCCGCCGCTGATGAAGCTGGTCGAGATCACGCGCGGTCTGCCCACGGCGGAGGACACCTACGAGACCACGCGGCAGCTGGCCGAGCGCCTGGGCAAGACCACCGTCGTGTCGCGCGACGTGCCCGGGTTCATCGTGAACCGCATCCTGATGCCGATGCTGAACGAGGCCTGCTTCGCCCTGTACGAGGGGATCGGCACCGTCGAGGACATCGACGTGGCGGTGACGCTGGGGTTGAACCACCCGATGGGCCCGCTATCACTGATGGACCTGATCGGGCTGGACACCACGCTGTCGATCCTCGAAGTGCTGCACAGCCAGCTGGGCGATCCGAAGTACCGGCCCTGCCCGCTGCTGCGCCAGTACGTCGCCGCCGGCTGGCTGGGGCGCAAGGCGGGGCGTGGTTTCAGAAGTTATCCGGCGCTGGTGCCGCCGGGGGCAGGAGCACGGCCATGAGCGACGGCGCGCCGGAGGTGGCGGTTCGGGTCAGCGACGAGGCCGGGCCGGACGGCCGCGAGGGCGCCGTCCGCGTGGTCACCATCGATCGCCCGCGCGCCCTGAACGCCATCGACGTGGCGACCATGCAGGCGCTGCTGGCGGCGTTCGAGGCGTGCGCGCACGCCCCGAACCTGCGGGCCGTGATCGTGACCGGCGCGGGCGAGCGGGCCTTCGTCGCGGGCGCGGACGTGGCGGCCCTGGCCGGCATGACCCCCGTCGAGGCGCACGGCTTCTCGCGCCTGGGCCACCGCGTGGGGGCGGCCATCGAGGCGCTGCCCGTGCCCGTGATCGCAGCGGTGAACGGCTTCGCGCTGGGCGGCGGCTGCGAGCTGGCCCTGGCCTGCGACTTCATCTACGCCGCGTCGACGGCACGCTTCGGACTGACCGAGACCCGCCTGGGCGTCATCCCCGGCTTCGGCGGCACGGTGCGGCTGGCGAAGCGGATCGGCGTCGCGCGCGCGAAGGAGCTGCTGTTCACGGCCGAGACCGTGGACGCCACAGAGGCGGCGCGCCTGGGGATCGTGAACCGCGTCTGCGAGCCGGCGGCCCTGATGACCGAGGCCCGTCGCGTGGCCGGCGTGATCTGCTTGCGCGCGCCGCTGGCCGTGGCCAGCGCCAAGCGGGCCCTGCACGAGAGCGCCGACCTGACCGAGGCCGAGGCGCTGGCGGTGGAGGCGGACCTGTTTTCCGCGCTGTTCTCGACGGCCGACCTGCGGGCGGGCATGCGCGCCTTTCTGGACAAGCTGGACAAGGCCGGTGGCCCGCCTGTATGGCAAGGCCGATGATCTTGACGGGACGTTCATGGACCTAGACCTCTCGGACGAACAGAAGTTGATCCAGCAGTCGGCGCGCGATTTCGCCGCGCGCGAGATCCTGCCCCAGGCTGCCGCCATCGATCGCGAGCACCGCTTTCCAGCCGAGATCATCGCCAAGCTGGGCGAACTGGGCCTGATGGGCGTGATGGTCCCGCAGGCGTGGGGCGGGGCGGGCATGGACGCCGTCAGCTACGCGCTGGCGCTGGAGGAGATCTCTCGCGCGTGCGCGTCGACGGGCGTCATCATGTCCGTCAACAACTCGCTGGCGTGCGGGCCGCTGGTGGCGTTCGGAACCGACACCCAACGCAAGGCCTGGCTGCCCGAGCTGGCGGCCGGCCGGAAGCTGGGCTGCTTCGCGCTGTCCGAGCCGGACGCGGGCTCGGACGCGAGCGCGCTGCGGACCACGGCGCGCCGCGAAGGCGGGCGGTGGATCCTGAACGGCACCAAGAACTTCGTCACCAACGGGCCGGTGGCGGCGCTGGCCATCGTGCTGGCGTCGACCGATGCCGCGGCGGGGGCGAAGGGGATCACCGCTTTTCTGGTCCCCACCGACACGCCGGGGGTCAGCTTCGGGCCGCCCGATCAGAAGATGGGGATCCGGGGCGCCCCGTCGGCGCAGATGTTCCTGTCGGACTGCGCGCTCGCCGAGGATGCGGTGCTGGGGACCGTGGGCGGGGGCTACAAGATCGCGCTCTCGGCGCTGGATGGCGGGCGCATCGGCATCGCGGCCCAGGCGCTGGGGATCGGCCGCGCGGCGTTCGAGGACGCCACCAGCTACGCGCTGCAGAGGCAGACGTTCGGTCAGCCGATAGCGCAGCACCAGGCGATTCAGTTCAAGCTGGCGGACATGTGCACCGAGCTGGACGCCGCCCGCCTGATGATCTGGCGCGCCGCCGCCAAGAAGGACGCCGGCGGCGAGCGCTACACGTCCGAGGCGGCGATGGCGAAGGTGCTGGCGTCCGAGGTGGCGAACCGGGTGGCGAAGGAGGCCGTGCAGGTGTTCGGAGGTTACGGCTTCCTGGCCGACTATCCGGTCGAGCGGCACTACCGCGACGCCAAGATCACGGAGATCTACGAGGGCACGAGCGAGATCCAGCGCCTGGTGATCGCTCGCCATCTGCTGGAAGCCTAGGCCCGAGCGATCGGGAAGCCTCCCGTACTTGCCGGTGACGGAGCGGGCCTATAAGGTTCCCCGCCAGGAGGCTCCCCGATGACGTTTACACGGCAGGGAATCGTTCGAGCGTGCGCGCTGATGATCGGCCTTCCGGTGTTGTTTGCCGGCCTGGGATGCGCGAGTAGCGGGGAGACCAGCGAGGAGCGGGTGCGCGTGGTCCATCCACCCGAGAAGCAGGCCGAGGAGGGCGGGATTCCGCCGGACAAGCAGGCCGACATCCAGCTGACCCTGGAGCAGCGCGATCCGTCCACGCTGAAGTGCTACAGCGACGTGCTGAACGAGAAGCACGACCGGGCGTTCAAGGGCTCGGTGGCGATCCTGCTGACGCTGGAGCCGAACGGCGAGTCGTCGAAGGCGTCGGAGGTGAAGATCGTCAACTCGACGTTGAACGACAAGGAAGTCCACGACTGCCTGATCGAGAAGCTGAAGGAGTTCGAGTTCCCGAAGCTCGAGCACAGCGGCTCGATGCAGTACGTCTATCACTTCCAGCCCGCGTATTAGGGACGAGGGGGCTAGCCCCCTCGTCGGCTCCCCCATACCGACCCCCCGTTCGACCCCGGCGCGGCGAAGCCGCGCCTCCCGTTGCTTGGACCCGGGCGCGCTGCGCCCTCTGATGCCGCGGTCGCTCTGAGTTGCATCCGGCTGACCCGTTTCGCGCCTTTGCGCTACTGCGTAAGTAGTGCAAGGGCGCGTTTCGTTTCGGCTTTGTGAGCGGTACTGGGGTGTTGGCCTGCCGGTGATCGTTCGGGCGGGCGGTGGGAATTCAACCGGACTGAGGGGTTGGGGCACGAAAGGAAGCCGACATTTCGTGGCGCCAGGGTATTCGTGTGGGCGTTTTCTTTACACGTAGGAATTGTGGCTTTCATTTCAATTGAAGAGATCCAGGTTCGTTCTGCTCTAATGGGCCGGTAGGGAGGGGATACGGGGTTCAGCGCAGTTCGCACTCGTGAAGGAACTACGTATGAAACACGCAGCTCTGCTGACTTTGCTTGGTTCGTTGTTCGTTCTGGGTTGTGCATCTTCCGGACAGAAGACGAATACCGTGGCGGCGGACCGGCCCAGCCGGCACCACCACGCCAAGGCCAAGGAAACTTCCTTCGATTCGTCCAGCGGCGCCGGCCAGATGGGCATGGACAATGAATCGGGCGTCTACGAGACGTCCGACATCGAAGAGACGATGTCCGGCCACATGGACGAGGTGCGCGTGTGCCTGCGAAAGTCGGGTCACGCCCGCAAGTCGTCGGTCGGGAAGGTCACCTTGCAGTTCCAGGTCGATGGCCAGGGCTCCCCGACCAAGGTCATGGTCGTGGCGACGGATCTGGGGAATGACCAGCTCGAGCAGTGCCTGGTGGACATGGGGCGGCGAATCAAGTTCCCGCCGCCGCTCGGCAACAAGGCGACCACCTTCGAGTATCCGGTCGAGTTCCGGTCCAAGCGCGCGTAAACCGACGCGCGCCGGAAACAGGGCCAGTGATAGGCTGCCCGGATGCCGGGCGGACTGTTCGCGACCAAATCGATCGAAAGGCTGAGGATCGAGGCGGAGCACGCCTCGGGGCTGAAGCGCACCCTGGGGCCCTTCTCGCTGATCGCGCTGGGCATCGGCGCCATCATCGGGGCGGGCCTGTTCGTGCGCACGGCGGCGGCCGCCGCGAACAACGCCGGCGCGTCGGTGACGCTGGGCTTCATCGTCGCCGCGGTGGGCTGCGCCTTCGCGGGCCTGTGCTACGCCGAGTTCGCCTCGATGATCCCCATCGCCGGCAGCGCGTACACGTACTCGTACGCGACGATGGGCGAGCTGGTGGCCTGGATCATCGGCTGGGACCTGGTGCTGGAGTACGCCATCGGCGCCGCCACCGTCGGCATCGCCTGGAGCGAGTATCTGAACAAGCTGCTGGAGTACTTCGGCGTGCAGGTGCCGTATCAGTGGTGCCATTCCCCGTTCGAGGTGGCGCGCGACGCCGCGGGCGCGATCACCGCGCACGGCGTGATGAACGTCCCGGCGCTGTTCATCGTGCTGATGCTGAGCCTGCTGCTGGTGCGCGGGATCAAGGAATCGGCGTTCGTGAACGGCCTGATCGTGATCGCGAAGGTCGGAATCGTCATCCTGTTCATCGTGTTCGGCTGGGGCTACATCAACCCGGCGAATCACCATCCGTACATCCCGCCTCCCTCGACGTTCGTGGACAGCCAGGGCGTCTCGCACGCGTTCGGCGGCATCATGGGCGTGCTGGGCGCCGGGGGGGTGGTGTTCTTCGCGTTCGTCGGCTTCGACGCGGTGTCGACCGCCGCGCAGGAGGCGCGCCAGCCCAAGCGCGACATGCCCATCGGCATCCTGGGTTCGCTGGTCATCTGCACGGTGCTGTACATCCTGTTCGCGCACGTGCTGACGGGCGTGGCGTCCGTGCAGGACTTCCGCACGCAGGGCCGCGAGGCGTCGGTCGCGTACGCGATCACCACCTACATGCATGGCCACGCCTGGCTGGCCAAGCTGGTCACGGTGGCGATCCTGGGGGGCTTCTCGTCGGTGATCCTGGTGATGTTGCTGGGTCAGTCACGCGTGTTCTTCACGATGAGCCGCGACGGCCTGCTGCCGCGGGTCTTCTCCGAGGTGCACCCGCGGTTCGGCACGCCCTACAAGTCGAACATCATCCTGTTCTTCTTCGTGGGCGCGTTCGCGGCGTTCATCCCCGGCGACATCGTCGGGGATATGACCAGCATCGGCACGCTCTTCGCGTTCATCCTGGTCTGCGCCGGTGTCTGGATCCTGCGCGTGCGTAGCCCCGAGCTGCCGCGCGAGTTCCGCACCCCGCTGGTGCCGCTGGTGCCCATCCTGGGGATGATCGTGTGCGGTTCGATGATCGTCGGGCTGGGGTGGACGAACTGGCTGCGCCTGGGCGTCTGGCTGGCGGTGGGCCTGGTCGTGTACGCCGCTTACGGCTACAAGCGCTCGCGCGTGCACACGGACGCCCCCCCGCCCTGAAGCCAGGGCGCTAGTTGCAGGCGCGCGCCATCAGCGACAGCGAATCGAAGAAGACGTCGTACGCGCCGCCGGTCGGGATGGCCAGGCGCAGGATCAGCACCGAGCCGTTGACCAGCGTCCCGTCGCTGATGGGAACGGAGAACGCCGTCCAGCTGTTCGTCAGCTCGCCCGGCATCCAGGTTCTGAGCAACTGCGCCGCCGCGCCGTTCTGCGCCTCGATCGTGACGGTCGGACAGTTCGCCGTGCACGCGATGGCGGGGCCGTTGCCGATGCGGACCAGACCCTGCAGCAGCAGGTTGCTGGCCCGGTTCGACAGGTTGATAGGCTGCGACGTCAGGATGTCGTCTCCCCCCGTCGAATCGCGGCCCAGCCAGGCCAGGTAGTCACCGGAGGCGGGCGTAACCCCCTGGGCGATCAGGCCGGCGTCGCTCCGCGGGTAGATGATCGCCGAGTTGCTGGCCGAGGCCGCCGTCCAGCCGGTGCTCCCCTCTTCGAAGCCGCCGTTCACCAGCAGCTCGCCCGCGCAGGCCGTCCCGTCGCCGCCTGCGCCGGTGACGCCGCCGCTGGCGCTGACGCCGCCCGAGCCGGGAGTTCCCGCCACGCCGGTGGTGCCGCCGCTGGCGGGCATGCCGGCCGCGCCGCCCGTGCCCGGCGCCCCGCCCGTGGCAGTGGCGCCGCCCGAGCCGCGCCCGCCGCTGCCGGAGCCTCCGGTCGACACGACGCCGCCCGTGCCGGTCACGCCACCGCTGCCTGGGGGAGGGGGCGCGCCGCCGCTGCCTGGAACGGGGCTGCCGCCGGTCGACGTGACGCCGCCGCTGCCCGGCGCGCCGCCAGCCGCCCGGCCGCCGCTGCCGGTGGCACCGCCGCCCGCGCGTCCACCGGTGCCGGGCGTGATGGGAGCGCCGCCCGTGCCCAGCACGCCGCCGCTGCCGCCGGCCGTGTGTCCGCCGGTGCCCGTCCCGGTGACGCCGCCGGAAGCGACGCTGGTCCCGCCGGCGCCGCCCGCGCCGCCGCCGCGGCGGCACAGGAAGTCGCAGGTGCCGTTCGTGAAGCGATCTCCGTCGTCGCACTGCTCGCCGCCGTCGAGGACGCCGTTGCCGCACAGGGCGGCGCCGGCGGCCAGCGTGATCGTCACCGAGACGGTGTCGCCCGGCCGCAGCGCGACGGTGCCCGCGCCGCTGGCCACGGCCGTGCCCTGGGCGTTCAAGCCGTCGAGCGCGATGTCCAGTGACCCCGCGCGCTGATGAGGGATGGTCACGGTGAAGGCGGTGGGCAACGCGATGGAGCCGCCCGGCGCCTGCGGATAGATCTTGGTGTCGGTGGCGCCGGCGTTGGAAAGGGAGGCGCGGAGGCTGGTCAGGGCAGGGAGCGCCGCGGGACCGTCGACGGCGATCCGCACGACGGAGTCGCTGTCCTTGCACGACAGGGCCTGGGTGAGGGCCAGCGCCGCCAGGATGGCAGGGGCCCTGCGGACGGCGCGCTGGAGGGTGTGGGTCATGGCTTTTCTCTCAGCGCCCGAACGCCGTCTGGTTGCCGAGGGGGGTGCCGGGAACGCTGGTGCCGCCGCTCGATGACAGGGCCCAGACACCGGCGGCCCCGCCGATCAGCACGGCGCCCACCACGCCGTAGAACCAGGCACGCTTGTAGAAAGGGCGCGCCGCTTCCTGGGGAGCCTGGGCATCGGCCGGCGCGGCGGTGACCAGCGCCGGCGCCGGCGCCCGTAAGGGTTCGGAAGGAGGCGGCGCGGCCAGCTTGGGCGGCGGCGCGACGGTCACGGCAGCCGGCGGCGGCGGCGGCGCGGGGGCCGGCGTGGGGGCGCGCGCGGCCTCCAGCTCGGTGATGTGCTGCGCGGCGGTCGACCGCATGGGCGCGCTCTGGGAGGTCAGCGACAGGTAGCGCCGGTAGAAGCCGATCGCCTCGTCCGCCTCGCCCAGCTTCCGGTAGCACTCGGCGATGTTGTAAAGAAACGCGGGGTCGGGCTCCTCGATGTGCGCGGCCTTGAACTCGTCGATGGCCTTGCGCAGCTCCTCGACCTGGAAGTAACGCTTGCCCAGCTCGAAGTGCTTGCGCGCCAGCGCGGGATCCGCGGACGCCGCGGCCGGCAGCAGCGAGATTGCCGCCACGGCTCCCGCCAGCACCAGCCAGCGGCGAAGTCGTCGTCCAGAGAAAAAGGCCATGCGCCCCCGAGCGCCTCCCGGGGTCGAAAACGATATCACGACAGCCCGCGCGACGATTCCAGGTTGGCGCCGGCGCCGGCGCGGGCTGCCGATCTGAGCATGGCGATCGCGGTGTAGATGACCACCACGACGATCAGCCACTGCATCGCCTTGAGGGGCAGCTCCTTCACGATGTAAGCGGCGATCAACACGCCCGGCACGCCCCCGGCGGTGAGGCCCAGTGACGCGCGCAGGTTGTAGCGGCCCGTTGCCACGAAGCGCAGGCCGGCCACCGGCATCAGGAACCCGCACGAGCCCATCATGATCGGGAAGGCCGTCTTCGGATCCATGCCCAGCACGCTGATCAGGATCATGCACGGCGCGAACAGGCCGATGCCCAACGTCATCAGCGCGCCCAGCACGAAGTTGCCCGCCACCGCCAGCGCCAGCGTCACGCCGCCGACGCCGATGGCCGTACCGCCCGCCACCAGCGCCAGTTGGCGGACGGCGATGATGGTGGCGGCCGCGAACAGCAGCACCCCCATGCCGACCTGGATGTTCCGCTTCGGCCAGCGCGCCACCACGCCCGCGCCCAGGTAGGCGCCGGCCACGGCGGCGGCGATCATCGTCACCAGCGTCGTCATCTCCACGTCGACCAGGGCGATCGAGATCAGCGCCTCGGCCAGGGTGGGGAAGGTGTGGCCGACGTTCAGCGTGCCGGGGATGTCGTCGTCATCGACCGCGCGTGAGAACTTGAAAAGCGAGGTGGTCGTCGCGAACGACCCGATGCCGAGCATGTCGAAGAAGTTCGTGACGAAGCCGATGGCCACGTGCCCGGCGCTGGGCAGCCAGCGCTGCCCAGCCCCTTGCGTGCTGCGCCGCCCCAGCACCACCCAGCGGACGGCGAAGTACAGGCACAGCAAGATCAAGAGCGCGAACAGGACCGCCTTGGGCGTCACCCCACAACCTTAGTCCAACCGGTCCGTTGCCGCTTCTTCTCGCGAGTGTCCGAAGACGACGGCCGCGCCGGCCGAGATGCCTGTACCGTTAACTAGCAGGCAAGGACAACGGCTTCAAGAGTGAGCTGAGTGCGCTCTCGGACCGGTGACTCCTCCGGCAGGCTGCTGAAGAATGCAACTGGGTCGCTGACTTCTTTCGGTCTTGGGGGCGATTCGTGATCCTGCCCCGAATCGGTGGACGGTTTAGTTACGCTGCCCGAGATAGACGCCTCTGTGCAAGAGCTTCGAAGACAGCGGGAGGCTTACCACCGATGGTCGTGTGGCGACGCCGGCGGTTGTAGAAGACCTCGATGTACTCGTGGATGGCGTCCGCGGCCTCGCGACGGGTCGACCAGGACCTGCGATGGATGAGTTCGCGCTTGAGTGTTCCGAAGAAGCTTTCCACGACGGCGTTGTCCCAGCAGTTCCCTCGGCCGCTGAGGCTGCATTCGATGCCATGGTCGCGGAGTGCCCGCTGGTAGTCGTCACTGGTGTACTGCGACCCGCGGTCCGAATGCTGGAGCAGGCCGGGCTCTGGCAGCCGCTGGCCGACCGCCATCGTCAATGCAGACAGTACGATGTCGGTGTGCAGGCTCGCCTGGATGGACCAGCCGACGACGCGCCGAGAGAAGAGGTCGATGACAACGGCCAGGTACAGCCAGCCCTCGTGCGTTCGTACGTAGGTGATGTCGCTAGCCCAGACGCGATTGGGGCGAGAGACGTTGAACGCCCGGTCGAGGGTGTTCGGCACGGAAACGTCGCCGCTCGGGGCAGCTGAAGGGTGACGCCACCGTTTCCTCATTTCTCCGACGAGACCGCGTTCCTTCATCAGCCGCGCTACCCGCTTGCGGCTGACGTGCTCGCCCGCTTCACGGAGGTCATCCAGAATACGCGGGCTACCGTACGTCCCCCGACCCGCCTGGTGAGCCGCCACGACCAAGGTACCCAGCCGAGCGTCTTCCAGCGCGCGCGGTGATGGCCTTCGGCGTCGCCACGCGTAGTAGCCGCTCGGGGACACCCTCAGCATGCGGCAGAGCATTGGTACCGAGTGCCGTGCCTTCTCCGCACCGATGAACGCGAATCTCATCGGTCGTTCCTGGCGAAGAAGGCCGCCGCTTTTCGGAGAATCTCCTTCTCCTCTTGGAGGATCCGGTTTTCCTTGCGAAGCCGCGACAGCTCTTCGCGCTCATCACTCGTCAGGGCACCAGCAGGCCCTTTCCCTTGGTCGACCTTTGCCTGCCGGACCCAGCTGTGCAGGACCGACTCCACCAGGTCCAGATCCCGCCCGACTTGGGCCACCGTTCGCCCCTCCCGCAGGATCAACCCCACTGCCCTGGCTTTAAACTCCTCCGTGAACTTGCGCCGTATACGCGGCTTCTTTCCCTGCTCCATGGACACCATCTTCTCCTTCCAGAAGGTGTCCACCAAAACGGATCATGATCATCGAGCCGAATGACCGTTGCGAAGGCAACCGGGGCCGCCCATCGGCGGCCTCCGACTCATGCCGCCGATGGACGTAGGAGGCGAGTCATGTGGGTGAGGTTGCAGGCGGCCATGATCAGGTAGCTGCCATCCCATGTCTTGTAGCGGCTCTTCAACCGGGTTCGGAGAAGGACTGCGACTTGCCCGAGCCGAAGATCTCCTCGACTCGCTTGCGTACGACCTGGCTGATTCGATAGGCGACGCTGCTGACGAAGCGGCGCGGAGGGTGAACTGGCCGGCGCGTTGTCGGCACCGCGAGATGCGCTTGAGTACCCCGTTGAGGGAAGTCACCGAAGCAGTAGTCCTTGTCGCCAGCGACTATCCTCGGAGCGTACCCACGCTGACAAAGACGACCGAGTATCTCCAGCGCTTCTTCGCGCTCGGCATGTCCTGGTGCCGGGGCGACGCGAACGTCGACGCACAGACCAGGTTCGGTTCGCCATCAGGCAGGTTCCCCGAGTAGCTGAGCTTCGCCCCTCTGCTCTTGCCCTTCCGGGCAACGCTGCGATGGCCGATCACATCGCGTCGAATGCGGAACGGGCGTTCCCAGCACTTGGTCGGCCAGCACCTCGATCTCGCGGTAGGCTTCCCCTCCGGGGCCCCTCCCCGGCGAAGGCGTCGTCAGCAACTCGACCTGCGAATCAGATTCCACACACCTGTCAACGCAGATGAGATATATACATAACGCGCCCGGTCTAACATCGCCAAGTAACATCCGCTGGTATCACGCACGGCCGACTTTCAAGAGTGAGCCCACGTAAAGTGCAAACAAGACGCGAGCCAGAAGCCCAGCAAGGTGACCGAACCGCAGACGCATGGTCAAAATGGTCTTTCCCGTTGCTCTGTATCGGGATCGTGTCATGCATGCTTCCGTTTGCAAGCACTCCGATACTTCCAATGTGTGACGTAAATGGATCAGCTGGGATTGTTGGTGCGCTGGTTCAGCGTGGCCAGCCCAATAGCCAGGTTGGTAGATACTTTATATTTAATGTCCACGGGGGCCCTAACGTCTTTTACTGGGCGGTCACCTGGGTGCTTGCGAAAGTTATGTCGGTGAGTGCGGCCACCAATGTTTTTGTCGCCGTGTTTTGTATCGCTGCTTTGCCACTCGGTTATTCGTTTTGCCTGAAAACGTTAGGGCGCAATTCTGCGTTAGCGTTTTTTGCTCTGGGCGCAGTGTTTCATCGGTGCATATGGTACGGATTTGTTGATAGTGTCGCCTCCGTCGCGTTTCTGTTCTTCGAAATCGGGTTTATGAACCTGGCATTTACTAGACGCAGGTGGACGTGGCCGGATGCCGGCCTCGCGTGTACACTTCTTCTGCTCGCGACTGCACATGCCTTTCTATTTCTTGTAGGCGTCGGCATATGGTTGGTCTTTGTGGTGTCGGCAAGACGTCAGGCGAGCCCGCTTTATCGGCGTATCGTGGTGGTGTTTCCTGCGATGGCATATTTAGGACCATGGCTTCTTGGCCAATTTACAGGCGCCAGGAATGGCGACGGATTAAAAAGTTTCGTCACGCATTTGTGGTCGCAGCGACAGCCGATGGTTACGTATGTAACGAATCTTCATGAATGGTTCCTGAATGGTTATACGTCATTCGTGGATGAGATCGTGGCAGTCGTTTTTGTGATTTCGCTGTTGGCATCGCTGACGTTGGGAATCCGTCCGATTCGTCCTGACTCTTGCTCGGCTAGCTCGAATATCGAAACCTCGCGAGATTCGCTGTGGGATATGCG
>Ga0207652_10002915_pt1 | contig 14312 bp, 12 predicted proteins | sample KBSC63BmetaG_FD_184334 | JGI IMG/M metagenome (GOLD analysis project Ga0207652, IMG submission 184334) | Corn rhizosphere microbial communities from Kellogg Biological Station, Michigan, USA - KBS C6-3B metaG (SPAdes) (version 2) | ecosystem: Host-associated > Plants > Roots > Rhizosphere ... | reverse complement strand
GACCGCTGGCTCGGGCTGTCGATTCCCGGCGTCGGCTTCGCGATCACGGTCGTCCTGATCACGCTGATCGGCGTGCTCGCATCGAGCCTGTTCACGCGCGGCGCGGTGGCGGCGGTCGATCGCGCGCTGCAACGGCTGCCGCTCGTGCGGCTCGTGTACGGATCGACGCGCGACTTTCTCAATGCGTTCGTCGGCGAGAAGCGGCGCTTCGACAAACCCGTGCTGCTCGCCGTCGCTCCCGGCGATCAGACGCACATGCTGGGATTCGTGACGGCGGAATCGGTGGAAGTCCTCGGGCTTACGGGGTACGTGGCGGTGTATCTACCGCAGTCGTACGGATTCTCCGGCAACCTCGTGGTGGTCCCGTCCGCGCGCGTTCGCCCGTTGGCCGCCGACAGCGCGGATGTATTGGCGTTCATCGTGTCCGGGGGGGTGTCGGGCGCGCTCAAGCGCTAGCGTGGGACGGATGCGGCCGTGCCTCCGGCGGGGTCCCGCGATTACATTGGATGCTTATACATTAGTGCCGGCGCCGCGCCCCGGATTGGCTGGAGCGCGGCGCGTGCCGTTCACACGAGCCATCGCATGAAAGACCACCTGGCCTCACGCGCGAGCACCACGGGCGGGTTGCCCGTTGCGCCCTCGATGGGGCCCGCGCTCGACGCCGCGCACGTCCCGCACGAACGCGCGGAAAATCATCGCCGCATCGTGTTCATCAGCGGACTCGCCATTCTCGTGGCGTTCGGCGCCGGATTTGTCGCCGTCATCCTGATGCGGTTGATCGGGTTGATCACCAACCTGTCGTTCTACGGCCGGGTGTCGACGACGTTCGCGTCGCCGGCGGACAATCATCTCGGATTGTGGGTCGTGCTGGTGCCGGTGATCGGCGGCGTGATCGTCGGCATCATGGCGCGCTATGGATCGGCGGCGATTCGCGGACACGGCATTCCCGAGGCGATGGAGCAGGTGCTGTACAACGAGAGCCGGGTGCCGCCGCGCGTGACGATTCTCAAGCCGGTGTCGGCGGCGTTCGCGATCGGCACGGGCGGCCCGTTCGGCGCCGAGGGCCCGATCATCGCGACGGGCGGCGCGTTAGGCTCGCTCGTCGGGCAGCTGGTTCGGACGACGGCCGACGAGCGGAAAGTCCTCCTGGCGGCGGGCGCCGCAGCCGGTATGGCGGCGACGTTCGGCAGTCCGGTGTCCGCCGTGCTGCTCGCCATCGAGCTCTTGTTGTTCGAGTATCGCGCGCGGTCGCTGGTGCCGGTGGCACTGGCCGCGTCGACGGCAACCGCGGTGCGTATCGCGTTCATGGGCTCGGGCCCGATTTTCCCGATGCCGAACATCGCGCAACCGGGCGGCGCCGCATTGGCGACGTACATCGTGTTGGGCGCGGTCGTTGGATTGGCGTCCGTCTACGTGACACGCGCCGTGTACGCGATCGAAGATGGCTTCGACAAGCTGCCCATTCACTGGATGTGGTGGCCCGCCCTCGGCGGCCTCGCGGTGGGCGTGATCGGCTACTTCTTCCCGCACACGATGGGCGTGGGCTACGACAACATCGAGAGCATCGTCGCCGGAAATTTCGTGGGCGTGGCGTTGCTCGGCCTCGTAATCGCCAAGTTCGTGTCGTGGGCCATCGCGTTAGGCAGCGGCACATCGGGCGGAACGCTCGCGCCGTTGTTCACGATCGGCGGCGGGCTGGGCTCGCTGCTGGGCGCGGCCGTGATCGCGCTCGCGCCGGCGTTGGGCGTCGACGTGCGCGTGGCGGCGCTGGTCGGCATGGCGGCGATCTTTGCCGGCGCGTCGCGTGCGATGCTGGCGTCGGTGGTGTTCGCGTTCGAGACGACCCGGCAACCGTTAGGCATGCTGCCGTTGTTGGGCGGATGCAGCGCGGCCTATCTCGTGTCGCTGCTCCTGATGCGCAGCACGATCATGACCGAGAAGCTGGCGCGTCGCGGCACCGATGTGGAGGCGGACTACGCCGTGGACTACCTGTCACAGATCCTCGTCAAGGACGTCGCGTCGCCCGACGTCGTGGCGCTGGACGCGGACAACGCCGTCGAGGAAGTGCGCGATTGGATGGCGTCGCGCGACGACGAATCCCGCCATCAGGGCTTCCCCGTCGTCGACAAGGAAGGCAACCTGTTAGGCGTCGTCGGGCGCGGCGATCTGTTGGATCTCGAACTGCCGATCGACGCCACCGTGCGCGATGTGATCAAGCGGCCGCCCGTCGTGATCTTCACGGACAACACCGTGCGCCAGGCGGCGGACCACATGGTGCGCCAGGGCGTGGGCCGCCTGCCGGTGGTGACACGCGCGGATCCGGGCCGCGTCGTTGGCATCGTGACGCGAAGCGATCTCCTGGCGGCGCACGCGACGCGCCTCGACTCCGAGAATCGGGCGAGCCGCACGATCCGGCTGGAGCTGCGGGCACTGCCGTGGCGATTCCGTCGGTCGCCGGTGAACTTGGGCGACGAAACGGGCACGATCACGACGGTGGAAACCGCGCCGCCGACGGTCCCACCCGAGACGGACGACGAGGAGCCGCCCCGAGAGGGATGATCGTCGAGCGTTAGGCGGGCCGGTCAGCTCTCGAGGCTGGCGTTCAGGTCGATCGCGACGTTGCCCTTCAACGCACCGGACACCGGACAGCCCTCCTTCGTGGCTTCCGCGATCTTGCGGAATGTCGGGGCGTCGAGGTTCGCCGCCTTGGCGCGGACCGTGAGCACCATCGTCGTGATCTTGAACCCCTCGCCCACCTTGTCGATAGTGCACGCGGCTTTGGTCTCGATGCGCTGCGCCGGCGTGCCGTTCTTTTCCAAGCCGAGGGAGAGCGCCATGCTGTAGCAGGCGGCCTCGGCGGCGGCGAGCAATTCTTCGGGATTGGTGCCGGGCGTGGTGCCGAATCTGGTGCCGAACGAATAGGCGCCACCGATTTTTCCGCTCTGCCCTGAAAATGACCCTGTCCCAGACTGCAGGCCGCCTTCCCACACGGCCGTTGCCACACGTGTCGGCATCGTACGCTCCTGGCTATGTTGTCGATTCCAGACGCTGCTCGAGCGTCCGACCCAAGATCTCCCGTTGGCTGCGCTGCGGCAACGGGCGCCGAAGGATGCATCGCGTGGCCGGCGGACGCGGCCGTCGAGTATGTTTCGCCGGGAGGACTACACGCGCGGCGGGAGCCGATGACCGACGAGTCGAAGCCTAACGAACACGATGCGGCCGAGCTGCCGCCGTCGATCGAGCGCGTGTTGCGGTATTTCCGCTCGCTTGGGCGCGAGGAGAAGATGCAGGCGCTGGTGTCGTACGCGAAGAAGCTCGAGCCCCTGCCCGACCGGTACACGGCCATCGACCGCTCGAACTTCACCGTTCCGGAATGTCAGACGCGCGTGGACATCTTTCCGGAAGTCCGCGACGGCCATCTGCATTTTTTCGCCGACGTGAACGTGCGGCAGTCGCCGACCGTCGCGGCGTTCCTCGCGATACTGTTCTCGGCGGTGAACGACCAGCCGCCATCGACGACGCTCGCGATTCCGACCGACATCGTGCCGACGATGATGCACGACATCGGGCTGGGCGCGCGCGAGGCCGGCCTCAACGCGATGGTGGACCGGCTCAAGCGCTACGCGCGCGCCGCGGCATGAGCGGCCGCACGGCGTCCCGTTAGGCGGTGCACGCATGCCTCAGCGGCGCGTGATGCCGTCGATGCCCGCCTCCGGCCCAGCCGGTTCGCCGGCGCCGAACACGGAAGAGGAGCTGGAGCGCCGCCTCGCCGAGCCGACGCCGGGCGTGCTCGAGGCGCTCCGCCCGCTCGCCGGCGATCTCGTCATTCTCGGCGCCGGCGGCAAGATGGGCCCGACGCTCGCGCGCATGGCGCGGCGCGCGTTCGACCTGTTAGGCAGGCGCGATCGCGTGATCGCCGTGTCGCGTTTCTCGTCGCCCGAGGCGGAAGGCGCGTTGCGCCTGTCGCACATCGAGACCGTGCGCTGCAATCTCGCGGACCACACGGCCGTCGCCGCGCTGCCCCAAGCGCCGCTGGTCGTGTTCATGGCTGGGCAGAAGTTCGGCACCACCGATGCGCCGGGCACCACGTGGATGATGAACACCGTCGTGCCCGCGTTCGTCGCGGAACGCTACGCCGGCGCGCGCTTGGTCGCCTTCTCGACCGGGAACGTCTACCCGCTCACCCCAGTGGCGAGCGGCGGCGCGAGCGAATCGTACGCGCCTGCGCCGGTGGGCGAATACGCCGCGTCGTGCTTGGGGCGCGAGCGCGTGTTGGAGTACGCTTCGCGTCGCGATGGAACACCCATGGCCATCGTCCGGCTCAACTACGCCGTGGAGCTGCGGTACGGCGTGCTGGTGGACATCGTGAGCGCGGTACTGCGCGATGAACCGGTGGATGCGCGCATGGGGTACGTGAACGTGATCTGGCAGGGCGATGCGAACGCGCGCGCATTGCGGTGTTTCGCGCACGCCGCGTCGCCGCCGTTCGTGATCAACGTGACGGGTGGCGAGACGCTGTCGGTGCGCGACCTGGCCGCGCATGCGGGCCGTCTGTTAGGCCGCACGCCGCGCGTCGACGGCGAGGAAGCGCCCGACGCCCTCCTCAGCGATGCACGGCGGTCGATCGAGCTATTCGGGCCGCCGGCGGTGTCCGTTGGGCAGATGATGGCGTGGATCGCGGATTGGCTGCAACGCGGCGGGCGCGTGCTCGAGAAGCCCACGCACTTCCAGGAGCGGCGAGGCGCGTTTTGAGCGCGACGCCGTTCGACGTGCGCGCGCATCTCGCGGCGGGCCAGGTCATCCCGGCGCATCCCTTGGCGTTGGACGCGGGCGGCCGTCTGGACGAGCGCTACCAGCGTGCGCTGACGCGGTACTACGCGGGTGCGGGCGCCGGCGGGGTCGCGGTCGGCGTACACACCACGCAGTTCGCGATCCGCGAGCACGGGCTGCTCGAGCCGGTGCTCGCGTTAGCAGCCGAGACCCTGGCCGAGCTGGAGTCCGGCGGACGCACGCCGATGGCGCGGATTGCCGGCGTGTGCGGCCCGACGAAACAGGCCGTGGCCGAGGCCGCGCTCGCGTGCGATCGCGGCTATCACGCGGCGCTCCTCAGCTACGGCGGCTGGGGCGAGGCGAGCGACGAGGCGCTGCTCGCGCACGCCCGCGCGGTGGGCGAGGTGCTGCCCGTGTTCGGCTTTTACTTGCAGCCGGCCGTGGGCGGCCGTCCGTTAGGCTACGACTTCTGGTGCCGGTTCGCCGCGCTCGAGCAGGTCGTGGCGATCAAGATCGCGCCGTTCGACCGTTACGCGACCCTGGAGGTGGTGCGCGCCGTGGGTGATGCCGGACGTCGCGATGTTGCGCTCTACACCGGCAACGACGACAGCATTATCGCCGATCTCCTCACGATGTTTCCGAACGGACGGCGCATGGCGGGCGGCCTCCTCGGCCAGTGGGCGGTGTGGACGCGCCGCGCCGTGGAGCTGGTGCAGGAGATCGAGACGCGCGACACCGACGCATCCGCGTCGCGATGGTTGGCGCGAGCGGCCGTGCTCACCGAGGCAAACGCGGCGATATTCGACGCGGCCAACCGGTTTGCGGGATGCATCGCGGGCATTCAAGAGGTGCTGTACCGTCAGGGGCTGCTGGGCAGCACGCGGTGCCTCGACGCGCGCGACGTGCTGTCACGCGGACAAGCGGACGCGATCACGCGTGTGTGCGCGGCGCATCCCGAGCTGCGCGACGACGAGTTCGTTGTGGCGCATCTGGACGACTGGCTGCGCTAGCCCCGGCGCGCCCTCGCGCATGCACGTACAGGCCGGTACCTTGTCGCCCTTCCTTCGACATCGAACCTTTCCTCTGGCCACCGCATGTCAGACACCGCGTCCACTCCCGTCCGCTCACGCCGCGCGTTCATCGAATACTTCGCCTCGATCGGACTCGGCTCGACGCTCCTGCCCGGCATTCTCTGGGGACAGGCGGCACAGGGTGCGGAAATCACGACCGAATCGGTGGCCAACGCCGCGGAGCTCGCGGGTCTCGAGTTCGATGACGACGAGCGCGCGATGATGGTGGCCGGCCTCACGCAGCAGGAGAAGCAACTGGTGACGCTGCACGGCATCGCGCTGACCAACGACGTCGTGCCCGCGGTGCATTTCAATCCCGTGCTGCCGGGCATCACGATCTCGAAGGGCGAGCATCGCATCGTCCGATCCACCGTAGCGCCGCGCTCCCTACCGACATCGCACGCCGAGCTCGCGTTTCTTCCAGTGACGGAGCTGTCGTCGCTGGTGCGGCGCCGCAAGGTGACGAGCGAACAATTGACGCGCGTGTCGCTCGACCGACTGCAGGAGTTCGATCCAAAGCTGCATTGCGTGATCACGCTGACCGCCGATCGCGCGCTCGAGCACGCGCGCGCGGCGGACGAGGAGCTGCGCCGCGGTCGGTGGCGCGGGCCGTTGCACGGCATCCCCTGGGGCGCGAAGGATCTGCTCGCGGTGAAGGGCTATCCCACAACGTGGGGCAGCACGCCGTACAAGGATCAAATGCTGGACGACGATGCGACGGTGGTGCGCCGGTTGGACGCGGCCGGAGCCGTGCTGGTGGCGAAGCTTTCGTTAGGCGAACTCGCGATGGGCGATGTGTGGTTTGGCGGGAAGACGCGCAATCCGTGGAAGCCGGACCAGGGCTCCAGCGGGTCGTCCGCAGGACCGGCATGCGCGACATCGGCGGGTCTGGTCGGCTTCTCGGTCGGCAGTGAAACGTTAGGCTCCATCTCGTCGCCCTCCACGCGGTGCGGTGCCACGGGACTGCGTCCGACTTTCGGCCGCGTGCCGCGTACGGGCGCGATGGCGCTCTCGTGGACGATGGACAAGCTGGGTCCGCTGTGCCGGAGCGTCGAGGATTGTGCGCTCGTCCTCGATGCGATTCACGGCAGCGACGGACACGATCCAACGGCAGTGGACGCGGCGTTCCCGTACGACGCGCGCACGACGCCGGCATCCCTGCGCATCGGCTACATCAAGAGCGCGTTCGATGCGGACCATCCGACGAAGCAGTTCGACGACGCCGCGCTCGATGCCTTGCGCGCGACCGGCGCGAAGCTCGTACCGCTGGAGCTGCCCGACCAGCCGTGGAGTGCGATGACCCTCGTCCTGCGCGCCGAAGGCGCGGCCGCGTTCGATGAGCTCACGCGCTCGGGTCGCGACAAGCAGATGGCCCAACAGGACAAGGATGCCTGGCCCAACACCTTCCGTGTCGCGCGGTTCATCCCGGCGGTCGAGTACGTCAACGCCAACCGCGCGCGGACGCTGGCGATGCGCGCCATGGAGGCGACGTTCCGCGACGTGGATGTCGTCGTCACGCCGACGTTCGGTGCCCAGCTCGTGGCCACGAATCTGACGGGCCACCCGGCGGTGATCGTGCCTAACGGATTCCGCGACGATGGCACGCCGGTGTCGCTCACCTTCCTCGGCCGCTTGTTCGGCGAAGCCCCGATGCTCGCACTGGCGCGCGCCTACCAGAACCACACCGGGTTCCACCTTAAGCACCCGGACTGGCTGATGACTGCCTAACCGGCGTCAGGCGCCGTCGCCCCGCGCCTGCAGCTCCTCCAGCACGCGCTCGATCTTGCCCTCGAGGCGATCCATCCGCTGCGTGATCAGATCGTGCCAGCCCTCTTCGCCCGTCGGGTGCTTCACCGCGAACGTCATCGTGCCGCCCACCTCGAGGCGCGCGCAATCCACCGTGCGCAAATCGTCGATGCCTTGTTTGCGCGCCGCCGACACGAGCTCGGAGCGCGTGATGAGCTCCCGACGCAGGCGATTCTCGATCAACTTGCCGTTCTTGATCAAGATCACTTCGCGGCCCTCGGCGATGCGGTCGAGTCGCGGGTGCAAGAACAGGAAGCGCACCACGGCATAGTTGAGCACGAGGAGCAGAGTCGCGCCGAACAATCCGCCTAAGAGCGAATTGTCGTTGCCGATGATCGCGTTCTGCACCGTGTTGGACAGCACCAGCAGGACGACGAGATCGAACGGATTCAGCTGCCCGAGCTCGCGCTTGCCGGCGAGTCGGAGACCGAGGAGCAAAAAGACGTAGACCACCACGGTGCGCACGGCCTTGTCGAGCAGCGGAACACCGGGCGTTAGGATGTCGGTCCAGATGGGATGCATGGGAGGACGCGGTGGGAAGAAGTCGAGCGGGAAGCGCGTCGAGCGGGTGATGATAGTATGGCAGGCGAGGCCACGGTGACCAGAGGCGTGCAAACCCTTCGCGCGCATCCAGTGTCGAATCAGTGAAACCAGGATGCGACCCGTTCGGAGCGTGCCGATGAGTGCGATGGCCTTCAATCTGTGGATGCTCGACACCGGACTTTCGCGTCGGCGTACCATTCCACCGTTGCGCGTCGTCGAGCGCGCGCCCGAAACACAACGCGACGGCTGGCTGAGCCGTCACGGCATCGAGTCGGCGGAAATCGAACCGGATGGACGTGGCGTGGTCGAGCTGCGCAAATTCGTCGGCACTCCCGCCGCACGCGCAAGTGCGATCGCCGCGATGACCCGGGTGGCGTGCGCGCAGCGTGTCGTATTGGACCTGCGTCGGCTCCGCGGCGGCGACGAATCGATGGCCGCCTTACTCACGAGCTTGCTGTTCGACACCGAATCGCTGTACGCCGACGAAGTGCAGATCTCCGGCGAGGCGTTTCCCACGACGCGCCCCGAGGCGCGCTGCACGCGGCAACCGGTCGAGGTGTGGATCAGCGCCGCCACGAGCGCGCTTGGACTTGCCTTCGCGACGAACCTCGGTCGCCTGGGGCGGGCGACGGTCCGTCGCATGGAAGGCGGACACGACCGGACACAGCCGGACACGGCCGGACAGTTCGGGTGCGATGTCCGGTAGTCCGGCGGTGCCTGGTCGTCTCCGCCTTTAACTTGTTGGGCATGCACGTCGATGCGGAAACGCTCCGCGAGTGGCCCCATCGGTGGCTGCCCGGTGCCGCGGGCCCGGCGTCGCCCACCGTTCTGTTGCTGCACGGCACGGGCGGCGACGAATCCGATCTCATTCCGTTAGGCACCGAGCTGGCGCCGGGTGCGTCGCTGCTGAGTGCGCGGGGACAGGTGAGCGAGCGCGGCATGCCGCGGTTCTTCCGGCGACACGCCGACGGCGTATTCGATGAGGCCGACATCCGCGCGCGCGTGCCGGTTCTCGCGGCCTTTGTCCGCTCCGCCGCCGGCACGTACGGGTTCCGACTCGAGTCCTTGTTTGCGTTAGGCTACTCGAACGGGGCGAACATGGCGGCGAGCCTGCTGCTCCTCGAGCCGGGGCTGTTGCACGGCGCGGCCCTCCTCCGCGCCGTGATGCCGCTCGAGCCCGCCACTTTTCCCGCGCTCGCGGGAACCTCGGTCTTCATCTCGGCGGGAAAGACAGATCCGTTCTCGCCCGTGCAGAGGGCTCAGCGTCTGGCCGATGCGCTCGCGAGCGCGGGCGCCGACGTGACGCTGCGTTGGCAGCGGGCCGGACACGAGCTCGTGCCTGGCGACCTCGAGGATACACGCGGCTGGCTCAGCCGGCACGTGGCACCGGTCGGCGCGTAAACTCCGCTCAAGAGTTCGCGTCACCTTCGTGCACGCGCGGCAAGGCCTCTGGCCGAGCTCAGAGCTCGCCGCTGTCGATCAGCCGACGCGCAAGCGCATCCAACATCTGCGGTGTGTCGTACACTCCGCTGCGTAAGCGGCGCTTGATCTCGTCGACCTGGCGAGGCGAGACCGCACGATTAGCCGACCAATGAGTGCGGCTCTGGGCGGCAGAGCGGTCGCGATGGCGATCGTCGCTCCTGTCGCCGGCATCGTTCCAACGCGGTGTGGTCATCATGGCCATGATGATCGGTCAGGCGCGGCGGAACTTTAGCGGCCTCTAGCGAGCGCGAACTTCCGGGCGGCCGAGGGCACCAATGCCGCCCGGCAGGCCTGTCTCGGAAATTGTTGCCGGACGCGGTTTCGGTGCGTCATTCACACGCATGGCTACCATCCTGTGCGTCGATGATGACGAAACGATCTCGCTTCTCCTCGGGGAGACGCTCAAGCAAGCCGGACACGAGCCGCTGAACGCGGCCAACGTTCCGGAAGCCTTGGCGATTCTCGCGCGCGGGAATGTCGATCTCATCATCTCGGATTACCGCATGCCCGGCAACACCGGGCTCGATCTGCTCGCGCACCTCGAGCGCGAAGGCATCGACACACCGGTAATCATGATGACGGGATACGCAAGCATCGAGCATGCGGTTGCGTCGATCAAAGCAGGCGCGGTGGATTACATCACGAAGCCGGTGCGCGCCGCGCAGCTCGAGCTCGCGGTCGAGCAAGCGCTCGAGCTCGTGCGGTTGCGACGCGAGAACGCGGCACTCAAGCGCGAGATTATGGAAGCGCGCAGCGAGCGACAGATCATTGGTGAGAGCCAGGCGATTCGTCGTGCTCTGCAGGCCGCGGCATCCGCTGCACCTACTCGCGCGACGGTGTTGTTGCAAGGCGAATCGGGCACAGGCAAGGAGCTGTTCGCGCGCGCGATTCACGAGCTGAGCGACCGTCGCGAGAAGCCGTTCATCAAGCTGAATTGCGCCGCGCTGCCAGAGGGGCTGGTCGAGAGCGCACTCTTTGGACACGAACGCGGCGCGTTCACGGGCGCGCTCAAGCGAGTGGAAGGTGCATTCGAGCGGGCGCACAACGGCACTTTGCTGCTCGACGAGATCTCCGAGATGCGTCTGGATCTTCAGGCGAAGCTGCTGCGCGTGCTGCAGGAACAGGAATTCGAGCGTGTGGGTGGGACGTCTCCGATTCGCGTCGACGTGCGCGTGATCGCGACCACGAATCGAGACCTCGCGGCGGAAGCAACAGCGGGCCGTTTCCGGCAGGATCTGTTTTTCCGTCTCAGCGTGATTCCCGTGCGCATTCCGGCGCTTCGCGAGCGACTCGACGACATTCCGATGTTGGCGCATCGGTTCGCGCTCCGCGCCGCAGCCGACTCGGGCAAAGATGTAGCCGGCATTTCGCCCGAAGCGTTGGCATTGCTACAGCAGCACGAGTGGCCGGGCAACGTGCGTGAGCTCCAGCACGTGATCGAGCGCGCGGTTATCCTGAGCTCGGACCCGGTGTTGCAGGCGCGTGCGCTGGACGCGGAGACCTTCCGGAACGGGCGCGCCGTGGCGGTCCCGCAGGCCGAGGCACCGGCGGCGAACGGCGCGATCAACGGATCCGGCGCGCTCAATGGTAGTGTGGTGCTGACGTCCCTGAGTCTGGATCGCGCCGAAGAAGTCCTGATCTCCAAAGCGCTCGAAGTGACGGGACGGAACCGGACTCGCGCCGCCGCGCTCCTCGGCATCTCAGTCCGCACGCTGCGTTACAAGCTGAACGGCCCACCGTCCTCGTCATCCGCCTCGGAAGCGGCCGACGACTGAGGGCTTTCGGGACGCGGCAAGCGTTGCCCGTCCCGATCCGGTAATTCCTTCCGCGGGGCACTCTTGCCCTGCCTTTCCCTGGCCAAGCCGGGCCAGCCGACTCGCGATTTTCTCGCCCGGCAGCGGCCCCTAACAGCCGTCGTTGCAAGCTGTTAGACGAGCGCGGCTCGTCGTTCGGGGCGCATGAATTCTGTCCAATCCGACGTGGAACGTCGGTTGCTTTTGAGGGGGCCGCCGGACGGATGAAATCCGCTGTCCGGCGCGACTCCTTCAGAGAGGCACGATGTCGGACGCGGAATTGTGGCAGCGGTTGGCGGCAGGCGACGAACAGTGTCGTGAACGGCTCATGGCGGCCCATCTCAGTCTCGTGTACCACGTGGCGCGCGGCGTCCACCGCCGGTTGGGCGGCGCCGCGGAGCTGGACGAGCTGGTGAGCGCGGGCACGCTGGGCCTTGCCGAGGCGATCGACCGCTTCGACCCGAACCGCGGACTGGCCTTCAGCACCTACGCGGTGCCGCGCATCCACGGCGCGATCGTGGACGAGCTGCGCCGGCTGGACCACGTTCCGTCGTCGATCCGCCGCCGGGCGCGTGCGTTAGGCGCCACGCAAGCCGGCCTGGCGCACGACCTTGGCCGCGCACCGATGCCGAACGAGACGGCACTTCGGATGGGCGTGGACGTCGAGACGGTGACGCGTTGGCAGTCGGACGCGGCGAGCACGATGATGCTGCGGCTGGACGATCCGATGCCGGGCAGCAGTGAGGACGGCGAGGCTCGGACGTGGGGTGAATCGCTCGCGGCGAGCGACGGCGTCGAGGTGGAGGCGCGCCTCACGCGGGAACAGGAAATCGAGCGCCTGCGCGCCGCGTTGCTCGGGCTGCCGGACGTGGAGCGCCGTGTGTTGACGCTCTATTTCCTCGAGGAGCTCAAGCTGCAGGACATCGCGCGGGTGCTCGAGGTGACCGAATCGCGCGTGTCGCAGATCAAGCAGAAGGCGATGAGCCGCCTGCGCACCGCGCTCGCGCCGATGCGGTCCGTTGCCTAACGCCTAACCGGAAGCGCGCTCGCGGCGGCGCGCGGCGGCCAGCGTCGGCATCAGCAGCTCGTATCGCACGCCCCCCGGCGTTTCGGAGATTCCGATGGCCGGCACGCCCGCGTTTGTTTCGTCGGGCAACGCGCCTGCGCCAACCGCATCGCCCGCCGCGGCACCGACCACGACCCACCGCGCATCCCCCCGCACGTCCACCTGCACGCGCGGAGGCTGCAGTCGCCGTGCGGCGCGCATGGCTGCAACCACGAGCGCGGGCACGATGCGGCCCACCTGCCCGGCGTCCACGAAAGCGGGCTGCACACCGGCCGTCAGACGGACGTCGCACGGCGTACCCACGACATCCGGATGACGGCCCGCCAAGTCGACGAGCGGCGCGAGCACGTCGGCGATGTTGAGCGGTTCCGCGGGCGCCGGCGCCGCGGGCGACAGCAGGCGGAACTGCTGCAACAGCGCGTCGAGGCGGACGGCCTCCGAGGCCAGCACGGTACGCGTGGTCGTGACGGCGCTTGCGTCGCCGGCCAGGTCCGCGAGCGTCGTGATGGCCATCACCCGGTTGCTCAGCGCGTGCGTAAGGCCGCGCAGGACCGCATCGCGCACCGTGCTCCACGCGATGTCCAACGGAAGGGTTTCGCCGGGCTGGCCCGTGGGGATGTACGTAGGAGGACTCGGTGGGGATGGTGTGGAGGAAGCCACGGCGGGCAGGTGAGGTCGAAGATAGCGCGGGCGCGTCGGGGCGCGAGGGTCGGAGGGTTGCCTTACGGAAGAGCCGTGCGGCGGCGTCGCATCGCGGCGAACACCACGGGCCCGAGGAGCGCGGCAGCCACCGCGCCTGCGACGGCCGGCCGCCCGTACTCACCGTCGCGCATCTCCAGTGCGACGACGCCGAGCAGGATGACCATCGGGAGCACCGCGAGCACCGTCACGCCGGTGCGCCCGACGGGGATGCGGAAGACGCCGCGCAGGTCAGGCTCCGTACGGCGGAGCTGGATCAGCGCGCCGAATTCCAGAAACAGCGCCATCGCGTAGAGCAGCACATCGGCCACGACGAGTCCCTGGATGGAAAGCAGCACGAACACCGAGTAGCAGACCGCGGACACGAGGACTGCGTTGCGCGGCGTGCCGCGCGTATCGGTGCGTCCGAGCCAGGCCGGCAGGTAGCCGTCGAGCGCCATGGCCAACGGGATGCGCGAGTACGAGAGCAGGAGCGCGTTGAAGAGCGCGAGCGCGCTCACCATGCCGGCGACGCCGATCCAGACGGCAATCGCGGATCCGCCTAACGGGCCGGCCGCGGCCCGCGCGATCTCGGGCCACGCGCCGTCGGTCCACCGGGTCCAGTCGGTGGCGGCGAGCGCCGCGCACAGTGCCGTGAGGTAGCCGAGCGTGACTAACGGGAGAGCGACGGCGAGGGCGCGCGGGTAGCTGCGCGAGGCGTCCACGACTTCCCCCTGCACCGTCGACGCGTTGTCCCAACCGATGTAGTTCCAGAGCGCGATCGAGAGACCGATGCCCAACGCGCCGGCGGGCGTGCTCCCCCGTTTGAGTACGGGGAGCCACGGCACATGCGTGACGTGCGGCAGCGCGGCAAGCGACATCGCCAGAAAGGCGAGAATGATGAATGCGCCGGCCAGCACGGACACACGCCCAACGGGCAGCGCGCCGCGCAGGTTGATCGCGGCCGCGGTCCAGATCACGACCAGCGCCACGAGCCACTTGGCGTCGGCGCCCAACGACGGGAAGAAGTAGCCCAGGTACTGCGTGAACAGCACCGGGTAGATGGCCATGTCGACCAACGAATACATCCACGTCCACCAGCCG
>Ga0207652_10002911_pt1 | contig 14319 bp, 11 predicted proteins | sample KBSC63BmetaG_FD_184334 | JGI IMG/M metagenome (GOLD analysis project Ga0207652, IMG submission 184334) | Corn rhizosphere microbial communities from Kellogg Biological Station, Michigan, USA - KBS C6-3B metaG (SPAdes) (version 2) | ecosystem: Host-associated > Plants > Roots > Rhizosphere ... | reverse complement strand
CGGCGCCTCTGGTGCCGCACAACGACCCGACTTTGATGTTCGTCAACGCCGGCATGGTGCCGTTCAAGAACGTGTTCACCGGGCTGGAGTCGCGGCCGTACGACCGGGCGACCAGCTCGCAGAAGTGCGTTCGCGCCGGAGGCAAGCATAACGACCTCGACAATGTCGGCTACACCTCGCGCCACCACACTTTCTTCGAAATGCTCGGGAATTTCTCGTTCGGCGATTATTTCAAGGATCGCGCGATCGAGCTCGCGTGGAAGCTGCTGACGAAGGAGTGGGGACTCAACCCCGACCGCCTGACCGCGACCGTCTATCACACCGACGACGAGGCGTTCGACCTGTGGCGGAAGATATCGGGGCTTCCCGAGAGCCGGATCATCCGAATCCCGACCAAGGACAATTTCTGGGCGATGGGCGACGACGGGCCGTGCGGGCCGTGCTCGGAAATATTCTACGACCATGGCGAGCATATTCCGGGCGGACCTCCTGGCTCGCCCGACGAGGACGGCGACCGCTTCGTCGAGGTCTGGAACCTCGTCTTCATGCAGTACGAGCAGACCGCGAACGAGATCGTCTCCGAGCTTCCCAAGAAGAGCATCGACACCGGCATGGGTCTCGAGCGCATCGCCGCGGTGCTCCAAGGCACGACCGACAATTACGAGACGGACACGTTCCGGGCGCTGATCGCGGCGAGCGAGGAGCTGACGCGCACCAGGGCCGAGGGAGAGCAGAAGGCGAGCCACCGGGTGATCGCCGATCACTTGCGCGCCAGCGGCTTCCTGGTGGCGGACGGCGTGCTGCCGGCCAATGAGGGCAGGGGCTATGTCCTCCGGCGGATCATGCGCCGCGCGATGCGCCACGCGCATTTGCTTGGAAGCAAGGAGCCGCTCATGTGGCGCCTCGTGCCTGCCCTCGTCGCGGAAATGGGCGCGGCCTATCCCGAGCTGGTCCGCGCGCAGCCACTGATCGAGGCGACCCTCCAGCAGGAGGAGACGCGCTTCCGGCAGACGCTCGTCACCGGGCTCAAGCTGCTCGACGAAGCGACCGCGGACCTGACCGGCGGCGGCACGCTCGCCGGAGAGACCGCGTTCAAGCTCTACGACACCTACGGCTTCCCCTACGACCTGACCGAGGACGCGCTTCGAGCGCGCGGTCTCAATGTCGACCGAAGCGGCTTCGACGCCGCCATGGCCGAGCAGAAGGCGATGGCTCGGGCCGCGTGGAAGGGGTCGGGCGCCAAGGCCAACGAAGACGTCTGGTTCGACCTCGCCGAGGATTATGGAGCGACCGAGTTCACCGGTTATTCGGGCGACGAAGGCGAAGGCGTGGTGCTTGCTCTGGTGAAGGATGGGGAACGCGTCGGGAGCGCCGAGATCGGCCAGACCATCGACGTCCTGCTCAACCAGACGCCTTTCTACGGCGAGAGCGGCGGGCAGATCGGCGACACTGGAAAGCTCACCACGCTCAAGGGCTTCGAAGGCGAGGTTGAGGACACGTCGAAGCCGCTCGGCAAGCTCCACGTGCTTCGGACGAAGATCGTCGCGGGCGAGCTCTCGGTGGGCGACACGGTCCATCAGAAGGTCGACAGCGAACGCCGCGACCGGGTTCGCGCAAACCACAGCGCGACTCACCTGCTGCACGCCGCACTTCGCCGGCGCCTCGGCACGGGCGTGACGCAAAAGGGCAGCCTGGTCGCCCCTGATTACTTCCGCTTCGATTTTTCGCACGGAAGGGCGCTCACCCGCGAGGAGATCGACGCGGTCGAGGCCGAGGTGAACGCACAGATCCGCTCGAACGAGCCGGTCACGACCCGGCTGATGACTCCCGACGAGGCGATCGAGGCCGGCGCGATGGCGCTCTTCGGCGAGAAATATGGCGATGAGGTCCGCGTGCTCGGAATGGGGACTGTCCCTCAAGATGACGGACTGTCCCCTTACTCTGTAGAGCTATGCGGCGGCACCCACGTCCGTGCGCTCGGCGACATCCAGCTCCTGAAGATCATCTCCGAGAGCGCCGTTTCCGCGGGGGTTCGGCGAATCGAAGCGCTCACCGGCGAAGCGGCTCGCAAATGGCTGTCGGATCGCGAGGCGAAGCTGCGCGAGGCCGCCGCGACGCTGAAAAGCGCGCCCGACGAGGTCCCCGCGCGGATCGCGTCGCTGGTCGAAGAACGCCGCCGCCTCGAGCGGGAGCTCGCCGACGCGAAGAAGCAGCTCGCGATGGGTGGCGGTGGCGGGAAATCGGAAGGCCCGGCGCCCGAAGACGTCAACGGTCACAAATTCCTCGGCCAGATCGTGGAAAGCTTCGATCCCAAGGGCTTGCGCGCCGCCGTTGACGACATGAAGAAGCGCCTCGGCTCCGGCATTTGCGCATTGGTCGCGGTGAACGAAGGCCGCGCCAGCGTCGCGGTCGGGGTCACCGACGACCTTGCAGGCGAGATCAGCGCCGTCGATCTGGTCAAAGCCGCTGTCGCAACGCTCGGCGGGCAGGGGGGCGGCGGCCGTCCCGACATGGCCCAGGGCGGCGGTCCCGACGGCTCGAAGGCAAAGGAAGCCCTCGACGCGGTCAAGGACGCGCTGGAAAAGGTCGCCGCTTGATCGACACCGAGTCGAGCGAGCCGGTCACCCTCGACGGCGCTTGTCACTGCGGCGCCGTTCGGTTCACGGTCACCCTCACCGAAGGCTTCGCATCGGCGCGGCGGTGCACTTGCTCGATCTGCCGGATGCGCGGCGCCGTGGCGGTGACCTCTACGCCGGACGCCTTCCGCATCACCCACGGCGACGACAAGCTTGCGACTTACCGCTTCAACACGAAGACGGCGGAGCATCATTTCTGCACCGTTTGCGGCATCTACACCCACCACAAGCGCCGCTCCGCCCCCGGCCAGCTCGGCGTCAACGTCGCCTGTCTCGAAGGCGTGTCGCCCTTCGATTTCCCGGAAGTCGTGGTCTATGACGGCAGCCGCCACCCCGCCGACAATGCCGAGCACAAGACCTATGTCGCGGGCGTGCTTCGGTTCGAGCCTGCCTCGGGCGCCTGAGCATCTCTGAGCCGGCGCGAGCCGAAGCGCGGCGCTTCGTCCAGATCGGCTTCGGCCTTGATCATCGCCCGAAGCTCATCGCGCTTCTCGTGGATCGAGGCGATCACCGGTCCCATCGCGACCCCGAGGTCGACCAGGGCCGCCTCGGCGATCTGCAGCGAGGCTTCGACCGCCTCGGGGACCGCCTGGCTCGCCCCGGCCTTGTAGAGCGCCGCGGCCTGCGCCGTGTCCCGCGCCCGCGCGATGATCGGAATGCCGGGGAAAGCCAACCGAAGCCGCTTCGTCAGGCGGGTAACCAGCACCGGATCGTCCATCGTGAGGATGACGGCCTTTGGCTTCCCGACCTTGAGCCGCTCGACGAGCGTCCCGCGAGCGACGTCGCCGAACAGCACTGGATGTCCGCTGTCCCGCCCTTCGCGCACGGTGTCCGCGTCGGAATCGATCGCGATATAGTCCTCGCGGTGGCGGACGAGCATGTCGGCGACGATCCGTCCCACGCGCCCGAAGCCGACGATGACCGCCTTGCCGCCCGCGCCCTCGCGAAGCGCCTCGGCGAACGCCGCTCCGCCGTCCTGGTCGACGCGCCGCCCGGCGATCCGGCCGAGCTTGCCCAGCACCGGCGTGATCGTCAGCCCAAGCGCGGTGACGATTTGCCAGAAAGCGGCGGTTTCTGGGCGGATCAGCTGGGCCGCGGTCGCCGATGCGAGCACGATCAGAGTGGTTTCCGAAGGAGAGGCCATCAGGACGCCGGCTTCCGCGGCAACCGCGGTTCGTGACCCGCTGAGGCGCAGAAGCGCGGCGGTGACGACGGCTTTCACCGCCAGCACCGCGACGAGCGCGAGGATGATGCTGCGCCAATTGGCGATGACGAGCCGGAGGTCGACGCTCATTCCGACGGTGATCAGAAAGATCCCGAGCCCAAGGCCGCGGAAGGGGGCGGTGATCACCTCGACCTCGCCGCGATATTCCGTCTCGGCGATGACGATGCCCGCGATCAAGGCTCCGAGCACCGCCGAGAAGCCGATCGCCGAAGTGACGAGGCTGGCGACGATCACGACCAGCAGGCAGGCGGCCAGGAAGACTTCCGGGTTCTTGGTGCGCGCGGCCTGCGCGAACAGGCTCGGCAGGAGGAGTCGGCCGCCGAAGAGCATGCCGAGCGCGACCGCCGCGCCGAGGACCAAAGTCCCGAGCAGCGGCCCGACTCCCGCGGTCGCGGTCGGAGCCATCGCTCCAAGCGCGAAGACGATCGGAACCAGCGCGACGTCTTCGAACAGCAGCATCCCTAGAGCGGCCCGTCCGACGGCTGACTGCGTACCGACCAGCGGCAGGACGATCGCCGTCGAGGAGAGCGCGAGCGCCAGCCCGAGCCCGATCGAGCCGGGGATGCCCTGGCCGATCATGTGCAAGCCGCCGCCGATGATGACCGCACAGCCGAGCAGCTCCGCGGCGCCCACTCCGAACACGATCCTGCGCATCGACCAGAGCCGCCGAAACGAGAGCTCGAGCCCGATCGAAAACAGCAGAAGCACGATTCCAAGCTCGGCGAAGGGCTCGACCCGCTCGCTATTGGAGATGGTCACGAAATGGAGCCAGGGGTGCTCGGCGGCGAGCGAGCCGAGCCCTGCCGGCCCGACGAGAAAGCCGATCAGGATGAAGCCGATGATCGGCGTTATGCGGATCCGCGCGAACGCCGGAATGACGATCCCCGCTGCGCCGAGAATCACCAGCGCGTCGCTAAACCCCGAAGTTGCGAACTCGCCGTCCATGCCGGGTCTTTGCCCTTTTACGTGCAACGGCGGTAGAGGCTGACGTCATGGCGGCAAAGGGGAACAAGGCGCTCGACCTCGTCATCGCGGGCGGCGGCCCCGCGGGAGTCATGGCCGGCCTGCTTTTCGCCCGCGCCGGGTGCAATGTCCTCGTGCTTGAGAAACATGCGGACTTCTTCCGCGATTTCCGCGGGGACACGGTCCATCCCTCCACGCTCGAGCTGCTTCGGGAGCTCGGGCTGCTGGAGGACTTCCTCAAGCGGCCGCATGACGAGGTGCGCTCGCTCACGGCTCGCGTTGCGGATCGGGAGATCACGATCGCCGACATGAGCCATCTTCCGGTGAAGACCCGGTTCGTGGCGCTCATGCCGCAATGGCATTTCCTCGATTTCCTCGCGGACGAGGCGCGGCGCTATCCGGGCTTCCATCTCCGGATGGAGGCCGAAGTCGTCGATCTCCTGTTTGAAAATGAGCGCGTTGCGGGCGTGCGCCTCGCCGACGGCGAGGAGGTGAGGGCGCGACTGACGATCGCGGCCGACGGCCGTGGTTCGATCCTGCGCGAAAAAGCGGGCCTTCCCAAGAAGGATCTCGGCGCGCCGATCGACGTGCTGTGGTTCCGTCTGCCCAAGGAGCCAACGCCCAAGAACGAGACCGGCGGCACCTTCGGCTCGGGAACCTTCGTCGTCGAGCTCGATCGCGGCGACTATTGGCAGTGCGCCTATGTCGTGCCGAAGGGCGCCGCGGACGAGATCGAGGCGGAGGGCATCGGCCCCTTCCGGGAGAACCTCGCCCGAGCGGCGCCCGAGCTCGCGTCCGTCGTCGGCACGCTGAAGGGCTGGGACCAGGTGAAGCTGCTTTCCGTCTCGCTCGACCGGCTGACGCGCTGGTGGCGCCGGGGGCTGCTCGCGATCGGCGATGCCGCGCACGCCATGTCGCCGGTGGGCGGAGTCGGCATCAATCTTGCGATCCAGGATGCCGTGGCGGCGGCGAACATCCTCGCCGGACCGCTTGCGCGCGGCGAAGATGTCGATCGGCTGCTCCACCAGGTGCAGGATCGCCGCATGTTCCCGACGAAAGTGATCCAGCGGGGACAAAAGACCGTCCACGACCGCGTGCTGACGCCCCTCGTCGTCCGCAAGGCGGTGCTCGACAAGGTGCCGCTCGTTCTTCGGCTATTCGAGCTCATTCCCTTCCTAAGGCGGATCCCGGCGCGTTTGATCGGCCTGGGCGTCCGGCGCGAGCATATCCGCTCGCCCGACGCGGGCCTCAGGCGGGCTGCGGCTGCGCCGTCTCGGCCATCGCGGCCTCGAGGTTCTTCACGATCGCCTCGAAGAACTGCTCGGTCGTAAGCCACGGCTGCTCCGGACCGACCAGGATCGCCAGGTCCTTGGTCATTTGTCCGCCCTCGACCGTCTCTACGCAGACCCGCTCGAGCGTCTCGGCGAAGCGGACCACGTCGGGCGTATCGTCGAACTTGCCGCGATACTTGAGCCCGCCGGTCCAGGCGAAGATCGACGCGATCGGGTTGGTCGAGGTCGCCTTGCCCTGCTGGTGCATACGATAATGGCGAGTGACGGTGCCGTGCGCGGCCTCCGCCTCGACCGTGTGACCGTCGGGGGTCATCAGGACCGAGGTCATGAGGCCCAATGACCCGAAGCCCTGCGCGACCTGGTCGGACTGAACATCGCCGTCGTAATTCTTGCAGGCCCAGACGAACTTGCCGCTCCACTTGAGCGCGGATGCAACCATGTCGTCGATCAGGCGATGCTGATATTCGATGCCAGCAGCTTCGAACTTCGCTTTGTATTCCTTGTCGTAAATCTCCTGGAAGATATCCTTGAAGCGGCCGTCATAGGCCTTGAGGATCGTGTTCTTCGTCGAGAGGTAGAGCGGCCAGCTGCGGCCCAGGCTGTAGTTGAAGCAGGCGTGGGCGAAGTCGCGGATGCTCGCGTCGAGATTGTACATGCCCATGGCGACTCCCGAGCCCGGGAAGTCGAACACGTCGAAATCCAGCTCCTGTCCGTCGTTGCCGACCCACTTCATCGTCAGCTTTCCGGGTCCGGGAACGAGGAAGTCGGTCGCTCGGTACTGGTCGCCGAAGGCGTGACGGCCGACGACGATCGGGTCGGTCCATCCCGGGATCAGCCGCGGGACGTTGGAGATCACGATCGGCTCGCGGAAGATGCAACCGCCGAGGATGTTGCGGATGGTACCGTTGGGCGATTTCCACATCTTCTTGAGGCCGAATTCCTCGACCCGCGCCTCATCGGGCGTGATGGTCGCGCATTTGACGCCGACGCCATGCTCCTTGATCGCATTGGCGGCATCTACCGTGATCCGGTCCTCGGTGGCGTCGCGGTTCTCGACCGACAGATCGTAATAGAGCAGCTCGACGTCGAGATAGGGCTGGATCAGCCGCTCGCGGATCCATTGCCAGATGATGCGGGTCATCTCGTCGCCGTCGAGCTCCACGACGGGGTTCTTCACCTTGATCTTGGTCATCACGCTTTCCTGCTTTTCCGGGGTTGGCGGCGCTCTAGGATGGGCGGGAAACGCGTGCAACCGCAGCGTTGTGCCGCTGCCAAGCGCACTTTAAGGAGCTGGGATGCCCGCGCTCGACAAGCACGACAGCCCGCTCCCCACGACCACGGTCAAGTGGCGCTTCCCCTCGATCCATCCGGAGGGCCGCAAATATGTCGTCGGAGCGGCGGCGATCACCTTCTTCGCCTTCCTGATGCACGTCCAGTTCCTCGACTGGATACTGGTCGGCCTCACGATCTGGGTCGCGGCCTTCTTCCGCGATCCGGTGCGCACGACCCCGCATGGCGACAAGCTGATCGTCGCCCCGGCGGACGGGCTTGTGACGATGATCGCGCGGGTTCCCCCGCCTCCGGAGCTGCGCGGAGGCGACGGACTTGGCGACGGCGAATGCACGCGGGTGTCGATTTTCATGAGCGTGTTCGACGTGCACATCAACCGCGCGCCGATCACTGGCCGGATCAAGCGGATTGCCTATGTCCCGGGCAAGTTCGTCAACGCCGATCTCGACAAGGCGAGCGAGGATAATGAGCGCCAGCACTTCCTGATCGAAGGCGGCGAGGGGCTGAAGATCGGGATGACGCAGATCGCCGGGCTGGTTGCCCGCCGAATCCTCGCCTTCGTCCGCGAAGGCGATTCGGTCGAGGCCGGGCAGCGCATCGGCCTGATCCGCTTCGGCAGCCGCGTCGATGTCTATTTGCCCGCTGGGACGTCGCCCAAGGTGCTCCTCGGCCAGCGCGCCATCGCCGGCGAGACGATCCTTGCGGAGGCGGGCGTCGACACGACGCTGACGGGCATCAGCCAGTGAACGAAGACGGGGGTCCGCGCCGGATCCCGTTCCGTGCGATGATCCCGAATGCAATCACTGCGCTCGCGCTGTGCCTCGGTCTCACCGGAGTGCGGTTCGCCTTTTCGGCCTCGAATGGCGAAGTCGACGATTGGCAGCTTGCGCTGGTCTGCGTGGTCGGGGCCGGAATCCTCGACGGCATGGACGGGCGCATCGCCCGCCTCCTGCGCGCGGACAGCAGGTTCGGCGCGGAGCTCGACTCGCTTTCCGACAATATCGCGTTCGGCACGGCGCCGGCGCTGATCCTGTTCCTGTGGTCGCTGCAATATGCGCCGAAATTGGGGTGGACGGCGGCTCTCGCTCTTGCCGTCTGCTGCGCGCTTCGTCTTGCGCGATTCAATGCGCGTATCGACGCAGGGGAACAGCCGCACAAATCCGCCGGATTCAATACGGGCGTGCCAGCGCCGGCGGGAGCGGGGCTGGCCTTCATCCCGATCTTTCTGTGGCTCGTGAGCGGCAATACTCTGTTTCAGTCCTGGCCGCTGGTGATGGCCTGGACGCTTCTCGTCGCCATGCTCATGATCTCGAGCCTGCCGACCTACAGCTGGTCGTCGATCCGGATCCGTCGCGAGTGGCGGCTCTTGACCCTTGCCGGCGTCGCGGTCCTCGGCGCCGCGCTGCTCACGGCGACGTGGTACACGCTGCTCGCGATCGCCTTGCTCTATTTGCTGATGATCCCCGCCGCCTTCGCCAGTTATGCACGGGTCAAGCGGCGGCGCGCCACCGCGCCTTCGCGCGCACAGGCTGCTGGAGCCTCGCCCGGGCTCTGACGCGAACCGGGATGCGAACCGTGCGATGCGCGGGCTTGCCCTTGAGGGCAGCGGCGATCCTCGCGCCGCTTTCCTCAAGAACCGCGGCACCCACGATCACGAGCAGCCACAAAGTGGCGAGAAAGGCGAGGGTGGCCAGAGGTGCAATCATCGCATCGATCCTTCTTGAAACGCCTAACCGAACCGGACCCGATTTGTTCCGGTTTGAGCGAGGCCGCTCAGGTGAGACGAGGCAATGTTCCTCTTTTGTTCCTATCTGTCAAGCGCGCGATTGCACGAGGGCTCAAGCCCTTGAAAGCCGCGCCTTCTTCGACTAGGTGCCCGCGCATCCCACAGGCGGAGCTGACATACCGGTGCCGGCCGCAAGGCTGGTGACTGGCTCCGTCGAGGCAGAACCGGAAGGAGAACGATTATGGCGGCCACGGTCGTCACCATGCAGCAATTGCTCGAGGCCGGAGCGCATTTCGGCCACCAGACCCACCGCTGGAACCCCAAGATGAAGCCGTATATCTTCGGCGACCGCAACGGGGTGCACATCATCGATTTGTCGCAAAGCGTTCCGCTGTTCGCGCGCGCGCTCGACTTCGTCCAGCAGACCGTCGCGCGCGGCGGCAAGGTGCTGTTCGTCGGCACCAAGCGTCAGGCGCAGGACCCGATCGCGCAGGCCGCCCAGGCTTCGACCCAGCACTTCGTCAACCATCGCTGGCTCGGCGGGATGCTGACCAACTGGAAAACGATCTCCAACTCCATCAAGCGGCTGAAGAGCCTCGAGGAGCAGCTGTCCGGCGACACCGCCGGCCTCACCAAGAAGGAAGTGCTCCAGCTCACCCGTGAACGCGACAAGCTCGAGAAGAGCCTTGGCGGGATCCGCGACATGGGCGGGCTTCCCGACGTCATGTTCGTGGTCGACACCAACAAGGAAGAGCTGGCGATCAAGGAGGCCAACACCCTTGGCATTCCGGTCGTCGCCATCCTCGATTCGAACAGCGATCCTTCGGGCATCGCCTTCCCGGTCCCCGGCAATGACGATGCGAGCCGCGCGATCCGCCTCTACACCGACGCGGTCGCCCAGGCCGCGAACGAGGGCCGCAGTGGCAACGCCGCGGCGCGAGGCGAGGACATCGGCGCGATGGCCGAGCCGCCGGCGGAAGCCGCGCTGGAAGCATAGGCAAGCCTGTACCCCGGCGAAGGCCGGGGTCCAGATTTCCTTTATTTTGGACTGGACCCCGGCCTTCGCCGGGGCACGAGAGGACAGAAATATGGCTGAGATCACCGCCGCCTCGGTGAAGGAACTGCGCGAGCGCACCGGCGCCGGCATGATGGACTGCAAGAAGGCGCTCGCCGAGACCAACGGCGAGATGGAGGCCGCGATCGACTGGCTTCGCGCCAAGGGTCTGTCTTCGGCGGCGAAGAAGGCCGGACGCACCGCTTCGGAAGGCCTCGTCGGCGCCGCCATCGAGGGCAACCGCGGAGCGCTCGTCGAGGTCAATTCCGAGACCGACTTCGTCGCCAAGAACGAGATCTTCCAGGATTTCGTCGGCAACGTCGCCAAGCTCGCGCTCGAGCATGGCACCGACGTCGAAGCGCTCGGCGCTGCGCAATATCCGGGCGGCGGCACGGTCCAGGAAAAGCTGACCGACAACATCGCCAAGATCGGCGAGAACCAGTCGCTGCGACGCGCCGCGGTGCTGGAGGTTGGCGAGGGCGCGGTCGTGCCCTACGTCCACAACCAGGTCGCGCCGGGTCTCGGCAAGATCGGCGTCCTCGTCGCGCTCGAGAGTTCGGCGCCTGCCGAGACTTTGAACGAGCTCGGTCGTCAGATCGCGCAGCACGTCGCCGCGGCCAATCCGCAGGCGCTCGACGCAGATTCGCTCGATCCGGCTCTCATCGAGCGCGAGCGCTCGATCGCCATGGAAAAGGCCAAGGAGAGCGGCAAGCCCGACAATATCATCGAGAAGATGGTCGAGGGCGGCCTCGCCAAGTTCCGCAAGGAGCATGCGCTGCTCACCCAGCTGTTCGTTCGGGACAACAAGACCCCGGTCGCCGAGGTCGTCGCGTCCGCCGCGAAAGAAGCCGGCACGGACATCCAGCTGATCGGATTCGTCCGCTTCCAGCTCGGCGAAGGCATCGAGAAGAAGCAGGAAGACTTCGCGGCCGAAGTCGCCGCCGCCGCGGGCACGAGCAAGGCCGAGCCAGTCGCCTGAGCGACGGCACATCGAACAGTTAAGGGCGGGGCTTCGGCTCCGCCCTTTCTATTTGAGCTTCGCCGCCTCCGCCTTGCAATCGTAGGGCATGTCGGTTTCGAAACAGAAATCGGGCCAGCGGCCGCTCTTGCGCCAGTAATCCACGAGACCGGCCTGTTTCATGACGACGAAGAACCGCGGCTCCTTCCGAAACTCGTGCAGCTCGGGACGGAAGTAAGATGCCGAGATCAGGGCGAGGTCGTCGGGCTTGAACCAGTGGGTCAAGGTCTCGAACAGCTCGTCGTGCTGATGGAAGCGCGCCATTGCGAGCGTATAATATTGCAGGCGGTTCGCGCCGGCCGTCCCGCGGAACCTGTCCTTGCGTCCTCGAAGGAAGTCCACGAGCCGCTTCACGTTGGCCGGGCTGGGGTCGATCCGAGCCTGAATCAGGTAAGGAACGCCAGCGGTGCTGTTTCGCGTCTCATCCATTCCGAGCGCGATTTTCGGATCGCCGTAACGGAAGTTGAACATGTAGCGAACGCCTTCGACGGTGGCGGTTCCCGGCCACAGCTTTTGGAGCTCTTCGAGTTGCTCGCGCGCGGAGTCGAAATATCCGGCATAGGCGAGTGCGGCCACGTAGCCTCCGCGCAGCGCCGGCGAGAGCGGGTCGATTTCGGAAGCGCGTCGCGCATCCTCGATTGCCTCGCCCATCCGCCCGACGGACTGCAGGGCCTGCGAACGGTAACTCAGAACGTCGGCGTTATCCGGACTGCGCCGCGCGGCGCGATCGATCAGGTCCAACTTCTGCCCGTAGGCTGCGACGGGCAGAAGCACGGTCTCCGCCAGATCGGCTTCGGCAATTCCCGGGATCAGCTTCCGCGCAGCGTCGATCCGCGTCCGCAGTTCGCTTCGTGCTCTCTCATCGGGAAAGCCGTTCGTGAACAGCAGGTCGGAAACCGTTGCCTGCGCCAGCAGAAGCCTCGCCCATGCGGGGGCGAAACGAGGTGCGTCGGCCGTGACTTGGCGCAGCATCGGAATAACAGGTCGCGGATCACCGCCAGCAATATCAGCTAGTTGCGAGCAGGCGTTGAGATAGGTCTTCAAAACTTGAGGTTTGGAGCGAAGGCCATTTTTCGCCAATCCATCGAACGCACAACCGAGGACCTTGGCGGCCGTAAGGGCGAGCTGCTGCTTTAGGTCGGATGCGTTGCCAGACGGCTGCTCGAAATCCTTCGACCAAAGAAGTCCATGGTCGGTTCCGCTCAGCAAGGCGAGCGAGGCGGAAGGACGAGCCTTGTCGCTTGTGTCGCTGGTCTGAAACAGCAGGTCGGGTGCAGCGGCATCTGCGTCCCTGTTCACCAAGGTCATCGAGCCCGCCTTCACGGACTGAAGATTGCCAAGGTTCACCAGCAGATCCCGAGCCATCTGTTGCGACCGCGAAGAGGAGTCGGCCGCGATGATCGAAACGGTCGGCGGAGCGGCGCTTCTGGCTGCAATCAGCCAATAGACGCCGACTGCCGCAACAAGCGCGAGAACGCCTGCGAGCAACAGCGCTGAGCGCGATACGGTAAATCTCTGCATCCTTGCGTACGTCACCGCTGGCGGCCCCTCCGGCGCTGGCGTGTCCGCGTCGCGGTGCGAATTTGCGTGGATGTCCGCGAGGAGCGCGCGCAGCCCCGGCGGGTTGCCGCGGCCGCGCCAGCCGCTCAGATCGATCGTCTGAAACTGCCGGAAGCCGAGCGGCGCGAGGGTCCCGTCGATCGTCACGGGCACCAGCCGGCCGCTGTCGCGCCCCGCTGCCGCTTCATCGCGGACCCAGGCGGATTCGATCGAGTTGGCCGACCACAGGACGACCACGACGTCGGCCGCCTTGAGCGCCTCTTCGATGACCTTGGAGAACTGAGCGCCGCCGCGCACGTGCAGGTCCCACCACACCTGGTGCCCGGCCTTTTCCAGCGCGCGTGCGAACTGGCGCGCGCGGTCGCCGTCGTCCCGGTCGTAGCTCAGAAACACGCTCGCCATGCAGCCCCCTGCGACAGGCATGCTGCGTCGAAACGGACGCCCGGGCAAGTAAGGCAGTTGGCAACGGAGCGGCGCGGCCATAAAGCGTGCCCCGCCTTCGCTGCACTTGGGGACCAACTCGCCGCATGACCCGCCCGCGCTTCAACCGGATCCTTCTGAAGCTGTCGGGCGAGGCCCTGATGGGGCAGGAGCAGTTCGGAATCGATCCCGCGGCGGTCGACAGCCTCGCCGGCGAGATCGCCGAAGCCAAGGGGCAGGGCCGCGAGCTGTGTCTCGTCGTCGGCGGCGGCAACATCTTCCGCGGAATGGCCGCCGCCGCCAAGGGCTTCGACCGGGCGAGCGCCGATTACATGGGGATGCTCGCGACGGTGATGAACGCGCTCGCGCTTCAGAACGCGCTCGAGCGCATTGGCATCGACACCCGGGTCCAGTCGGCGATTCCGATGTCGAGCGTGTCCGAGCCGTATATCCGCCGCCGGGCGCTGAGGCACATGGAGAAGGGGCGGATCGTCCTCTTCGCCGCGGGAACCGGCAATCCCTATTTCACCACCGACACCGCAGCCGCGCTGCGCGCTGCCGAGATGGGATGCGACGCGCTCTTCAAGGGCACCAGCGTCGACGGAGTCTATACCGCGGACCCCAAGAAGGTCAGTGACGCGAAGCGCTACGAGACGCTGAGCTTCGGCAAGGTGCTGAGCGACGACCTCAAGGTCATGGACGCCGCCGCCGTCGCCCTGTGCCGCGACAACAATATTCCGATCGTCGTCTTCAACATCCGCCAGCCGGGCAACCTCGCCCGGGTGCTGGACGGAAGCGGGACCGCGACGATCGTCCAGACCGGGGAGTAATCGATGACGACCACCATGAGCACCGACGACCTCAAGCGCCGCATGCATGGCGCCGTCGAGGCGTTCAGGCACGACCTCGGCGGCCTTCGCACGGGGCGCGCCTCGACCGCCCTGCTCGATCCCATCAACGTCGAGGTCTATGGCGCCAGCATGCCGCTCAACCAGGTTGCGACCGTCTCCGTGCCCGAGCCGCGGTTGCTGACGGTGCAGGTCTGGGACCGCTCGAACGTCGGTCCGGTCGAAAAGGCGATCCGCTCGGCGGGGCTCGGGCTCAACCCCGTGACCGACGGCCAGCTCGTCCGGCT
>Ga0207652_10002910_pt1 | contig 14323 bp, 25 predicted proteins | sample KBSC63BmetaG_FD_184334 | JGI IMG/M metagenome (GOLD analysis project Ga0207652, IMG submission 184334) | Corn rhizosphere microbial communities from Kellogg Biological Station, Michigan, USA - KBS C6-3B metaG (SPAdes) (version 2) | ecosystem: Host-associated > Plants > Roots > Rhizosphere ... | reverse complement strand
GTGACGACGAGATAGACCATCTCCCGTATGACAGCACTCGGCAGATAGTCGCCAGTCTCAAAGTCGAAGAGATCGATGTATGCGAATTCATCGTTCCTGACGCTCAGTGTATCGTTGACGAGGTCTCCGAGAGAACGAGAACGCGTGACGAGACGCTGGCCGGTCTTGAGTTCGAGACCAAAGTACTTGTATTCATCCACGACTATTTCTCCTTGTAGCAGCACGAGGGTTGACCGCCGAACGGTTGTTCGACGGATGCGTCTTCGCTTCTGGCTGTTCCGTCATATCGAGAACAGCGGCTATGTGAACGTTGAAGACAACGACATCACGGTTGTTGACTGTCTTGAATGTCGATGTAGCTCCTGTGTTCAGTAGCTTGACAACGTCACTTAAACTCTGCCCTACCACAGTCACCGATTGTGAACTTCCCGCGATGACTAGCTTGTACACGCCCACGTCTCTTCTCCTTCTTCGGTAGTTCGTCCACCACAATCGGTGGAGGATTGTACACGTCAGCTACTTGACGATCGATGTATTCACGACGACCAGCACCTGCGATGTACTCCTGAGCGGCGGCAGGGTTCGTCTTACGAATGGCATTCGCAATGATCAACGTACGTTGGTTCATGCAGTTAACTCCAGTTTGAACTTCTTCAAGTTAGACCACCGATGGTAACCACTCGTGTCATTCGCAGGCACGAAGGTTCCTTTCTCGTCACTCCACATAGTCGCGTATGACCATGCGAAATCAGCAGGGATAGAGACAGGGTGTCCGTGGATGAGGATGGGGCTTTCTGCGTGTTTCTTCATAATACGAGCACAGTGTAGTGCCACGTCGTCGTCGTCTGGTACAAGGGCAATAAGCGCATCGTGAACGTTAAGAGCCATACGCGCTGTCGTCGGCCAAGCTGGATCGTCTTCAATCTGATAGATGTTGGAACATACCTTGTCACCGATCGTCGACTGTGGAACAAACGCGACGATGCTTTCAAGAACATTCGCCTCTTCTGTCCCTTCATTCGCACCGGGCTGCGGGAGACGGCCCAAGAACTTGAGACGACGCCCGAGAAGGTTCCACAACTCATGCGTACGGTATACTTCTTTAACAATCGCATCCCACGCTACCTTAATCTCAGGGAACGCTCTGTGATACGCGATGTATGCTTCTAGAGCCATTCCGTATGGGATATCACATGTTTCTGCGAGCCGATCTGGACCCATCCGATAGTTGAGACCATGTACACAACGCTTGCCGAGGAACCGTTTTGTCGGTTTACCTGCGAGTGAAGGATCGTCCGTATTTTTGCCAAGCTCCCATCTGTCGAAAGATGGTATCTCGTCGTACGGTACCTTGAAGATACGACTAGCATTTGCGCGATGTACATCGAGACTTTTATCGACGGCGGCAGCTTCAAAGTTCTGAATGAGGGCTTGTACTTTCCAGTGATACGCGACAATTCGTGCCTCCGCCTGAGAGAGATCGAAGTAGAGGAACCTGTAACCAGGATCAGCTACGAACATTGCCTTCGCTCTATCCGGCTGGTTCTGTAGGTTCATACCTGAGCCCCACATGACGGCTGCGGATGACAGTCGACCAGGGGCTTTCTGTGTACCGTACTGTTTGTACTCGCAGCGAATACGATCGTCGTCGTCAACGACCATCTCTGCATACGTAGTCAAGAACTTGTTCTCTTCTGCGTACCTATCGAGTGCGAGGATTACATCCTTAGCAGACGAAGAAGTGCGAGGATGAGAGAGCATCCGTTTGCGGTTGTTAGCATCAGTACTAGTCCCTCGCCCCACGAGTTGAAGCCGCCGAAAGAATAGATCAGATAGCTGCTTGGGACTACGAGGATTGACGTCAAGAGTGTCGTCTTTAGCAGCAATACGAACCAAGTTCTTAAACGTCTCTTCTTTCGCGGCGACATCCTTGCCAACATCCTCTGTTATCTGAGCCTTTAGTGGTCTGTCACACAGGACACCACCGACTGTCATACGAACAGACTTCGGTTGCAGACGCATGACGTGATTGAAAAAGAACTGGTCTAGCTTCTGTGCTTGAAGTTCGCCAAGAAGACGCTTCTGACACGCAAGAGTGATGCAGATATCTTTGACATTGTATTTCCAAAACGTCTCGATATCTCCGTCTTCTCTCCAGTTCTTGCCGTCGTCTTTATAATAAGGGTGCGTTGTGTATTGACTGGTGAGGAAGCCGAGATCGTGTGGAAGTGAAGGGTATAACGTGTGATGCGCCAACAACGTATCGAACCATACTTGTCGGAGTCGAATACGATCCTTGTACCAGAGCCAATAGCTATCGAATGTGCCGTTCTGTGTAACAAGCCTCGTGGTGGGTGCAGTAACCAGCCTCGCGATTGACTTACGCACAGTTCTTTCGTCTTCAACCGACCATCGGTTATTAAATCGATCGCGAAAGTTGATGCACATACCAGTATTCGTGGAGTTGGTAAGACCAATGCACGCTGTTTCGTGTGACATAGTCTCAATGTCCAGGGCCACTGGAAGCTTTTCATCATGCATCCTTTCGACCCATCGAATTGCATCAACGGGCGTTGGATTAGTAATGGGTTCAATTACATGCGGCTGATACGCACCAGTACGTACACGCCGCAGCTTGTCCATGTCGAAGTGAAAGATCAGTTCTTGCTTGGGGTCTTTGAATATGAGAGCAGGATTGTTTGCAATGACCAGTGTAACTTCTTTCTCTCGTAGTAACGGTCCATCTGATCCCGGAGCCACTGATCTAATTTTCCAGGGAAGTACCGAGCCACGCCAATGAGTGATGCCCACTTCGCCTGTAAGTGCGTGTAAGGCTGCATTCCCGAGGACAAGGACGTACTTGAGGTTAGGAAGCTGCGATAACTCGTAATCGAGGATACCTGCCCAATGCGCTTTTTCGTCAGTTGAGATACTGAGTTTCTCACTCTCGCCATGACCATCGGCTTTCGTAACTCGATGTCGGATAACATTGGTTGTCCAGACATGTTGTCTAGTAATCCCCTGTTTCTGTAGTACATTGAACAACAGTTTGCCGGTGTTGCCTACCATCGGCATCTTCTGCATGAACTCGTACTCTCCTGGGTACTCACCGACAATGGCAGTGTCAGAGTTGAAGTTACCGAATGACGGTACTTCAATCTTCATGCTGGCCATGTCGGCTCTTGCTTGTACCTCTCGAAGGAGTTCACCCGCATTGCTTGCCACGTTTACCTCCTCTGAGGGGGATACCAGACTTGTTCAGTATCCAATAGACAGATCCTAGTGGACACTTCATCTGCTTTGCGATGTAGGCAGTACTGAGCCCGTGTTCGTACATGTCGACGACACGTTTGACATCGTTTTCAGTGTACTTTTGGTATGCAGATCGACGAGGGTATGGCCGTTTACAATGAGGACAGGCGTTCAGTCCTTCTTCGTGTCCGGCCATACTGCTTCGATCCTCTTCATCAATTGGAGCACGTACATCTCGGGCTCCAACATGTTTACGATATCAACCGAATGAACACCAAGGTCATCCAAGTTAATGTATGTCCTACTATCGCCTTCAAACGAAGTCCCAGGTCGACTGAGACGAATGAGAAGGCAATTGTGTCCACCGAAAGTAGACACCACAGGCTCGGCTTCCGAACGGAAACCGCTATCAGAAATGATAGTATAGTCATGTGCTGCCAGTCCCACCTTTCGAGAAAGCACTCGACGGAGGATTTGTCCGAAGACATCATCACCGTAGAGTGGTTTCATGTGGTGCTCAGATAGATTGATCTGAGCCTGACGATAAGTATAACCGTTGAGCAGTTTCTGCGGCGTGTCCTTATTGGCTTCGAGATACTTCTGTTCTTCGTCTGTCAACTGAAACTGCTCTGCAATAGCTCTCTTCAACGGTTGCGAGAACTTTGCAGTACGACTGCGGAACAGTTCTTTCATCAGAAGACTGGCGCCGAAGTCCTTGCCACAACGAGGAGGGCCATTGAGAAAGATGACCCGATGCGGATGCGTCTTCATTTCTTGAACTCCTTTGTCTTCGTACTCGTCACAGAGTACTGGAATGACTTCGCATCAGTAATCACTGACGCGTGCTCTCTTGCACGAGTGACGGCAGTGTAGAAGTTGGATCGTGTCTGGACAAAGAAGGTGGAACTGTTGAGGACATAGATGACGCGTTTGTATTCAGAACCCTGTGTCTTGTGCGTCGTTAGAGCGTAAGCCAGATCGATATCTTTTCGAGGATCGACAGTAGTTGTTGCACCATTTCGTAGAGTGACTTCGAGAACAGGAGGGATAACCACAGTACGATCGCCAAGATTAATGGCAATTTCGCCGTACTCAGTGATTTCCTCGACCAGTCCAGTCTCACCATTGAACACTCCTAGATCGTACTGGTTCTGCGTGACGACTACTTTGTCGCCGACACGCATACGCATCTTCTCTTTGATCCACTTATGACGTGGAATGTCATGCCAGCCATCTTCATGTGGCTGGTAGACACGCTGCAAAGCTGCATTGAGCTTCTGCGTACCGACCCAGGATTTGTTAGACGGAGTGATGATCTGGTTATCAGTTGTAGCGAAGCTGATACCATGATCGAAGAGAAGTTCCATGCACTTGTCTTCAAGTACACGAACAGGACTGTCTGTTATGTGGATGTCGAAGTCGGGACGACGGACAGGACAGAAACCCTTAATGATCCTTTCGCCATTCTCCGCAATGCCAGAACCTGCATTCTGTCGATGGTTTGTGTCAAGGACAATTCCCTTGAACCGTTCGAGCAGATCGGAGAAAGGACTAGGCTTAGCCGAAAGTGTCGAGATACTCTCGATCGGCTTAAGCTGGTTGACATCACCGAAAACTCGGATGCTACCTCCCGGAGGAAGCGCATCGAAAATGTTCCGATGATTTTCGTGGTTGACCATTGCGTACTCGTCTCCGAGCACAACATCGATTTCCAGAGGGTTTTCTCTGTTCCTTCGAGGGTAACTGAAACCGTAAGGCTTCCCTGTTTTTTCGTCTCGTTCTCCGGGATGGGTGAATTCGAGTAGTCGATGAAACGTTGTAGCAGATATTCCTGTTGCTTCTTGAATTCTTTTCGCTGCCTTTCCCGTAGGCGCAGCGAGTGCAACGTTGTATCCAGCTTCTGTGAGGGCATCGTACACACTCTTCATAATGGTGGTTTTACCGGTTCCAGCTTTGCCAGTAACCGGCACCACCCGTTGTTTTACGTCGCAGCAACGGCTGATTGCTTCTTGCTGCTTTCCGTCGAGTTCCACTCTTTGTCCTTTCTGTCCAACGTACGTTGGACGTTCCAAAGCGCAAACTGTGCAGCCTGCGCATTGCCAAATGGCGTGTTGAAACGGGCGTTAAAGAGTTGGTCAAGGGTCAACATGAATTTGTTCTCCATCTCTGAGCCTCCGTAGTGCTTCTGCTGCATAGACAGCGCACCAACGAGTGAACATCGATGGTGACATGCCTAGTAGTGCAGCTTCATCTCCGATAAGTTTCCTGTCTGCTGCTGACATTCGTACTTGTAGTGCATCTGCGTAACGGTTCGTAGCATGAATACCGCGTGCCCGTGGAATGTTCGTAGGAAGCGGAATGACTAGTTGAAGTCTCGGATCGTACTCGGTCATTGTCACTCCGAAAAGAAAAAGGCGACGCCTACTCCCCGTAGGCGCCGCCCCTCCGATCAAGTTGCAGTAGGACGAACCTTACTCCGCCTCGATCTTCGCGTAGCTGGCGCCCTTCTCCATCGCGTCGAGCACGTCCTTCGGGTTACGGGAAACCGTCAGGAACTCAACGCCGCCCTTCGCCTCTTCGTTCAGACGAAAAGCGATATAGAGCGGACGGGCCTTGCGAACGGCATTCGGGTCACGGGGCTTACGGGTCTTCTTAACGGTCTCAGCCACTTTCATCTCCGGGGCTATAAGTGAACACGATTGACAATCTCTATGTACCAAAACAGGACGGGGTTGGCTAGAGAAAAGTACCAACCCCGTCACTTTTTTAGAGACTGACCAGAATGGAGCCGGCCACTATTAGTATGACACTAATGAGGACGGCCACCACAATAGCTTGTCTCAAGCGGCAGACACCTTGTCGATGACTGCCCGCTGGATACCCTCGTACGGCTCATGCTTGATATGCAGGAGGGCCTCGGTGCCAACGAAGGAGTTCATATCGATGGATCGAGACGGCACGACGCCATGCATCTCGCAGAACTTGCGGGCACCAAACCGGGCCTGCGGATTGTCTTCGAGACCAAGACGGCGGTACACCAGCGTGGTTCCCTCCGGATTGCCGTCCGTGTAGTCAGCCGGATACTGGTCAGGAGAGATGAAGTAGGTCACTGCACCGTACTTCTTGTCCTTCTGAGACAGCTTGACTTCTGCTGCACGAACAGTTCCGCGATACTTGCCGATGGGCAGAGGGTTCGGAGCCTCCTGCGTGGACAGGTCTTCGCTGAACTCGACAATCGAAGGAAGGGCTTCTTCGCTCATTTCTCTACTCTCTGAATGTACATGAAAGGGAAGTGACCCTATCACAACGAGGGATAAGGTCAAGCCACTGTATCTAGTGGCAATGTACTTGTGTTAACTACTATAGGTAGTTAGAGGGTCCGCGTGAGCTTGACGCTCTCTGAGAGAAGCTGGTCTGCGAGGCTACGGAGTTCTACAACAGTGTTGTAGACTTCTTTCGCCAGTTCTCGCTTGGCATCTTCGGTGAGACAAGTCATAAGCTTGTTCGTGTTACGGATGTCGGTGACAACGTGACTGGCGTTACGTGTAGCGACGATGATGCCGGAGACGAATGCGGAGAGATACGGATTAGCGGGAGGCTGTGCTTCTGCCTTGTTGACCTGTTTTGCCTGATCTGCTCCGAAGTTGTACTTCTCAGGATGACCGAGAGTACCTGCTCCTTGTATGTGATTACGATCCATTACTTCTTCTCCTGTGCTACTGTTGCCGAGGGTAACGAGATTTTCTCGTATCCAGCCGTCTTCCACTTGTCATAGACATGTGAAAGCCGAAGTCCAACATCGGTGTCCGCATTGTAGTTCCAATCAAACACCGTGCCTTTATCGGTCTTGAACATACGTGTCTTCATTGGCGAATAGAAGCCATACGGACGGACTGCAATAGACCGCTTGCCGCCGCTGTCTTTCATGTGCCACACTTCTGAGAAGTTTAGCGGAACCTCTTCGACAAGAGAGCCACCGAGGAGCATGGAGATAGAGACAATCTGCCCTTTGGTGTCCTTGTCTGGAGCATCCTCATGTACGATGAAGATGACGTTCCGCTTCTTCTTCTGTGCGAGCCGTAGCATGTGGAACACTGCTCCTAGTGTCCACCTGTTACGGTATCCATAACCAGCTTGGCCTGGATCATCGACTGCGATAGCTTTGCCCTTGACCGGGGCATGTTGCAGACAACGCTCTCTGAACGAAGTCGTGCTGTCGAATACTATCGTCTCGATGTCAGGGTTCTGATCAAGGAACTGCTCTAGTCCAAGAGGGTTCTCGTTGATGAACCGTTCAACAATCGCGTTAGGCTTATCCGTCGTGTCAAGTACGACCACTTCTCCTCTGTTGATGAAGTTATTAATGCTATCCGTTCCTCCCGGATCAAAGAGTATCCAGAGCTTCCGTCCAGGAGCGGTTGCCGCGAGAGTAGTTTTTCCACAACCACTTTTACCCCACAGTACCATCGAGAATGGTCGTTTCTCATCAACGGACGTTGATGTCTTCAACTCCATTCCACCGAGAACGATCTTAGTCGGTGTTGTCATTCGCTGCTCTCATGCTCCTCATGTAGTGGGCTCCAGGGTTTGTACTCCATCTCACTCAAGACTTGTTCCTTCTCATCGTCAGGAACGGCGCAGAAGGGCAACATGGAGCAGGGTCGGAAGTAACGATTGCAACTGTGTGTGTATCGTGGGGCGTGAATGACGTCATCTTTGTACGGTAACCACACTTCGAACACTGTATGTCTGACCCAATTAAGCCAATGTTCGAAGTGATGCTGCTCGCGTTTAACAGGTACAGCAACGACGCCTCCGTAGTCATATGTCTTCGGTAGTGGTATCGCCACGCCTCGGACAATAGCCTTGTTGACGGGCTGTTGTACCCATAGTGCAATCGCCATCGCGTACCCCGTGACTTGCGAGGACATTTCGAACGATTGCATCCATGCATCACCTAGACGAGATGCCGTCTTGTTCTCTTCGATGACAACAGTCTCGTCGTCTTCTACATGAACACCATCCATCTTACCGACGAAGCGAATAGAGAACTCGTCTTCGTTCTCGAAGATGAACGTGATGACGATATCGAAAGGTACTTCGATGCCGACATCTGACGTCGGATCGTGCGGTGCCCTTACCCACACGGGCCTACGTGTCCACTCGTACTCTGCGATGTACCGTATGGCGCATTCTTCGAGGTTACGAACAGTGCGTCGTCTGTCGCCTGGATCGTCGTGGAAGCCGTTAGTGTAGAGTGCTTCGAGACAGAAGTTCAGTCGTTCTGTTTCATCGCCACCATCAGTGACGAGAAACTCTGTCATTCTCTCCCAGCGTTGTGGGCCAAAGAGACGTTTGCCGTGGTACTCGAACAAGTCAGTGTGGCCTTGCACAAAGCGTAACTGCCAAAGGCGGACAGCAGCGAACACATCATGCATAGCACTACCCGCTTCCAGTGCCATAGCTCTGCCTGCTCCTGGCATCGCTTTGTGATGTTCATAACGAAGTAGACCCCAGGTAGGACAAGTGTTGATGGCGGTGAGTTTGGTGTTGTCGAAGGTAGGAAGGTCTTTGTCTCGATCAACGTCCGTTGGTCGAAATTGGACTTCCTTAATCCCTCTCACTTCGTATCAGGCTCCTTCCAATCCGCTCCGGGTTCGTTCGTTCGTCGCACCATGTCGACGGCTGACTTCTCTCGGCCAAGAATGTTCTTGTGAAGCTCGTCACGTACGCCGCCTACTGCCTGCGTCATACTAACGAGTACATCCATCATCTTGTCCAGCATATTGCTCATCTCAATCATCGACTGAGTGAGCGCTTGATGCTGTTCTGCAAGTGCGCAGAGAAACGTGACGATGGCAGGGTCTGCCTTGCCTTGGCAATGCAGCCTGATTTCAGATGCCTTAACAGCCATTAGTTCAGCGCCCCCTTGTCTTCCTTCTTCTCAACAATGCTCAGGCCCATAGCATTGCAGAGTTGTCCAAAGAGACGACTGAGATTGTTGTGCTGATGTACGAGATACTCGAACGCCAGTGTGGGATTGTCTCGCATCTCGCGGCCCATGATTTCCAGGGTCTCGACATGCTCTCGTGTCAAGCTTGACTTGATCTGTTCCATCACCTGTTGAATGGAAACATCGCGAGGATCAAGCTTGTCTTCTTCCAAAACGTTCTGCGTCATCCTTCAATCTCCAGTCTCAGAGCACGAATGTTCAACACGCGTTTGTCAAGCTTCTCGATCAGCTTGTCCATCGAAGCTAGTTCTTTCTCCAGCATTCGAATTTGATCTCCAAGCTTCTCTCGTGCCTTGCCGCGTGCCTTTTCTTCTTTTAACTCCAGTGCCTGTCTGTGCAGCACTGCCATCTTGAGACGACGTTCTCTGATCGGTACGAGCAGAGCATCGATCTCGTCGTCAGACATCTCCGTGATGTCTTGTCGTGTAATGAAGTCGGGGGGTTGTGTTCCCTCGGCGTCTTGCGCAATGTCCGTCATTTGCCTAGTCCCAATTCGTCGATCCGTCTCTTGGCTTTAGTGAAGGCTACGTTCATGTCGTGTGCCTCACCGCTGACAATGTGTTCGATTTTCATCGGGAATTGCCAGTGCCATGTACGTGTGGGAACTTGAAACGTGACTGTGATTGGGATTTGTTTGTAGGTCTGTGTTCGTTGTTTGGGTGGTACATCGAGTGTAACCACTGCCGACATCTAATGTACTCCTCTCGTCACCAACAATTATATAGTAGCAGAATGTTACGGTATTGTCAAATGTCAAAAAACCGTACCCACTCTAGACAAAAAAAGGGATGCAGTAATCTTTGACTTCCAGGGGGGACCGTGCATTGGGACGGTGAACAATACCCTCTGCACGAGGAAGTCTTAGATACTGCATCCCATTGCGAGACAGTTGTGGTCATCACTCTATTGTCTCGCAACCTCGATGTTACTTGTGGACTCGCTTGTGTGCGTCGTCACACATTGCGCGTGTGATCTCCATCATCTCGTCTGGATTAACGAACTTGTAGACACACGGCGGAATACGTCCTGTCTTCTCGTTCTCGGTCTTGTCGACTGGTAGTTTGCAGAATTCGCGAAGCCAGTCCGGAATGACTTTCATCTTGAGAAGTCGTAGGTCCCAACGTTCCTTCGCGTGGGTGTGTCCGGATGACGCTTCTTGGTACCGCTTGAGCACAAAGGGATGCCCGTAGACATCAACTAGGCCGTAACGAGTTCCAAGTCTGTTTACTCTTATAGTCTTACAACTAGAGCAGTTACAAGGAAACCCGCTCGTGTTCAGCACAGCGAAATCTGATGGTATAGGTAAACTAGGTTGTTCTAATATATCCGACATAACGTGTCCTTCCCTTTCTACCAATGTACGTTGGTCAAAAACGGGGGTTCCCGGTCAGTGTTGCACAACTAGGTGGGGCTGCCTGTCGGTAGTCCAGGGCTTACGCACGTGATAGAGACTTCAACACCCATGTAAGCGCCACGACGCGAGCACGAATAGCATCGTGTACATGTTGACCGAGTTGTTTACCCTGTTAACCCCCGGAACTCAGGGCGAGAAGCGTCCCTATCTCACCTAGTATCTCCGGTAGTCATGTCCGAACCTTGGCAGTTCGTACATCTCTCGACACCATCCGTTGAAGAAGACATTGCAGTCGTCTGCCTGCAATGTCCAATTCATCTTGCCGTCGTATGGGCCGACATACGCAGAGTACGCAAAGTACGCAGCGTATGGTCCGAGTGCTAGTGACAATACTGCCACTGCCCCGAGGATGTCTCGGGTCTTCATAGTGGTACTACCTCGATGCTCTTGGCAGGCGCGTCTGTCACTTCGGATGCAAGTAGCGCCTTGTCGAGAACATCTTGTTTCACACCGGCACGGAGAAGCTCAGTAATGAGTTTCTTCGGATCGATGCGTGATCGTGGTGCCTTGACTTTACAAGACACGATGACATGCGCGCCGTTGAACAGGTTAACCGGTGCGCCTGGGGACAAGGATGCAAGTGTATCCTCGTCCCACATTCCAAGTTCTATGCACTGCTCTTTCAACGACTTGTGTTGCTTCTCGAAGAAAGACTTGCCGATGCCTGACATCAGCAAGAGTTCTGCTGCCTTCTGTTGCTCGTACCATCGATGTACTGCGATGTTCGATCGGACATCATGCGGTGGCTTGATGTTAGAGTGATCGAAGATAGAGACGGCAAGCAGTTTCTGGACCTTACCAGCGAACGCTTGCACCAGCTTTGCACCATCTGCCATTGTCTGTGGTGTCCATGGTTAAAGGTTGAATTACTTCTTACGCTTTTGCTGCCTTCCTCTTCTTGTGCTCCTCCCTTGCTTTATCGAAACACTCTTTAATGTGGTCGTACAGCCATGCCGAAAAGTCGAGCATCGCCTGTTTGTTGCTGTCTCCTCCTTTTTCCATTGCAACAACCAAACTCACGTATGACATTGCGAGAGTGGCGCCGACAAGATCGGGACTGTGTAGTTGGGCCTTCAATTGATCAAGGATGTCATGCGACTTCATCGTCGTAAGAACAACGCCTAGATCGTTGTCGGCGTCTATTGTCTTTCGCATAGCATCGAAGTACGACAACTTCTCTTTCATTTCCTCTCCTATCAAGTGGAAACGGCAGGGTGACTGGACACCCTGCCGCCCCAACGTACGTTGATGGCTACGGCTTGCGTGCTATGCCATCTTCGTACGAAGTCATGTTACGTTGTAACTGGTACAACTGCCCAGTCGTCGGCCATCAGATCAATCTGCGCAGGCGTCCACGTCATTATCGATCCGTCGACCATCTTGATGTCGATATGCGGATGATAGTTGATGACAGTTCCTTCTGGATACATGCCGAGCAGTGGCGGTCTGTTCACTTGGAACGAGGAACCGTTCACCAGAAAGATGAACATGCCACGTCCGTTCCAACCGAGACGTGTAGCTTTCTTTCCTGAACGCAACTCAGGCATCATGTCTTCAAACTTCATGCTTTCTCCTCCTGTTATAAAAAACCCAACGTCCATTCCTCCGGCTCTCCAGACGGGATCAACAGACGTTGGGGTGGAATAGCACTACTGACGGATTGCGAGGTAGGCTATTCCGAGTTGTCTGGATCGTTCTCGTAGTCCCATTTGACACGACGAATGAACTCTTGGATCGCTGCCTCGGGATCAGTCGACTTGACCATAAGTCCTTCGTCATCTGAGACAGTGAACGTCAATTCGTACGTTTTGTGTTCATTAGGCAACCACACCGCTATGTGCAGCGATGGTTCCACGTTCATAATATGTCTGTCAATTAGTTCCTTCTCGATACGCTTGACAGTATCACGTAATGCCTGCCCCAAGTCCATTGCGTGCTCCGCGAAATGCTTCTCGTCGATTGTCTCGATGACTACTTCTGGCTTCGCTCCTGCACGTGCTGCTTCTATTCGCTTAGCATCTCTGCTCTCAGCACTCTCGACCAGCATCATCGTAGTGAATGGCCACCTAAATGTGCCAGGTGCTTCACCATCTGTGATCTTTACCCAGGCTTCTTTGTTCGGGCTATCTGATACTGTTATCTCGCCTTGTTCGCCAGAGATACGGTTCTGAACGATATCTCCTGCGAAGAACTGTCTATCTACCATTCAACTCTCCTCAACCAACGTACGTTGATTGGAAAGGAAACGGCGACATGTGGAGACATGCCGCCGCTTCATTATTATAGTAGCACAACTTGCACGCATTGTCAAGTCATGCTGAAACCGTGACTAGTGCTCTCTTTTGATCTCGTCAACAGTGTGAATGTTCATGCCTAGTGCTCGTCCGACACCGTAGACCATCTGTGTCATCTCTTCTCGTGTGACTTCTCCAGCTACGATCTGGATAGTCATAGGCAATCCGAACTTCCTACGCATGTCGTAGTCGATGGCATTGCCTTTGTGCAAGTCATCGAGTGCGATCTTCGGAAGTCCGATGATCACGTGTGTTGCATCAGTAGTGAAACCAACGACGAACACGGCTTTGTCAGTGATACAATCATCCGCCATTTAGCGTCTCCATCTGTCGGGTCAAATGTTCTCTCCATTTGAGTAGTTCATACACAGTAGGCGTACTTGTGAGCCACTCCACGGGTACTGGGATTTGACAGGTGAAGCCGAGCACGTTCAACACGGCTTCGGTTGATGCTAGAGTGGCGCCGTTTTCACGACGCCACCCATCCCATGTTCTCCGAGACACACCACTGCTCTCTGTCAAGTTCTTCCCAAGAATACGTTGTTCACGCATCTCAAGGAAGATAATTTGAACAAGACGCGGTGTGTTCTTCGGAGCTAGGGTCGTGTATCTACCCACGTGCTACGATAGACGCCACTGTGCCTGATAGGACAGTGAGCCAAAACGGATAGTGCGCTTCTCTCCGGTGTCGACATTCTCTAGATAGATGTCGTCGCTCAGTGCGTACACCCGCTCAACTTCCTTATTCTTCTGCATGAACGGTATCCACGTAGCTATACGATAGACACGCCAGTGTGTGTTGTATGACAAACGGCCAATGTTCATCAGTACAATGCCGACTTGGACGTCACACTTCCGTATGAATACCTTGTCATACTTATACTGTGTCGACTTGTCCTCTTTAGTTAAGAACCGTCGTAACAGTTCTGCCTGAGAGACGGTCTTAGTCTTCTGTGCCTTCGAACGACGTGCGCCGCCGACGAATTGTACTACGTTCTGTGCTGTTGATGCACTCATGCTGCTCTTGCCTTTCTCTTCTCATGTTCTTCCGAACGAAGGATAGATCGTTTGATCATGTATTCCCTGCTGTTATGCGGGAATGATCCCTTCAACAAGCCCTCACGAGTGAGCTTGTACATGGAAAGTGCTTTCGGTACATCGATGACAACGTTGTTCTGATCATTCCTGTACCACGGCAGGCCAAGTTGATCGAAGCGTTTAAGCTTCTCTCGTGCTGTGTAGTACGAGGCATCTCCTTTCTTCGTCTTACGTGGCTTGGGCAACGCTTTCATCTCCGAAGGCGCACTTGCCGGTTCGACGTGCGTTGCACTTGCCGCGTGATAGCCGATC
>Ga0207652_10002902_pt1 | contig 14336 bp, 15 predicted proteins | sample KBSC63BmetaG_FD_184334 | JGI IMG/M metagenome (GOLD analysis project Ga0207652, IMG submission 184334) | Corn rhizosphere microbial communities from Kellogg Biological Station, Michigan, USA - KBS C6-3B metaG (SPAdes) (version 2) | ecosystem: Host-associated > Plants > Roots > Rhizosphere ... | reverse complement strand
GTCACCGAGGTCCGACCTCGTCACAGAGACCGTGAGAAGTCCACGCTTCCTCCCGTGTTGTCCAACGGTGCCGGACGCGCTGTCGACTTTGAGGCCCCTATGGGGGACCAAAGGTCGACAGCGCGTTATCGACCCCTCGATTCCGGCCCGGAAAGGGCCTCAGAGGGCCGGAAAGTGTGACGTTCCCGGCATCTCTGTGACCGATGGGGCCGAGGTGTGGAATCTCCCGGATAGGAACGTCACGGAAGTCCGACCTCCTCCCGTCCCTGTGACGCCTCCGTCACGGAAGTCCGACCTGCTCCCGTCCCTATGCCGCCCCCGTCACGGAAGTCCGACCTCGCGACGTCCCTGTGTCGCCTCTCCCACAAAAGCCTCACGTCCCGGGCGCCTCATGGGGGTCACAGCCTGCCAGGACCCCCATGAGGCGCCCGGGACACCCAGGACCAACCTCGGACGGCCGCCCCGCCCCCGGACACCCGCCCGTCCCTCCCCAGCCCCGCTCCGTCCCTTGCCCAGCCCCCCGCCCGTCGTGCAACCACTCGTCTAGACGTTGCGCCCGTGACGGGATCGATCACCCGCCAGCCGAGCCGGGAATTCGCCCGGCGAGATGGGAGACGAGCCTGGCGGCGGCTGCGCAGCCTGGTCTTGGCGAAGATCGCCTTGAGGTGGTCCTGGACGGTGTGCGGGGAGATGTGGAGCGCGGCGGCGAGCTGCTTGGTCGAGAGGCCGGCGAGCATGAGCGCGACGAGCTGCCGCTCGCGGGGGGTGAGGTCGTATCCCTTGGCGAGGAGGTCGAAGACCTCGTCGGGGGCCGCGCTCCGGATGGTGATCGCGGCCTTGCCGCGGTCGGTGCCTTCGAGCGACGCCCCCTCGAGAACGGCCCAGCGCCGCGAGCGTGGGGCGCCTGCGCTGGGGAGAGGGCGGCGTCGTGCGGATCGTCGCCGGCGCCGGCGACCTCGTGCACACGCCCGCCGGCGTGCCGCACAAGTACACGGTCATCGGCGACACACAGGCGCGCGTGTTGCTCCTCTTCTCCCGGCCCGGCTTCGAGCAGTTCTTCGCCGACGCCGGCGCGCCGCTCGACGGCCCGCCCGCCGGCCCGCCCACCCCGGAGGTGCTCGCCAGGTACGACCTCGAGGTCCTCGCCCCACCCGGCCACTGAGGCGGCCGCGAGGTCGCCCCTCAAGGGGCACGGGTGGACTCTCGGCGACTCCTCGAGGCTCGTGTTCGAGCTCACGGACGAACGCTGACGATCGTCTTCCCGGTGATCCGCTCGGTCGGATTGAAGGCGGCGACGGCGTCGTCGAGGGTCGTGACGTTGCCGATGTTCGTCCGCAGTCGTCCGTCCCGCACCCGCTGGACGATCTCGGCCAGCTGGGCACGATCGGACTCGACGACGAAGTCGACCGCCAGGCCGTCGTCGGGCCGCGCCTCGGCCGGCCCGACGACGGACACCAGCGTTCCTCCGGCTCGGATCAGCCCGGCGGACCGCTTCCCGATGTCGCCGCCGATGACGTCGAACACCAGGTCGACGCCGCCGACGTCCTCCAAGCTGTCGTTCGCGAGGTCGACGAACTCATGCGCGCCGAAGTCGAGTGCCTTCTGGCGGTCGGCAGCGCGTCCGGTGCCGATGACGTAGGCGCCGGCCTCTCGTGCGAGCTGCGCCACCATCGAACCGACCGCGCCGGCCGCGCCGTGCGCGAGGACGCTCTGCCCCGCCCGCAGGCGACCGTGATCGAACAGTCCCTGCCACGCGGTCAGGCCCGAGATCGGCAGGCTCGCCCCGACCGTGAAGTCGACGTCGCCCGGCAACGGCGCGAGGTTCCGTGCCTCGACCGCCGCGTACTCCGCCAGGGTGCCGTCCCGGTTCCAGTCCGTGAGGCCGAACACCCGCTGACCCACCGAGAGCCCCGTCGTGCCGTAGCCGAGGGCGGTGACCACTCCGGCCAGCTCGTGCCCGGGGATCGACGGCGTCCGGTCACGGTCGAGGCGATCGATCCAGGTCGAGGGCCATTCCAACTCGGTCGGGACGAATCCCGACGCATGCACCTGGACGACGACGTCGTTTATCGCTGCCCGCGGCTCGGGCCGCTCCACCACCGTCATCCCGGCCGTTCCCGCGGCCTCGTCCGTCACCACAATCGCCTTCATCGGGCACCTCTCCGTGTCGAGTTCTCGCCTGTACAGCAGCCGACGGGCCTTTTCCATCTCCTCAATATCGCGGCAAGGTCAAAAGATCATCCGTCCAGACGCCGTCGGAATACGTGCGGATCATCGGGGGTTCGACATTGAAGACGCCGACCCTGACCTCGGCCCCGGCCGTGTCCCGCACACGCAACTCGCCGTCTGAGTTGACCCAGCCGACCATCCCCGCGATGGTGGACTGTCCGGTGACCAGCGTCCTGGCGCTCTGCCATCGGACCTGGGCGATGTGCTCATGACCCGACCCATCCTCGAAGTGGATCGCCGTCACGTAGTAGATCTCGGCGGGGGCGGTGCGACGACCGCGCCGACGCAGAAGCACCCAGGCAACCAGAAAGCCGAGCAGCAGGGCGCCAAGAGCCGCCAGGATCAGTGGCAGGATGCTGGAAGACCCGACCGGAGGGGGGCCTTGGGAGCTCGAACCGAAGGTCTGTTCGATCTGCTGGTCGGAGATCGTGAACGAGGTCGTCAGCCTGGCGACGTGCCCCCGCCCGTAGGTGACACGCACGACAGCGTCGTAATGGCCCGCGGGAAGCGCCTCGCCGGGCACCGGGATCGGATCGGCGATCTGCGTATTGGGGACAAAGGTGTCGACGTTGAACTTCATCCGCTTCAACTCGTCGGCATCCTCGCCCCTGACGACCAGCGATCCCGTGCCCTTGAGCAGCCGGTTGCCTTCATTTCGCATCCCGATCAAGAGGGTCTGGAAGCCTTCCGCGGGTCCCGCCGTGACGCTCGTCAGATTCAGCTTTTCGACGTGCTTTCCAGGGAGGTTCACCTGGACCGCAAGGATCGAGAGGTTGCGGATGTCGACCCGAAACGATCCATGCCCGGTCTTGCGACGACTTGCCCTCGTCAACCGGACGTTTTCGGCGACGATGCCGCCGAGGTGTTGACCGGAGCCGACACCACGTGGGACATCGACTTTGAACGGGACCACGCGACTCTGGCCGGGCGCCAGCGTGACCTGATGGATCGGCAACGAAAGCCATGCCCCGACGTCGTGGCGGGAATCCGTGCGCGAGCGATATACGGCGCCGGTCGTCGCCCCGGTCACTGCGTCCGCCCCGTACAGGCGCACCGTGCCGCCGCGATCTCCCCTGTTGATCACCCGTACGCGCCTTGCGACCGTCGCATCCGGAGCCGAGTCGAAGACGAAGTAAGGGAGACCGCGGGGAGCGGCGAGCGCCTTCAGAGAGAAGCTGGCTCCGTGCGCCGAGGCCCTGGCCGGAAGGCAGATGGCCAGAGCAAGGCAGAGAACGCCGGCGAAGAGGAGCCGACGGCTGACGCCGTCGGCTCCTCTCGGTGACTTGAAACCGCCCATTTCGCGCGGCCGGCCGCCCCTGGCTATAGCTAGGGACCGCTGACGCTGGCGAGCGTGATCGTGCTGGTGTAGGTCCCGGCGTAGGTATTCGCGGGGACACTCACGGCAATGGTCGGGGTGAGCGAGAACTTGCCCATCCCGGTTTCAGCGGCGGCGTTGAAGAACTTCACCGCGGTTGGCGCCACGGCCCCGGCCGGAACGCCGACCGGATAGGTGATCGCATTGGTCGGGTCGGTGCAGGTGGCCCCTTCCACGCAGGCGGAAGTGACACCCGGCAGCGAGGAGGCCGTCGCCGAGAGCGTATGCGGGGTCGCCCCACCGGTGGTGAACTGCGTCGAGGTGATCGTCGTGTTCCAGCCGGCGCCGCTGCCGGTCAGGTCTTCGACCGTCAGCGGAAGTTCGTAGGTCGGCGTCTGGTCGGTTCCGTCGAGCGTTGCCGAGAACGTCGGCGCGGCGGTCGTGGTCAGCGACAGAGAGCCGCCTTCCACGGTGCCGGTCGAGGTGGCTTCCGCCGCCATCGCCGATCCTGGAAATGCAAGCGCCACGGCGGCGACCAAGGCGACGCCGAGGCGCCACGGGGTTCGATTCATGAACTACTCCTTTCGGCGGCCAAGACCCTGTGAACCGCCTGAGTCGCAGCCTTCTGTGCCCCGTCTCGGGGCATGCAGCTTGAATGGAAGACGCGCCCTTCACGCATCCCTATCCGTCTCGGCAGTCCCTCGGCGAGCTTGAGTCTCACCGAGGAATGCACCTTTATCTGGCCGTTTGACCTAGTGGGCCTGATAGATGAGGAATTCGATCTTCAGGGCGGTTCTCGACGAGGATGCCCACGCCTTCATGCCCCCGCGCTGCGCGAGCGGAGGTGGGAGGGCCGCTCAGCGACCCGCCCACCTCCGGATTCACGTCAGTGGCGGGAGAACGGGTCGACGAAAAGATCGTCGACCTGCCACGCGCCACCCGGTCCGACCGGCGTGATCCGCACCTGGATGTAGGTCGGCACGAGCGTCCCGAGCACGGTCGAGAGACCGAGGAACGGGGACATCTCCTGCGTCGGCACCCAGTCCTGCCCCGCGCTGACGGAGTTGCTGACCGTCGTATGGAGGAGCCCCAACCCCAACACGTTGTAGGTCGCTTCGACCCGCAACGTCGAGGAGGGATCCCCGCTGTTGCGGGCGAGCAGCCTGAACACCGGCGTGTTGATCGACATGCAGAGCGGTGCACTCACCGCGCTGCTGCCGGCCGGCAGCGACAGCGACTGGCCATCGCTGCCGGCGTTCAGGTGGAAGGTCTCGTTTTCGGCAACCAAACTTGCGCCGCCTGCCAGAGACCAACCGGATGCACCGGACTCGAACCCACCGTTGGGCGCCAAAACGTATTCGTGCTGGTCGCCCCACGGCTTGAAGACCTGCCTCGCACCGGAGTACGAGCAGGCCTGCGCCGAGGCCGCAAAGACCCCGACGATGACGAACGCGGCTGCCAGGACCGCGATTACCTTGCGCATCGAATTCACTTGTCGATCCTTCTCTGGTCGCAGGCGGTTTTGCCTGGTTTCGATAACCAAGCTGGCGGTCGAGCTATCTCCCTGGAGGGGAGACCTCTGACTTTGCGTCCCTGCCTCACGGCAGGTTTGCCTTTACAGCTCACTGCGGTACAACGGAAACGGTGTCGGCTTTGGGCACCGAGGTGTTTAGGGATCTAGAACATGCGTCTAGTCGAATCCGAGACGGGATCGGAGCTCTTCTTTCACGTCTCAACCTCCCTGGCGGTGCGCCGATATATGGGCCGGACGGATCTCCGATCGAGCTCTCCTAGTTGACCGACACCGCAACCACTCCCGACATCGAAGAGCTTTTCGCCCTCGGGCGCGACCGCTCGCGCCGGCGCTCGCACGGCCGCGAACGCACTGTCGAGCTGGCGGCCGGCATCGCCTTTCTGGCGGTGGCGGTCGCGATGGCCACCCAGCTTCCGGCGACGCGATCCCTGCAGCCGGGGACCCTGGCGATATTGGTCGGCGCCTACGCGATCACCTGTCGCGCGAAATTCGACATCGCGGACGGCTACACCGCGCCGACCGAGCTGGTCCTGGTGCCGATGCTCTTCCTCCTCCCCACCCCGGCGGTGCCGTTGGTCGTCTGCCTCGGCGCGGCGCTCGGGCGGGTCCCCGACTACGCCTCCGGTCGCACCAGCGTCCACCGTTCGCTGCACCTGTTCGCCGACTGCTGGCACGCCGTCGGCCCCGCCCTGGTGCTGGTCGCGCTGGGGGCGCAGGACTTCACCTGGGCCGACTGGCCCGTCTACCTCGCCGCGTTGGGCGCCCAGTGCGGCCTCGACTTCCTGGCGGCGAGCACCCGCGCGGCGTTGATCGACGGCACCCGCCCGAGTGCGGTCTTCACCATGATCGCCCCGGTCTACGCGCTCGATGCCGCCCTGGCGCCGATCGGGCTCCTGGTCGCCTTCGCGGCGGTCGCGGTCGGTCCGGCCACGTCGCTCCTGGTGCTGCCTCTGGCCGTGGTCCTCGCTGTCCTCTCCCGCGAGCGCCAGAGAAGGGTCGACCAGGCCCTCGAGCTGAGCGCCGCCTATCAGGGCACCGCGATGCTGCTCGGCGACGTCGTCGAGGCCGACGACGCCTACACCGGCAGCCACAGCCGCGGCGTCGTCGAGCTCTCCCTCGCGGTCGCCGACCGCCTCCGCCTCGACGGTCGCCGCCGCCGCAACGTCGAGTTCGCCGCCCTCCTCCACGACGTCGGCAAGATCGCCGTCCCCGACGAGATCATCAACAAGACGGGCCCCCTCGACGACGCCGAGTGGAAGATCATGCGCCGCCACACCATCGAGGGCGAGCGAATGCTGAAGCGCGTCGGCGGCGTCCTCGCCGAGGTCGGCACCATCGTCCGCGCCTCCCACGAGGACTTCGACGGAACCGGCTACCCCGACGGCCTCTCCGGCGACCAGATCCCGATCGAGGCCCGCATCGTCACCTGCTGCGACGCCTTCAGCGCGATGACCACCACCCGCTCCTACCGCAAGGCGATGAGCACCGAAGCCGCCCTGACCGAGCTGAACCGCTGCGCCGGCACCCAGTTCGACCCCGCCATCGTCACCACCTTGGTCGACCTGATCGAATCCTCGGAGAGCTGAGGGCGATAAGCGTCGGCCTCGCGCGCGAGGTGAATCACCGCCACTCAGGCGCCGCGGGGCCGCAGCCCGCCCATGACGAGGGACGTGACCTGCCCGCCGATGCCGCCTGGATCGGTCCCCGCACCGTCCGGCTGCCCGAGACCTCTGAGCGACATCGAGAGGGCGCCGAACAGGGAGTGCCGGATGACCGCCGGCGCAAGATCGGAGCGGATGCTCCCGTCCTTCTGCCCGCGGGAGATCTGGGCGTCGAACCGGGCGACGAGATCGGCCCTGTCGTCGGGCGTCGTGCGGCCGAGGTCACCGTCGGTGTCGTGGGCGCCATGAGGGCCGGAGAGGAGGATCGGGTAGTCGGTCCCGATGCGTGCCAGAGCACGGATGAGCCGCTCGACGCCCTCGGCGCCGTCGGCGGTATCCGACCCGACCTCGTCCAGCGTCGCGCCGAACTCGGCCACCGCTTCGCGGACGATGGCCTCGATCAGCGCCTCGCGCGTCGGATAGCGGCGGTAGACCGTCTGGCGCCCGACCCCGGCGGCGTCCGCGATCTGCTGGGTGGTGGCCGTGCCGTCGGCGCTCAGCAGGCGGGCCGCCGCCCGCAGGATGCGCTGCCGGTTGCGCCGCGCGTCACTCCGGAGATCGGAATCTGCCTTGTTCGGTCCACTCGTCGGCAATCTGATACACCTTGTCTTAAGTGAGACAGCAGCGTTCCACTTAGGTGGTAGCCCTGTTGTCTCGTCACACGATCACGACCACAGCATCTCTAGCGGAAGGAACAGCAATGCCGACGATAACCATCCCCCGCTCCGGGGTCACAGCCGAGGAGATAACCGCGTCGCTGCGCGCCGGGCTGGGCAGCGCCTACAACGTGCTTCCGGGCATGCGTGCGGCCCGTCGGCCGATGGCCGGCCCCGAGCCCGCCGACGCCCGCGCCATCCTGGTCGGGACCGGCTCCAACCGCCTCTTCAAGGCCCAGCTCACCATCGAAGGGGACGCGCCCGGGGGAACGGACGTGCGGATCAGCCCGGGCGGTCTCGGCTGGGAGACGATCGTCAACTCGTTCGGCATCACCCGGAAGGTGCGTCGCGTCTTGATCGATTCTTTGGTCCCCGACCGCCCTCCGAGATCCAGCCGTGGGGGCAACGCGCGCTAGTCGTATCGAGGGCGGCCGAAGCCGAAGCCCGCTTGATAAACGGCTTCGTGAAAGAGCGGGGGCGGGATTCGAACCTGCGACCTTCGGATCACTTTGCCCCGATCCTTGCCCCACGGCCGAGAGCGGCGGTGAGCGAACTCAGGCCAGCGTCCCATCCGGGACGAGCCACTCTTGGCGCAGGGACGGCGGCGATCCGCTCGTAGTCGCGGTCGTAGTGGACGAGGTTCACGTCGGCCTCCTCGGCCGCGGCCGCGAGCAGCACGTCGGCGGGCGGGACCCGGCGACGGTTACCGTTCGCCGTCCCTCGTTCGGGACGAGACGCGTTAGCTCGAGGACGACGAGATCGCAGACCAGGACCAGGCCGGCCTCGACCGCGGCGTTGAACCAGGCGGTGAGCTCGGGGAAGCGGCGGTCGCGCGCCCGGGTCCAGGCACCGGTGTCGAAGAGCGCCGGCCGATCGAGTGGCGGGAACCCCAATCGGCCACGGCGCTCAGCCGCGCTCGCGGCCGGCGGCGACCTCTTGCAGGGGTACCGTCGATCCCGATGGCGCACGTCCGAACTGGAGATCTGATCCCGTCAGGAATCAAGAAGCCACGGTCATCCGACGGGGTTAGCGTGGGCCCCCAGAGGCTCGCGTCTCCGCATGGGACGTGCCGCCAAACCGGAGCGCAAAACCCAGGAGAGGGGATGGGATCGATGAAGACGATGACGTGCAGGCAGCTCGGTGGCCCCTGCGACCTCCCCCACCGCGGCGAGAGCGCGGACGAGGTGATCAAGGCACAGGACCGGCACCTCAAAGAGGTCGTCGCCGCAGGAGACACCGCGCACGAGGAGGCCCTTAAGGAGATGAAGGGACGTTGGAAGCACCCCATCGCCGGCATGGGGTGGTATCGGAAGGCCAAACGCGACTTCGCGAACCTGCCCGCAGACTGAAGGCGCTGCGACGCGGAACCGTCGTTTTCCTACAATCAGTGTGTAAAAGAAAAGGAGAACGGCGTATGAGCGAGCACCTCTACCCACCCGCGAGCGGCGAGATCGCGCACCGCCGGGCCGAACTCGCCCCGGACACCCACGAGGCCTTCCAGGCGTTCAGCCGCCAGGTGTTCGCCGAGGGCGCGCTGGACCGCAAGACCAAGCAGCTGATCGCCGTCGCGGTCGCACACGTCACCCAGTGCCCCTACTGCATCCGCGGCCACACCAAGGCGGCGCTGCGTCAGGGCGCCGACGAGAAGGAGCTGATGGAGGCGATCTGGGTCGCGGCGGAGATGCGGGCGGGCGGCGCCTACGCGCACTCGGCCATCGCCCTGGACGCTGCCGGCGACGTCCCGGAATGAGACGCGGTCAGGCGTAGTTTCTCCCTGATCCTGTCCTCGCGGACCACGAACAGCGGCCGGCGGCCCTGGCCAGACGCAGCGTCGTGAGACCGGCCAAGGGCAGCGCCGCCGGCCCCGCCCCACTGGATCTCCGCGCGCGGCGAGCACTGCATCCCGGACCAGTCGATGAGGATGCGGAGGCTGTCGACGCCGCCACGCCGGAGGCGTTCGAGATGGGGACCGGTGGGCGGCGATCAGTGCCGCCGGCGTCGCGAGGACGGCCGCACCACGGCATTCCTCAGTTGGCCCACCTAGGCCTGAGCGCACCTTGGGTCGCCGGGTTGCGGTCGACCTGCGACCGCCCACCGCTACTCCGCGGGCGCGTCGCCCGTGTCCTCGATCACGAGCGCGAGGAGGCCCGGGAAGCGCTCGTCGAACTCGGGGCGGCGCAGGCGGTTCAGGCGCCGGGTCGCGTCGGCGCGCTGCTCGATCAGGCCGGCGTTGCGCAGGGCCGCGAAGTGGTGGCTGAGCGTGCCGTTGGTGACCGGCAGGTCGAAGCTGCCGCAGGCCCGCGTCCAGTCCGGGCAGCCGGCGAGCTGGCGCACGATCGAGCGCCGGATCGGGTCGGCCAGCGCGTCGAGCGCCGTCTCCAAGGAGACGTCACGCGGGTGGGCGTGCCCGCCCTTTGTTTGATGATCGTCTAACGTTCGTTTGGCAGCCATCAAACGACCATCTTAATGGAGGGCGGATCGTGAAGATCGACGTGGGCCTGGTCGGGATCTGGAGTCCCTCGCAGGCGTGGGAGAGCTCGGACGAGCTCGAGGAGGCCGCCGCGGAGCTCGAGGAGCTCGGCTACGGCGCGCTGTGGCTCGGCAGCTCCCGCGGGGACCTGGAGCTGCCCGCGAGGCTGCTGGCCGGAACCCGGCGGCTGGTGGTCGCGACGGCGATCATCAACATCTGGACCGATCCGGCCCACGAGGTCGCGGCCCGCTACGCGGATCTGGAGGCGCAGGCCCCGAACCGCCTGCTGATCGGCCTCGGCTCCAGCCACGCACCGCTGGTCGAGCCGGCGGGCTTCAGCTACCGGCGGCCGCTGCGCCGACTGGCCGGCTACCTCGACGAGCTCGACGCGAGCGATCCGACGATCCCTGCCGGCCGGCGCGTCCTCGGCGTGCTCGGTCCCAAGGCGCTCGACCTGGCGGCCCGTCGGAGCGCCGGGCCGCACCCCTACCTGGTCACCCCCGAATACACGCGCCGGGCGCGCGCCCGGATCGGCCCCGACCCGCTGCTGGCGGTCGAGCAGAAGGTCATCCTCGAGAGCGACCCCGGGCGCGCCCGCCAGATCGGCCGCGCGCGGCTCGCCCAGTACCTGCAGCTGCCCAACTACACCAACAGCTTCCTGCGCCAGGGCTTCACCGAGGCCGACTTCGAGCGGGGCGGCAGCGATCGGCTCGTCGACGGCCTGGTCGCGTGGGGAGACGTCGCGACGGTCCTCGGGCGCATCGCCGAGCATCACGCGGCGGGCGCCGACCACGTCGCGCTCCAGGTCCTCGACTCGCCGGACTACCGGCCCACGAACCCGTTGCCGCGGGGGGCCTGGCGCCTGCTTGCCGCCGGCCTGCGCGAGACGGCCGGGGCACCGCGATGAGCACGTCGACAGCGACCGCGGACATCCGCCTCTACGTGCTCCAGACGGGCCTGATCCAGTGCGCGGATTACGCGCTCTACAGCCCGGCGGCCCCGCCCGGGACCTACGCGGAGATGAGCGTCCGCAGCTACCTGGTGGCGCACCCGGACGGCCTCCTCCTCTGGGACACCGGCATCGCGGACTCGATCGCCGCCCGGCCCGATGGCGAGCGCCTCGACGAGGCCCACGTCTTCCGCGTCCCGGCGACCCTCCGCGGTCAGCTGGAGGCGCTCGGCCGCGCCCCGGCGGACATCGGGCTGCTCGGCCTCTCGCACCTGCACATCGACCACGTCGGGAACCTCGACCTCTTCCCGGGTGCGGCCGCCCTCATGCAGCGGGCCGAGTACGACGCGGCCTACGGCCCGGATGCCGAGTCGCTCACCTACATCCCCGAGACCTACGCGGCGCTGGACCAGGGCAAGATCCAGAAGATCACGGGCAGGCACGACGTCTTCGGCGATGGCACCGTCGTGACGGTCCCGCTGCCCGGTCACACGCCGGGCCACCAGGGTCTCCTCGTCGGCCTGCCCGAGACCGGCAGCGTGCTCCTGGCCGGCGACCTCGCCTACTCGGTCGCGGACTACACCGCCGGCGCCGTGCGAACCCTCAACTTCGATCTCGACGCTTCCCGGAAGTCGATCGACGCGGCCAAGGCGCTCGAGGCGACCGGGGTCAAAATCTGGCTCCACCACGACATCGACGCCCAGCGGGAGATAGAGACGGCGCCCACCTTCTACGGCTGATCGCTCCCAGGCTTGCCCGCGGCCGCCTCGGGCTTGAATCGCAAGCTGGTCAGATCGGTCTCGAAGGTCGGGCTCCAGACGAAGCCGCGAAGGTCGACGGCCTTCGAGAAACTTGCCACCAGTCTCCGGGTGCCGAATGGGACGATCGGGGCCAGCTTCATGTAGTCGCGGTCGAGTCGGGCGTAGGCGGCTTCGTCAATCGGGCGAGTGCCTTCCTCGTCGAGGTCGGCGACCCTCCGGCCGAGGCGCGGGTCCACGAAGCGCGAGAAGTTATTGGTGTAGAAGGGGGTCGGCTTTTCGGCAAGCAGCGGCCCGAAGAAATCGTTCGGGTGCGGATAGTCCTCGAACCAATCGGCGAAGCCGGTGTCGAGGTTCGGCGTCCGATCGTTGCCGATCGCCTCGAAGTAGCTGTCGGGGCCCAGGATCTTGAGCTCGACGTGGAAGCCGAGTTCTCTGAGGACGATCTGGTAATACGCACCGGCTTCGTAGTTCGGCGACTCGCCGTCGGTCCACACCGTGATGTCGCGATCGGAGGGGTCCGCTTCACGGACCAGGCGGCGCGCCGTCGCCATATTGTGCGGGTAGAGGTCGAACCTCCGGTATCCCGGCATGTTCGGCGGCAGGATCTGGTGGGTCGGGGCAAGTTGTTCGTCGTAGACGTCGCGCAGCACTTCCGGGTCGACCGCGTAGTTGATCGCCTGGCGCACCTTGACGTCGTCGAACGGTGCCCGGCGCGTGTTCATCCAGAAGTAGTAGGTGGGTGGACTCGGTCCGCACCTGGGTGCCGGCGGGGGCGTGATCGCCCTGTCGATCGACTCCCTCGACGTCGGCGGCATCAACCCTTGGGCGAAGAGCCCGGCCGCGCTCACCTTCGCGCACGGGCCGGACTCACTCAGGGTGTGTCCGGGATCCGCTTCGACTTCGCCGACCGGACGCTGGAAGGCTCCCTGGCCGGGCGACGGCTCGCCGTCTTTCGCCTCGGCACCGCCGTCGACATCGAACCCGCCACCCTCAGCGTGTCGTTCACCGGCGGCCGGTTGCGACTCACCGACGCCGCCGCCAGGCTTCGGCGGAGCCGACTCGGCCTCGAACGCGCGCTGGCCCATGGCGGCGTCGGGCAGGTCTCGATGGGAGCCACGGAGACGACGCTCGACTGCCCACCACCGCAGGAAAGGGGCGACCCTCAGAAGCCGCCACCGCCGCCGTCGGAGTGCATCGAAGAGCCGTCACCCGGGGAACCACCTCCCGTGGTCACGACCCCCTAGTAGCGTCGCGGGCCCCGATCTGCACCTCCCCCGCATACCCCCCCGCCGAATAGCTTTCCGAGCGTGGACCTCCAAGGTCGCATCACCTCCCGTCGGGGCGAGTTCCTGCTCTTCGCGCTGACCCCGCCGCGGTCCTCGACCACTCCGGAGAGCGCGCAGGAGATCGCCGACATCACCGCCCGGCGCCTCGAGCCCCTTGGTCTCGACGGGCTGATCCTCTACGACATCGATGACGAGGGCGACCGCAATCGCGAGGAGCGGCCGTTCCCGTTCCTGCCCACCATGGACCCGGCCGACTATCTGGACAGGCACCTCAGGACCTGGCGCACGCCGGTCGTGGTCTACCGCGCGACCTCGAAGTACACCGAGGAGGAGCTCCGTGACTGGGTCGGATCCCAGGACACCTCCAGACGGATGGCCGTCTTCGTCGGTGCTCCCTCGCGCGAGAGGCGTGTCGCCACGACGCTTCGCCGGGCCCAACAGCTCCGCGCCGAGGTCGCCCCCGACCTGCTCCTCGGCGCCGTCGCGATACCCGAGCGGCACAGCCGCAAGGGCGACGAGCACCTCGGCCTGGTCGCCAAGCAGGAGGCCGGCTGCTCCTACTTCGTCACCCAGGTCGTCTACGACGTCAACGCTGCCAAGAATCTGGTCTCCGACTATGCCTATGAGTGCCGCGACCGGGGCCTCGATCCGATCCCGATCGCCTTCACGTTCTCGGTGTGCGGCTCGATGAAGACCTTGCAATTCCTCCGCTGGCTCGGCGTCGACGTTCCCCGCTGGATCGAGAACGACCTGCGCCACGCCGACGACACCCTCGACGCATCCCTCGAGCAGGCCGAGGCGACCGCCCTCGAGCTGATGTCCTTCTGCCGCCGCCTGGGTGTCCCCTTCGGCATCAACGTCGAGTCCGTCTCGATCCGCAAGGTGGAGATCGAGACGAGCGTGCGACTGGCGGAGCGGCTCCGCCGCAAGCTGACACCCTAAGGATGCGCCGCCAGGCGCGAGCCAACGTCCTCACGACGGAGACGGACGCGTCGAGCAGGAGGTCGAGCCGGCCGCGCTGGCGGGCAGCGACGGCGAGAGGCGTCTGCCTCGCCGGGTGGAGATGGATCGACATGAAGATCGCGCCTCCTTCCGCCGATGGACCGGGGAAGGCGACCTACCTTCGGCCTGGCGTCGGCTCGATTTCGACGCGAACGTGCAGGAGCCCCAGGATGAGCAGCGCCTCCATCGGGTAGCCCCCTGCCCGCCCGGGTAGCTGACCGAGCTGGCCCCGGCTCCCGCCGGGACGAAACCAATCGGCAAGGCGGCCGGCGAATGAGTACCGATGCACGGATGGAAAGGCCCCGAGCTGGGTTCGGGGGCAAGCGATTTCTGATTGGTAATCGGCCAGGTTGCCGACGAGCTGGAATTGGTAGCAGACGCCGTCGGGTGCGTCCCCCGGATTGACGGGCCGTCTCGTCCACGGCCCTGGCAGGCTGTGGCCGTGGCCGAGACGGCCGGGTGTGCGGGGAGCG
>Ga0207652_10002900_pt1 | contig 14339 bp, 12 predicted proteins | sample KBSC63BmetaG_FD_184334 | JGI IMG/M metagenome (GOLD analysis project Ga0207652, IMG submission 184334) | Corn rhizosphere microbial communities from Kellogg Biological Station, Michigan, USA - KBS C6-3B metaG (SPAdes) (version 2) | ecosystem: Host-associated > Plants > Roots > Rhizosphere ... | reverse complement strand
GCGGCAAGGGCAGTTGCACCAAGATGCCGTCGATGTTCGGATCGAGGTTCAGTTTTTGTACCTGAGCTAACACGTCACTTTCGGCAATGGTGGAGGGCAATTGGACGAGCACCGAGTGCATGCCGGTTTCCGTGCAGGCTTTTTTCTTGGCCCGGACATAGATTTCGGAAGCGGGGTCTGCACCGACCAGCACAAAGGCCAAACCGGGTTTTCGGCCGGGAAGTGCGTGCACCAAAGACTTGATCTCGTGGACAACCTCCGCTGCAATGGCTTTCCCATCAATGCGCATGAAACCTCAGCAGATTCAGCCCTTCGTTGTGCACGTGGCCGTTCGAGGCCCAGATCGGCTTTCTCGCATGGATGTCGAACGGTTTTCCGTCCCACGTGCTGACGCGTCCACCGGCTTCCTCGACGAGGAGTTTTCCGGCGGCGCAGTCCCATGAACCGAGCTCGACCTCGAAAAAGCCTTCGAAACGACCTGCAGCCGTATACGCAAGGTCGATGGCGGCAGCACCCAACCGTCGGACAGGAATGCCAGCTCGGAGCACGTTCGAAAAGCACTCGACGCAATGGTCTGGGTTGTCGATGAGATTGTAGGGGAAACCGACGGCGAGGAGCGACTCTTTGAGGGCCGAGGTCTTGCTCACGCGCAGCTGTTTTCCGTCTAAGAAAGCTCCCTGCCCTTTTTCTGCTGTAAACAGTTCTTGGGTCATGGGATGGTAGACCACACCGACAATCATCTGGCCGTTTTTTTCAAGACCGATGCTCACGGCAAAGTGGGAGATGCCATGGGCAAAATTGACGGTGCCGTCGAGGGGATCGATCACCCACAACAGTTCGTCGGCCCGGCCGCTCGAACCACTTTCCTCGGCCAGAAAACTGGCTTTCGGTCCGTTGCTGCGCAAAAAATCGATGATCGTTTGTTCGGCCTTCAAATCGTATTCGGTGACGAGGTTGTGCACTCCCGACTTGTGTTTGATCGAGTAGTGCGTGCCAAAGCCGTGACGCAGCACATCTCCGGCCTTCAACGCTGCTTCAACTGCTAGTAACTTCAAATCTTCTGTCTTCTTAACCAATAGATCACCCACTGTCTGTGCACCTGACGCATCAGGGCGAGTGGGCCTGTGAACCAAACGAGAGCATACGCGCTGTCGAACAGGGGCAAAGACAACCACTCGGTCAACCACCATCTTCCGGGAAAGGGAATTCTTCTGTCAAAGAGAAAAAGCAGCAGAATGTGTGTGGTGGTGCAAACCAAAGAAATCAAGGCTGTGTACATCGAAAATTGCATCGGGGTCTCGAAGGAAAACAAACGTCTCCACCGAAAACAGAGAAAGCCGGTGAGGGTGTACACAATGGCATGAAGACCAAACGTTTCTTGCGACACGAGGTCGAGCACGAAACCGGCCGTGCTGCACAGCAGCAGGGCAGAGGGGAGAGGACGTTGCATGCAGACAAGGGCTAAAAATGGGGCAAAGGCCAAAACGGGAAGCTCGGGGTACAAAGTGCTTTGTAAATACAAGACGAGGACACTCAAGAAAAAAGCCACGGTCGTCACGATGGAACCAACCGTTGCACGAGGGGTCTCAGTTCTGAAAGCAACGTGTGCCACTTCCAGGCCGTCTCAACAATCGTGTGGATCTCAGAATTTTTCGGACTCCACCCGAGGACGCTGCGTGCTTTGCTTCCGTCTGCACACAACGTGTGTGGCTCTCCCGCTCGACCAGCCTCTCTTCGCACGGCCACTTTTTTCCCCGAAAATTTTTCCACAGCCTCGATGAGTTCCAGCACGGAACACCCCTTGCCCGTGCCCAAATTCAGCACCACATTCTCATTGTCTGAGAGCAGCTTCTTCAATGCCAGAACGTGTGCATCCGCTAAATCCGACACATGGGTGTAGTCTCGCACCGCACTGCCGTCTGCTGTGGGAAACGTCGTCCCGTACACCACGATCTCAGGTTTCAATCCCATGGCCGCATGAATGATGTTCGGCAGCAAATGGGTTTCCGGGGCATGATTTTCCCCCACTTCGCCGTCCGCACCTGCTGCATTGAAATATCGTAACACAGCACTTTGCAGTCCGTATGCACGCCCGAAATCGGCCAGCATCTGCTCGATCATCCACTTCGTCCGGCCGTACGGATTGATCGGCATTTGCGGGTGGTCTTCCGTCATGGGAAGTTTCTGGGGATTTCCGTAGGTGGCACACGTGCTCGAGAAAACCAGCTTTAAGATCCCGTTCCGGCGCATCACCTCGAGCAAAGACAAGGTGGCCGCGACGTTGTTTTTATAATAGAGTTCCGGGGAGTGCATCGACTCGACCACGAGCGCGCTGGCCGCAAAATGCAAGACGGCCATCGGCTGGAATTTCTGCATTGTCTCCTCGAGCTTGGCCTGATCGAGCAGCTCCCCCTGGACAAACGGGCCCCACTTCACCGCATACGCATGCCCGGTGGAGAGATTGTCGTAAGTGACCGGCAAAAATCCGGCTGCGGCCAATGCTTTGCACGCATGGCTCCCAATATACCCTGCCCCACCTGTCACCAAAATCGCCGTCATCAGCACGCTCCTCGGGAAAACAGCACGGCCGGCACCGTCTTGAGCACGATCTTGAGGTCGCTCCAGAACGTATAGTTCTCGGCATAGTGCTCTTCCAGCTTGCGTCGCTCTTCCATCGGAATCTGACTCCGGCCTGACACCTGCCAAATCCCCGTAATCCCGGGTCTCACCGAAAGGATGCGAAAGGTGCTCGGCCCGTAGAGTTTGTGCAGCTCGCGTAAATAGTGCTGTGGTGGCCCAACGAGGGTAGGGGGACGAGGGCCCACCACACTGAGGTCACCCACCAGGACGTTCCAAAATTGCGGCAGCTCGTCGAGCGATGTTTTGCGAAGAAATTGTCCGATGGGGGTGATCCGGGGATCAGACTTGAGTTTCTGGTAGGTTTGCCATTCGTGTTTGAGTTGCGGGTCGTTTTTTAACAGCTGCTTGAGCCGAGTGTCAGCATCTTGATACATCGTCCGGAACTTCCAGCAATAGATGACCTTGCCGTTCAGGCCGAGGCGGACGCTGCGGTAGAGCGGGGAGCCGCGCGATGTGCAGGCCACGACGAGGGTGAGCAATACGAAAAGCCACGAAAAAGCGAGGAGGATGGCGAGGCTGAACAGAATGTCGAATGTGCGCTTGGCACGTTCTCGGGTTGAGGAGGTCGTTTTGGAAACAAAGGTTTCCGTTTCTTGCGTCGTTGCGGATGGCATTTGTTGTTAAGCTTTTTTCTTCACATCATTTCGGAAATGTTGTTTTCGAGTCAAGGACGTCATGTGCGATTTTTTTTGTCTCATGAAGCGGCTGTGACAAATCAACCTTCCTCCTCGCCCATAGCTATTCGCTATGGGCTCGTCGTTCAGGCCTCTCACGTTTTGATTTGTCTTTGCCTCGCTCGCTTTCTGAGGCAAAAAAAATCGCACATGACGTCCAAGGCTTGACATCATTGCAAAATCTTTGTAGAGTCGTGTATCAACTAAAACAGGAACTTCATCATGAGCAGCATTTCGAGTACAATGGCAACCAAGACCGGGGCAAAGTCATCCCCTTCGTTTTCTTCTCCCAGGTTGACAACGAGATCTCCCGAGCAGATGGCTAAGTATCGATTTACGGTTGAAATTCCTCAGAACACCACAGTGATCGCCGAAAATATCGAGATCTCTGTGGGTAAAGTCATGGCAAGCTCAGCGAATTCCTTGCAAGCTCTGCAACAAATCAGCAGCTCAATCGGCAAACCAGACAGCAAGAAGATCAAGGCTTCGAAGAATAAAGGTTCGGATAGCGCTCGAGGACACGACGAAAAATCCCCTGCGATATCAAGAACCGAGAGTCGTAGTGGGAGTGGATCAAGCTCTGCAACACCTACTTTCGTACCAGCAAGGCCAGCTTCTGCAGCCAGCAAAACTCCAGGAACGCCTTCGAAGTCTCATAGCAATAGTGGGTCTAATAGCAATAATAGCTCCGCTCCCTCAACACCTAAGACACTTACCGCTGCAGCTGCTTATGCCGCTGACGCACTTCGAAAGGTTGGTTACACCCCTGCATCACACTGAGCATTCGGAATTTTTCAACCGTTTCAAGCAGAAACCCCTATAGCATTTATTTGGCAATGCATTGACAGACGTGTTTGGTTGCACTACAATTTCCCCCTAAAACACGACAAAAGGAGGAAATATGTCTGCTGTTTTTCGTTTATTTTCTATTCCGCCACCGGTTCTCGTCCGATCGACGAGCAGTGTGGAAAAAGATTTATCTCTAAGGGAGAAAATCATTTCCTGTATGCATCGTTGCATCGAAAAACAGAAAAAACCGTCTGCATGCGTCGATCATTGCATGAAAATATGGAGAGATCCCAACTCGTTTCGAGTGGAAATGAGCGGCGAAGCTCCTCGAGATGGGGTTGAAGTTGTCGGTGTCAAGCTGACGATCGAGAAAGTGAGCTTGCCCGCTAAAGCGTCCGAAGTCCCTACGGCTGCAAAGTCTGCACCGCAATCTTCGTCGGACTGAACGTGCACACCATTTAGTGTGCTTCCGAGAACTGAGCGGGGCACACTTTGTACTTTTGTTTTAACGTTAAGATCCGTTCGACCGATTGATTCAATCTCGTTTCGCCCAAGCGACCGTTTTTCACGGCATTGACAATTTCCCTGTGCACCCGCACCACATCTTGCACCGACAGCTCATTGCTCGCATCACCGATCAAGCATTTGCCGCCCAACACCAAGACATCACACCCGGCCTCCAGCGCACGAATTGCTGCTTCATCGACCGAACCGCTGCAGTTTTTCAGCACCCCTTCCATGACGAGTGAGTCGCTGACGATCAGCCCAGAAAAACCGAGGTCGTTGCGCAAGACACCGAGGACAGCAGGGGAGAGGGTGGCACACTGTTCTGAGTCGATGGCGGGCACGATGATGTGTGCGGTCATGATGGTGTCAGCAGACGAGGTCAGCTTTCGGAAGGGCAATAGCTCGACGGCCTCGAGTTCGGAGCGAGATTTGTTCACCACAGGCAGCCCGGAGTGGGAATCGGTACCGGTGTCCCCGTGGCCCGGAAAGTGCTTCAAGCACGCAATCACTCCGGCTTTTCTGTAGCCCTCCAATGCCTTCGCTCCAAACCGGACGACCTCTTCAGCCTTGTCCCCAAACGATCGATTCCCGATGACCGGATTTTTCGGATTGCTGTTCACATCGACCACCGGCGCGAAGTTGAAATTCACCCCGGCCGCAATCATCTCCCGGCCCAGCGTCAGCGCTGCCGCCTCGGCCAACTCAGGCCTCCCCGTCATCCCGAGCGCACCATTGCCCGGAAACTGGGTGAACCCTTTCTGCAGCCGGGTCACGAGGCCACCCTCTTGGTCTACGGCAATGAAGAGCGGTGTCTTGGCAAGGGCTTGGAGGTCATTGCTTAAGCTGAGAACTTGTTGGGGAGAATGAAGGCCATTGGCCCAGTTGTAGTAGATGATGCCACCCACGTGGGCTTGCTCGATGAGAGTTTTTGCATCGGTGTTTGCAACTTCACCCCGAAAGTGGGCAATGAGGGTTTGACCGACTTTTTCTTCGAGAGTGAGGGTCGAAAGAATGCTGAGTAGGAAAAAGAGCATAAAACCTCGTTATTGGTTGATGATGCCCATGTCGATGAGCAGGGCATAGATCAGGGCGGGGTTGTATTTGTTGTCGTTATCGACCAGGTGAGTGCCCATGAATTTCCACTGGTCGTATTCTCGTTTCAAGGTCGTTTTGTCTGCTGTCGAAATCGGCTGTCTTTCGATCCACTGGGACCAAGCTTCTTGAAGCTCTAAGAAACTGATCGGTTTGTCGGGACCCACGTTCTCCATGATGGTTTGGAGCACGAGGCTGGGAGTGTGTTCGAGCCAAAACTTCTTGTGCCAGAGGGGCTGAATCACCCGCTCGAAAAGCGGGGAGAGAAGCGAAGGCACTTGGGCCAGCTCATCATCGTTTGCGCTCGCCGAGTAGATGCCTAGCTTTTGTCCGCCATATTGGTTGACCAGCTCATTGTATTTATGCTGTTGAGTTGGATCCATGAAACGGTGGGCAATAAACTGGGTGATCAAGCTCTCAAACCATCGAGTCCGTTCGTCTTTCAAGAGGGTGAGGATTTTTGTTCGGAGAGGAAGGTGGTTTAACTGCAGGGTCAAAGAGGATGTCATCCGTTCGAGAAATTGGGTTTTTCCAGGACCGCAGTAAGGAAGCAAAACAACGGCTTTGATCAGGGTATCGAGCTTTGTTTCGGGAGAGACATAATGCAATGATCTGATCAACCGTCGCAAGCTGTGATCAAGCCAGAGATAGCCGTTTGCTTTTGGTTCTCCGGCTGTAATCCTTCGAGTTCGGATTGTTTCGATTTCTGAACGAAAATACGGGATCAATTTGTCAATGAGTTGTTCATCTGTATACTTGTTCTCAGCCCCTTCCTGCGTCATGAATCGGTGGTCATCTCTCAGTTCCATCCGAAGATATGCCATGAACTTGGGTTGATCGGCTGCCAATGCCTCATCCACCATCCGGCGCAACTCGCCGATGCCAATCGACCGATCCACCGGAGGCAGTGCAGAGCAGTGTACATACGACCGGTTGATGTCGCCGTACCCGCACACAATGCCCAGGGCCTCGCCTCGCACGTCTTCATCCTTCACACCCATGAGCCACTGACCTAAATGCGAACGAAGGTTTTTCATCTCCGCTCGCTCGATCCAGTCTTTGATCTCTTCCAACCCGACTTGCTCATCGGTGGCCAATTGTTTTCCGAGCAGAAATCGTTTCTCCGCATTGTCAAACAAGGCCCACGTCACCCAACGAAATACCGGCCCCAGATCTTCTTTCGGCAGTTGCTGGTAGTCGTGGCCAATGCGGCAACCGCTTGCACACACTTTGTAGAACTCAGCGCGATGGTCAGTGAATCGTTGCAGGGTGGGGAGCAAGGCTTTAAGCTTCGTGTGTGTGAGGACATTTTCCGGGGGTAAGGCAGGGGGAGCCTCTTTCTTGGCTGCCGCGTAGTGACAGGCCAAGTCTAGGCCGCACAGCGCCACGGTCAACCAGTCTCCCGACAAAAGGCCCATCACCGACAGTGTCGGATCTAGATAGGTGCGTAAACGCTCACGGTCTTTTGCCTCGATCCACTGCCTTCTCTCAGCAAACCCCAGCCCCAACACCAGCAGGCCTGCCGTGCCAGCCACCGGACTCCCGAACCAAACAAGGGCCACGCACGACACAGCGGCGGCCGTTTGGCACAGCGGGTTTAGCAGGTCTTGTGCACCGACGAGAGCATTGCGGACATAGTCATTCTGAATGCGCTTGCCGACAAAATAAGAGATCACAACGGGGGTGAAATAAATGGCTCTCGAGGCCATCGAAGAAAGGGGCTGATAGCCCGCAAGGTTCATGGCTTCTTTGACAAACCAAAGCGCTTCGTACACCGTTCCCGATTGAATAAAGCCGGTGAATGTACCCCGATCTCCAGCAATCGCAGACGCCTCGGTGCGCGCCAGTTGCCCGAGAACGGCTGCGCCCGCCGCCGCGCGGAGAATGTGTGTTGTGCTCATGGGGGATTATTTATGGCCGAAATGGGAAATTTTTAGGAAGGGGTTTTTTCAAGATTCATATGAAATACCCCGAAACTGACCAGCATGAGACGAGAGACTTCTTCATCTGATTTCCCTTGCAGCGCATCTTGAACTTCTGGAGGCTGTCGCAGTTTCCATGCAAGCCGGTCTGCAGGAGTCAATTGTGCGGTTGCATATTCGCTTATTTTTTGCACTGTATATTCCCGTTTGTCCATCAGGGTAGGAGCGCCAAACCACAGCAAACATTCTGTACTCCACGCGTTGCCTGCTTTTTTGAGTCCCACCCAAGGCAGAGGATTGGGCATTCCCCGACGAGCGAGCCACAGCCACGCACGCGTATACCACGACGGATTTTCTGGAAAATAGTACAGCTTTGTTCGGAGGTTTTGCAGGATGCAAAGTGCTTTTCGTTCCACACGCAGTTCTCTCTCTTCGCACAAGAACGAGATGGCTTTTTCTTGCAGATACGATCGTCTTTCTGCCCCTTCATGTGCAATGAACGCCCAAAGAAAATCTGCTTGCTCGTCCACCGGCTTGTCAGGTAAAGCATCTGCGATGATTCGAAGGAGTTCAGCTCCATCGTCTTGGAGGGGATCGCATTGAGCCATCCGATCAAGCTCTAGGAGAAATTTGTCTTTCTTAGCTCGAATGTCTTCATCATCTGCGTTAAATTCATTAGCTACAGCGTCCCACAACTTCGCTAAATTGCGCACGTCCCCATTTGGAATGGATGGAAGGGCAATCCGATTGAGGTGCTCCCAGTGGATCGCAAAAGTGACACGGCCGTCGGGTCTGATCCAAGGAAGCTGCTCGGCAGTGAATTTTCCTTTGAAGGACACATTTCGTGCATCTTCGTCGAACGCTTTGGCCAGATCATCCCATGAATTCTGATTGAACTGAACCACTTTCTTCTGAATGAACGGAGCGATTGCTGCTAGAACTAAATTTTGTGCAGAAAACAGTCCCGCTAGGCTCAACAACTTCGTAGACATGAGGTTTGCAAGGGGAAGTGCAATGCCCGATCCATGTCTCAAAACCCAAGAAACACGCTTGGGAAACAGGTGGTTTCGTTCCAGCAACAAAATGCCTTGAATGGCCAAAGAAAGAAGAGCGATGTGGCTTTGCGTGAAGTAGTAGATGGCTATTTGAGAAACCACCATGGCTACCGAGAGGAGAGTTCCCAGATGATTTTTGGCAAACTGGAGTCGCTCGCGCAGCGCTCCTTGGGGCGCAAGTTCTGCAGCGATAAAAGTCACCACAGGTGTGAGCACAAGAACCCAGCCTAGCTGGGACGAAATGGCCGCGCATCCCGCAGCGGCGAGCGCTTCATTGAGGCAATGGGAAACCCCAGTCGACGAGAAGAGCCGAAATCCAGTATACGCCCACGTTTGAACCAACGGCTGAAACCAAGAGCCAACGTGGTTCATCCATTCTGCTTTCTGAGCGTCGTTCTCGAGGTTTGCCATGTGGTGAACAAACAAGGCTCTTTGCACTGCAGAAACGCCGAGTTCAAGAGTCATGAATTTCCTCGCTGGATGTCTAAAATGCCAAGCTGAACAAGCATGTACAGTTTGGCATGAGGGTGGTTGTCTAAAGCTGTCTGAACTCTCGGGGGTTGATTTTGAAGCCACAAATTTACATCTTCAGCAGTAACGCATGCTTGCATGGCATCAAGCGTATATCCAATGAGCTTTAACTGTTGTGAATTTGCCGGTGTCTGTCCATTTGTTTGTGCATGAAGTCCCCCGAGAGTCAAGCCAGGCATCGAGACGGATAAAAATCCCCGTCGGGCCAGCCACATTTCGCAGCGTAGTTGCCAGCTGCGATACCTTCTTTCCCGAAAAAATTGCCGTGTTCGCAACGCTTGCAGTCGGTGCAGAATTTTCATCCGAAGAGGGAGTCCATTTCGATGCCCCATGAGCTCAGCAAATGCTTCTCCAATCTCAGTCTGCTCTGGGGTTTGTGCTAATTTTTGTAAAATCTGGATCTGCTTCTCTTTGTCTTGTCCCGGAAGCTTTTCAGTCACCAGTTGCAGGTAGTGTGTGTACACATTGTCTCGAGGATTGTTCTGTTTCATGACTTCGACTAAGGTCTGCAACCCTTCCCGTTGAAGTGCATTTTCTTGACCTTGCACCCGGTCCCACAAAGTGAGCAATTCTTGCGGATCGACATTCGGAATTGGGGGAAGAGGTTCTTGGGTGAGGTGAGTTAGATTCACGGCAAATTGGGTAGTGGGTGTGATTTCCGCTACGTCCAGAATGCGGACAGGAGCGGAAGGTGGAGGTGCATGTTCTTCCTCAGGATCGTCGAGTGTTTTCTCGGTAGGAACAAGCTGCAGTGCCTTAAAAAGCCGCAAGCCGACTTGATCTCGCTGGTTAGCAATCTTCGAAGACGGAGACAATGAATATTCAATGGACAGCTGAATATATTTTTTTCCGAGAGAAAGAGCTAATATCTTACCTTGGAGTGTGGGCGAAAACACCAACGAGCCAATGCCGACCGCCACATTCCAAATTCCGCCGCTAGCAACAGAGGAAACAACGAACACCAGCAGTTTTATTTCTTCATAAACTAGAGAAATGCGCGGAGATAAAATCTGATTTCGTTGCAGTGCATCCACGACCTGCAATCCCACAAAGACAAGAGCCAATGAGCTTCCTGTGAAATAGTAGATCGCAATTTGAGAAACGGCTGTGGCGATCTGACACGCATGGCCGAGATGTTTTTGCACTCCATGCAGACCTTTTTGGATATTTCCTTTCGGCAAAATTTCAACTGCTAAAAACAACACTGCGGGAGCGGATATAATTCCCCAACGAACTCGAGAAGAGAGTAGAGGCTGTCCTGCAGCTTGTAGCCCCGCTCGCAGAAGAGGGAGGACAGTCCAGAAAAGAGCTGTTGCTTGGACAATGGGCAGAACCTTATTGCCAATGTGGTTGAGCTCTCCACTTTTTTGAGCGGCCGCTTCCTGGCCTGCAAAAAGGTTGAGTTCGTAGGATTTTCCCAAGGTGGCTGTGATTCTTTCTGCTGTCATAAAACCTTCTCTTGTGCCAAGAATATTACCAAATAATATAGCACTAATCAATCTGAATTAATTTATTTGCATCAGCTAATTTCAAATACTTGTAAAATACCGAATTTGAGTTATAGAGGGAGATCACAAGCCCTTCAGCCCCAAGCTTCCATCCCCCCTGTAGAAAGTACGAGCGGAAGAAGGCGAAGAAACTGTGAAAAAAAGCTTTTGCGGTGGAAGACTTTTTTTGACCGGCATGTTGCTGGGCAAAGAGGGTGGAGTAGTGTTGCATCTTGGAGAGGAATTCGGCGGTGGTTCGGAAGGGGGTGTGTTTGAGGGGGGAGGTGAGGGGGAGGACTTTTGGGGCCGGGATAGATTCGTGGACGTGTGCGAGAGAATACTGATTGTGCTTTCGGTGGTAGAGTCGCACCACACGATCGGGGTGCCACCCACAGCCCCGAATGTGTTTGTTATTATAATAGTTTTTTCGGGGCATCGAGTATGCTGTTTCCGGGTCTTTGTGCAACCCCTCAATCTCCCGCAACAACTCATCGGTCACCACTTCATCTGCATCGACTGCCAAGATCCAGTCGTTCGTTGCCAAGTTCCCGGCCTCATTTCTCAACTTCCCAAACCCGGCAAACTCCCGTTCAAACCACTTCACATTCTCGTACTCACACGCAATCTTCTTTGTCTCATCACTTGAACCATTGTCCACCACCACCACTTCCGGAAATTTCCGCAACGACTCCAACGTCTCCCGAATCGTGGCCCCCGCATTCTTCGTCAACATGCAAACAGTAATCATGAACAAAAAATCTTACCAAACATCCCTAAATTCTGTACACTGCAAAGAAAAAGGAAGCCCCCCATGCGACAAGCACTGACTTATGACGATGTGGCCCTCGTGCCGCAATTCAACAACATCCCGTCCCGGACGGAGCCATCGCTCGAAACATGGCTCACCCGCAACAAAAAAATCAGCATCCCGATACTCGCAGCGAACATGGACACGGTGATGAGCTACGAACTAGCAGAAAAGCTGCTCGAAGCCGGGTCGATGCCGATCTTTCACCGATTCACCTCGATGGAAGACCAAATCAAGTGGGTGAAAAAATTTGCCGGAAAGACGTTCATCTCATGCGGTATTTTGAAACTCGACGAGACACGAAAGCTGCTTGACTTAGGTGCCCTCGGGGTGTGCATTGATGTAGCACACGGTCATTCGGATCGGATGTTCCGGTACATCCAAGAGTTGAAAAAAACCCATCCAGACAGCGACATCATCGCAGGCAACGTTTGCACGGCGATGGCGTACCACGACTTGGTGAATGCCGGGGCGGATGCGGTGAAAGTCGGTGTCGGCCCGGGCGCTGCGTGCACGACGCGCATGGTGACCGGCTTTGGCGTGCCGCAGTTCACGGCGGTGCAAGATTGCGCTCGCATTGCAGACAAGCTCCGCGTGCCGCTCATTGCCGATGGCGGCATCCGGACGTCCCGCGACGTGGTTCTCGCCCTTGCGGCAGGCGCCAGCACGGTGATGATCGGCAAGCTCGTTGCCCTGACGCAGGAGAGCGCCGCCCCGAAGCAAAATGGGAAGGCCAAGTTCCGAGGGCAAGCGTCTGCCGACTTCCAGACCGAATTTTACGGCGGGCTCAAGGAAAAGACCGTGGCCGAAGGGATTGACTTCTGGGGGCCCGTCTCGGGCACAGCCGAGCAGCTGATCAACCAGTTGCTGGGCGGCATCCGGAGTGGGATGACGTACGGGGGAGCTAGGAACCTGAAAGAGTTGCAGCGTAAAGCTGAATTTGTGCAGGTGACGGGGACCTACATTTCCGAGAGCAAACCTCGACCAGAATAGACAAAAAGAATATAATGGTGCCCTCATGACGAAAGATTTTTTATACTCAGATAAGAAGGTCTATGATTCGGTGCACGGATTCATTCCGTTCGACGAGTTTGAAAAAGAGCTCATCGATTCGGGCCCGTTTCAGAGATTGCACTACATTCACCAATTGGGGATTGCGTATTTGGTGTATCCGGGGGCAACCCACACAAGATTTGAGCACTCGCTGGGGGTGATGTACTTAGCATCCCTCATGTTCGATAAAATCTGTAAGTCAGTACGGCCCGATGCGTTTCACTTTGTGCCCCGAAAGGGTTCGGCCGAGTTTTTGTATTGGAAACGAGTTTTGAGAATGGCCTCGCTCTGCCACGATCTGGGGCACCTTCCGTTTTCCCATGTGGCCGAGGAAGAATTATTGGGTGCAGACGGCCACGAAAAGATGACGCTGAAAATCATCGAAAGCCCCGTCATGAAACCGGTGTGGGATAAACTCATGTCGGCTCCGGCATACTTGGAAGACTTGACCGAGCGGAACATCATCGAAGACATCCAGAAAATTGCCGTGGGGCCGACGAAGTGGAAAATGTTCACAGGCAAAACGATGACCCCGTGGGAGCGGATTGTGTCGGAAGTGCTGACCGGAGAATTTTTCGGGGCAGACCGGGTCGACTACTTATTGAGGGATGCGAAGAGCACCGGGGTGTCGCACGGGTTGTTCGATTACCAGCAACTGATTGAAATGTTGCAGATTCTACCGAGCGTCGAGCGGGGAGCGGACGAACTGCAGCTCGGCATCGATGAAAACGGGCTGGAAGCGTGTGAAGCACTGATGTTGTCGAGGCATTTCATGTATCGACGGATTTATCAGTACTCGTCTGTGAAGGCCTACAATTTCCATCTACGTCGGTACATGTTGGCCAATTTCTCGACGAAGTTGTTGAATAACGTCGATGAATACTTGGCTGTCAGTGACACCGATGTGATCTCGTCGTTGAACAAAGCGGCGAAAGATCCGAAGCTTCCCGGGCACAATGATGCGAAGTGTGTGATTTTTAGACAGCACAGATTCCGAGCGATTGCGCTTCCGCAGGGGATGGGGGAGAAAGAGCTGTTGGACTTCAAGACGAAGTTCAAGTTGAAAGACAACGACATTGAATGGGAATTTCCAGGAGAACAGATCGTGTGTGACAAACTGTCATTCCCCGTATCCCGTCGACACGTGGTCGTGCAGCGAGCGCGAGAATGCTCAGACCTCTTGGCCAAAATTCCGTCCAAAAAAACCAACTGGGTGTACATTTCTCCCGACCACGACTACGATTTAGTCCAGTTTCTAGAAACGTGGGCCCCTGTCAATGTCTAGGTTATTTATTTTGTTTGTGATGCTCACAAACTTCCTCATCTCAGCCGAGTACAGCATCACCCGTCCGGCCAGCAACTCATTGTTCTTAGCCTTGTTCTCGTCGAAAGCCCTCCCGTGGGTCTGGTTGATGACGTTGCCTCTCAATTTCGGCCTCGTTGGGCTTTATAACAGATATCTAGGACGGTTCGGCCCCCTGAGAATGTGGGCCGCCGTCTCGTGCGGCATCGTGCTCGTGAACGGTGTTACTGGACTTTTGCTCCCGACTGCACCGTGGCTCATCTTTCTGCAGTTTGCTTGGAAAGACATCTACATTCTGCTCATGTTCAAACAGCTCTGGTCGCTCATTCACAGCACCATCCAGTCTCAGAGGGCCAAGTATTTGTACGGCCTCATTTTCGGCATGGGGACTGTCGGCTCAATTCTCGGCGGCCTAGTTCCAGGACTCTGTGCTGTGAAAATCGGTTCCGGACAGCTGTTTTTCCTGACGTTGCCGCTG
>Ga0207652_10002896_pt1 | contig 14350 bp, 16 predicted proteins | sample KBSC63BmetaG_FD_184334 | JGI IMG/M metagenome (GOLD analysis project Ga0207652, IMG submission 184334) | Corn rhizosphere microbial communities from Kellogg Biological Station, Michigan, USA - KBS C6-3B metaG (SPAdes) (version 2) | ecosystem: Host-associated > Plants > Roots > Rhizosphere ... | reverse complement strand
CCGCGCAACTTCGGAGGAGACATCTCGGTCAAGAACACAATCGATCCCGGAAACTCGCCGCCGATGCAAAAACCCTGGAACAGACAAAACAGACCCAAAAACACGGTGGCCATGTGCCCAATTTCCACGTACGACGGCAGCACGCCGATCAGCAAGATCGGCAGTGTCATCAGCACAATCGTCCGCACCAACGCCGTCTTGCGCCCGCTCCGGTCGCCCAGCCAGCCAAACACCATGCCGCCGATCGGCCGCGCCACAGCACTCAGCGCAAAAAACAAAAACGGCAAGTCGATGTTGGCCCGTTCGTCCTGGGCAAAAAACAGCTCTCCAAAGAGCGGTGCCATCATGCCAAACAGCGCAAAGTCAAACCACTCGAGCATGTTGCCCAGCACTGTCGCCGTGACGATGAACTGCAGCTTGGAGGAAAATTTCCGAAGGCCTTGCATGGTTTATGCTATAGCAGGTTGATACCCTTTATCAGAATTAATCTTTAGTTTTCGGGGTGCCTTTTACCTGCGCTCTCAAGCCTGGAGCGAGGGACAACTTGAGGCAGCTTGAGAGCGCAGGTAAAAGGCACTGCCGCAAACTAACGATTAATTCTGATAAATGGTATGAGGCTATTGCATGTACGAGAAAAGACACCACCCGTTGGTTCCGTTCAGTGTGTTCGTTCAACGAGTGCTCAAAAACTTAAGCATTGGGTGTTTGATCATTGTGGGGTCGTTGGGCCTTGGGATGTGGGGCTACCACCACTTCGAGGGCATGACGTGGGTGGCAGCGTACGAAAATGCGGCCATGATTCTCTCCGGCATGGGCCCCGTCGATGAGCTCCACACGGATGCCGGAAGATTATTTGCTGGGACTTATGCCCTCTTCAGCGGGATTGTGTTTCTCGTGGTGATTGCCATCATCGTGGCCCCCTTATTTCATCGGTTTCTGCACAAGTTTTTGATCCACGATCGAGAGAAGTGAGAAGAACAAAAAAAACTCCGTTCGCATCCTCATGCAGACGATCCTCTTAAGCACAAAAAAATCTCCCCTTTGACGAAAAGAACAAACTAGATCTATCCTTAATCAGGGATTAACAAATCCCTAACCAAGGAGGTTTCTATGGTTAGTCCAATCAACAACATACAAACATCAACCCAATCTGCAGCTCCTCGTTCTCGAAGAGAAGCTTTGGAGCGGGTGGTCGATGTGCTCGACTCGTGTTTGCAAAGACAAAAGCAGGTGGGTTTTTCGGAAAGGCCACTGATCGCAGAGTCTTTGCCAAACGAGGAAGCGCTCCGTCTCTTTTATCGAAGTGCGATTGCCCGAGACCCCTCTCTTTGTGGGCCTGCAGCTGTGGGGCTTGCCACCATTGCAGCGACAGCGGCTGTGGCTGCGGCGACAGTGGGCGCGGTGGCAACGCTCGCGGCTGCTCATCGAGCCTACGAATCCGGAGGTCTTCGGATCGACGGAAACACTCCGTTCGACGCGGCAGGTCAAAGCATTGATGATTTGATCGCGTTTCGATCGGTAGTGGTATAAAAAACAGCGGAGGGAAGGTGTCATGAGCATTGGGATTGGCGCCTTTTTCCTGAGCATTTTGATTCTCACTTTGTTGCGGGAAATCAAAGGCGTGAGTGCCTGGCTCAAGACACACTTTCCTCTGCTGATGCAATTCATTCCCACATGGAGTTTTTTCGCTCCAATTCCCAACATGCTCGACTACCATCTCTACTATCGAGGAGTGAAGAAAAATGGGGAAATGAGTGCATGGCAGGAATGGACGTACCTGCCAGAAAAACGTCCGTGGTTTGCCTGCGTGTGGAATCCCAGCAAGCGATTTTCCAAGGGCTTCTTAGACATTGCCCACGATTTACTGCGCTTTAGCAATCAATTCGACAACCCGCTTCACATCTGCTCTTCATTGCCCTATCTCCATCTGCTCAACTTTTTAAGCGCTTTTGTACAAGATACCGATCTGGAAAAAATCCAATTCACCATTTTGACCGAATCGAGGCTGCAAGCTCCTCAAATTGCGTTCGTCTCAGAAGTGCATCCGCTCCGGAGGAACCGATGAATTTTTTCTCTTGGTTTGCCACTGTGGAACATGCCTATCAAGCCACTGGGCTTCTTCTTGCCATTGGATTGTGGATTGCTGCCCTGGAGGATCTCCATACCTTCCCTGTGTTCCAAGGGGAGGGATTGCTGAGCTGGAAAATCTCCCGACTGATTGGAAAATCCTATTGCCAAGGAACGCGGGCAAAAATCATCCACTTCTGGTTGAACGACCTCTCCTTAAAAATCGGCGTTTGGATGCGCATCTTCGGCTCGATGGCTCTGTTTGTGTTGTCTGCGTTGAATCTCCATTCTCCCCTCCTTTTGATCCTTCTATTTTTAGGAACGCTGCAGATGTACATGCGAAGCCCCTACAGCTTGGATGGAGCCCACCAAATGCATTTGATCGTTTTGCTGGGAACCTCGTTGGGCACTCTTTTTGGATCTTTCCCATGGGTAAAAGAACTTTGCCTAGGGTTCATCGCCGCGCAGCTCACCTGCTCGTACGCGATCTCAGGAATCACCAAATTGTGCTCTCCTGTCTGGGTCAAATCTTCTGCGGTGTACGCCGTGTTCAGCACCCAAATTTACGGACATGCAGGAGTGTATCAGTGGCTCACGCGTTATCCTTCACTCGCCCGACTCTCCTGTTGGTCGGTGATGCTGTTTGAAGCCCTCTTTCCCCTCGCATTCTTTGTCCCTCCTCTCGGAGGGGTAGGCTTTCTTGCGGCAGGCCTCGGTTTTCATCTGGCCAATGCCCTTTTCATGGGCCTCAACGACTTCTTGTTTGCGTTCATCGCTGCGTATCCCTCTGTGATTTACTTCTTGATGAAGTGGGGGTCCTCATGATCATTCATTTCTTCTTAAGTCTCTTCATCCCCGTGTGTTTCTCTGTCCTCTTTTGCAAGAAAACCTACACCCATCTCGATGCCTGGGCCATCGACGTCCTCTTTTTCGGATCCTATGTTCTCGCCCTCTTTTTCCTCGGCCTTTGGCCCCTCACCGGTAGCTATTTTCTCCGTTACCTCATCCTCTCCCTTTTCTTCGGCTCTGTGTTGATCTCGTTACTCCAAAATCATCTCCTCATCCGCTGGAAATTCCAAGCTGCCCACGCACTTCCTCTCCTTCTCACCGTTTTCTTCGCCTCTCTCATCACTGCTTCCCTCTATGGCTCTCGCAAGCCGCCCCATTGCATCGAGCTTGCCTTTCCCCTGAAAGGAGATTTCACCTACGTCGCCCAAGGAGGCAATCACCGTCTCCTCAACCACCACTTCCCTGTGTCTGCCCAAAAATATGCTCTCGATCTCCTCCAACTCAACCTCTACGGCTCCCGATCTCACACCCTCATCCCTCTCCAACTCACCGATTTTATCTCCTACCAAGCTTCCATCTATAGCCCCTGCGATGGCCTCGTGATTGCCCTGCAAGACGGATGGGAAGATCAACCGCCCGGAGTCCCAGATCCTTCCCATCCGGCAGGCAACTACCTAGCCATCCAAAAAGCGGAGGGCGAGGTCGTGGTCATTCTGGCTCACCTGCTCAAACAGAGCTTCGCCGTGAAGCCAGGAGATGCAGTAAAAAAAGGAGATCTAGTTGGAAAGATCGGAAACTCGGGCAATACTTCCGAACCCCACCTGCACATCCATTGCCTGCGGAGCAATTCAGGAGACTTTTTTGAGAAGGGAGAGGGGGTTCCCATGACCTTTGAGGGAAAATTCCTTTCGCGGAATCACGTGTATCATTGACTTGTTCGCCTATTTTGCGTTGACGGCTTCAGGAAAATATTCTGCAATGCCTTGTTTCCACGGATAGCACGTCACATGCCCGAATTTTTTCATGAACCGGTCTTGGCTTAAGACAATCGCTTCACAATTCGGGATTTCCTCCGTCAGTCTGATGAAGCTGCCGATATCTCCGTCGTTGACGGTATCGGAACTTTTGATCTCAATGCACAACAACGGTTTCCCCGGCCGTTCGACAACAAGATCGATTTCTACATTGGAGACCGTTCGCAAAAAAGAGAACCGATAATCGGGCTGGAAATAACTTCCCAATCGAATGAATTCCAAGAGGACAAAATGCTCAAAAGCTTGTCCATACGCAGAAGTTCTTGGCGTGAGCGGAACCGAAAGCCGTCTGGATAAACTCCGCACAACACCCGGATCAAAGAAATAAAACTTCGGTTTTTCCACCAACCGTTTCCGGAATGAATTGTGAAAGGGCTCTAAGAAAAACCCGATCATCGTATCTTCCAGAATGAAGAAATACTCCTTGATTGTCTTCTCATCGACGCCCACATCTTCCGCAATGTTTGCATAGTTGATGATCTTTCCATTCGATTGGGCTGCCACCTCGAGAAACCTCCGAAACGGAGGTAATTTCCGGATCACCTGCTCGCTCCAAATCTCCTCTTTCAAATACGTGTCCGCATACGAACGTAAAAACGCGCTTCTCGACGTGTCATCTTCCAAACTCAACATCTTCGGCAAAGTCCCCCAATGAAGGGCTTTTTCTAATTCAAACTGTTCCCCCAACTCAAAGCACGAGAGCGCATGCAAATGATGCACAAATGCCCTCCCTGCCAACAAATTAGCCCCACCCCGCTTCAATTTTCGTGCACTCGAACCTGTGAGGATAAATATCTTGCCCGTCTTCTCTTCAATCAACCGGTGCACTTCATCCAACAATTTCGGCACTTTTTGAATCTCATCGACGACCACATACAATGTCTCTTTGGGGAGAGCCTTCACGATTGCATAGAGTTCCCCGGGGTTGCGTAGAAACCGGTCTTCCACCTCTGTTTCCAACAAATCGAGCCACAAACACTCGTTCAGCCGAAACCGCTCTTTCAAGAGGGTGCTCTTCCCCGTCCCTCGAGGTCCAAAGAGAAAAAAACTATGTTGATGCGAAAGTCGAAGAAACCGACGAAACATACCTCTACTCCGGATTTAGCTGCTTTTTCCGGAGTATACTCCATTTTTGTCAGCTAGTCAACCACATTGCTGACTTTTCCGGAGTATACTCCGGAATTTCCTGACATTTCCGGAGTACACTCCGGATTTGTCAGAGACACCCCCAGTTGCTCCCTCAAAGGGAGCAACTGGAACTCGTTCATAATCAATTGCTAACGGCGCAAAACTTCCCCGACCTCTTCTTGGAGGGCTTTCTGCAATGCAGAGCTTTTCAGCGCGCCACTTTCGTCGAAGGCCTCGTAAGCCTTGGGCACCACCACTTGCTTCTTCACCACCGTTCCACCCGCATCTTCGATTACCGCTCGCAAATGCACCAATCCCCGAGCGCCGCCGCCTTTGCCCGGCGAAGCGCTCATGAGTCCAAACGTTTTTCCCTTGAATGCATCGCGCGAAGAGCCTCCGCTTTCCGCTCTCGATGCCCAATCCAACGCATTTTTCAGAACCGCAGGAATGGAGGCATTGTATTCCGGAGAAGCGATGAGGATGGCATCGTTGTCAATCATCGCATTGCGAAATCGCTTGGCATTTTCCGGCATGCCCGACGCGGCTTCCAAATCGGCATCGTAAAACGGCATCGCGTAGTCTTTCAAATCGAGCACAGTGACCTTGGCCCCCATCTTCTCCGCCACGACCGCCGCTTCATGGGCTAGTTTTTGATTGTAAGAACCGGTTCTGGTGCTTCCGGCAAATACGAGTACTTTCATTTCTGCTAGAAGCGGAAATGCAAGCAGTAAAAAGCTAAACAACATCTTCTTCATAACGCATGAAAACACAAAGAACCCCTTCGTTAAAGAAGGGGATTTTCGAAGATGGAAGAAAATCTTGTCAATGGGAAAGCGTAAGACAATCAGCGACCTAACAAAGGAAGGCCTTTATGCGGGTTTTTCTTTTCCCATCACTCCAAGCGCTGCTCGGATTTTGGCAATTCTGGAATTGTCCGAAGGATGAAGAATCCAAGTGATGAGATTGTTTTTATAATTACCCTTTGCTCTACGCGCTTGACAAAGCTCCAAACAAGCGATCCCCTTTTCCAGCTGTTCTCGAGAGCAATGTTGAATCGCAAAATCATCCGCCGCTCCTTCCATTCTGTGAGAAAAAATGGTGTGGGTCACGCAGTTGGTGAAAACCACGGCTCCTAGAGATGGCAGTAGAGCCCACCCAAGCACCAGGGTCGAGAGTGCTGCCACTCCGAGAGAAGCGACCGCTTTCACCAAAACCAATCCAATGTGATCCTCATTCAAGATATGAGAGAGTTCATGGGTAATCACCCAGGGCAATGCTGCCTCCATTTCAGGATCGGGATTAATCCCAATGTAATACTTCCCCACCCAAGTATCAGTACCCGCAGTGAACACAGGCATTTCGTCTGTTTCTGTCTTCACGACTTTCAATCGGCAGCGGAGAAGTGATTGAACGGTTTTAGGGCCTGCGGAATCGGGTAACTCCTTCAGCATGTCTTCAATTCGTTCAAAGTGTTCAGAACCTCGAACATGTTCCGCCTGCAAGACCCGCTCCGCGATCGCATGAACGGCAGCGGATAGATCGCTCTGAGGCATGCGATCCAATTCTTTGTACGAAGCTGGGTTCAATTGAGCCAAAACACCCTGAGCTGTGGCAACAGGCAAGGCAAAAGTAAGTAAATTCCACGACATACACTCCCTCCTTTTTTGGAGAGGTATCTATACTCGGACAGCATCCATTTATCCATCTTTTTTATTAGAATTTCTCAAAAACAACAAAAAGAATTGAAAAAGAACAACTTCTCGCTAGAGAAATTTTTGTCGTTTCTGCCGGTTGATCTTATTTTCGAGCACGTCGTACAATGATTGGCGCATTTGAACAAAGGTAGGAAGCATGGTTCAACTCAGTGCAGCAATCAAAGCCCCGCTTGAAGTGTGGGAAAAGGCATATGAAGCGTGGAATGGTGTACGGACCCCTGCTGGAGCGGAACGGGCAAAATTCGATTCCTGGCCGGATTTCACCTGGTTTACCAATCTCGATCACCTTCTCTCCCGCGGAACTACCATTTCGGTCTCCTTTTGGGGAAGTCGAGAGATCTTCGTAGGTGGGTATGAAGGAACTGTCTCCATCAGTCAACTTGCGGAAGATACACTTCGCTTTGTTTTCTCTCCTCAACCTTCTCACTTTTTGTCTCTGCAAGAACGATATTCTGCTCTGCAGGTGATCGAGACTCTGCGCACTGCCTATAGAGACTCTGATGAGGTTCTTCGCAACCGCAATCTCATCACGCGCATCTTTCTCGCGATCCGAGAGTGGCTCTACGACAAACTCGGTCGGTGGGATCCGGGATTCAAACAGATCTCCACACCCGCTCGAACCTCGCTCCGGGAAACGTTGGAAAGGCCAGAAGTCGAGGGTCGATTGCTTGTTCTCTCGAAAAGAGTATGGGAAAAATCGTTTCCCAACACACCGCTTCCACCGCCAGTTCCCGAGTTTGATGCACGACCTGCAGGACCTGAACCAGACAAAACTCTGAATCATGGAAATGATCATCATCGATGGAGATTGCGATGTGTACACTTGGAAGCAACGCCTGCTTACCTAGCTACCCACGGACAGATCACAGCGGCAATCCGAGGAGAACTTCCGATGCGAACTAGGGTCTCCGTCTCTGCAGGAATTCCCGATTCAACACCTTCTGAGAACGTTTCAGGGTCATCACGAATGTCTTCAGAAATTCATGCATTCAGATCCGTATCCTCTGCAGTTCCTGCTGCACAGACATTGGGAGAATACCCCATCCAAGATGTTTCTCCGCTTGATCATACCATTCTCTTCAATGGTCGAGGGTGGAAATGTGCTGGATTAGTAGATATCTCCCAGTGGAAAGTGAATGACAAAATCATCTTACAGCAAGATCACATGCGAGACAAAGGATGGTACCTCGTCAAGAATCAGAGACTGTCCGAGGAAATTTACTTTTCACCTGTTGGGGTGTCAGCACCAACCGTGGGTGGATCAGCAAAATCTACGGGAGCTAAAACGCGATGGAAAGATGCCATCCGTGAAGTGAGTGATAATTGGGTTCATCTGCATCAGCATCGTCCGATCCAGCTCCACACGGGTGTCCCCGCACACTGGAAGCAAGGAGATCTTGTGAGCTTGATGCAAGATGGGAAAAGCCAGTACCTCAAGAATGCGACCCAGAATGATCGAGTTAAAATTAAATAAAAATTGCTCTCGAGCAAAAAAACCTGGCGAATGCCAGGTTTTTTTGCTCCTCTGCTATTCAACAAGATGCCCGGAGATGGAACAGCGGCCTTAAGACGATTCCGGAATCACGGTAGCGCAAAATTAAATGTTTTTGGTAGAGTTGCCTCTTTTCAAAGGAGGATTTTATGGACCTTATCGATTTAACGAACTATCTCCCCATTGTGGGACCGATCAAAACAGCAATTACACCAGATCCCAAAACTGTAAAGTTTCAAACCCTTGTCAATACAATCTCTCACCTATTTTTAACTGTGCTCTGTTTCCTTGTTTCCGCAGTTTCAAAACGGTTGCCAAACGAGGTGCGCTGGGTTCTTGCAGCAAGTGCTGTTTTGTCTCTCCTTCATTATTTTGTGGTCATGAATAAAAGCCACACAAAACTCGTTCGAGATGGAATTCCAGAGATCATGCGTAAAGTAGGAAAAAATCCGATTGTGAATCGCGCACAAAAATCGGAACTTCCCCAACTTTTAAACGAAAAACTTCGCGAAGAGACTGAAGAATTCATTGAAGCACAAAACATAGAGGAATTAGCCGATCTGATGGAAGTCGTTCAAGCGATTGCCAAGACTAAGGGTTTTTCTATGGAACAAATCGAACAGACGCGAGCGAAAAAATTTTCGGAAAGAGGGGGATTCGCAGAAGGTCTTGTTCTTACCTTAAAATGACACGCAAAACTGTCTCCATTTAAGATGGACCTTTATCTTCTATCGAAAACTATTTCATGATCGGGCTTGGAGCGGCTATAGGAAGTACTATTTTTTGTGTTTTTTCTCGAGCAGTATTGAATTCCATCGATCGTTCCGTGTTAAAAAGACCCGATGTCGATTTTTTATCTGCACTGATTTTTAATGCCGTTTTTCCCTTGGTTTTTGCCTTTTTAGCAACACTCGCTTTAGCAGACTTTCGTCATTTGCCTTTTTTCGAATTGAGCTCGATTATGGGGGGATTTGCCTCTCAAATAGCTGGCGCAGTTTACTCATTTTCCTTAGGAAAAATGCCAGTGCGAAGCATCATTACGGTCAACAAAAGCGCTGATTTCATCATCCCTTTGATCCCTCTCGTGATCCTGCAGAAATTTTCTCTGCAAGACTATGTTTTTTCTAACCTAAGCACTCTAGCCCTCTTTCCGATCGGATGGAGCATTTTCCGTTCGAACGAGGCCTCGGGCAAGTACTCTCTATTTTTGATTGGAGGACTTGTTTTTCAGGTTTTAATTATCCAAATATTCTGTTCCTCTATTTCCAATGAGTCATGGCAAGAATTCGTGAAAAAAGTATTTTGCCTTCTTTTTTGGAGAACGATTTTCGTTGGAATCCCTCTCTTAAGACGTTTTATCAAAACAAGAGAGAATCTCCAATTTTTCTCTTTCAAGCTCATGATTTGTCTTTTGGGGCGCGGTTTGATTAGCTATCTTTCGCAAATTGCCTTTTTCTTTAGCATCACAGGAAGATATGCTCTAGCGATGTGGCCTATTCTCAATGCAGGTCCCCTCATCAGCTGTTTTACAGCTCATGTTTTGATTAAAGAAAAAACAGGCTCTGCAGAAAAGTGGGCATTCGGTCTGTTCTCTGTGGTAACTGTTATTTATTTTCTCTATATCGAATGGGTCAAGCGATGAAAAAGGAGCGGTGAATCTTTGAATATTGATTTTGAGCGAATGCGAGTCTTTTTCACTGTGGCTCAAGAAGGAGGAATCACCAAAGCCTCTCATAAACTGCATTTGGATAAATCATCGGTTAGTCGGCACATCCAAATCTTAGAGGAAGAACTTGGGCAAAAGCTCCTTTTTCGATCACGAGAAGGACTCACTTTAACTCCGCAAGGACGTTACGTGTTTGAAAAAACCCAAGGAATTCTCGACCAAATGAGAAGCCTCCACAGCTATTTTGATGAACCTCCAGAAGGAAAAATCAAAGGCACCCTTCGAATCAATTCAACTCATGCCCTCACAGCAACCTGGCTCACTTTAATCATGTCACGATTCATTGAGGATCACCCTGAACTTCGTTTGGAAATCATGGCCAGCAACGAACCACGAAATATGACAGCCGACGAATTTGATGTCGCAATTCGTCCCTGCATCGACAACGCTCCGCATCTAATCCAAGAACCTCTGATGCGCTGGCGCTTACAACTCTATGCAAGCAAGGAATATTTAAAGAAATTTGGCACTCCGAAACGTCCAGAAGATCTGGATCGGCATCGTCTGATTCTCTTTGGGGATAGTTCGATGAATTTCCCCCGTTCTTATACCTCATGGCCTCTCTATTTGGGGACTGAACGAGGGCAAATACGAAAGCCTTTCATTGTTCTCAATTCTGTCCCTGGAATGTATCACCTTGTCCAATCGGGAATCGGCATCGGAAGCTTTGCGAAAGAATCTCCTGTCTTTAAACGTTACGATTTAGTCCCCGTCCTTCCTGATTTGCCAGGAACTGAAGTAGAAGTCTGTTACATCTATCCAGCAAGCCATCAATTTCTCCGGAAAATTCAGGTTTTTAGAGACTACATCAAACAAGAAATTGCTGCACAGGGGTGTTGAGAAAAACACAATCAACCTCTTTCGATCGTTGGTTTTTGTGCAAGCTTGGTTGTGAGAAAGAAAACAGCTAGCAATGATGCTCTTAACATCATGAGAATGTTATGAGCCTGCCCCTGGCCTGTTTTTCTGCTCTCTTTTGTGTCTTCTCGAGAACTTTTCTCAATCTCGTCGATCGAGTGATTTTCGGTCAGAGAAAAATAGATTTTTGTTCCGCTCTTTTCTGGAACGCAATGCATCCCTTCGCCATCGCCCTGTTTTTCTGCTCTCTCAGTAGCTCGATAGATGGGAGTTTATTTTTGGAGCCCGTTTGCATTTACAATGGGCTTGCAGCCCAGCTGACCGCTGCCTCTTTTTCTCTGGCTTTTCGCTTCATGCCCATCCGAAGTGTTGTGGCATCAGCGAAAGTCGCTGACTTTTTGATTCCACTTGCCTGTTTCTCCATTACACAAAAGCTCTCTTCAACCTCTCTGATTTTTAATCAGCTCTCTGCCTGTGCTTTTTTTCCCTTGGGATATTTAGCAATCAAACAAAAAACAATCCATTTTTCAGCCGCCTCCTTTTTGATCGGATGTCTGCTCATTCAAGGGGCGTTGAGCTCAGCGTTTCAAATTCCTGAAAAAAGCAGCTCCTTTGCAGGATTCAGCCAGTTGATACTAGCCATTCTGGGATGGCGAACCATTTTCGCGGCGATCCCTTTATTTTTCAGTAAACTGACTTTTGAAAGCGAAAATCTCTCCCTAAAATCGATCAGCACTCTTTTTATCAGAGGAGTCTTAGCCTATCTCTCCCAAGCTTCTTTTTTCTTTTGCATCTTATTCGACCACAGCTTTTTAGCTTGGCCTATTCTGAATGCAAGTCCCCTTTTTGCCTGTTGCGCTGCGGCAGTTTTTCTCAAAGAAGAGATCGGAAGTGTCGAACTTCGATCTGCTTTGGGTTTGTGCATAATTTTTGGTTTTTACATTTTCATTCATTGGAGGAATTGATGAATATCATTGATCGAGCAAAACGAGTGTTTGAACACGGCAAAGAGCCCACTCAAACATGTATTTTCTGCCACCCTATACCGGAGCGAGTACTTTTCGAAACGGATCACTTTCGGGTTTTGATTGATACCTATCCGATCGTCCCAGGGCACCTATTAATCAGCACAAAAAGTCACTATGGAAATGCAGGAGAGCTCCCCGACTCTTTAAAGGAAGAGTTTCTTCAAATCAAAAAGGAAGTGAAGTCAATTGCACTTCAGATCAACTCCTCCACCATCTTCTATGAGCACGGAAAAGCGGGATCTTGCCACTCTTCCAGTCCCGAGGAGATTGTATGTGAGCACTTCCATTTTCATTGCTTACCTATCGTGCAATGCATCCATCATGAAATTGCAAAAAAATTCACTCCGATTTCGCTTTCAACAGATGCTGATTTCTTCGCCCATGGAGAGCGCATGGGAAGTTACCTTTATTTCGAAAATTCGTGGGGAACTGCAAAAATCTATCCTGCTGGCCCACGACAAGTTCCGCCACATTTTTTGCGAACTCTGATTTGTCAATCACTCCAAATCGGCGAGCTCGCTGAATGGCAAGCCTACAACCGCTTTGATCGTTATCTCAACAGCCTTCAGACGATTTTAGATGCCTTTCAACCGGAGGATCAGAATGCCCTATCTTGATCAAGCATCGACCTCTTTCCCTAAACCGAAAGAGGTATCTGAAGCCATCGCAGACTATTTAAACCATCATGGAGTCAGCCCAGGACGTGGAAATTATCGACTTGCTGATTTCATGGATCAAAAAGTCATGGAAACAAGAAAGCTTTTAGCAAGATTTCTCAGCATTGATTCACCTGAAAATATCGTTTTTACGCAAAATGCAACTCATTCATTGAATCTCATATTAAAGGGGTTTTTAAAAGAAGGAGATCATGTTATTTTGTGTCAATACAGTCACAATGCTTCTTTGCGGCCTTTAGAATCACTAAAAAGACAAAAGAAGATTGAATTCGATCTTCTTCCTGTTGGATTAGACGGGCACATAGATGTCGCCCAATTCATCCGATTAATTCGACCCGCGACCCGTCTTCTCGTTTGCACAGAAGCCTCGAACGTCATTGGGGTGAAGTCGCAGTTTGAAGACGTCCTCTCTCACGCCAAAAGCCATTCGATCGCCACACTCATTGATACCACGCAATCGCTCGGATACGTCTCTTCAAGACCCTCCGTTGATTTTCTCGTTGGGACGGGCCACAAAACGCTTCTCGGTCCTACTGGCATTGGTTTTTTCTATGTAAAAAACCCCGCTCTCATTGAATCTCTTTTTGAAGGGGGCAGCCCAGGAAATTCTTCCCTTTCTCGATTCCATCCAGAACAAGCTCCTTATAAATTTGAAGCAGGAACCATGAATGGAACAGGAATCTTAGGTCTTCTCGGCGCTCTTCGCTATATCGAGACAACTCAATTTCAAACCATTCGAAAAAAATCGATGGTCTTGCTAGATTCCCTTCTTCGGAGGCTCCTCGCTATGCCTGACGTTACGGTTTATGGTTCTACCGATCTCTCCCAAAAAATCCCTCTTGTTTCGATCAATTTACGACACAAGCTTCCTCAAGAAGTGGCCTATCAACTCGATCGACGCTATGATATTGCAGTGCGGGCAGGACTTCATTGCGCGCCCCTGATGCATCAAAAGCTCAACACAGCCCCTGAAGGAACCGTCCGAATCAGTTTAGGACATTTCAACACTGCTGATGAGGTCGACTTACTTTTAAAAGCCATTGAAACCATCCAAAATGAAAGAGCTTAACATGACCACAATTGATTATTACAACCAAAACGTTCAAACCTACATTGAACGAACCAAGGATTTTAACGTTCCTCATCTCCTTTATCCTTTTGTCGCTCTTCTAAAACCGGACGCAAAAATTCTCGATGCGGGATGTGGCTCAGGAAGAGATTCCCTCCTCTTTCAAAAGATGGGATTTCAAGTACTTGCCATTGATGGCGCAGAAGAGATGGTCAAACATGTCTCTTCGCTCGGAATTCCGGCTCAAAAAAAACTCTTCGAGGAAATTTCTTTTGAAAATGAATTCGATGCTATTTGGTGCTGTGCAAGCCTTGTCCACGTAAAAAAAGAGAACCTTCCGGATGTCATTGCTCGCCTTGAACGATCTCTTAAACCCAACGGAGTCTTGCTTGTTTCATTCAAAATGGGACACGGAGAGGGATTTGAAAATGGCCGTTATTTTCACTATTTAGACGAATCTTCAATGCGAGAGTATTTTGCCAATTTCACCCTCCTTTCTCTTTCAATTACCCCATCGACTCTTAACCAAAACCAAACCACCTGGATTGCTGGTGTTTTTCAAGTAAAGAAATCCCTTTCTGGATTGTAAAAAACCTGGCGAATGCCAGGTCTTTTTGCTCGGAGCGGAACCCCCTCTCGGCGAGCTGAGGCAGCTCGTCCTGCCGGGACGGCGGTCTACGGGCAAAGCCCTTCGACTCGAGTCCCTAATCGAGCCAATACTTTGGCTCGATTTCCTGCGCATTTTTTGCGCAGCAAAAAATTGCTCG
>Ga0207652_10002895_pt1 | contig 14353 bp, 8 predicted proteins | sample KBSC63BmetaG_FD_184334 | JGI IMG/M metagenome (GOLD analysis project Ga0207652, IMG submission 184334) | Corn rhizosphere microbial communities from Kellogg Biological Station, Michigan, USA - KBS C6-3B metaG (SPAdes) (version 2) | ecosystem: Host-associated > Plants > Roots > Rhizosphere ... | reverse complement strand
GTTAATGCTGGGGCCTCCAACATCACTATTAAAAACAGCACCTTTATATCGCAGCTGGACATAGAAGGTGCAATGACAAATATTGTGGTTGATCATAATAACTTTACCTACAACGTCGGGCCAAGCTGTGGTGGCGCTAATTCAAAAATATTTTTGGCTACTAGTGGCGCATCGCCAGGTGCTGCTGTAACTATATCCAATAATGATATAGAGCATGGAGACTTGGATGGAGTCCATGTTGGCGGTGGATCAGGGGATTTAATTCTTAATAATACGTTTAAGGACTTAACAGATGCTGGTATCACCTGTGCAGGCGGTGGGGATTCTAACCATACCGACAATATTCAATTTGAGGGCGGCAGCCAGATAGATGTTAAAGGTAATTACATTTTTGAGACTCAAGGCAAGGCAACACAGGGTATAACCAGCTTTGACAGCGGTACAAATGGAGTAATTATTGAAAATAATGTGGTAGATATTACGAGAGACTGGGGCATTGAATGGTATTCCGATACTAATTCTATTATCCGCCACAATACTGTTGTCTATCACGCTGCACCATATTCAGTCTTCGGTCATGCCACGGGCACTATTGACCTTGAAAATAAGTCAGCCGACCCTGCTGGTTCCGGCACCCATGTATACGATAATGTAGCTTTTGTCGGTGCTGTGGCGCCCACGACTGGCATCTTTGACCACAACACCGACCCCTCGACAGTAAGCTTTGTTGGCGGTACCAGCCCTACTACCCATGACGGCTTCCTACTAACGTCTACCTCTGTAGGCCACTTGGCGGCATCTGACGGCACGGATACGGGAGTTTATACTAATGGCACCGGAACTGGTGGCACTCCTCCCACCGTAACTCTCACCGCTAACCCTACGAGTGCCAACTCCGGCAGCAGCTCAACTCTCACCTGGTCTTCCAGCGGCGCCAGTAGCTGTTCTGCCACCTCTCCCTCTGGTTGGACTACTTCCACGGCTACCAGCGGCACCAAATCAGTCAACCCAATATCAACTACAACCTACACCATCTCCTGTACGGGAGCAGGAGGGGCTAATACCGCTAACGCCACAGTAACCATTAATCTTGCAGCCGGCTGCTTTCAATCTTCTACCACCTGGCAAAACAACACCATTGCCTCCCAGACAAGCACCTTCACCCTGGACTATGACGCCACGCCACAGGCGGCTAACATTAACTCGGTGGTCGGCTTAAGCAGCGGGGCTGCCACGGACTATACTTCACTGGCTACCATTGTGCGCTTTAACGACACCGGTACCATTGATGCCAGAAACGGGGGAGCTTACGCTGCAGTCAATAATGTCCCATACACTTCGGGCACCTCCTACCACTTTAAGCTAACGGTCAATGTCACTAACCACACCTACAGCGCTACAGTAAACCCCAGCGGAGGATCAACTACCACCATTGCCACTAACTATGGCTTTAGGACAGAACAGGCCAGCGTCTCATCCTTAAGCAACTGGGCTCTCTTCCAAGACCCGGGCTCAGCCGGCTCCCTAAATGTCTGTAACGTCACCCTAAACCAAAGCACTGGCCCCAAAACAGGCGACATAAACAATGACAACAGTGTAAACATCACTGACCTTAGTCTTCTTCTATCTTCCTATAACCAAAACACCACCCAGTGCGTAACAAACAATGCATACAAATGTGATTTATCCTCACCAGCCGACGGGGTGGTTAATATCTTTGATCTTAGTATCCTCTTAAGTCATTACGGAACGTAAGGAAGAGGCGTAATCAAAGCAATTATGTGCACAAGCGTCCGCCAGAATGGGGGTTGTTGTTGTCTACATTCTCTCCCGTTTCCAGTACGATATTGCCGCTGCGCGTATTACTGTTTGCTCCCCAGTCGCCGGTCGGCCCCCCATTATAAGGCGGCCATATAAGGTTCGGGTTTTCTTCGGCCGGCCCGCGGTAAAACCATATGCCAAAATCTCCCACACATCCGCCATTTAGGAAAGTGCTGAACTTATTATTGGTAAAGTGGATATTCTTTTCTTCATTTCCGCCGACAGGCGAGGTATCGCCTGGAGCCCCAGAACCTGGGCTGCGGTCTTCTGCGTAAACTGAAAAACCTCCGCCAGCAATTAAATTATTCAGTACATTAATATTATTGACCGTCCTATCAATCCCGCCTTGGGCTGCCGTTGGCGTACCGTTAAAGTCGTCCCATAAGGCGATTGCGCTGTCCATGCCGCCTCCGGATACCGTAACGTCATTAGGCGTCTCAAACATCTTAAAGGTATTGTGCGAGATCGTGCCATTCCATGCGCCCTCGGTTTGAAAGCCATCAATGTGCCCGTTAGCCGCATTCTGCGTAAAATCATGGAAGTAATTGTCCTGGATAATAAAATCACTGCCTGCACCCTCGGTATTCCAGTGGCTTGAATCTATTTGCCAGAACCAACTGAACATTCCGTCGTTTACGTTGTGGCAATTAACGTTTTTGGCAACAAGGCTGTACTGCAAGGTGCTACCTTTTAGTCCGGAATTAAAAATGCACGCATGGGTATGGTTTAGTCCGTCGATATCTACGTGGTCGACAATTGCGCTAGCACCGTCATTTATGGAGATAACGCCGCTTCCACCCTCGCCGCCGCCGTCAAAACTAACTTTGCTATTCTGGATAGTTACGTTCTGGGCGTTTACGGCAATACCGCCAGTAATATTTTTACAATTTACCACGGTATTAGCAGTATTGATTGTCATGGCTCCACTATTTGTTAGCCCGCTTGGGCACTTAGACATATCGGGCCCGGTGTTTGCCGGTCCGGCCCACCCGCATATCTCTAAATTGCTCCACAAAAAGTTGCCGCCATTAGCGCATTGCACTGGAACGGCCATTCCAAACTTCAAAGCATTTCCACCGGAAGCATTGGAATCGGCAATTACGGTAGCAGGAGAATTCTTTGTAGCATTCTCGGCTTCAAAAGTCGTAGTAAAACCAGCAGCAAAACTAGAATAAATAGTATATCCCCCAATAGCAGCAAAGATAATAACAGAGGTTATTAAGTTGGTACGGCTAAAGCGATTAACTGATCTAATACTCTGAAGGTGGATTTTTTTCGGCTTCTTCATCAGTGTTTCTTATTGTTAAAATTTTAGCAATTTTAAAAACTTAATTTGTAGATATTTTATTCGAGTGCGTACGGGTCCCCGGTTTCGTGGTAAACATTGCCAGACTTATTCTCGTCGGCGCAGTCAGAGGACGCTCCAAACCAGCCCACTGTCGGCCTGCCGAAGTTGCCGTTGCCAAACCAGTAGGAAAAGTGGTTGTCTTTAACAGAGCTGGTGCCGGCGTACTTGCCAGTGCCCTGGCTAGACGATTGGCAATAAATTGTATACTGGCCGCCTGCGAGCAGATTTTTCGTAATATTAACGTTAGTAGCAAACCAGCCGCCGATGATCGCAGAAGTTTCCCATTCGGTATCGGCGTTTGGGCCGCCTTTCACCGCGCCGATATGCATTCCAAATATCGTATTGTGGTTAAAAGTAATGTTGAGTGCACCATTGACATCCGGCGCCTGGTTGTTGACTCGGTGGTCGTGTGCAAGCTGGAAGCCGTCTGTATGCGAACTAGCATCGTGCCATAGGTCGTGAGTATAGGAATCCTCGATATCGATGTTTTGATCGAGGTCACCGCCGTTCTCGCAGGCTGAAATGTCGACACGCTTGAGCGTGATGTAACTGTCGCCAATCGCGTTGCCCGGCCCCCCGATGGCAGGGTTGGTGCCGCAGTAGATTGTACTGTCCTGGATGGTCACGTTGGAAGGGAATGGGTAGCCCACGCCGTCGGAGTCGTGGATTACATAAGTACAGTCGGAATTGCTGCCGTCGCTTATTTCGGAGTTCTTGATGATCACACCAGGCGCCTCAATATCAAGGCATTCAGCGATCCTCTTGCTGTCGATGACCGTGTTGGCAGCAGTAATAGTCTGCGGTCCGGTGTACGTTGTTAGGGTCGTGCCAGCCGGCACACCTGTAGTAAGCGGTCCTGGCCAGCAGCCGCCCCACGGGTCAGGCCCATCAAGTTCGCCCGGAGTGGAAACCGGGCAGTTACCCGGCTGCTGGAACTTTAGAGCACTCCCCCCGGAAGCACCAGAATCACTGACTGTAGCAGCAGGAGAGTTCTTGCTACTATTTTCTGCTTCAATAGAAGCAGAAAACCCAGCTGCAAAACTGGAATAAATTATATAGCCGCCAATAGCTGCAAATGTTATGGCAAAGACTGTTAGATTGGTACGGCTAAAACGGCCAGAAGAAAATACATCTCTACTGTTCAGGAACATTTTACTTGACTTCTTCATCTATATACCCGCTCATGCTTTAAATATATTAAAAGTTTAGCATAGTTTAAGGTGCGTAAGCGCTCCACACTGCTTCGAATAAGGGTGAATCCCCGTAGTTTGCGGTTGAAGATGAGAAGTGCGGTGAGTTGCCAGTGCCCATCGTCACTAGTGTGTTACTGCCGTCCATATATTTACCATCCGCTTGTGGGAACCGCCCACACTGTTTTCTGGCTTGACGGGAACAACTCATGATTGTACCTCGTATGTTTAGTAGCTAGTTTTTTCATGTATCCAAAAGCCTAGTCCACACAGGTTGCATTTCCAATCGTACTAGTAATGTTATAGCTCAAATCAATGGTTACAACCGTGTTGCCCGACCAGCTTTGCCCGCTGCAAGTACCATTTGCAGTGATTGCGCCGTCTAGGCGCGGCCATGGAGCATTAGGCAACCAAGTATCTTTAACGAGCCGGTTATTATTGACAGTCCATATGGGTCCGCCTCTGTACCATACTTGCATAAGGTAGTTTTGGCCGCCAATCAGCAGGTTGTCGTTAACGGTGACGCTGCTCTGGTTAGGATCTCCAAGGTTGATAGGGAAGGTAGCAGGTACGCCGGAAAGGTCGAGTGTGTTATGTAGCAGATGTATGTTACTGCATGATGCGCAATATGTCTGGACGCCATCAGAATGGCTTCCATCCGGCGGCGCGATAGTAGCATCGACATAACAAGCATAAAAATATGAGTCTTGCACAGTAACATTCGGCCCGCTTACCCGGTATCCGTCATCATGGCCCCGTGAATATATACGTGTTGCCGTGTAGTTGCCTGAGCCAAGGCTCGGGGAAGGGCTGCAGTTAGTTGTGCTGTGGCTATTCGCATCGTTGCAGGTTTTTCCTTGTTGGACGGTGCAAGCGCCCGGAGGCCCAACGGTGCTGTCTGAGATAGTATATGAATAATAGATTTCGCCATTACCCTGATTATCGACGTGGCCGTCTATTTGTGAGTTTGTAACTGTTACATTATTAGCCTGAATGCTCAAATCTCCCGTGATGTGCCACTTATCTATTACTGTCCCTGGTGTTGCGACTTCGTATTCGCCATTAACCGTATTGGTAAAAGTAGTACCGGCTGGAACGCCGGTGCATGATGGTGTGGGATATTTTGGCACCGGACATGAAGTAGTCCCACTCCCACCCGCCTGAAACTTCAAAGCACTTCCCCCAGAAGCACCTGCATCACTGACTGTAGTAGCAGGTGAGTTCTTAGTACTATTTTCTGCTTCAAAAGAAGTAGTGAATCCAGCAGCAAAACTACTATATATAAGATATCCGCCAATGGCCGCGGAGATAATGGCAAATATTATTAGGTTAGCCCGGGAAAAACGAGTTTGAGATAGTGCTCTGCTTCTTTGCAATTTTGTTATTTTAGAAAATATACTCTTCATTCAATATGTTTTATCCTGCTAAGACTGGCATAAAGGTACGCGGCATTGCCGCCTGTTAAGGTTTGCACGTGTGGAGGTCCGGAATGTTTAGAACAAGGCAATCATCACGAGGGAGTAGTTCGCCGGCAGTGTAGGGGACGCATGGACCGTTGTTTTCCGGCCAACAGCCATTCTCATTGAAAACATTGCCCGTAAAAGTTGCACTGGCGTTATAGCACGTAGTGATCGGACCAAAGTAGCCTATTTGCGGTATAAAAATGTTGCTAAATCGGTTATCTAGCACACGGAAATTCGTAGAACTCTCTGGGCAATAGAGCGTGTAAGCACCTCCTGCCATCAGGTTATGCTGGATTAGAATATTGGTGGCGCCGCTGGGGTTGGAAATGATCGCGCTGGTGCCAAAGTCGCCCGACTGATTTTTGGTAGCACTAAAATCATCGTTGTGACCGTAGATCGTGTTATGGATAATATTCAGATTGAGGGCGCCATCTATAACTTGCCCATTCGTGAAATGTCCGGAAGCCATCTGAAGGCCATCGTCGTGCCCTGTAATCGATTGGTCATGTATATAGGAATCCTGCACATCGATGCTTTGGTTGGCGTCAAAGCCGTTTTCACAATCGTGAATATTAACCCGGCGCACCGTTAGGAAAGCTTCGCCAAGTGCCGTGTTACCGTGTGGGCATTTGATATCACTATCCTGGATTGTTAGTGAGTGGTTAGTATTGTCGTCAACGTGGACAAATCCATCGACAATCTTGGAATTTTTGATTGTCACACCGGGAGCGTCGACGAGAATACCACCAGAGACATTCAGGCCGCTAAGAATGGCATTAGCACCAGTGATGTCTATAAGTTGGTCCGCGCCGTCCCATGCCCAACCAGCGCCGCTTGTTATTTGCCCGGGCACGTTTGTTAGCGTCGTACCAGCAGGTACACCTGTAGTTAGCGGTCCCGGCCAGCAAGTACCCCATGGATCTGCACCATCAGGCTGTCCAGCAGTTCCAAGACAGTTGCCAGCTTTTGCAAATTTCAAAGCACTCCCCCCAGAAGCGCCTGCATCGCTGACTGTAGTAGCAGGAGAGTTCTTAGTACTATTTTCTGCTTCAAAAGAAGTACTAAACCCTGCAGCAAAACTACTATATATAAGATATCCGCCAATGGCTGCAAATAATAAAGCAACAACCGTTAGGTTTGCTTTGGAGAAATGGCTCGAGGCTAAACTCTGCTTAGCGGAAAAATATTTACCTAGCTTTTTACTGGAATTGTTCATCTATCTGTCTGTTGCTTATGCTTAATCATTAATATATCACCATCTAACCATTTAATGTGAAGTGTTTTAATTGTGTTGCTGCCACGTGGGCACCGCAGCGCCGGTATCGTCGTATACGTTGCCATTATATTCGGTCATAATTGCCTGGTTATTTATAAGTACGACGCAACCAGTATAGCCGCGGGTGCGTCCAAAGTGGTTGTTGTTTATATAGATTGGCGTTTGCGGATTTTGTGTGGAAGATTCTGAGGATGCAAAGTTTAGCGTACACCCGCCTCCGTCGAGATAGTTATACTCGGCACGGGCGTTGGAAGTTCCGCTCTGCCAGGCGGCATTAGAAGCTAACTCGCCGCTACTATTGAATACTGTGGACATGTCAATGCGGTTATGACGCAATGTAATATTATATGCCCCGGACCAATCTTGGACGCCATCATTGTGGGTCTCGGTGTGGCCCTGGTTGGGGTCGTCTGGATCCCACCGCATATCGTGGATGTAAGAATCTTGGATAAGCTGATCATGAACTCCTGGGTCGCCGGCCGCTTTAACACCATCCGTTCCGCCATGGTCGTTTACACGAGTTAAGGTGCTATAATTGCCGACCATCCAAATACCATCCAAGCACGCCGTTGGATGGTCCAGCAGTACTTCTGTGTCTTGGACTGTATCGTGTTGGCCGTTTAATTCTATGGCTGCGCCATTAATGCAGCCGCCGGCAGCTGGTCCGTGTACCCTTGAGTTTTCAATCGTCACATTATCGGCGTTAACAATTATTTTTCCTTGTACGTCCCATCCGCTGACCACCGTGCCGGCCGTGTTGATGGTTTGGTTACCGGTTTTTGTTGTAAGTGTGGTGCCGCCGGGGACGCCCGTGCAGTTTGCATCTGGAAAAGCAGGGAAAGCGGGGCAGTAATTTGCGCCTGTTGCCGCCGTGAATTTTAGTGCCTGGCCCGCAGATGCATTAGTATCCTTAATTGTTGCAGCAGGTGAGTTAACCGTACTATTTTCCGCTTCTAAAGAAGCACTTGGTCCGGCCGCATGGGTAGAAAATAAAAATACAGCGCCAACCACCACAAAAACGGCTGCAAATATAACCAGTTGTGATTTACTTACACCTTTACTTAGGTGAATATTCTGAAGGCGGGGTTTCTTTGGCTTCCTCACTCGTTCTATGCCCTTAAGGTTATTTTTAGTTAATAATACAGCACAGAGCGGTGTTTGTGTATAATCTAAAAGATAGTGATTGACTCACAGTATAAAGCGGGTAATAATAGCGGTAACATAAGCATTAGCTAAATCTGAAAAATGCCTGAAACCACCAACAAAATAAAGCACCACCGTAAATTACGGATAAGAAAATCTAAGTATCTTAAGTTTGCTCTAGCACTACCTGTATTTTTGGCGGTATTTGCTTTAGCTTTTTCAGCTCATACTAAAAATGCACAGGCAGCATGTACGGCGTTACCGACGACATATGGTGATGCGACACAAAATGTAACCATTCCGTCAGATGGCACATACAGGGTGTGGAGCCGTATTGTGGCGCCTGACACAACCAACAACTCTTATTATTTAGAGATTGACGGCACTACTTGCGGCGTAATTGTCGGCGACAGCGCAATTACCGCTAACACTTGGACATGGGTAGATTACCAGGGCGGAACTACTACTAATAAGATTAATGTAGCCCTTACCGCCGGCACTCACTCAGTACGATTATTAGGCAGGGAGCCGGATGTAGAACTTGACCGCGTAATACTTACGACCGACACAACCTGTACGCCAACCGGAACAGGTGATAACTGTGGTGGAACGGTAGATGCCACAGGACCGACAGTATCTGTTACTTCTCCTGCTGCGGGTTCAACTGTCAGCGGCTCGAGCGTAGCACTCTCGGCAAATGCAACAGATGCAGGAAGCGGTGTAGCGGGCGTCCAGCTTAAAGTAGATGGGACTAACGTTGGCTCGGAAGATACTACTTCACCTTACTCAGTTAACTGGGACAGCACCGGAGTATCCGACGGTAGCCATACCGTAACTGCCGTGGCCAGAGATGTGGCAGGGAATACCACCACAAGCTCCTCTGTCTCTGTTACTGTAAATAATGCTAGCCCGGGATCTATAACTATGGGCGAAACCAGCAACAGTTTAGGTGGTACAGATAGTGGCAATGGTAACTTGATCTTAGCCCAGCAAACAACGCTTGCGCAGAGCGCCACGCTTCAGTCGATGTCCTTCTATGTAAACGCTGCAGCAGGAAAACTGCGCTTAGGTGTTTACGATGCAACCGGCCCTTCCGGCGGCCCTGGCGCTAAAGTAGCTGAAACAGGGGAGATAACTCCGGTTGCAGGCTGGAACACATCTGCTACTACAACGCATCCAGCTCTTGCAGCCGGCACTTATTGGTTGGCCTACTGGTCAAACAATAGTAGCTTAAGCTACCCTGTAGCTAATACTGGTTCACACAAATTCTACACTCTAACCTATAGTAGCGCGTCTATGCCTGCAACATATTCTACTACGCCAACCTCCGGCACGGCTCACTGGTCACTATATGCAAGCTTAAGTTCTGGATCTTCTGGCCCTAAGACAGGCGACATCAACAATGACAACAACGTAAACATCACTGACCTTTCACTATTACTATCCTCTTACAACCAAAACGTCACCAAGTGCGTAACTAACAATACATACACATGTGACCTTTCTTCCCCAGGAGACGGTGTAGTTAATATCTTTGACCTGAGTATACTGCTTTCACACTACGGGACTTAGGAAAACAAAAACAGAGTAGGGAAGTGTTGACTACGTTAACTCTATCCAACATACTTAACCATAAGTATTAACCTCTAGTTATCTTGTGGGTAGAAGAATAAAACACCAAGTGAAGAACAAACTAACTAACCTAACCAAACTTCACAAAACAGAAGCCTTTAAGCATTCCCGTTTCTCCAGAGCCAACCTAACAATCTTCGCCATAGTCTTTGCCGCTATTGGCGGATACCTTATATATAGTAGTTTTGCGGCTTCTCCTACTACAGCTAATTTATGGATTGACCCTAATGGAGGTACCTGTACACGTTCTGCTACTTCTGTGGCTTATAACGATGCCACCGCTTGCAGTTCAGCCCAGGCGGCATGTGCTGCAGCTGCTAGCGGGGATTTAATCCTATTCCGCAGCGGAACCTATGATGTGAGCATAGATGGTTGCCACAAGACATCAATGACTACCTTCCAAGTTCCTGATGATCAAGACATTAACCTACAAGCTCTTGAAATTGATAACTCAGACTGGATTACCTTTGACGGAGGTCCGCAGATGGCTTTACGTACGCAGACAGTAGATACGGCTCCATCTGTCTTTTCTCAATGTGCTAACCACCTGACTATCCGCCATGTTGAAATTAACGGGAATGGGCACGACGGGGACGGCTTTCAGGTTGGGTGGCCAGTAAATTGCACTAATTCATATATACAACTAGACCACAACCTTGAATATGGCCTGGTATTTAAGGGGGATAATCATACGGATTGCATTCAATCCGCCTCGTCACTAGGTAGCTTCATTATAGATAGCAATAGGCTCTATCAGTGTGGCGACGGTGGAATGCAGCTGACTGATGGGCCAGACTGGGGTGTTTATGCCCCTTATACTGGCTTACAAAATGTAGTTATTAAGAATAACTGGATCAATAACAAACTTGTCCTGGGGTTTGGACGTCAGGTGGGGCAAGGTAATCTGACATTCGAGAGTAATACATATGTAGGCGAGAGTAGCACCCAGTTTGATGCTAGTGGTACGCAGAATATTTACGGCAACATTTTTGATTATTTTGAAGACTTTAGTTGTACGAGCGCGGCTGATGGTGGTGCTGAGGCTGGTCCAACATCTTTTCGCTACAACATCTCAAACGTCAACTGTCCGGCTGGCACAAATTCTACCAAGGTAACCAATCTTTCTTCGCTGTTTGTGAACTACAACCAAACCTCACCGCAGACGTGGGATTTGCATTTAGCGAATGGCACGAATGCGGCAGTTGATTCAGTCCCGGCAGGCTTTTATGCTTCGACTGATTATGATGGAGCTACCCGGCCAAGCGGAGCCGCTGGTGACGCCGGCGCTGATGAATTTGGTGCAAGTAGTGCAACTGCCAATATTTGGGTAGATGTAAATGGAGGAACCTGTACTAGAAATGCTACGCCAGCAGCTTATAGTGATGCCGCAGCTTGTGGTAGTTTTGATGCTGCGTACCAGGCCGCTCAGCCTGGGGATACGGTTTTAGTTCAGGCGGGCAGCTATGGCGATACGGTCATCAACAAGAAAAACGGTGCAACCTCACCCAATATTACTATCCAGCCTGTGACTGGCGCTAGTGTGACGATGCATAGCTTAGAAATAATAGGCAGCTACATAACTTTAAAGGGGCCAGTATCAATAAGCAATAACACACCCAACGAACATTTAATATTCCCTGGGCATGTGGGGGCTAGCCTTGTGGATACAACCAATGTAGTTATTGACGGGTATACAATAGACGGTCAAAATGCTACTACTGACTTAGTAAAATTCCTTGGCGGCGCGAGTAACATAACGCTGCGCAATATGGATATAGGGCATAACACTGACAGCAAACTTGTGCAAATAGAGGAATATACAGATGGTAGTTGGCCAACGCCGCACCATAACTCTAACATTACAATTGAATACTCAAAAATTCACGACCAAGTACAAACTGACAATGCTATACATGCCGAGTGCTTATGGATTGATAAAATGACTGGTCTAACGGTGCGGGGAACATTGTTCTCGGGATGCATAAGCACCGGTGACATTATTTTTAACCACAATGGTGGTGTTGCTACTCCCGCTGATTATCTATTTGAAAATAACATCTTTGAATCATCACATGATGCTAACAATACTCCCGGGGCCTACACTATACAAGGATGTCCTGATAACGGCGGTGGAACTGGCGGCTCCGGACTAGTTTACCGCTATAATTACTTTGATTCTGACGTAGTGCTAGACCCAGCTTGCGGACAGTATAATGCTCATTTCATAGGTAATATTGGTTACCATGCGCAATGGGCATGCCAAGAAGGTGTGGTGAGCGTGACTTATGATAAGGATGTGTGGAGTGCAGCAAGCTGCACGGGTGATAATTCGACAAATGCGAACATCACTAATGCCTCAAGTTTTGTGAATTCTGCCGGCCATGATTACCATCCGGCATCGGGTAATAGCCCACAGATTGATAAAGGAGACCTGGCGAACTATCCATCACTTGATGCTGATGGCCTTGCTCGCTACTCGGGCAGTGCACCCGACGCGGGACCTTATGAATACACCGGCACCGTCACTCCACCCTCTCCTACACCACCACCCACACCACCCCCAACCCCACCACCCTCAGCTCCCGCTGGCCTATTGCTCGGTAACTACGCCCTAGAAACTAAAGCCGACCCCATAACCTCGCAACAATCCGAAGCTTGGCCTTTCACGGCTTCCGCTTCCGGTAATGCTGCTAGTGCGTATCTTAGCTTAGACGCTAGCTCTACTGCCCAAGGAGTCCTAATAGGACTGTATAGTGATTCGTCTGGCTCCCCCGGATCGCTCTTGTCAACAGCAACCATCTCTAATCCTGTCTCTGGCTGGAACAACACTGCCTTTAGCTCCAGTCCTGCCATAACATCAGGTACTCAATACTGGATAGCAGTACTAGGCACAGGAACCGGCCAAGTGGTAGTTAATGATCGTAACGCCGGCTCCTGCACCGCTAAAGTTAACGCTACACCAAACAACTGGACATCTCTTCACAACCCATTTGGTGCCACTGGTGGCAACTTCACAGACTGTCCCATTAGTGCTTACGTAACCACAGCCAGTCAAACAGGCCCCAATACCGGCGACATTAACCAAGACAATAGTGTAAACATCACCGACCTTAGCCTTCTACTATCCTCCTACAACCAAAACACCACCCAGTGCGTAACTAACAATACATACACCTGCGACCTATCCTCACCAGCTGACAATGTAGTAAATATCTTTGATCTTAGTATTTTGTTAAGTCATTACGGCACTTAGGAAAACTGCTACAATAATTTTATGAAGGTTGTGGTTTTATATCGTCCTAATAGCGAACATGCTGGCAAGGTTTTAGATTTTGCCAGTGAGTATAAGCGTCTAAAAAATAGAGATCTTGAACTTAAAAGTTTGGACACTGTCGAGGGCGATAATATGGCCAAGGTCTACGACATAGTGCAATATCCGGCATATTTGGCGATTAAAGACGATGGGCAGTTAGAGCAAATGTGGCAGGGTGACCAAGTACCGCTTATAAACGAACTCGATTACTATTTGACCTAGGGCTAGTTTGTTTTAAATTTTTTCCATTTATTCTACAGCGTTTCCTGTGTTAGGGCCGTCGTAGTAGACATTGTCGCTGTAGGTAGTAGCAGTTGTTTTACAGAACCCATCTGTGGGACCGAACCCGCCAACTGTTGAGACGAAGATAGTAGAGAAGCGGTTTCCCGTCACAACAAAATTGGTACTGCCTGCGGCGCCCTGACAGCGGAGTGAATCACCGCCACCAGCAAGCAGGTTGTTGGTTATGTGAATATTCGCACCGCCTTTTGTTTGGAGCGCCGAACTGCCGAACGATGTTGAGTTGACGTAGTTGCCATAAATTCTATTGTGGTCGATTGTTACATTCAAAGCGCCTGGTGGGTTCTCTGGTAGTTGGATGCCGTCGGTGTGAGGGTCGGTTGTCGGGTCGTAGGGGATTATATCGTGGATGTATGAGTCGCGTATGGTAACGTTGTTCTCGGCCCATGCACCGTTCTCGCAACCGTCAATATTTATGCGCAGTGCGGTGTAATTGGATGGTCCGAGAGCGGTCGAGCCGAGTCCGTTACTGCAATCAAGCTCGCTGTCTTGAATAATAAAACCTGTCTTACCAGGATCAATATAGACGCCGCCGTTGAAGTTACCCACGGAAATATCTGCACGGCAATTGATCTTCGTGTTTTTGATGGTGACGTTATTGGCGTTGATTTCGACGCAGCCATTGATATTCTTGCTGTCGATGACGGCGCCGTCGGTTGTAATTATTTGGTCGCCACTGAGCGTCGTTAATGATGTGCCCGCCGGAACACCCGTGCAAGTTGCGTCAGGATAAGCCGGCAGAGTGCAAGACCCACTCCCACCCGCCTGAAACTTCAAAGCACTTCCCCCAGAAGCACCTGCATCACTGACTGTAGTAGCAGGTGAGTTCTTAGTACTATTTTCTGCTTCAAAAGAAGTAGTGAATCC
>Ga0207652_10002890_pt1 | contig 14361 bp, 8 predicted proteins | sample KBSC63BmetaG_FD_184334 | JGI IMG/M metagenome (GOLD analysis project Ga0207652, IMG submission 184334) | Corn rhizosphere microbial communities from Kellogg Biological Station, Michigan, USA - KBS C6-3B metaG (SPAdes) (version 2) | ecosystem: Host-associated > Plants > Roots > Rhizosphere ... | reverse complement strand
CATCCACTTACATCACCATCAAATACAGGGGTAACGATCCCGCAAATGCCCGTAAATATGTTGAAGCAACATGGAACCGCTTGCTGTCGGTTGAAAAATGCAACTTCAGTTTCCTCAACGATAGGATCGATAATTTATACAACAGCGAAAAAAAAGTGAGTGAGTTATCAACTTTGTTATCAGCATTGGGCGTGCTGGTGGCTTGTCTTGGTTTACTCGGACTCGCCATGTTTGTTACAGAACAACGTAAAAAAGAAATAGGTATCAGAAAAGTTTTAGGTGCAAGCATTACTGAAGTAACTGCAACTATTTCACGGCAATTTGTTTTGTGGATATTGATCGCTAACCTGGTGGCATGGCCAGTTGCATACATGGTACTGCATCGCTGGCTTCAAAACTTTGCATACCATGTTAGCCCTGCATGGTGGATGTTTGCCGGCGCGGGTGTAATAACACTTTTAATTGCATTGATAACAATAGGCACACAATCTATTAAAGCGGCAATGGCAAATCCTGTGAAAAGCTTAAGAACCGAGTAATCAATTGACAATAGGTAATTTGAAAATGGAAAATGGAAGGCTTACAATTAAACATACAACATAAACTACTTCTTTCATGATAAGAAATTATATAAAAACGGCCTGGAGAAACCTTATTCGCAGTAAAGGTTTTTCTATTATCAACATTATGGGTTTGGCGCTGGGCTTAGCCTGCAGTCTGATTATTATGCTTTGGGTAAATGATGAAAAAAGCGTAGATGCTTTTCATGCAAATAAAAAATATTTATACCAGGTTTATGAACGGAATTATTTTGATGGAAAAGTTGACGCAAGCTATCCAACGCAGGGTTTGCTTGCAGAAGAATTAAAAAGAACAGTTCCGCAAATTCAATATGCAAGCGGCTTTGAATATGTATCGGCGCCGGGCAGCGGCAGCACATTTGAGGCTGGAACGAAGATCGCAAAAATGAACGGCATGTTTGCCGGTGAAGATTTTTTAAAAATGTTTAGCTATCCTTTGTTGCAGGGAACCATTTCAGGCGCATTAACTGAACCGGGTAGTGTAGCCATCTCAAAAAATATGGCCGATTATTTTTTTGGAAGCGCTGCCAATGCCATTGGTCAATCAATGCGTTTTGAAAATGCTGAAGAATTAAAGGTAACAGCAGTGTTCGATAATATCCCTGCAAACTCCTCGCAGCAATTTGATTTCTTAAGAACCTGGGGCGACTTCGTAAAGCTAAATAAATGGGTACATAATTGGGGCAATACAGATCCTCAAACTTTTATACAATTAAAGCCTGGTGCGGACGCCGCAAAAGTTCAGGCAAGCATTAAAGATTTTATTTACAATTATAAAGAGAAAGATAAGAGCTTTATTACTGAGCTTGCATTGCAACCGTATTCAGAAAAATATTTGCACTCAAATTTTAAAGCCGGGTATCTTGATGGCGGAAGAATAGAATATGTGAACCTGTTTAGCATCATTGCTATTTTTATTTTATTTATCGCCTGCATCAACTTCATGAACCTTGCAACCGCACGGTCATCCAAGCGTGCGAAGGAAGTTGGCATACGAAAAGTGATTGGCGCATTGCGTTCTTCATTGATAGCACAGTTTGTTGGCGAAGCGTTGTTACTGACTTTTTTTTCTATTATAGTAGCCATAGTCCTTGCTTCATTAGCTCTTCCTGCGTTCAACCAACTAACAGGGAAGCAACTGCGGCTGCCATTTGCTGAGCCACAGTTTTGGTTAACAATAACTTGTTTGCTGCTAATAACAGGAGTTGTTGCCGGCAGTTATCCTGCATTGTTCTTATCATCTCTGAAACCCGTTAAGGTTTTAAAGGGGAGTTTAAAATTTAGCTGGGGCGCAACCTTTTTCAGGAAAGCTTTAGTTGTATTTCAATTTGCAATGTCCATATTTCTTATCATTGCTATGATAGTGGTATACCGGCAACTGAATTATATTCAGACAAAAAATCTTGGTTATGACCGCGACAATCTTTTATACATCCCGATAGAAGGAGATCTTGTAAAAAACTATGAGCTGTTCAAACAAAAAGCAATCAATAATACGGATATAGTGAATATTTCCAAGATGAGAAATTCGCCAACAGCAATCTTTCACCATACAACAAGCATCAGTTGGCCGGCAAAAGACCCCAACTTAGCAGTTTCATTTGCCGATGGTGTTATTGGCTATGACTTTGTAAAGACTATGGATCTTCAATTGCAATCAGGCCGCGATTTTTCAAAAGATTTCAGCACAGATTCGGCTGCATATCTATTGAACGAAACCGCTGTTAAAAAGATGGGCTTAAAGAACCCGGTAGGGCAAACGATAACATGGGGAAATCATCCTGGTAAAGTGATTGGCGTACTGAAAGATTTTCATTTTAATTCATTGCATGAGGCAATTGAGCCTCTAATCATGCGGCTTGACGAGAACTGGACATGGGGAACGATTTTAGTGCGTATAAAGGCTGGTAAAACAAAAAATGCTCTTGCAGACTTGGAACTTCTTTGCAAACAGATTAATCCAAAATTTCCATTTACCTACCAGTTTTCTGATCTTGAATATGCAAAGCTTTATGCAAGTGAAAATGTAGTGAGTAAGCTGGCAAACATATTTGCATTCCTTGCCATCTTTATTTCATGCCTTGGATTGTTTGGGCTGGCAACCTTTACTGCCGAACAACGCACCAAAGAGATCGGAGTGCGCAAAGTGCTGGGCGCATCATCATCAAATATTGCCGGCTTGCTTTCTGCGAATTTTTTAAAACCAGTTGCATTGGCGTTGCTTATTGCATTCCCAATTTCATGGTATGCAATGCACAACTGGCTGCAGGGATATGCCTATAAAGCTAATATCAGTTGGTGGATCTTTTTGCTTGCAGGAATTGTTACCATAATCATCGCTTTTTTAACAGTAAGCTATCAAAGTATTAAGTCCGCGTTGGTGAACCCAATAAAAAGCTTGAGAACGGAATAAATAATTACTAAAGAATGAAGCGTAACGCCACTCATTGCTATCATCATCGCATCTTCAGTAATTGTAACGGTGCTTACGGGCAGCGCACTGCTCAACATTGATGACAGTTATTCACAAATCGAATTTAACAATGACAAAGTATTAAATGTTGAGCAACATAAATAAGGAAAAGCATATACCTCAACAATCGGCAACCTGTGCAAAATAACTTCGGTTATCCCATCCCGTTAGTCTTAAAATTCTGCTTTGAAACAAACCCTTCGTTATTGATTTTAATTATTACGTATTTTTAAATTTTAATACCGGCATTGCTTACTTAATCTCAATATTACTATCGAACTCACAATAACTCTAATAAAACAATTTTACTATGGATACCAGGCGGGAATTTCTTAAAAAAACAATCCTTCTTTCAGGGGCAGCAGGCCTTTCAGGTTCGTTGCCGGCTTCTATTCTGCGTGCGCTTTCTATTGACCCTGCACCGGGAAGCAGCTACATGGATGCAGAACACGTGGTAATTCTTATGCAGGAAAACCGTTCTTTCGATCACTGCTTTGGCGCACTACGCGGCGTGCGTGGGTTCAATGATCCACGGGCTATTACATTGCCAAATAAGAACCTGGCATGGCTGCAAACAAACAATGCTGGCGAAACATACGTTCCGTTTCATTTCGATATCCACAATACGAAAGCAACCTGGATGGGGTCTGTGCCACATTCACGCTCAAGCCAGGTAGATGCATGGAATAATGGAAAGTATGACCAGTGGCTAAATGCAAAAAGATCGGGAAATAAAAAGTATGCTGATATGCCTCTTACAATGGGCCATTACAACCGGGATGATCTTCCTTTTAATTATGCAATGGCAGATGCGTTTACCATTTGTGATCAAAACTTTTGTTCTGCAATGACAAGCACATGGCCCAATCGTTTGTATTTGTGGGGAGGCACTATAAGGAGCGAAAAGAGCGAAGATGTAAAAGCCTATATAAGAAACGAGATACCTTATGGCGAAGCACACTGGAAAACTTTTCCGGAGAGGCTGGAAGAAAATGGAATCTCGTGGAAAGTTTATCAGAACGATATCTCAGCAGGTGGCGGCTTTGAAGATGAAGAAAGAGCGTGGCTGTCCAATTTTGGATGTAACCCTTTGGAATTTTTATCACAATATAATGTAAGGTTTACACCACGGTATGTGCAGGGTTTGCAAAAACTTTCCGAAACGCTTCCAAAAGCGATTGCTGATTTGGAAACCAAATTCAATGCAATGCCCGCAACGGACAAGAGTTATAACAAATTGCAAAAAGAGATCACAAAGAAAAAAGAAGTTTTAGCTGATACAAAAGAACAATTGCAAAAGTGGAGCCAGGATAATTTTGAAAAATTATCTGAGCATCAAAAAAATATTTACAAAAAAGCATTTACTACTAATGTTGATGATCCCGATTATCTTAAACTCAGCCCCTTAAGTTATGAAGATAATGGCGTGAGCCGTGAACTAAATATTCCAAAAGGAGATGTGCTACACCAGTTTAGAAAAGACGTGGATTCGGGCGAGCTTCCCGCAGTATCGTGGCTTGTGCCCTCCCAAAATTTTTCTGATCATCCAAGTGCGCCATGGTATGGTACCTGGCTTACGTCAGAAATTTTAGACATACTTACCAAAAATCCTGAAGTTTGGAAGAAGACTATTTTTATTCTTACTTACGATGAGAATGACGGCTATTTTGACCATGTTCCTCCGTTTGTAGCGCCGGACCCCAAAGATCCTTTGACCGGCAAATGTTCGCCCGGTATAAATGTAAGTGGTGTGGAATATGTACGCCGTGAGCAGGAATTGAACCAGGGAATTCCTAAAAGAGAAGCACGTGGCGGCCCAATTGGGCTTGGTTACCGTGTGCCCATGATTGTTGCATCGCCATGGAGCCGGGGTGGCAAAGTATGCTCACAGGTTTTCGATCATACTTCTGTTTTGCAATTCCTGGAAGAATTTTTAAGTAAGAAATTTGATAAGCAGATAAAAGAAGAGAATATTAGTGAATGGCGCCGCACCATTTGCGGAAATCTTACCTCGGCGTTTACTGTTTTCAGTGATGATAAAAAAGAGTTGCCATTTCTTTCAAGAGAACCATTTCTTGAAAAGATTTACAATGCAAAATTTAAAAATGAACCTTCCAATTTTAAAAAATTAACTACTGAAGAAATACAGCAAATTAATCATGCTGCTTCTTCTTCGCGATTGATGTCTCAGCAAGAGCCTGGCACAAGACCTGCAAATCCCCTTCCCTACCAGCTTTACGCAGATGGCAAATTGGATGATGATAAAGAAAGCTTCGAAATAAATCTGCAGGCAAAGAATGAAGTGTTTGGTAAGCAGTCAGCGGGTTCACCTTTTATTGTGTATGCTCCGGCAGAATATCTTTCACTTGAAAGTGAAAAGAAAAAGGGAAACAATTTTGAGCCTGTTCGTGCCTGGCATTATGCCGTATCAGCGGGTGATACGTTAACGGAGCAATGGCCTTTAAACAATTTTAAAAATAACCATTATCATCTTCGGGTTTATGGACCAAATGGGTTTTTCAGGGAGTTTGCAGGTAATGCAAAAGATCCTCAAATATCGATCACTTGCGAATATCACCGTAGCGGACTTACGAAAAATAAACTTTCAGGAAATCTTGAATTGAAAATAACAAATGTAAATAAGAACCATTCTTATAATCTTGAAATTACAGATCATAGCTACAAGAATAAGCCATTTATAAAAAAGATTGCTGCGGCAGGTGTGGAAACGATTCTGTTAGATCTCAGGCAAAGTTCAGGATGGTACGACTTTTCTGTAAGTATACAAAACGACCCTGCTTTTGCACGGCGTTATGCAGGCAGAGTAGAAACTGGCAAAGAAAGCATAAGTGATCCATTAATGGGCAGAGTTGTATCCTGAACATGAAATGGAATTTCTCAAAAATAAATTAACCGGTATAATGAAAAGTATTTTTAAGCAGTCAGCTTATCTCACAATCTTAATAGTATTTTGTTCGTGCAGTGGAACTAATATTAGCAAAAAAAATTCCTACGGATTTGACAAGCAGGCTCACCGTGGCGGACGGGGTTTAATGCCGGAGAATACTATCGCTTCGGAACAGAATGCAATAAATTATGATTGTACTTTAGAGATGGATCTTCAAATGTCCAAAGACAAAAAGATAATTGTATCGCATGATGCTTATTTCAACAGCGATTTCTGTTTGGCGCCAGGCGGAGACACCATGACTAAAAAGGATGGCCTGAGCCGTTTGATTTATACAATGCCATATGACAGCGTTATTAAATACGATGTAGGCCTTAAACCGCATCCGGGTTTTCCACAACAAAAAAAGATGCATGCCGTAAAGCCATTACTAAGTGTTTTAATAGATTCGGTTGAGGCGTATGCAAAACGGCAACATCACGTGAATCATTATAACATTGAAATAAAATCAAGTCCCAATGATGACGGTAAAACATACTCTACTCTGCAGGAATATATTGATTCGTCAATGAATATCATTATCAAAAAAGGCATAGCGTCACGCACTATGATGCAATCTTTTGATGTAAGGGCCTTAAGAATAATTCATGAGCAATATTCAAAAATAAAAATCTCTTATTTAGTAGATAAAAACAATAAAAAAACGCCCGAAGAATATATTGAGCAACTGGGATTTGTGCCTGATATATTCAGTCCCGAGTTTTCGCTTGTTACCGAGGATTTAGTAAAAGCCTTTCACAAAAAGCACATACTGGTTATTCCATGGACACCCGACACTTTGGACGAAATTCAGCATTTAAAAAATATGGGAGTTGATGGAGTTATTACTGATTATCCTAATCTCTTTTCTAAAATGAAATAATTATTTATTTGAATAGAAATGGAGGATTAAATACAGACTTATACATTAAACGAATTGCTTGCTAACGGTCATGGCTATGCGATTTTAAAAAAAACTTATCTGTGTTGAGTAACTGTGTTTAATAAAAATTTAATTAAATGGTTTATAAGAGATATTGTGACATAGAAAATTTATAAAATTGTACGTTACTTTTGTTTCTATCCGTTTTTATTTACTCTGCAAAATTCATTGCCTCTTATAAAAATTATTATCCATGAAAAAAATAAGAAGTGTTTTTTTTAATATAAGTATTATCATCGTTTTGTTGTGCGAGGCTGGTGTATCCGTTGGCCAGTCCGTTCCGCGTCCTTTACATGTTGGTATCGTAGCTCATCCTATTCCCCGCCCTAAACTTATTGTAGGCGTTGTGGTAGATCAAATGCGCTGGGATTATTTATATAGATATTTTGATCGTTATGAAGACGGAGGTTTTAAGCGCATGATATACGACGGCTATTCATGCGAAAATACTTTTATCAATTATTTGCCTTCTTATACAGCTGTGGGCCATAGCACCATCTTTACAGGCTCTGTTCCCGCAATTCATGGCATCACCGGGAATGACTGGATCGACCAAACTACCGGCCGTCATTGGTATTGCACGGAAGATACGATCGAACAATCTGTAGGCACTTCATCGCCGGAAGGAAAAATGTCACCACGCAATTTGCTGGTATCAACAGTAACTGATGAATTGCGGTTGGGCACTAATTTTCAATCAAAAGTAATTGGCATATCGCTGAAAGACAGGGCAGCAATATTACCGGCAGGCCACACAGCCAACGGAGCTTTTTGGTTTGATGATGCAACCGGCAATTTTATAACAAGTACTTACTACATGAAAGACCTGCCGCAATGGGTGAAAGATTTTAATGGCAATAAAGTTCCCGAAAAATTAACCGCTAACGATTGGAAGCCTTTATATCCCATAGATACGTATAAGCAAAGTACTGAGGATGAGGAGCCGTGGGAAGGATTATTTGGCGATGAAAAAACATCGGTATTTCCTCATCATACCGCAGCAGCGTTCAAGCAAAAAATTGGCTCTATCCGCAGTACTCCTTTTGGCAATGAACTTACACTGGATTTTGCAAAAGCAGCAATTGATGGAAATAAATTAGGCCAGGGTTCAGCCACTGATTTCTTAACAATTAATTGCGCCTCCACCGATTATGTAGGCCATATGTTCGGTCCAAATTCTATAGAAGTAGAAGACACGTATTTGAGATTGGATAAAGAATTGGCAAGCTTTTTTAAATACCTAGACGAAAAAGTGGGTAAAGGAAATTATACTGTTTTCTTAAGCGCCGATCATGGAGCCGCACATGCTATTGGTTTTATGAAAGAACACAAAATCCCTGCAGATATTTTTGCAGGCTCACGCCTGCTAAAAAATATAAATGATTTGCTTGCCCAAAAATTCGGGATAACCGGATTAGCGATATCCGGCATGAATTATCATATAAATTTTAACCTGAAAAAAATCGACAGCACCGACCTTAATTATGATTCCATAAAAAAAATTACAGTAAGTTATTTGCAAAAACAACCTGGTGTTGAGTTTGCCGCAGATATTGATAATATTGGTGAAGCTCCTATTCCTGAACCTATCAAAGCAATGATCATAAATGGTTACAACAGCAAAAGATGCGGTTCTGTTATTATCATTCCCGAGCCGGGCGGATTTGAAGGTTCAATGAGAGGCACTACGCATGGCAACTGGAATCCTTATGATACACATATTCCACTTTTATTTATGGGATGGGGAATTAAACATGGTGTTACAAACCGCAAAATATACATGACGGATATTGCACCAACCATTGCGGCATTATTGCATATTCAGATGCCTAACGGATGCGTAGGAGAAGTTATCGGCGAAGTAAGAAAGTAAGCCCATTATTTTACGAAACAATCAATTAATACAGTTAATAAAGATTATTTTGTAATGTGATTGATTGGTTTTTGAGTAATAGTAATAAGTTTAAGAAAATATTTATTGAAATCTTTTAAAGCCGCATGCAAATATCTATTGCTTTGCATAATCCAATTCAAAATCTCCCTTTATTCTTTCCATAGAAGGATTAAAATATCCAAATTTTAAATCAGGAAATTCTTCGCGCAGCAGTTCCATCATTTGCCGAATGCCTATACATTCACCGGTATCAGTTATTCCAATTTTGCCCAAATACCAATCTGGATCAATATTAAAATTTCGCCATTGAATCATTTTTAAACCCGTATCCTTTATCAATTTTCTTAATGCTTCATACTCTTCTATGCTATCCGTCATACCGGGAAAAACAAAATAATTAATACTTGTCCACCCGCCATAGTTAGTTACTACTTTTATACTTTTTATTATATCCTCAAACTCGTAATTATTAGGCCGGTAGTAAGGTGTATATATTTTTTCGCGGGCTGAATTGGTGCTTACTCTAATGCTGTTTAAACCTGCTTCACATAAAGCTTTCACAGCCCTTGGATCACTGCCGTTAGTATTGATGTTGATACTTCCCCTGCCAGTATGTTTTCTTATTTCTTTAACAGCTTCTTTTATAGTTTGCCACATTAGCAAAGGCTCGCCTTCGCAACCCTGGCCAAAACTCACAATTGGAAATGGTGCTGTTTGCAAATGAGGAACAGTATATTCAATTATCTCTTCTGCAGTTGGTTTAAAAGTTAGCCTGTCCTGCGTCGAAACTATTGTTTCTTCCTGCGGCTGAAAAGAAATACAACCAATACAATTTGCATTGCAGGCAGGTGAGCTGGGAACGGGGCATTCCCATCTTCCCATAAAATAATTCCGGGCCGCAGGGCAATGATAAGTGTTGCAGCAATTATTGGCCAAATGCTGAACCAAACGGTTATGTTTATACGCAGATAAATATTGTTGCACACCTTCTTTTATCCTGCCTTCGTCAAAACCAGCGCTTTCCTGTCTTATGTCGCTTTCAATACGAATTGCAGTAACATAAAACTTTTCGCTATGCCACCCTGCAGCGGTGTAGCAAAATAGCGGTAATGTTTCTGCTCCAGGTTCTGTTTCATAAGCTGCTAAATAAGTACCTGTATAAGCAGGAGGAATAAAGGCAGCAACAGCCCAGCCTTTTTCGCATAAACGCATTTCGCCTGTGGCTACATCTATACCTATGCCGTGCCTGCCTGGCAGTTCATATAACTGTCCACCCTGAGGTAATTCAATCCATTCTTCTTTTTCAACATGTAATGCGTCCCAACCGCTTCTTCCGCAGGCATACAGAGAAGTGTCTTCAAAGATATTTCCATTGCCATCAGAAAATAATATATAGGGTCTTTGTTCCAGGTTTATTAATTTAAAAATAACTTTTCTTCAGCGCTTGAATATTTTATTATTTGTCGCTGGGCAAATTCATTAAATTCTGATTCTGTAATGTTTTTATCATCTTCAATTTCCGCTTGGATTAATTTATTATTATTAAAATCAAGCGTAAGTATGTTATCGCGTATTACGACATTTGAAAATTTGTCCCAGGAAAAATTTGTTTTAGGAAAGTTTAATTTTTTTACTGAGCTATTGTCAATAACAAATGCAGATTTTTGTAAAGCAAAATGATATAATAAGGCTATAAAGATGCAGCCACATGCGATAAAGTAATTATCTAATGCTACCCAACACCCGGTAAGAATAAAAAAAGAAAATTCATCCAAAAAAAAGCCACTCTGATTTTTCTTGGCCACATAAAACCTATACAGGCAATAGGCCGAGATAAGAAATAAACAGGCTGACGCATCATAAAAATATTTTTCCGAAAATAACAAGTACACGAAAATTGCAAGATTAAAAAAAACAATTAACAACGCGATAAAACGGTAAGATGTAACCTTATAATTCTTTAGAGTGATGCGATAAGTATCAGCGTCAAATTGTTGCATGACTCTTTATTTTTTCCGCAACCATTAAGTTGCATAATTTAAATAGAACTCTGGCACCAACATTTTCATCCCATTGATTGGAGCTAATGCCTACTTCATTTAGGTCGAAGCCAACTAATTTTCTTCCGCTTGCAATCATTTTTTTGAAGAGGTAAAAAACCTGTTCAGTTTCAAACCCGCCTTGCACCGGCGTTCCGGTGTGCGGACAAAGCTTGGGATCCAGGCCATCGATATCAAAACTTATATAAACTTTTTCCGGAAGCTTGCTCACAATATCATCTACTATTTCCTTCCATGACGCACCTTCGAAAATTTTCTCTTTTATATCTTTATCAAAATAAGTAACAACTTTCTCGTTACTGTTTTGAATGTAGCTGTATTCCACCGGCGAGTAATCTCTTATTCCTACCTGCACAAGGCGGGTTAGCTGAGGTATTTCCTTTAGAGCATTATACATGATAGACGCGTGAGAATATTTAAAATTTTCATACGCCTCCCGAAGATCGCAATGTGCATCAATTTGCAAAATGCCAAAATCCCCGTGCTTCTCGCCTATCGCTTTCATAAACCCCAGAGGCGTACTATGGTCTCCTCCCAGAACACCTACTAACTTGCCGCTATCCAGTAAGTCTTTCGTTTGCTCGTAAACCCAATTATTTAAAAATTCGCTTCCTTCATTTACCTCTTTCAAAATCTTGCACATGAATTTGCTATCTACAATTTCTTCTCCCTGAGAAATATAATTAATAAAAAGCTCTGCCTCCTTTCGCAGGTAGTCACTTTTCATTAAAATTTTCTTTTCAATATCACGTAAATAAAAGCCTTGTTTCCACCCTTCTTTTATATCGGTATCAATAAGATCAACCTGTAAACTGGCCTTACAGATATGTTCGGCTGCCCTTGCTGTTCCCGCAGTATAGCTTACTGTTACTTCCCAGGGAACTGGCAGTAAAACAACCGCAGCATCTTCTTCAATAAATGGGAGACCAAAAATATTATTATTAGGATTCCCTACTGAATTGGGGTCAAAGTTTGATAAATCAGTCATTCTTTTTTCGAAAAATTTTAAGAACCGCAAAGATAATTGAATTGAGGTTAATCGAAATTTCTATCCAGGGCTGATTTTCTCTATCGGAAAAACACCGTTAATTTATTTTAAAAAACATGTTTAAGTAACATCATAAAAGAGTGTTTAGAAGATAATTAGAAACTATATCTATCAAGTATAGCCGATTACAAGTTACCGGGGAACGCTTGTAATTATACTTCTTTGAAATTGGTTTTTCTAAGTATTATTACGACTTAAAATTATTAAATACCGTAAAATTCTATATCAAATAAACCAGTACAATTCCCTTGCTTTCTATCTCCATTTTCTCTTGTTTTGTATCCATTAATCAAATTTATACTTTATGAAAAAATTATCATTAATTGTCCTTTTTGCCATACCCGCTATTACGGGTTGGAGTCTAAAAAATTTTAATGTTAATGCTCCAGCAAATTGTCTAACAGTGCAGGCTTCTCCTTCAAACATGTTCGGTTTTTTTAATGCCCACAGGGAAGGCCAGGCTGCGGCAGTTCTTATGTGGAAATGGTCATCGACAGCTGACGTTATTAGTTTCCAGATTGAGCGTTCTTATGACGGAGAATTTTTTGATCCTGTAGGCGGACAGTCGAATAACCACGGGGCAATTTATACATGGAAAGATACAAATGTATTACCAGGGTATTTATATTACCGTGTTGCAGCGAATATGAGTAATGGTGAGATCATTTATTCTGATGTAGCGATAGTTCACATTGTACAGCATTAATACGCATTTCACTACTTTTTTACAATTTCGGGCGACATTTAACGTTGTAGTTATGTTGCCCTTTTTTTAAAACTGTATTACCAATCTTATGAAATCAATTATACCCATTCTTTTTCTTATAGGCTGTTTTAATCATTTGGAAGCCCAAATCACAACGCCAATAATTAAGGCAAATTTTGGAGTTGATGCGGACTTAAATGCTAACTACTTTAACAACCTCGTTCAAACTGGAAATGATGACTGGTTTAACAATAGTGCTACAGATACTGTAGGAAAAGGAGTAATCGACACAACCGGGGCTGCAGCTTTAATTGCTCAATACGCTTCTAATCCTGGTTCCCGGAATCTCCCTTTTTATCGTTCTATGGCTTACCCTCCTTATACTGTTATAAACCATCGTATGCTTATTGATGCTGTTTATATCCGGGATTACCATGGAACTGATTCTACTATATTCGCCTCTGGGGCAAGTAAAAATGGAATGAGCCCTGAAGATTGGTCTTGTCCGGTTGCCCAATCGGTACCCGATAAAAATGAAATTTTGGATATGATGGTGCATGTAAGAAGGTCTGGACCAAACACCACAGACTCGCTTTGGATGTTTGGTGGGCTTTCAATTGAAAATACTACTGGCGACCGTTATTTTGATTTTGAAATGTATCAAACTGATATATATTACGACAGATCAACCTTAGCATTTTATGGTTACGGCCCCGACAACGGGCATACGAGCTGGAAATTTGACGCCAGTGGAAATATTACGACTCCAGGAGATATTATTTTTTCTGCGGATTATGGAAGTTCTTCCCTCAGTTACATCGAAGCCCGAATATGGGTTGATAGTTCTGCATTATCAATAACTCCCACAGGTTTTAGCTGGACAGGTTCATTTAATGGAGCATCGTCAGGCTCGCGTTTCGGTTATGCAGGAATCAGCCCGAAAACAGCAGGAACATTTTATGTGGGAACAGAAAATTCGAAAAGTCAGTGGGCCGGGCCTTTTCAATTAATTAGGGGAGATAATTCATTAGTGACCTCATATATTGCAGGCCAGTATATGGAATTTGGGGTTAACCTGACAAAATTAGGCTTAGACCCTGTAACGCTTTTGGGAAGTAATGCCTGTGGAATGCCTTTTCGCAGAGTATTAGTTAAAACCCGCTCGTCAACTTCTTTTACTGCTTCGCTAAAAGATTTTTTAGGTCCTTTTGATTTTTTTCTGGCACCACGTGCTAAAGTGGCTGCTGATACAACCGCACTCTGCGGTATGGCGGGACCAACAGAAATAAAAATCATCAATCCGGTAAGTACTTCTGTTTATACATGGCACACGCCCGATGGGCATATCGCCCTTTATAATGGAGATACTTCTATAATAGCAGATTCTGAGGGAACTTATATTGTAACACAGCAATTACAGGGTGGTTGTTCCGTATATGCGTCTGACACTGTTGTTCTCGCTTCTAATTCAAATTGTTTTGTTCTTAATAACTTGCTTAATACCTTTACAGGTAGTCTTTCAAATAATCAATCTTTTTTGAACTGGTCAGTTACCGGCAACCCGCTAATTGATCATTTTGAAATTCAACAAAGTTCCGATGCTGTACATTTCAATACTTTGGGAATCGTAAACTCAAATTCTGAAGATGCAAATATTGTTAACTATAGCGCTGCCTATTACTTAAATGAATTTAATAATTCATTTCTTT
>Ga0207652_10002886_pt1 | contig 14366 bp, 16 predicted proteins | sample KBSC63BmetaG_FD_184334 | JGI IMG/M metagenome (GOLD analysis project Ga0207652, IMG submission 184334) | Corn rhizosphere microbial communities from Kellogg Biological Station, Michigan, USA - KBS C6-3B metaG (SPAdes) (version 2) | ecosystem: Host-associated > Plants > Roots > Rhizosphere ... | reverse complement strand
ACCGGACGGCGGCGGCCGTCGCAGCAGCAGAGACAGAGTAATCGTCGCAATGAGCAGAAGTATGATCACGAAGACCGCCAGGCCAAGCCCCCGCCGCGGCGTCATCGATTCGTCGTCCGCGTGCGGCCCCACCGGGACGGGCAACTCGGCGACCGGCGTCACGTCGCGGGCCTTATCCGCCCGGCACTTGGCCTCGACCGCCCGCTCGTACATCAGCAGCGGCTCGGTCTCGTCGGTGCCAACCGCGCGCGCGAACGAGCGGATGAAGCCGCGCACGTAAACCCCCGCAGGGAGGTCGGCCAGTTGGCCGCGCTCCAGCAACTCCAGCGTCGAGCGCGCCACCTTCGTCTTCAGCGCGACGTCGGCCAGCACGAGTTCTCGGCTCTCGCGCGCGCGTCGCAGGAAGGTCCCGAAGTGCTCTTGCTCCATGGCAGTGGACGGCGCGGCCGCCGCCGGCGTCATGGCGGCCCCCTCGCCGGCCGGGGTGTTTACCCCCGAACGACGGTCGGGGTCAACCACCTGGGTGGTGATCCCGTGCGGGATAGCGCCATGGACGGACTCCACCGAAGGAATCACTTCGACGGCACCAGCAATGGCCTTGACTTCCAGGCTCGCTCTTGCAGGGGTCCCGCTGGCTGCGCCGGGGCCTGAGGGCGCTTCGTGGGACAGGCTCCCCGCCCGGGGGCGCCCCTGGCCCGGGGCCGCTCGCCGGTGGCGGGCCCGCTTCATTGCACCATCCCCGTGTAACGCCGGCACTCGGCCGCCAGACAGGCCCTGGGCGCGACGGAGACGCAACGATCGAACAGGCCGCGCGCCCCTGCCGCGTCCCCCCGATGCTGATGCACCAGCCCCGCCAGCAAGAACGCCTCCTGGACGGGACAGGCCGGATTCGCCACCACGCCGTCGATCTCGTCGGCCGCCTCGTCGTATTGCCCGCGCTCGACGTAGACCTTGGCCAGGCGGTATCGACCCACGCAGAACCCCGGCAATCGCGCCACCGCCTCGTGCAGCGCCTTCCAGGCGGCGTTCAGATCCTTCTTCTGGTACTCGGCCCAGCCCAGATTCGCGCGCGCCAGTTCCGGCGACGAGTAGGCCACGTCCTTCAAGGCGTTCTGGGACGCAGCGATGGCTTCGTCGTAGTTCTCGAGCTGAAGCGCGGCGACGGCCAGGTTGTTCCACGCCTCGGCGAACGACGGCCGCAAGGTGGTGGCCTTTCGCAGATGCCCTTCCGCTTCGTGAAACTTGGTCATCGCGTCCCGGCGTAGTGACTCGGCGTCGGTGCCATGCAGACACCCCGCCGTCTCGACCTGGCGCACGTACTCGGCCCCTTGTGACAAAGAGATCAACCCGAGAAGATTGTACGCGTCTGCGTTCTCCGGGTCGATTTCTAGCGCTTTTCGGAGCTCTTCCAGCGCCGCCTCCGGACGCTGGGCCCGGAAGTCGTCGGCGGCGAGCTGGTAGCGGATGCGCGATTGCTCGGCCGCCTTCTGCACCGGCGCGTGCGCGCCACACGCTGGCCAGGTGCTGACGGCTGCCAATGCTCCGACGATGGTCACCAGTCTTCTCACGCCCTGTGCTTTTTCACACCGGTGGATTTGCAAATTTCCTTGCAGTCCTCGACAGTTATGCCCAGTCCGACCCCGGCCCCAAGCTAACAGGGCCCGATGGCGTGTGTCAATGACGAAATCGCATGGATTGCGCATAGATCCGGGGGCGTCGGGCCCCCGCACCCGCGCTTCAGACCCGGCGGGCTTCCGGGTCCCAGATGTACTTGTGCAGCTGCAGGTTCAAGCGGGCGGGAAGGCGGTCTTCCAGCATCCAGCCCACCAGCGCCCGGGGATCGACCTTCCCGTGCTGGGGCGACAGCAGCACCTCCGACCGTTCGGCCAGGTTGCGCGTGCGGATGACGTCGGCGGCCCACCGGTAGTCCGCCTCGTCGCAGATGACGAACTTCACCGCGTCCCGCCGGCCGAGGCCGTCCAGGACCGACCAGCGCATGCGGGCCACCTCGCCCGACCCGGGCGTCTTCACGTCCACGATCCGGGCCACCGCCGGGGGCAGGCTGTCGAGCGGCTGGGACCCGGAGGTCTCGATCATGACCTGGTAACCCCGCCCCAGCAGCGCCTCGGCCAGCGCGCCGATCTCCCGCTGCAACATCGGCTCGCCCCCGGTCAGCAGCACCAGCGGAGCGCCCAGCGCCTCCACCTCGGTCACGACCTCGGCCACCGTCATGTCTCTGCCGCCGTGAAACGCGAACGCGCTGTCACAGTACCCACAACGCAGGTCGCAGCCGGTGGTGCGCACCAGCGTACAGGGCAGCCCGGCGTACTGTGTCTCGCCCTGGATGCTGCGGTAGATCTCGGTGATACGCATCGTGCTTCGGAATCCTCGCGTTGCGACTTGGCGACCTGGTCGAAGTGGGAAACCGAGAAGCGTACCTCACCCGGTGTTCGGCTGTCACACCGGTGCGCGGACCTGCTCCAGAAGCAGCCGAAGACATGCCGTCCGGGTGGTCGCTCGCCTCCAGCGCCGTATAATTGACGTCTCATGAGCCACCTCATCGCATACGTGGGGAACGAGCCGGAGAATCTGAGCTGCGCGTTGTTCTCGGCACGAAACGCGCTGGCGGTGCGCGATCCGCGCGGCGTCGACGGTTGGGCGGTGGGTTTCATCCAGGGCGGCGACGTGCTGCTGCAGAAGCGCCCCAAGACCGAGGTCGCCGAGATCGATCTCTATGCGCTGGTGCGCGAGTTGAAGGCGGACGCGATGATCGCGCGCGTCGGCTTCGGCCACCAGGGCAACGTGTCCGCCGAGAACGCCGACCCGTTCCGCTTTCGTTCGTGGCTGTTCGGCTCGGTGGGAACGCTGCCGGGATTCGACGGGTTCCGCGACAGGCTGCTGCACGCCGTGCCTGACTTCTTGAGGCGGAACATTCGCGGCACGTCGGCGAGCGAGCATGTGTTCCACCTGTTCCTCGCCTACCTGCATGACGCCGGCCTGCTGGATGTGGCGTCGCCCGATCCGGCGGAGATCAAGATCGCGCTCGAGGGGACGCTGTCCTTCGTGCGCCGCCTGGTGGTGGACGAAACCGGCAGCGACGCCCCCTCGATGGAGCTGGCGCTGGTGACGACCAACGGCCGCTCGCTGGTGGCCACGTCGCTGTCTCACCCCCTGCAGTACCTGTGCGTCAACGGCATCGCCGACTGCCCCGTGTGTCGCAACCGGACACCGCACGACGAGACGGGGCGGCGCATCTCTCACGACGCCCTGCGCGCGGTGGTCCTGGAGGCCCGTGACAACGGCCAGGGCCACCCGGGCTGGCGCTCCGTCGCCGATCACGAGGCGCTGGTCATCGGCCCCGACCGCGTCCCCAACGTCTCCCCGTTGACGTTGTCGTAAAACGCGACCCCGTTCCCCGGCAGGGAGCTCCGCCGGTGTAGTCCGGCGTGGGCTGGGCCCGCACTTGTCGTCAGGGGGACGGCTCAAGGCGGGTCAAGGCCTGTCGATTTCAAAGGGAGAGCTGTGGTCCCGCGCACTCTTCTTTTGATTCAATAGCCCTGCCGTGAAGTCGCTCAGAAAACGCCCGCCCCGTCGAGAGAGCAAGCTCTCACGCGTTGCCGCCGTGGTGCTGGGCGCGCTGATCGTGGTCTCGGTCGGGGTGGTGGCTTCGCGGCACCACAAGAAGGGATCCCCCGCCGGTGACACGACGTCGGAGGCCGCCGCCTCCGACGGTGTCGCCAGACGGCCGGCGCTGCCTTCCCTGCCGGCGGGTTCGCCGGTGGCGGCGCCGTCTCCGTCGGTGGCGCCGCCCGAGCCGACGAGTGAACAAGTGGCGAGCCTCATCAAAAGCTGGCACGCTGCCATCGTCACGAAGAATGCAGAGACCGTTGAGACATTGGATCGTGAATTCGCGGCGCGGCCGGATCAATTCGTGACGGCCCTGATCGAGAATGCGCAGGCGGATCCGGAGGAGCGGGTGCGCTCGTTCTCGACGCGCGTGCTGGGGAAGCTGCGCCGGCCCCAGTCCCTCGAGGCGCTGCGCCGGTTGCTGAAGGACGGTAGCCAGTTCGTGCGCTTCAACGCCGCCTGGGCGCTCGGCGAGCTGAACGATCGCGACTCCGCGCCGACGCTGCTGCGTCTGGAGCGACACGATCCCTCGCCCATTGTTCGCCAGTCCGCCGGCGAGTCCCGCCGCAAGATCGAGGGGACCTGACGGTGGCGCCCGCGGCAAAATCGCCTGCGCCCCCGGAGAATGCACCGGCCGAGAAGCAGGCACCGCGTCCGGGCGCAAAGCGCGCCTGGCAGGCGCCGCGGGTCCGCACTGGACATCTGTTCGAATCGAACAGCCTGGCCTGCGGGAAGAACACCCCGTCGATGGACCAGTGCATCCAGAACCCGGTGTCGTCGTGAGCGCCGGCCGGTCCGACGCTGGCGGTGCGGTTCCAGCCGCGACGGATCTGCTGGTCTCGATCGGAGGGGTGGTTGGCCACTTCGCCCTGGGGGAGGCGCCCGCCCCCTTCCTGCAGCAGGTGCGCGACCGTTATGGGCCGTACACCGTCCCGCCCGCGGCGTGGGTCGACCGGGCGTTCTCGCTGGCGGTCACCTTCAGCGCCGCGGTGACGGCCAGCGACGGAGGTCTGCGCGCCGGCGAGGTGGCCGCGCGCCCCCTGCGCGTCGACGAGTCGGAGCACGCCATCCGCGTCGGGCGCTGGGACTTCACCGCGTCGCTCGCGCCGGGTCGCGGCGCCGACGGCAACCGCGCCGTCTGGGAGGGCCCGGCCGCCTGCCAGATGAATCCGTTCGCGCTCGACTCGTTGATGCGGGTGCTGTGGGCGGTCTTCCTGCCCCGCTCTGGGGGCGCGCTGTTTCACGCGTGCGCGCTGCGCATCGGCGAGGGGGGCGTCATCTTCCCCGGACAGAGCGGCGCGGGGAAGAGCACGCTGGCCCGCAAGCTGCCGGAACCGGAGCGGGTGCTGACCGACGAGCTGGTGGCCGTGTCGCGCGCCGAACTCGGCCGCTGGCGGGTCACCGGGACGCCGTTCTGGGGTGATTTCAAGCGCGGCGGCGGCTCTATTCGAAGCTGGCCCCTGCGCGCGATCTCGTTCCTCGAGCAGGCGCCCGGCCTGGACGTGCGCGCCGTCGCCACGGCGGAGGCGGCCTGGCGGCTGCTGGGCTGCTTCCTGTGCTTTCAGACCGACGCGGACACGGCCGCGCGCAACCTGGCCATCGCCGCCGAGCTATGCACCGACGTGCAGACGGTCCTCCTGCAGACGGCGCGGGACACGCCCGCCCCTTCCATCGAGGCGAAGCTGGCGCCGTACCTGCCCGAGTCCACCGGCCGCGATCACCCGCCCACCTCGCGCGAGATGATCTCCGAGTTCCGCTGGCAACTGCACCTGAACGGGCACTACGCGTACCAGCCGCGCGGCACCAGCATGAAGCCCTGGCTGCGCACCGGCGACTCGCTGTTCATCGAAGCGGTGGACGCCCAGCAGCTGCTGGCCGGCGATGTGGTGCTGTACTGGACGCCGGGGCGCACGCCGCACGAGGATCGCTTGACCTGTCATCGCATGGTGGCCCGTCGCAGCGTGCGCGATCCGACGCGGGCGCCGGGCCTGGGGCCCCGCCTGAAGTACTACATGAAAGGCGACGCGCGCTCGGCCATCGAAGGCTTCGAGGACGGCCGCGAGTCGGAGATCCTGGGCCGCGTGTCGGCGGTGGCGCGAGACGGCCGCGCGGTGCCCGTGCCGGGGCGCGTGGGCAACCTGGCCCGCTTGCTGGGCTCGCTGGTGGTGACGCCGCTGCTGAGGGTGACGGGACGATGAGCGAAGACAGCGCCATCCGCCGCATCGGCTCGCTGCCGTTCCAGAAGATGAACGAGGAGACGCTGGTCGTCGATCCCAAGACGCGCGAAGTGCACCTGCTGAACGCCACCGCGTCGCGCGTCTGGGAGCTGCTGGCGAGGCCGCACACGATCCGCGACCTGGTCGGTTCGCTGGGACGCGAGTTCGACGCGCCGGAGGAGACGCTGCGCGCGGACGTGACGGCGCTGGTGAGCGAGCTGGCCGGCAAGGGCCTGATCGATCCCAGCGGCTGGCGAAAGGACGACCGGTGATCCCGCGCGACGGGTCCGCGGCGCGTTGCCACGACGACGAGGTGGTGGGGCTGGACTCGGCCGCCGCGCTGATCCGCACCGCGCAGACGTGGGCGCACGACAACCTGGTGCCCTTCAACGTCAGCCTGGAGACGACGCTGGAGTGCAACATCCGCTGCATTCACTGCTACAACTTCGATCGCGACGAGCCACGCGCGCGCACCCGCCACGCCTGCGGCGTCGAAGGGGCGCCGAGCGAGCAACGCCGCCTGTCCACCGACGAGCTGCTGGCGTTGATCGGGGACCTCCGCGCCGCCGGCTGCATGTTCCTGTCGCTGACCGGCGGGGAGGTGCTGACCCACCCCGATCTGTTCGCGCTGCTCGAGCGGGCGCGCGAGCTGAACCTGGCGGTGCAGCTGCTGACCAACGGCACCATGCTGCGTCCGGGGATTGCGGGCAAGCTGGCGCGCTTCCCCAACCTGCTGGGGGCCAGCGTCAGCCTGTACGGCGCGACCGCGGCCGTACACGACGCGATCACCCAGGTGCCGGGCTCGTTCCAGCGGACCTGGGACGGCGTGGAGCGGCTGCGGGCGGCCGGCGTGTCCGTACGCCTGAAGTTCATCGTCATGCGCCAGAACGCCCACGAGACCGAGCCGATGATGGCGATGGCCACCGGCCGCGACTTTCCGTACAGCGTGGATCTGACGATCACCGCGCGCCACGACGGCACAGACGGCAGCCTGGCGGCGCGCATCGACGGACCGCAGCTGGAGAGCCTGTACCGGGGGGCCCTGCGTCCCCTGCTGCCGCCCGGGAAGCGCCCGCCCCCGCCGGCCGAGACGTTCAACTGCAACTGCGCGCGCGGCAACTGCGCCATCTCGGCGACCGGCGAGGTCTATCCCTGCATCTCGGTCCCCTGGTCGGCCGGCAACGTGCGCGATCGCCCGTTCGCCAAGATCTGGCGCGACTCTCCCGTGTTCCAGCGCATCCGCGGCCTGACCCTGGCCGACTTCCCCAAGTGCGCCCCCTGCCCTCACCGCGGCCACTGCACGCACGATCGGGGGGCGGCGTTCAACGCCACCGGCGACTACACCGGCGCCGACCCGTTCGTGTGCGAGACGGCCGCGCTGGCCCACCGGCTGGCCGACGAGAGCGGCGACTGACTACCGGCCCACGCGATCGATCCAGCCACGGACCAGGTCGCCCAGCACCGGCAGGGTGACGGCGCCGCTGCCCAGCACCACGTCGTGGAACTGGCGTAGATCGAAGCGCGGGCCCAGCTTCGCCCGCGCCTCCTCGCGCAGGCGCAGGATCTCGAGCTGGCCGATTTTGTAGGCGAGCGCCTGACCGGGCCAGCCGATGTAGCGGTCCACCTCGTTCTCGATGTTGTTGGGCGCGATCAGCGTGTTGTCGAGGAGGAACTTCACCGCCTGGGCCCGGCTCCAGCCGAGCGCGTGGATCCCCGTGTCCACGACCAGGCGCCCCGCGCGCCACGACTCGAGGCTGAGGCGGCCGAGACGCGTGAGCGCACTGTCGTAAAGGTCGAGCTCGTCCGCCAGCCGCTCGGCGTAGAGGCCCCAGCCCTCGACGAACGCGGTCACCCCCAGGTTCTTCCGAAACTCGGGGAGGCCACGCATCTCCTGGGCCAGCGCGATCTGGACGTGATGGCCCGGGATCGACTCGTGAAAGGCCAGCGCCTCGGCCTCGAAGCGGGGCCGCGTGGCCGGCTCATACGTGTTCACGTAGTACGTGCCGGGCCGCGAGCCGTCGACGGCGGGCTGGCGGTAGAACGCGATGGGGCTGTCCTTCTCCTCGTGCGGCTCGACGCGCTTCACGACGCACGGGGTGTGTGGCAGGCGGCCCAGGAAGCGGGGCATGGCGGCGGTGGCCCGCGCCAGCGCCGCGCGGGCGCTCGCCTCGACCTCTTCACGCGTGCGGAAGTACAGCGCGGGATCGCCGCTGCGCAGCCGGCGCTGGATGTCGGCGAAGGAGGAGGCGCCCACCGCGGTGGGGCCCAGCTTCTCGATCTCGCCCCGGATGCGGGCCAGCTCGTCCAGGCCCAGCTGGTGAACGGCCCGCGGATCCAGCGACAGCGACGTGTGCGCCCGCACCAGCGCCGCGTAGCAGGCGGCGCCGCCCGGCAGGTGACCGATGCCCACGTCGGCGTCGCCGCGCGCGTGCGGCTGCACCTCGTCGCGCACCGCGGACAGATAGCGTGCGAACGCGGGCCGGATTTCGCCGCCCACCACCGCCTTCAGCGCGGCGGCGAACTGGTCGCGCTCGTCGGCGGCGACGCTGGCCGGCACCCGCGCCAGCGGCGCCGCCACCAGCGGCCAATCGACGTCCGGGCGGAGCAACAGCTCGTCTAGCTGGCGCACCACCCGCTCGACCTCGCTGGCGGCCGAGGTCTTGCCGGCTTTCAGACCACGGCGGACGTTGTCGCTCTGCTGATCGAGCGCGCGCGGCATGGCGCGCCAGCGGCTGAGCAGCGCCGCGCGCGCGGCCGCGGTCGCGACCGGCTGCATCTCCGCCAGATCGAGGTAGCTGACCTGCGGCCCGTCTCGCGGGTCGACGACCCAGTCTTCCAGCTGACAGGGCGCGGTGGCAAGCGTCGAATCGATGTCGTCCGCCAGCAGCGCGCGCGTCACCCGATCTTCGCGGCCCAGCTGCGCGGCGGGGGCCTCGCGATCCAGCCGCGCCCGCAGCGCCGCCAGCGCGCGCAGCCGCGCCTCGCGGGCCTGGGACGACTCGTCGGGCATCCGATCGTCGTGCTCGTGATAGCCGAGGATGGTGCCGTCCACCGGATCCGCGGCCAGGTGCTCCTGCCAGAACTGGGCGGCCAGGCGGTTCAGCGCCGCGGCGGCTGCCGCGTCGGACGGCTGGACGGCGCCAGCGGGCAACGGCCCGGTGGGCCGGGCGGGAGCGGGTCTCGGCCCGCAGCCGGCGGCGAGCGCCAGCGACAAGATGCCAGGACCGAGCACGAGAGCGAGCACGAGAGAAAGACGGCGCACGCCCGTCGCATACCACGGGCGGCGCTTGCCCCGCAGGCTGTAAGCTGGCGGGCGTGACCTCGCCTGCCCCCGCCGTGCCGTTGCCCCGCCTGCTGGAAATGAAACGAACCCTCGATGGCGGCGAGAAGACCTTCGACTGCAACGTGCTGGCACGCGCGCAGGATCGGCTCGTCGTGCTGTTCGTGGCGCCGGCGACGATGCGGGTGCATGGCGTGGACCTGCCTGCGGGGACGGTGACGTTCGGCCACTTCTGGGAAGACCGCCCCTACAACGTCTATCACTGGCTCCGCGCCCGCGACGGCGCGACGATCGGCGTCTACGTCAACCTGGCCGCCGACACCCGGTTGGACGAAGACACGCTGGTGTGGCTGGACCTGATCGTCGACGTGCTGGTGCTGCCAGGCTCCGCGCCGGCCATCCTCGACGAGGACGAGGTGCCCGGCGATGCGTCGCCGGCGATACGCGCGCGCATCGCCGCGGCGCAGGCCCGGCTGCTGGCCGATTTGCCGGGCCTGCTGGGCGAGCTGGAAGCCGAGAGGACGGCGCTGTGGCCGGTGGCGGTCCGCCACCTGAAGGGCCAGCCGTGAAGACGGTCGTCCAGCGGGTGACGCGCGCCGAGGTTCGCGTCGATGGGAACGTGGTGGGCGCGATCGGGCTTGGGGTGATGGCGCTGGTCGGCGTCGAGAAGGGGGACAGCGAGGCGGACGCCGAGACGACGGTGCGGAAGCTGGCGGCGCTGCGGCTGTTCCCGGGTCGCACGCCCATGGACCTGTCGCTGGCCGAAGCCGGGGGCGCCTGCTTGATCGTCAGTCAGTTCACGCTGGCGGCGTCGCTGGCCAAGGGCAACCGGCCCAGCTTCGAGCCGGCGGAGGAGCCGGCGCGCGCGGAGGCGCTGTATCAGCGCGTGGCGAGCGGGCTGCGCGCGCTGGGGCTGGCGGTGGAGACGGGGCGGTTCGGGGCGGACATGCAGGTCGTGCAGGTCGAGCTGGTGAACGACGGGCCCGTGACGTTCTTGATCTTCACGAAGGAGGGCTTGCTGGTGAAGACGCCTTAGCGGGTTCGGAGGGGGCAAAGCGCCAGGGGCGCCAGGAACGCCAGGAGGACGCCAGGAGGACGCCAGGACGGCGCCAGGAGGACGCCAGGAGGGCGCCAGGAGATTTTTTGTTCGGATTCTTCGTCGCGGGGGCTCAGGGTTGCCACGCTGCGGGGTCGCGTTTCATGCGCGGCCAGAGCGGACCGGCCAGCAGGGACGACAGCAGATCGGGGGCGCTGATCGGGGTATCGGCGCTGACCAGACCGGTCGAGGCGGCCAGGCGGCCGACGACCTTTTCGGGGGGCCAGCCGGCCGCCCGCAGGGAGCCCAGCGATGGCGGGCGGGTGCGTTTGGCCAGGCGTTCGCCGGTGGCGGCGTCCAGCAGCAGGGGGACGTGCGCGAACGTGGGGATGCGCAGGCCCAGGGCCCGATAGAGCGCGATCTGGCGGGGCGTCGAGGACAGCAGATCGTCGCCGCGCACGACCTGATCGATCGCCATCGCCGCGTCGTCGACCACGACGGCCAGTTGATAGGCGGCGACGCCGTCGGCCTTGCGCAGGACGAAGTCGTCAACGCCCTCCAGTCCCAGCGGATCGCTCGGGCCGCGCACGCCGTCCTGGAACGTGATCCGTTCGCCGTTGCCCGCGAAGCGGATGGTCGCCTGACGGCCGGCGGCCCTTGCGCGCGCCGCGACCTCGTCGGGCGCCAGGCGGCGGCAGGTCCCCGGATAGCGCGGCCCCTCGTCGTCGGGGCCGTGCGGCGCGCTCGCCGCCCGGGCCACCTCGGCGCGCGAGCAGGCGCACGGAAACGCCCGGCCGCTGGCCAGCAGCTTCGTGATCGCCTCGTCGTAGAGGGCCTGGCGCGCGCTCTGCCGATACGGCGCGCAGGCCCCGCCGACGTCAGGACCTTCGTCCCAGTCGAGGCCCAGCCAGCGCAGATCGGCGAGCAGCACCGCCTCGCCGTCGGGCAGCACCCGCGCGCTGTCCAGATCCTCGATCCGCATCACGAAGGCGCCGCCGTCCCGGCGGCAGGACAACCAGGCCAGCAGCGCCGTGCGCACATTGCCCAGGTGCAGCCGGCCCGTGGGGCTGGGCGCGTAGCGGCCGCGCGCGCCCACCGTCAAAGCAACATCAGGGCGTCGACGGGGGCGACCTCTTCCAGCCGGGCCCGGCCCCTCAACGCCGCCAGCTCGACGACGAACACGAACGCGACCACCTTGCCTTCCTGCTCGCGCACCAGCTCGGCCGTCGCCTTCGCCGTGCCGCCGGTGGCCAGCAGGTCGTCGACGATGACGACGCGCCCGCCCGGCTTCACCGCGTCGGCGTGCATCTCCAGCGAGTCGGTCCCGTACTCGAGATCGTACGTCTGCCGGTTGGTGCGCCAGGGGAGCTTGCCCGGCTTCCGCACCGGGGCGAAGCCGACGCCCAGCGCCGCGGCGACCGGAGCGCCGAAGATGAACCCGCGCGACTCGACGGCCACGATGACGTCGGGCTTGTAATGGGCCACCCGCTGGCACACCAGCTCGACGCAGGTGCGCATGGACGGCCCGTGCCCCATCAGCGGCGTCAGATCGCGGAACACGATGCCGGGCTTGGGAAAGTCCTCGATGTCACGGACGCGCGCGCGCAGCGCATGGATGCGGGAATCGGCGGGCAGGGGCGTCTTGGCGTCGTCGCTGCTGGTGGCGTCGTTCATTGCTTGGCGGACCTTCCTGGCAGGAACTGTAGCGGATCCCGCGGCACTTGGTCGCGCCGCACTTCGAAGTGGACGTGCGGGCCGGTGGCGTGACCGCTCTGCCCGGACAGGGCGATACGTTGTCCGGACGCCACATGTTGCCCGACCTTCACCAGCAGCACCGAGTTGTGCGCATAGACCGTCATCAGCGCGTCGGCGTGCTTCAGCACGACCATGTTTCCGTAGCCGCGCACGGTGTTCCCGGCGTACACCACCTCGCCCTCGTCGGCCGCGTAGACCGGCGTGCCGATGGCGGCCTGCAGGTCGATCCCCTCGTGTGGCCGGCCCCAGCGCGCCCCGAACAGCGAGGTCACGCGCGGCGCATCGACTGGCCAGCGGAAGCGTGCCGGCTTGCCGTGCGCGGGGGCCGCCGGGGCCGGTCCCCCGACCGCGGGCCCCGGCGCGGGGGACTCCAGCAACGGCCCTGCGGCCGGAGATCGACCGGCCCCGTACAGCACGAAGATCATCTTTCCCGGTACGGCCTCCGCGGCGCTCTTCAGGCCGTTCACCTCCAGCAGATCCTGCTCCGGCACCTCCGCGCGCCGCGCGATGTCCGCCAGCGTCTCGCCCTGCTGGACCACGTACCATTGCCCCAGCGGCTCGGGTCGGGCGGGCTTCGTCCACAAGTGACAGGCGGACGCGAACAGGGTGACGAACAGGACCAGGGCGCGCAGCCCGCCGCGGGGCTGTTGGGGGCGCTTGGCGCCCTTGTCCGAAGCTGGGGCGGGCCCCGACGTCACCCGGCCATCTTATACGGTGCGCGCCGAACGTCGCATTTCGCCAGCTGTTTCGCGCGCCCTCACCCGCTACGCCAGCGGCGGCGTGCGGCCGAACCCGTATCGGCCAAGGAGGTTCACGTACCGGCAGCGCGTGTCGAACGTGGTCTCGTAGGACTCGCCCGCGCGCCGCACGCGCGCCAGCTGTTGCTCGTCGGGGCCACCCACCGGCACCACCAGCCGCCCCCCTTCCGCCAGCTGTGCCACCAGCAGCGGCGGGATCCGCGGCGCCGCCGCGGACACGATGATCACGTCGTAGGGGGCATGCTCCGTCCAGCCGCCGCTGCCATCGAACGACGCGACCGTGGCGTTGGTCAACCCCAGCGCCGCCAGCGTGGTGCGGGCCCGCTCGGCCAGCGCCGGCATCAGCTCGATCCCGAACGCCTCGGCGCACAGCTGCGCCAGCAAGGCCAGCTGATACCCGCAGCCGGCCCCGACCTCCAGCGCGCGATCGGTCGGCCGCGGCCCCGCCAGCTCGGTGGCCCGCGCCACCATGAAAGGCTGCGAGATGGTCTGCTCGCCGCCGATGGGCAGCGGCCGATCCTCGTAGGCCACGTGACGCAGCGACGGCTCGACGAAGCAGTGCCGCGGCAACGCGCGCATGGCGGTCAGGATGCGCTGGTCCTCGATCCCACGGCGCACCAGCTGCTCCTGCACCATCTCGCTGCGGCGCGCGGCCATCCGCGAATCCTCGTCGGGCGTCACGGCCATCGAACCACCACCATGAAGGCACCTCCGGCGCCGCGTCTCCAGGACGCGAAACTTCACACCAGCTTGCCGCCTATTTACCGTGTTCGACGGCGGCGCGCACGAAACTTCCCACGTTCCAGCCCGCCAGCTCCTTCAGCAGTGTGCCGTGGGTCAGATCGAGGCCCAGCGGCGTGATCGACGCCAGCCCCGCCTTGACCGCGCTGCAGTCCGAGCCGGGAACGTCGGTCGCGCTCTCTTCCGGGCCGCCGATCCAGTAGTAGTGGCGGCCGCGCAGATCCTGTCGCACGTCCACCTGATCGCGGTACACGCGTCGGCCCAGGAACGTCGTCTGGTAGTCGGTGACCGGTCCGCGCGGCAGGTTCACGTTCAGCAACGCCGCCGCCGGGATCGCCCCCGGCCCCCGCGCGATCACCTCCGCCGCCAGCGCGCGCGCGAAGGCGGCCGCCGCGTCGAAGTCAGCCGGCGTGTGCCGTTCCAGCGAGATGGCGATGGCGGGCACGCCCCGCAGCGCCGCCTCGACCGCGCCCGCCACGGTGCCCGAGTAGAAGATGTCCGAGCCCAGGTTGTAGCCGTGGTTGATGCCCGACACGCACAGCGTGGGGGGGCGCGGCACCAGGTGCAGCAGGCCCAGGTACGCGCAGTCGGCGGGCGTCCCGTCGATGGCGAACACGCCCGGCTCGATCTCGTCCACCCGCAGCGGCTTGTCGAGGGTCAGGGCGTGCGACGTGGCGCTGCGCTCGCGATCCGGCGCGCAGACGATCACGTCCCCCACCTGGCGCAGAGCCGCCGCCAGCGCGCGGATCCCCGGCGCCGTCACGCCGTCGTCGTTGGTCACCAGAATCAGCGGTTTCATGCCCAAAAAACACGGCGGAGAGAGCCGTTCGGCCCTCTCCGCCTACTCGTCGGGGCGACTGGATTTGAACCAGCGACCCCCTGTCCCCCAGACAGGTGCGCTAACCAGGCTGCGCCACGCCCCGAGTGTGTCCCCCGCCCAAAAACGTCAGTCT
>Ga0207652_10002880_pt1 | contig 14391 bp, 14 predicted proteins | sample KBSC63BmetaG_FD_184334 | JGI IMG/M metagenome (GOLD analysis project Ga0207652, IMG submission 184334) | Corn rhizosphere microbial communities from Kellogg Biological Station, Michigan, USA - KBS C6-3B metaG (SPAdes) (version 2) | ecosystem: Host-associated > Plants > Roots > Rhizosphere ... | reverse complement strand
GGCGTCGCGGGGCCCGCAGCCCCCTCCCCCGTCGTCGGCGCGCCTTCGGGCGCGCTCTTGTCGCATTTGTTCGCGATCTTCACGCGGTAGTAGCCCAGCTCGTCCTTCCAGTACTCGCCGGTGAACGGCCACATGTAGTGCTCGTCATCGGCGCGAATCTCGACGCCTGCCTTGGCCGGGCCGGTCGGCTTCGAGATCTGCTGCTCCTGCTGGACCTCTTGCTCCAGGTCACCCTTCGCACCCTGCAAGATTTCGTACTCGATCTTGATGACGCGCTTGATCAGCTGGGCCAGCTCGTCCGTGAGACGCTTGATGCGGCGGCGCGACAGGTCACCGGCCTCGTTCATGGCCAGCGACTTCTGCAGGGTCAGGTCCGCCAGGATGGTCTGGGCGATGTTGGTGTTCTTCCACGAGGCGTCGGCCCTCTCGTGGCGGTCGAGCTCGCGGGTCAACTCGTCGACGTACTCGAAGCGCTTCACCAGGCTGCGGTCCGAAAGAACGGCGCGGGCCGCCCGCTCGGTCTTCTCGGGCATCCCGGAGGTGCCCTTGCGGATCTTGACCGCCAGCTCGAACAGGGCGGCGTTGTCGGTGTTCGTCGCGACGACCTTGCTCAGCTCCCGAAACAGGTCCGGGTAGGTGGCGTTGAACTCCGCGATGGCGCTCTCGGCGCGGTCGTAAAGGCAGTTGTAGAAGTAGATGGTCGCCTTGACGGTCAGCGCCTCGCCCACGGACTCCGGCTTGATGTAGTTCTCGAAGAACGGCGCCTGCAGCGTGTGGATGTTACCGAGGGCCTTCGGGTAGCCCTTCTGCTTCAGCATGAAGTTCGCCCACGACGCCTCGAACAAGCTGTTCGCCCAGTCGTACGACTCCTGCGAGACGCGGTCGAAGTACTTGGTGGCCAGGTCGAACTGACCGGTCGAGTAGAAGGTGCGGGCCAGCGACAGGTTGGCCAGATCCTCGAACGGCTTCACCGCCGGATCCTCGCTCTCGGCGGAGGCGCGCAGCACCTCTTTGAAGGCGTCGACGGCCGGCTTCGCCTGGTACTCGCGGACGTGCGTGGCGCCCTCGAACAGCTTCGCCTGCACGTAGAACTCGCTGGTGGCCGGGACCGAGCCGAAGAGCTCGACGGCCTCCTTGAACTGGCCCTTCTGGTAGTAGTACTTGCCCAGCAGGAAGTAGAGCTCGTCGCGCACCTTCTCGAGGGCCGGCTGCTCGAGGTCGGCCTTGCCGTACTTACCGATCTTCTCGAGGATGCCCGTCGAGTCCGGCAGCTGGCGCGAGAGCGAGGCGAGCCACTTCAAGGTCGCGTTGTAGTACGCGTGCGCGGCGCCCTTCTGCACGATGCGGTCGAAGAAGGACAGCGACGCCGAGTAGAACTTCATGTTGTAGAGGGCCTTGCCCATCCAGAACTCGGCCTTCTGCTTGTTCGCCTCGCTGTCGCCCGACTCCCCCTCGATGACCTTGTTGAGCTCGATCGAGGCAGAGAAGAAGTCGTCCGTGTCGTACAGCTTCAGCGCGCGATCGAGCGTCTTCGACGGCTCGTCACCCGTCGGAGCAGCCTCCGGCTGGAAATCCCCTTTTGCGTCACCACCGGCGTCTTTCTTCTTCTTCTTGGCGTGGGCCAACGAGGGCGAGAGGACGAGGGCACATGCGAGCACAATGCCGAGACCGCGAAATCGGCTCATGGAAACCTCTTGCTGGAAGTGTCGTTGAACGGGTGAAGGGGACGGCACGCCGGTAAGAAAAGCCCGCATATTCAAGATTTACGCGCGGTTACAATGACATACAACGACGTGTGGGGGCGCACCCAAAACCGGGTCATGCTAGACGCCACGATCACGGCTGTCAAGGGCAAGAGCCCGGAACGGAATGGCGGACCAACCTGCGTATTTCCTCAACAAATCCGCCTGCGAGCGGGGTCCGCGGCGGCACATGTTAGCAGTTGACACGTGGCCGTGCGCCAGTAACATGGCGGCCCCGTGGGCGACCGCCCAACGAGACAATCTCGAGAGCCAGCCTCTCGACCCCCAGCTCGGAGCGAAGGAGCGCAAGATGACCCGTTTTTCGTCCCGCCCCAACCGGACAACGACCGGATTTATCACGGCTTTTGCGGCTCTCGCCCTTCTGGCCTTCGCGGGCTGTGACGACAAGCATATCGGTCGGCCTTGCTGCCTGGGCGACGTCTGTCCGCCGCCGGCCGATGCCGCGCCGCCCACGCCGACCAACGTGTCGGTGAACTCCGAGGCCCTGGAGTGCCCGTCCCGCGTCTGCTTGCTGCCGAACCAGGAGGTCACGACCGACACCCGTGCCTTCTGCACGGACAACTGCGGCAGCGACGACGACTGCGCCGACGGCGAGAAGCGGACCAGCGACCCCGGTGATTTCCGGTGCAAGACGGGCTTCGCTTGCCGCGTCGTCATCCCGAATCTGATGAACGTCGCCAAGTCCTGCCAGAAGGTTTGCACCTGCAAGGACTTCCTGGCGCAGCCGAACGTCAGCACCGTCCCGATGGGCTGCTAGTGAGCCGAGGGGGATCCTTCCCCCTTCCTGCTCTGCCGTCGTCTCCCGACCACCACACGCCTGACGCCGCCGCCGGTTAGGCGGGTACCGGGCGCTGCGCTCGCCGTCCGATCGCGACGATCGATGCGCGCTCAGCGCGTCGTTTCGAACGCCGCCGGCACGTGTACCACCGCTGGGCCTGCGCCCGCTTCGAATGTCACCGCGACGACGTCGAAGCGGTAGGCGGGCGCGTTCGGTTTCACCTCCTCCAGATACAGCCGCGCCGCGCGGATGATCTGCGCCTGCTTGCGCGGCGTGATCGTCTCCAGCGGATCGCCGAAGGCCGCGCCGGTGCGTGAACGGACCTCGACGAAGACACAGGTCCCGTCCGGGGCGCGCGCGATCAGATCCAGTTCGCCCTCGGGTCGGCGCCAGTTGCGCTCGACGATGTGCAGGCCCGCCTGCACCAGCACGTCCGCGGCCAGGGACTCGGCCTGCCGGCCCAGCCCCGCTCGGCGCGCCAGGCGCTCCGGTGGCACTGGCCCTGCCCCGGATGGGGGCGGCGCAGCGGGAGCAACGTCCGGTCCCGTGCCCGGTGGAGGACGGCCTGCCCGGGGCAGCGCTCGCCTCCGCTAGGCGGACGGAGCGGCGGCGGGGGTCTCGGTCGCCGGCTCGACGGCGGCGGTGACGACCTCGTCGCGCTTCTCGCCCTTGATGCGCGCCGCCTTGCCCTGCAGCTGGCGCAGGTAGTTCAGGCGGGCGCGGCGGACGTGGCCGCGCTGCACGATCTCGATCTTCTCGATCCGCGACGTGTGCACCGGAAAGATGCGCTCCACGCCGACGCCGTAGGAGATCTTGCGGACGGTGAACGTCGCGCGCGAACCACCACGGTGCTGGCCGATCACCACGCCCTCGAACACCTGAACGCGCTCCTTGTCACCCTCCTTGATCAGGGTGTGCACGCGGACGCTGTCACCGGAACGGAAATCCGGCACGTCGGCACGCTGGTAGGACTGGTCGATCGCTCTCAGGATGGGGTTTTGGCTCATGGCTGCTCCGAAGGGGTCGTATTACTAACGGTGAGAGCCCGCCGAGTCAAGGGGGCCCCGCAAGTCGCCCCCGGTCCGCCGGGGAGCGAGGGACTGCGGCTCAGGTCTGGGCCCCGCCCGCTGGCTTGCCTTTCGCCTCCAGCAGCGCCCGCTCGGCGTCGTCGGGCGGATGCCGGGCCAGCAGGTCGGGTCGGCGCTCCGCCGTGCGCCGCAGGGCCTCCCGGCGCCGCCAGGCTGCGATCTCCTGGTGGTTCCCCGATAGCAGCACCGCCGGCACCGTGCGGTCCTGGAACGTCAGCGGTCGCGTCCATTGCGGGTACTCGAGCCGGCCGTGCGAGAAGGACTCGTCGACCACGGACTGTCCACAGCCCAGCACCCCGGGCAGCAGGCGCGCCACCGCCTCGATGACGACCAGCGCCCCCAGCTCGCCGCCCGCCAGCACGTAGTCGCCGATGCTCAGCTCCTCGTCGCACAGGACCGAGCCCACCCGCTCGTCGAAGCCCTCGTAGCGCCCGCACACCAGCACGATGCGAGGCAGGCGCGACAGCGCCTGCACCTTTTGCTGATCCAGCAGGGCCCCTTGCGGCGACAGCAGGATCTTCCGCGCTGGCCCGCGCTGCGCCTCGATGTGCGCCAGCGCCGCCGCGAACGGCTCGACGCGCAGGATCATGCCTGGGCCGCCGCCGTAGGGCGTATCGTCGACGGAGCGGTGCTTGCCCAGCGCGAAGTCACGCGGGTTGGTCCGCTCGACGGCGATCAGCCCTCCCGCCACGGCGCGACCCAGCAGGCTGGCCGACAGGAAGCCGTCGAACATCTCGGGGAACAGCGTCACCACCTCGAAGGCGATGAGCGGCGCGGCCGGGCTGGCGCCCTCTGCATCGGTCACGCTTCGCCCCCCTGGTCGCCGCCCTGTTCGTCCCCTGCAGCCGCGCCCGAACCGCCATCCACGTCGTCATCCCGAGACGCGGCCTCGTCTTCTCCCTGCCAGTCGACGATCACCTTGCGCGCGGCCACGTCGACCGCGCGCACGAAGTCGCCCAGGGCGGGGATCATCAGCTCGTCCTCGCCCTCACGCTTCACCAGCAGGACGTCGTGCGCGCCGTTCCAGAACGTGTCGGCGACGACGCCCAGCCGCTGTCCGTCCTCGGTGAACACGTCGCAGCCGACGGTGTCGGCGACGTAGAACTCGCCCGCCTCCAGCGGGGGCAGCGCCTGCCGGCGCACCCGCACCGGGACGTTGGTCAGCGACTCGGCGTCAGTGCGCGTGTCGACCCCCACGAACTTCACCAGCCAGCCGTCGCCGGCGGGACGGATGGACTGCAGTCGCCGCACCTCTCGCGCTGGTTGCTGGGCTGCTGGGCGCGCGCCTGGCCCCGTTCCCTGGCGCGCAGCGCCCAGGTCGAGGATCAGCTCGGTGACCAGCCCCAGGTCGCTTCCCGCGACGTTGTGCGGCCGCAGCGTGATCTCGCCGCGAAGGCCGTGCGCACGGCCCAGCACGCCGACGGGCAGGGTCTCGGGGTCGTAGCTGGCGGGCAAGGACGAGGCCCTTCGCTGGCGGCGCGGGCGCGCCGCCTCCTACTCGAGGATCTCGAGCAGCACGCGCCGCCGCATCTTCGACGACGCGGCCGACAGGACCGTCCGCAGCGCCTTGGCGGTGCGGCCCTGCTTGCCGATGACCTTGCCCAGGTCCTGCTCGGCGACCTTCAGCTCCAGCACCAGAGCGTCGGGTTCCTCGACTTCTTCGACCACCACCTCTTCAGGATGGTCCACCAGCCCACGGGCCAGATACTCGACGAGTTCGCGGAGCGAAGGTGAACTGCCCAACTCTGTCTCCTAATGCGCGTTCGGCGATCGTGACGGATCTATTACGACGATCTTTCCACGATCTTGGAATGCCGCTGTGGGGGTCCGCGCCGGTCAGGCCCGTCCCGGGAGGATTACTTTGCGGCGGCCGGAGCCGCGGCCGGCGCCGGGGCGGGAAGGTCGCGGATCAGCTCACCGACGGTCTGGCTGGGCAGCGCGCCCACCGACAGCCAGTGCTTCAGCCGATCCGAGTCGATGCGCACCTCGGGCGGGTTGCGAAGCGGATTATAGACGCCGAGCTGTTCAATGAAACGACCGTCGCGTGGGCTGCGGCTATCGGCCGCGACGACACGGTAGAACGGAACTTTCTTGCTGCCGGCACGCGTGAGTCGAATGGTCACTGACATCTGGGGTCCTCTGAAAAAAGGAGGGCAGAAGCTACCCAGAGGGGGCCGGTCTGTCAAGGCGACAGGTTTGCGCCGGCCGCCAGCGCCTGCGCCAGGGCTCGAAAAGCGGCGGCGCGATGGGACAGGCCGTTCTTCGTCTCGAGATCGATCTCGGCCATGGTGCGGCCCAGCGCGGGCAGGAAAAAGTACGGGTCGTAGCCGAACCCGCCGCTGCCGCGGGGCGTGGACAGGATCTCCCCCTCGCACGCGCCGGCCCGGGTCAGCTCTAGTCCGCGGGCTGGGTCGACGAACGCGGCCACGCAGCGATAGCGGGCCGTGCGCGCGGCGGCGGGGACGTCGCGCATCGACTGGGCCAGCTTCTCGTTGTTGCGCGCGTCGTCGCTGGGCAGCCCCGCGTAGCGCGCCGACCACACGCCCGGGGCGCCGCCCAGGGCGTCCACCTCCAGCCCCGAGTCGTCAGCCAGGGCGGGCAGGCCTGTGGCGGCCGCCGCCTGTCGCGCCTTCGCCAGCGCGTTGCCCTCGAACGTCGCCTCGTCCTCACGCAGCTCGGCCTGCGGCGCCAGCTCGTCGATGGTGACCAGGCGAAAGCCCAGCCTCGACTCTTCCAGCAGCACCAGGATCTCGCGCAGCTTGCCTCGGTTGCGCGTCGCCACCACCACCGTGGGCGCCGCGCCGTCGTTCGAGCTCACCGCCGTCACCTGCTCACCGCGCGCTCAGGCCAGGCGCGCTTCCGCGAGCGCCGCCGCCTGCAACGCGAACAGCTGCTTCGTCCCGGCGCTGGCCAGCGCCACCATCCGCCCGTAGTCATCGGCCGAGAAGCTCCCCTTCTCGGCCGTGCCCTGGATCTCGACGAAGTTACCCTGGTCGGTCATCACGAAGTTGAAGTCGACATCCGCCGCGGAGTCCTCGGCGTAGGGAAGATCGAGGCGAGGTTCGCCGCCGACGATGCCGGCCGACACCGCCGCCACCCCCAGCTTGATGGGGCTCTTCGAGAGCTTGCCGGCGCGCTCCAGCTTGCGCGCCGCCAGCGCCAGCGCCACCCAACCTCCGGTGACCGCGGCCGTGCGGGTGCCGCCGTCCGCCTGGATGACGTCACAATCGATGACGATCTGGCGCGGGCCCAGCGCACGCACGTCGACGGCCGCGCGCAACGCCCGCCCGATCAGCCGCTGGATCTCCTGACCGCGCCCGCCGGTGTTCCGCCCCGAGCGGGTGTGGGTCGATCTCGGCAGCATCCCGTATTCGGCGGTAACCCAGCCTTTGCCCTGCCCTTCGAGAAAAGGTGGGACCTTCTCCTCCACCGACGCCGTGCAAATTAGTCGGGTGGCTCCGCACTCGATCAACACCGAACCCTCGGCGTACAGGTTATAGTCAGGGGTGATTCGGACGGGACGAAGTTCATCGGGCCGGCGGCCGTCGGGGCGCATGAACGACGAATCTACACCACCCGAACTGATTTCTCTCGATGTCCCATGCCCCAGGCCATGTCGCCATGTCGATGATCGCGCCTGATGCCCGCTCGGGCATGACCGTCGGAAAATACCGCCTGCACGAGATCGTGGGCCGGGGCGGAATGGGCGTCGTTTACCGCGCCGAGCACGTCTACATCGGCCGCGAGGTGGCGGTGAAGATTCTGCACGAGGGTTACGGCGCGCGAGAGGACTCGATCAAGCGATTCCTGCGCGAGGCCCGCGCCGCCAGCCTGATCAATCACCCCAACATCGTGGAGGTGACGGATTTCGGCAAGGCCACCGACGGCACCGTCTTCTTCGTGATGGAGCTGCTGGTCGGCGAGCCGCTGGACGCCGTGCTGGCGCGCGAGCGGCGCCTGGATCTGCTGCGGTCCATCACCATCTGCAACCAGCTGGCGGCGGCGCTGGGCGCGGCGCACGGCAAGGGGATCATTCATCGCGATCTCAAGCCCGAGAACGTCATGCTGATCTCGCGCGAGGGGCGGCGCGAGCTGATCCGGCGCGTGAACGACGACAGCGGCGCGCACGACATCAGCGAGCGCGAGAAGCGCTTCGACTTCGTGAAGATCCTGGACTTCGGCGTGGCCAAGGTGCGCGAGCCCGACACCGACAAGGGGCGGGTCACGCAGGCGGGCGTGGTGTTCGGCACGCCCGAGTACATGGCACCCGAGACCGCGCGCATCGGCTTCTCGGACGCCCGTTCCGACATCTACGCGCTGGGCGTGATGTTCTTCGAGATGCTGACCGGCATGGTCCCGTTCACGGGCGAGGCGCCCGTCGACGTGATGATGAAGCAGGTGAACGAGGAGGTGCCGCGCCTGCACGACGTGGCGCCGGACGCCGAGATCACCGAAGAGACCGAGACCATGATTCGCAAGGCGCTGGCCAAGGATCCCGAGCAGCGCCAGCAGAGCATGGAGGAGTTCCATCGCGATCTGCAGAAGTGCTATGGGCACGTGCGGTTCCGGCGGACCGTGCGCACGCCGCCCCCGCAAGCGGCGGCGGTCATCCCGCTGACGAAGAAGAAGTCGACCCCGGGGGACGCGGCGAGCGGCGCCAAGACGCCGGTCGTCGTCGAGATGGAGGCCGGCGTCCCCACCGCGATGACTCCGTCGACCACGCCCCTGCCCGGTGAAGGGCCCATCCTGCTGACGAAGAAGAAGGCACGGGTAGAGGTCGCCGGGTCGCCGCTGGCGCCCGCACCCGCGGCGACGGCGCCGCCGGCCGCCGCCGCAGCGCCAGCGCCCGAGAAGAAGAAGCGCACCACGCTGCCGCTGGGTCTGGGCCTGGGCGAGAACGGATCATCGACGACCGCCTCGGCACCGCCGCAAAATCCGCTAGCAGATCCGCCACAGATCAGGACCGCGCGCTACCCTGGTCCCGGTCATCTGGGCGAGAACGGCGCCCCCGTCCCTCGCGCCGCCAGCGTCAACGGCCCCGGCCCCACCCGCCCTCGCGACGGCGAGAAGGGCGATGAGCTCGACCGGTCCTGGAAGGACGAGCCCACCGTGCCCGGTGCCAGCGGCAACGTTCGCTGACGGGCCACGGACAAGCAGACGCGGCTCAGGGCCGCTTCACCACGGTGGCGAACCCCTGGCCGGGGATGGCGAACTGCCAGGTGACGTCACCGACGGAGACGGTGGTCTGGCCGGCCGGGCCCGGATTGTAGATGACGGTCACGATGCTGCCGTCCGTGTTCTGAAAGGCGAGGGGCTCCAGCGCCCCGTCCGTCACCACGGCCACCCTCTTCGCCCCACGATCGACGAACTGGGCCAGGTGGCGCAGCACATGAAACGCGGGCGTGATCGTCAGCGTGTGCAACGTGGTGTCGACCACCAGCAGCGCATCCTGCGGCCAGACGCGCGCCACATCCAGGTTCGCCCCCAGCGTATCGAGGGCCATGTGCTTCACCAGGAACGAAGAGACGCCGCCATTCAGCCAGGCGCGAAGCTCCTGCCAGCCGGCCAGCGCGAAGCCGTACCCGTTCGCCGGTATCATCGAGAACGGCTCGCCGCCGGATCCGCTGGAGTGAAACGGGTCGTTCCCGGGATCTTGCTCGGTCTGCAGCAGCGGAACGCCAAAGGCAGCCAGGGTGCTCACCGAGCTGATCATGTTGTCCTGCACCCCGATCGCGGCGACGAAGGATCGCGCCGCGGGATCGGCCATCACCGCGGTGGCGATGTCGGCGTCCATCAGGCCATTGGCGAAGATGCCCAGCATGATCTTCGCGGTCACGCCCTGTGAGACGAACGACGGTCCCAGATAATCGCGAATGAACTTCACGTACAGGCCCGCCGACCAGACGCACGAGGGGAAAGTCTGCTGAAACGTGGGGGTGGCCTGCGGGGCCACGGCGGCGATGTCGATGCCCTGGCTCGCGTATGCCTGGACGAACCTGGTCAGGTAGCCCGCATAAGCGGCCAGGGTGGCCGGGTCGTCGCTCATGGAGCCACCGTCGTAGCTGGAGGGCGCCGGCGACGACGAGAAGGGCCCCTTCTTCATCCACACGGGCGGCGTCCAGGGATCCGCGAGCAGGCGCAGATCTGGCTTCACCGCCAGCGCCGCCCGCAGGTAGGGGATCAGGTTCTGCATATCCCGGGCGATGGAGAACTTTTCCAGCGTGAGATCCGGCGTGCTGTCGCTGTCCGTCATGTCCAGCGAGTACCGATCGAGGGCGTAATCACTGGCCCCGATCGGCAGCCGCGCCACGCTGAAGCGAAGGCCCTGCCCGCCGAACAGCAGGTCCATGGCCCGGGCCCGATCACCCTCCGACAGCGCCGCCAGCGCGCTCCAGCCCCGCTCGGTGAACGAGCCGCCGAAGCCATCGAACGTCTGATACGTCACCGTCTCGTGGACGATCACCGCGCCTGGCCCTCCCACCGGCGTGAGGGCGCCCGTCTGCCAGTACGCGTCCTCGGCGGACGTGACCACCAGGGAGGCCGGTTGCGCAGCCCCGCCCGTGCCGCCGGGGCCGCCGCCACCACTGGCGCCCCCCGTGACGGCACCGCCGCTCGCCCCGGTCGTTCCCGCGCTGCCGCCCCGTCCTGCGCTGCCCGAAAAACCGGCGCTGGCGCCACCCGTGCCGGGCGGCACGGCTCGTCCCCCGCTGCCCGGCTGTCCAGCCACACCGCCGGTCCCCACCACGCCGCCGCTGGCGGCGATGCCGGCGCTGCCCATCACGCCCCCGCTGCCGGTCACGCCCCCGCTGCCGACCGCGCCGCCGCTACTCGCGACGCCGCCGCTGCCGACCACGCCGCCGCTGCTCGCGACGCCACCGCTGCCCGTGCCCGACCCGCGCCCGGCGCCGCCACTTCCCGAGCCACACGCGCCAAGCAGCGCTGCCAAGGCGCCCATCACCATGAACCGTCGCGTACCAGTCATCCCTGACCTCCCGGGGAACAGCGTCCGGGCGAAGCTTCTGCCCGCGGCGGAGTCCTGTCCACCGCCGGACGCGGGTGAGTGACGACGGGGAAGAGGCCGCGCCGTCAGCGCGGGACGCACTGCTTGTAGGGCACGCCGCCCGGCGGTGCGGGGATCTCGCGGCACTCCTCGTACTCGGCGCAGTCGGGATCGGTCTGGCAGGTGACCTCGGCCGCCATCCAGATCCCCGACGCGATCATCGCCGCCACGCCCACCGCGACCGTGCCCAGTCCGATCGCCGGCAACCTGCCTGCCTGCTCGCGGTTCTCGCCGACCAGCCAGACCGTGGAGCCGGCCAGCGCCAGTCCGCCCCCCACGAACGCCAGCGCTCGCGGCCGGCCGTGGTGCGACGTGGTCGCGCAGCCAGCCGACTGTAGCAGCGAGCCCAGCATCGCCAGCAGCACGACCAGGCGGCCCACCCCGCCGCGCCGACGGGCGCGCATCAGGCGGCGACCAGGGCGTCGATCTCGGCCACGGTCTTCGGCGTCCCCCGCGTCAGGTTCTCGTGACCGGTCGGCGTGACCAGGATGTCGTCCTCGATGCGGATGCCAATCCCGCGCAGCTCCGGCGGCGCCGCCGAGTCGGGCGCGATGTAGAGCCCCGGCTCGATGGTCAGCACCATCCCCGCCTCCAGCGGCCGGGCGGCCCCTTCCAGGCTGTAGAAGCCGACGTCGTGAACGTCCAGGCCCAGCCAGTGGCTGGTGCGGTGCATGTAGTAGGGCCGATAGGCGTTCTCGGCCACCAGCGCCGGCACGTCGCCCGACAGAATTCCCAGCGCGACCAGCTTCGCGGTCAGCTGCTCGACCACCTGCGTGTGGATCGCGTCGATCGTCGCGCCCGGCCGGACAGCCTCGATGGCGGCTTGCTGCACCTCCAGCACCGCCTCGTACACGCGTCGCTGATCGTCGGTGAAGCGCCGCCCGATGGGGAAGGTGCGCGTCACGTCCGCCGTGAAGCCGTCGACCTCGCAGCCGGCGTCGACCAGCAGCAGCTGGCCTGCCTGCAGCGGGGCGTTGTTGTCCACGTAGTGCAGGATGACGGCGTTCACCCCGCCGCCCACGATGCTGGGATAGCCGGGCCCCGTGCCGCCGCGGCGGCGAAAGGTGTAGTCGATCAGGGCCTCGATCTCGTGCTCGCCCACGCCGGCGCGCGCCGCGCGCATGGCCTCGGTGTGCGCCTCGGCGGTGATGTCGGCGGCCCGGCGCAGGGTCGCGATCTCTTCCGGCGACTTGAAGAGGCGCATCTCGTGCAACGTCAGCCGCGCGTCGACGAAGCGCACGGGAGCGCGCGTGCCCCGGCGCTCGGCGATGCGCATCTTCCCCACCAGCCGCAACACGCGCGCGTCCCAGTCCTCGTCGCGCCCGAAACAGAAGTGCAGGTCGTCGACCCCCGACAGTAACTCGGGCAACTTGGCGTCCAGCTCGGCGACGGGGAAGGCGGCGTTCGCGCCGAAGCGCTCGACGGCACCGTCGACGCCGGCGCGACGGCCGGTCCAGGTCTCCTCGCTGGGGTTGCGGGGGCGGACGAACATCACGAACGGGGTCTTCGGATGATCGGGGCGCAGCAGGACCACCGTCCCCGGCTCCTCGAAGCCGGTCAGGTACAGGATGTCGCTGTCCTGCCTGAACTTGTAGTGCACGTCGCCGTTGCGCAGCTGCTCGGGCGGGGATGCCAGCAGCAGGGCGGCCCGGGGCCCCAGCGCGGTGGCCAGGCGGGCCCGTCTTTGCGCGTGTGCATCGCTCATGCGACGGTGACTTTAACATCCGTGATGTTCCGCTGCCGCCGTGACTTATGCTGCACGCCGTGAAAGCAACGGCGGTCGTCAGCGCGCGCGGGGTGGCGCGCATCCGGGCGGGACACCCGTGGATCTTCCGCGACGACATATCGCGAGGCCCCGAGCGCGACGCGTCCGACGGCGGTCCCTTCCTGGTCGACGTCACCGACGGGCGCGGAAAGCTTTTGGGACGGGCCACGTGGGCGAAGGCGGCGCGCATCGGCCTGCGCATGCTGGGCCGGATCGGCGACGGGGCCGATGGCGCCCAGGGCGACGCCGCGCCGGACGGCGGCCCTCCGGGCGACGGGCTGGACGCCTTGCTGCAGCTGGCCGCGCGGCGCCTGGAGGCAGCGCTGCGCCGCCGGCTGGCGGATCGCTACGATCGCGACGCGTATCGCGTGGTTCACGCCGAGGCGGACGGCCTGCCCGGGCTGATCGTCGATCGCTACGCCGACGCGGCCGTCATGCAGACCACGTCGGTGGCCATGAACGCCGCCCGCGATGCGCTGGCGGCGCGCCTGGCGCAGCGGCTGGGCGTGCGGGTGGTGCTGGCGCGGGACGACGGCAGCGCGCGCGACTTCGAGGGGCTGCCGCGCTTCGCCGGCGTGGTGGCGGGCGCGGGCGACACGCGCGTCGCGTACCGGCTGGGACCGAACACGTTCGAGGCCGATCTGTTGACCGACGGAAAGACGGGCGGCTTCCTGGATCAGGCCGACAATCACGCCGCCGTGGCGGCGCTGGCCCCGCAGGGGGCGCGCGCGCTGGACGCCTTCACGTACCACGGCGGCTTCGCGCTGGCGCTGGCCCGCCGCGGAGGTGCCGTGCTGGCCACCGACGAGGCGGCGCCGGCCGTGGCCCGCGCCCGCGCGAACGCCGCCCGCAACGGCCTGGACCGCCTGGAGGTTCGGCAGGCGAACGCCTTCGATCTGCTGCGTACGCTGGAGGGCGAGGGGGCGCGCTTCGACGTGGTGGTGGTCGATCCCCCCGCGCTGGCCAAGCGGGGCGGCAGCACCGGCCGCGCGGCCGAGGCGGCGCTGACCGCGGCCGATCGCGCCTACAAGGAGCTGTTCCTGCGCGGGGCCCGGCTGACCGAGCCGGGTGGCCTGCTGGTGGCGTGCTCGTGTTCGGGCCGCATCACGCGCCCGCACTTCGAGGAGCTGATCACCGCCGCGCTGGCCGACGCGGGGCGCTCGGCGCAGATCCTGGCCCGCAACGGGGCCGGCCGCGACCACCCCGAGCTGGCCGGCGTCCCCGAGACGGGACACCTCAAGTGCTGGGTGCTGCGGGTGTTCTGAGCTTCCCCAGCCCGGCCGTCATGCCCAGCCACATCGGCAACGCGAACGCGAGCAACGTCCCGTTCGCCTGAGGGGCGCACAGCGGCTTGATCGCCAGCGCCAGCAGGGCGAGGCCCAGCGCCGCCGCCGCGACGGCGAACGCCTTCCGGATCGCTCCCGCCCAGCCGAACGCCACGCCCCAGCCCAGCACCACCAGCGCCAGCGCGAAGGGCGCGCACAGCAGGATGTTCTGATTGCGGTAGACGACGGCGTGCGGGGTGAAGAGCCACGCGCCCAGCAAGAACGCGCCCACGAAGCCCAGCGCGGCTCCGGTGATGGCCAGCAGCGCGCCCAGCAGCACCCGCGCGACCACCGCCCGGCGCGCCACCACGCCCAGGAGCAGGAACATCAGGCCCGCGCCCAGGCCGGCGACGAAGAAGCGACCGCCCCAGCGCGGAGGCGCGGGGCGTGGCAGCGGCCGGCGCGCCGCGAACACCACCCGCTCGTTCGCCACCAGGGCCCGGGGCGCGGGGTCCGACACGCGGGTCAGACGCAGCGTCCGCTGCAGCATCTGGGGCAAGAAGTCTTCGGCCCACGCATCGCTTTGTCGATCCGCCGCCGGGCCCAGCACGATCGACAGCGCGAGGTAGAACGGCACGTCGTCGGCCGCCATCCGCAGCGCCTGACCCCGCA
>Ga0207652_10002872_pt1 | contig 14414 bp, 15 predicted proteins | sample KBSC63BmetaG_FD_184334 | JGI IMG/M metagenome (GOLD analysis project Ga0207652, IMG submission 184334) | Corn rhizosphere microbial communities from Kellogg Biological Station, Michigan, USA - KBS C6-3B metaG (SPAdes) (version 2) | ecosystem: Host-associated > Plants > Roots > Rhizosphere ... | reverse complement strand
GTACTTCCAGTTGATGAAGTAGTAGAGGACGAAGGCGACCAGGAACACCATCGCCAGCACGAACGTCCCCGGCGCCGCGAAGCCGGCCGAGCCGTAGGTCTGCACCGCGACCGAAGGTGCGGTCTGCGGGATCGGCGTCACGTGCGAGCTCGTCGTTCCGGTGTCGAGCCTCTTGCCCCAGAGCACCGAGCCGACCGTGACGTAGATGTAGATCGCGCCGCCGACGATCGCCGCGACGCCGCCGATGCCGACCAGGCCCATCATCAGGTAGGCGGCACCGGGCCACTCGTAGGCGAGCGCCGCGCCCTGGAACGCCATGTCCCAGTGGCGCCGCGACACGCCGAGCGTTCCCGCGCCCATCATCACCAGGCAGAAGAAGTACATCGACAGCCCGAACAGGTACGGCTGCAGGCGCGCCAGCTTGGGCGCGATCATCTCGCGGCGGAACAGGGTCGGGATCAGGAAGTAGGTGAGCGCCATGAACGAGAGCGTCGTGCCGACGACGACGGTCGCGTGGAAGTGCCCCGGAACGTAGATGGTGTTGTGGATCAGCATGTTGAGCTGCTCCGTTCCCATCATCACGCCCGAGATGCCGCCGAGGAAGCCGAAGCCGACCAGCGAGATGAAGACCCCCGAGAACACCGGGTTGCCCCACGGCGCGCGGCGCAGCCATTCGAACAGGCCCTTGTTGTAGCCCTTGGCGCGCTGCGCGACTTCCATCGCGCCCGGGATCGTCAGGCCGTGGATCATCGACGCGAGCACCGCGAAGTACATGAAGTAGCTCGTGTTGACGACCTTCCACGCCGTGCTCACGCCCGGGTCGGCGAGCAGGTGGTGCGCGCTCGCCAGCTGCAGGAAGAAGATGTAGAGGAGGAACGCGCCGCGGCTGACGCGCTCCGACATCGGCTTGGCGCCGAAGGCGATCGCCGCGACGGCGTACCAGATCGAGATGTGGGCGGCGACGTTGACCTGCTGCGCCGAGTGGCCGAACGCCCACCACACCGTGCGGTAGATGAGCGGGTCGACGTTCGTGACGACGCCGAGCGACATCAGCCAGGTCGGGATCAGGATGATCGCGCCCGAGGCGATCGTGAAGACGGCGATGATCGCGGCGACCACGGCGCCGAACGTCACCAGCGGCACCGAGCCCTGGTAGGTCTTCTCGCGCTTGGCGACGACCAGCGTGCCGAAGAAGACGAAGCAGGCGATCAGCGCGCCGACCGCGAACAGGATCAGGCCGAGATAGAACGCCGGCGCGGCCATCATCGGCACGTACGACGTCATCATCACGCTCGAGCCGCCCTGGAACACGGCGACGTTGTTGGTGATGGCGCCGATCAGCATCAGCGCGTAGGCGAGCCAGGCGACGTTGGGCGTCGCGATCCGCGTGCGCAGCAAGGTCGAGGCGCAGAAGTACAGCACCGCGACCTCGAAGAAGATGATCCAGTAGATCAGCATGTCGATGCCGTGCGCGGTGAGCACCATGTAGAAGGTGTCGGCCTGCAGCCAGTGCACGGCGGGCCAGCGCGTGAGGACGACGCCGACCGCGAGGATGCCGCCGACGAGCAGCATCACCACCGCGGTCACCGCGTTGACGATCATCAGCCGCTCGGCCTTCAGGTTGAACTGCAGGCCCGAGCGCGGGCACATGCGATAGGTTTCGCGGCTCTGCTCCGCGGCCGCTCCCCCGGGCACTGCGATCTTGTGTTCCATGGCTCCCCGCTACTTGACGTAGAGGCGGCTCACCATCGTGTGATGGTTGATGCCGCAGTATTCGTTGCAGACCAGCGAGAACGTGCCCGACTGGTTCGGCGTGATCTTGATCACGTGCTCGTAGCCGGGGACGACCTGGATGTTGATGTTGGTCGGCTGCAGCGAGAAGCCGTGGTTGTAGTCCATCGACGTCAGGTGCAGCCGGTACGTCTTGTCCTTCTCCAGCTCGAGGATCGGCCACCAGGCCCAGAGCCGCGCGATCAGGTAGACGTCGCTTCCGGCGGGCGGGTGCACGACGGGGATGTTCTGGTCGGTCTCGGTGCGCACGGTGTACTTGTCGACCACCGCCTGCGCCTTCGCGGAGAACTTGTCGGGCGTCGTCTTGTAGGTCTCGGTCGAGAGGTTCTGCCGGCCGTACGCGTGCCAGTAGATCATCATGAAGAACATCACCATGCACCAGACGAAGGCGATGGCGATCCAGGTGCCCTCGACGCGGTCGAGGGGGTGCTTCCACCAGAGGCGTTCCGCGGGGGGGAGGATTGCGCTCACGTCGGGCTCACTTCGCGAGCGGGACGGTGAGGATGTCGATCACTCCCCACAGCGTGTAGACGACCATCGGCACCATCACGCCGATGAAGAGGAGCAGGAACGGGTTGTCGAGCATCTGCTGGATCCACGGCACCGGCTCCGTCTCCGAGTTCATGTCGTGTGCGCTCATCGCTTCTCCTGTGGTGCTTTCGCGTGCCGGTGATCTTCGCCGTGGCGCGCGGAGGGCGACTTGTTCTGGAACAAGAAAGCGCGATGTCGCACGCTGCATCGCCGCGGCGCGCTCCTAACATCGGCTGCATGCGAGGCGACGACCGGCGAGCGACGCTGCTTCGACGAATGGCGTGGCTCTGCGTCGTGCTGGTGATCGTCGTCACCAGCCTGAGCGCGTTCATCCGCCTGACGAGGGCGGGCCTCGGCTGCGCCGACTGGCCGGCCTGCTATGGCCGCGTCGTGTCGCAGCAACAGCCACACGCGGGCGCGGTGGCGGCCGATTCGGCGCCGGTCGTCGCCGCGCGGATCGCGCACCGCATCTTCGCGAGCGGCGCGCTGTTGCTCATCGCCGTGATCGCGATGACGAGCCTGGCCGCGCGCCCGCGGCGCTGGCGCGAAGGCGCGCTGTCGATCGCGCTGCTCGCGCTGGCGCTCTTCCTCGCCGTGCTCGGCCGCTGGAGCGCCGGCACGCTGCTTCCTGCCGTCACCCTGGCCAACCTGCTCGCCGGATTCATGATGGTCGCGCTCGCCGTCTCTCTGGCGCTCGACGCGGCCAAGGTGCGAGGCGAGCGAGCGCCGCCACGCTGGCGCGCCTGGGCGCTGGCGGTCTTCGTCGCCGTCGCTGCGCAGGTCGCGCTCGGCGGACTCCTCAGCGCGGCCCACGCGGGGCTGAGCTGCCCCGGCCTGGGTGCCTGCGACGTCACGGGTGCGTCGTGGCGCGCGGCGCTCGATCCCTGGCGCGAGCCGCTGCTCGACGCGAGCGGAAGCGCCGGCCCCGCGGGCGCGCTCCTGCAGCAGTTGCATCGCACCGGAGCGCTGCTCGTCGCCGCCCTGCTCGTCCCGCTCGCGCTGGCGATGCTGCGCGGGCGGCAGCGCCGCGCCGGTGCGCTGCTGCTGGTGCTGCTGGCGGTGCAGCTCGCGCTCGGCGTCGCGCTCGTCAGCGGTGCGTTGCTGCTGCCGGTCGCGCTCGCCCACAACCTGGTGGCGGCGCTGCTGCTCGCGACGGCGTTCGCCTGCGCGACGGTGCCGCCGGTTTGCGCTGCGTCAAGGGCCGCCCCCGATACCGCCTGAAAATCCAGCCACCCGATCGGAGGCTGCATGGTGGCGAGCTCGTTCGACCTTGCGAGGTATCTCTCGACCCTGCCGCTCTTCAACGACCTGAGCCCCACCGAGCTGACGCACGTGGCGACGGGATGCGTGCTGAGAAGGCTGGAGCGCGGCGACATCGTCTTTCGCACCGGCGAGGTGTGCGAGGAATTCCACGTCGTCGTCACGGGCCAGGTGAAGCTGTTCGTGCTCTCGCCGAGCGGCCAGGAGAAGGTCGTCGAGCTGATCAGCCCCGGGCAGAGCTTCGGCGAGGCGATCATGTTCACCGGTCGGCCGTACATCCTCAGCTCGCAGGCGCTCGCCGATACGCTTCTGCTCACGGTCACCAAGCGCGCGGTGCTCGAGGAGATCGCGCGCGACCACCGCTTCGCGCTGCGCCTGCTGGCAGGCCTGTCGCGGCGCCTGCACGGGCTCGTCCACGACGTCGAGGCGTACGCCCTGCACTCGGGGCTGCAGCGCGTGATCGGCTATCTGCTGCGCGACCAGGCGGCGGAAGGCGGCGACGCGGCGCAGCCGCGCACGGTTTCGCTGCCGGTGAGCAAGGCGACGATCGCCTCGCGCCTCTCGCTCACGCCCGAGTACTTCTCGCGCGTCCTGCACGAGCTCGCCGACCGCGGGCTGATCGAGATCGACCGGCGCGAGATCCGCATCGTCGACGCGCCCGGCCTGGCGCGCTGTCAGCTCGAGGCCTGAGCAACGCGCGGTCAGGCCGCGCGGTCGCTCGCGCGCGCAGTCGCCGGCGGCGCGGCGACAGCGGCGCTCGCGTAGAGCACGTCGTGCGCGCGACAAGCCTCGGCGAGCAGGCAATGGATCTGCAGCACGGCGCTCTGCGCTTCGCGACGGCTGCGCGTGTGCACGGCGACGTGCAGGTTGTACGGCCAGTCCGGCAGCGAGCGCGGTCGCCGGCAGCAATGCGCGACGAAGTCGAGCGCGCCGATCTTCTCGCCGAGCTCGTCGACGCGGGAGTCGTCGACATCCCAGACCGTCAGCGCGTCGACCGCGAAGCCGAGGCGCGCCGGGTCGACCGCGGCGCCGATGCGGCGGATGCGGCCGCTGCGAACGAGCGCCGCCAGGCGCTCGCGCACTGCGTCGCCGCCGACGCCGAGCGTCGCGCCGAGCGCGTCGTACGGGCGCGAGACGAGCGGCAGCCCGGCGCGCGCGGCAGCGATCAGGCGGCGGTCGAACGTGGTCGACATCGCGCTCCGTGGACCGCGCGCAGGCGCAGCCTCGGAAAGTAGCTCTTCCGACGCGGAAACCGGAACAGCCGCAGGCCCGTCAGCGCCTCGATGCGCGCGCACGTGCCGCGCAGCTCGGCAGCCGAGGCGGCCTCGACGGTGAGCCACATGTTCATGCGGTGCTCGCGGCGCACGTCGTGCAGCACTCCAGGCAGCGCGCGCAGCGCTGCGGCGACGTCCCCGAAGCGCTCATCGGCAACCTGGAGCGCGCAAAGCAGACGCTTGCGAGGCGGGTTCGACGGCGCGGTCACGGCACCGAACGAGCGCACCGCACCGCTTGCGAGCAGGCGCTGCAGGCAGCCGATGACGTCGCTCTCGGTGCAGCCGAGCTCGGCGGCCACGTCGGCGTAGGGCTGTTCCGTGACGGGAAATCCGGCCGCGAGGCGGTGCAGCAGCAGCACGTCGAGTGCGTCGAGCGGATCCATGCACACGCAGTGCCCCGATTCGCGGCGATGAGCCGTGCGCGAATTCTCGAACGGCGCTGCGGGCTCGTCCTTGAACCAGTTCAAGCCGTGCACGCGCAGGGCCGTCGCCTGCGCGCGCCTCAGCGGTTCTCCCAGACCGGCTCGCGCTTGTCGAGAAAGGCCGCGAGGCCCTCGTTGGCGTCGTGCGTTCGCATCAGCCGATCGAGATACAGGCGCTCGAGCTCGGCCAGCCGCGCAGGGACGTCGCGCCGCATCGACCGTCGCGCCGCGTCGAGCGCACAGGCGAGCGCTGCCGCACTCTTGCCGGCGAGATGCGTGGCGTGGTATTCGAGCGCCGCAGCGACCGGATCGTCGGCCACCTGCTGCACGAGGCCGATCGCCAGCGCCCGGTCGGCGCCGATCGTGCGGCCCGTCAGCAGCAGCTCCTCCGCGTCCGGCTGCGCAATGCGGTAAGGCAGGAGCGCCGACGCCGCGGGAGCGAACACGCCGAGCCGGATCTCGGGTTGGCCGAACTGCGCGTCGGGCCCGGCGAAGATGCGCGAGCCGGCCAGCGCGAGCTCGAGCCCGCCGCCCAGGCACTGTCCGCGCACCGCGACCAGGATCGGCGCGGGGAACTCGAGCATCGCGACGATCGCCGCGTGCAGCGACGCCAGCATCTGGCCGCAACGCGGCGCGAGATGCTCCTCGACGCTGGCGCCGAAGCTGAAATGCGGGCCTTCGGCGTCGAGCAGCACGCCGCGCAGGCTGGCGCACTGCCGTGCGGCGTCGAGCGCGCCGTGCAGCGCCGAGATCATGGCGGCATCGACGATGTTCGCCTTCGGCCTCGCCAGGCGAAGGCGAAGCAGCGCGCCGGCGCGCTCGCTCCACTGCTGCAGGGGTGCTGCGGGTGCTGCGCTCACCTGCGGGCCCCGGGCTGGATCGAGTCGTGCAGCGTGCCGACCCAGCCTTCGCCGGCGGCGAGCTTCTGGCGCAGGAGCACGAAGTCGACCTCGCGGTCGTCCCTCGGGCCGTCGTTGAAGGCCGTGAAGCCGGCGCGCGCCTCGGTCACCATGTTCAGCGCCAGCCAGGCACGGGCGTTCTCCTTGTTGCGGTTCCACGCCTCGAGCTTGGGCTTGCGCAGCTCCTCGAGCGTCCTCGTCGTGCAATCCGGGAAGGTGAGCAGGATCTTCGCGCAGAGCTCCTCGACCTTCTCGTCGAGCAGGGTCAGGTCGACGGTTCCGGCGGCGAGCAGCGCCTTGGCCTCCTTCGCCGCCGGGCCGACCTTCGGCTCGCCGTAGACGTTGCGGCCGAACTCGTCGAGCAGGCGCTGCGTCTCGACCAGCGGGTTGGCGACGTACTTGCCGTCGACCTTCAGCGCCGGGACGATCTCGCTGACGACGCCCATCTGGTACGCCTTGTGCGCCGAGAACGGCTCGCACAGGACGCAGGCGGCCATCGCACGCTCGGCGCCGACCATCACCGGCAGGAAATCGGTCGCGCCGCCGATCGGCGCCGAGCCGTGCTTGGGGCCGGCCTGGCCGAAGCGCGCCAGGTCCTGCGCGACCGAGAAGTCGCACGCCATGCCGATCTCCTGGCCGCCGCCGATGCGCATGCCGTTGACGCGGCAGATCACCGGCTTGTCGCAGGCGAGGATCGCCGAGACCATGTCGTTGAAGAGGCGCATGTACTGCCGGTACTCCTGCGGATGGCCGGCGTAGTACTCGGCGTACTCCTTGGTGTTGCCGCCGGTGCAGAAGGCCTTGTCGCCGGCGCCGGTGAAGACGACGCAGTTGACGTCGCGCGCGTTCGACGCGGCGCGAAAGGCGAGGATCGCGCCCTTGACCATGTCGGTCGTGTACGAGTTGTACTGGCTCGGGTTGTCGAGCGTGATCCAGGCGTTGAAGAGCCCGGCGACGACACTGCCGTCGGGCCTGCGCGCAGCGCGCTTCTCGTAGCGGACGCCGGGCTTGGAGATGTCGTCGACGAGGTCGTGGTTCTTCATCTCGCGCAGCGCGGAAATGCGTTCTGGTGCGTTCATGCGGTACTCCTTTGAAGGTCGCGACAAGCGGTGGTGTGAAGCGCGATCCGTCCCGGCTCAGGCCGGGACCATCACCGCGCGCTTCTTGATCTCCTTGCGGTGCACGGCGTCGAAGACACGGTTGATGTCGGCGAGCGGATGCATCTCGACGAAGGGTCGGATCTGCACGCGCCCGTCGAGCACGAGGTCGAGCACGGCCGGATACGCGTCGGGCGGGCAACCCCAGTTGCCGAGCGCGCGCGCATCGAAGGCCATCAGGTTCGAGAGGCGCAGCTCGACCTTGTCCATGGTGAAGCCGACGACCGAGAGCGTCGCGCCGTGCACGAGCATGCCGAAGGCGGTGAGCTGCCCGGCCGCCGTTCCCGAGCATTCGAAGATGCGCCACTCGCTCGCCGGGAGACCCTGCTCGATCGCGAACGCGGCCACCGCCGCCTTCAGGGCTCGCGCGTCGAGCGCGCGGCTGTTGAGCGTCAGCGCTGCGCCGTGCTCGGCGATCGCGGCGAGCTTGGCGTCGTCGACGTCGATCGCGACGACCGTCGCCCCGAACGCGCGCGCCACCTGCACGCAATAGCCGCCGACGCCGCCGGCGCCGACGACGACCGCGAGGCAGCCCGGCTCGACGCCGGCCCTGCGCACCGCCTGGAACGGCGTCGTCAGCGCGTCGGCGACGATCGAGACCTCGGCGAGCGTCAGTCCCGCCGCGGCGAGGCGAACCGGGTCGACCTCGCACAGGCCGCGCGCCGGGACGACGATGTGCGAGGCGAAGCCGCCCTCGATGTCGTTGCCCGGCATCTTCTGCGCGCGGCAGATGGTGCCGAGTCCGCGCCGGCAAAGATCGCACTCGCCGCACGGCAGCACCGCCGGCACGATGACCGACTTGCCCAGCCAGCGCTCGCCGCCCGCCGCCGCGGCGACGACGCGGCCGCTGATCTCGTGGCCGAGCGCGAGCGGCAGCGGCAGCTTGGTGCGCACGCCGTCGTAGTAGTAGCCGAGGTCGGTGTGGCAGACGCCGCAGCCGGCGACCTCGACGACCACTTCGCCGGGGGCGGGGACGGCGCGGAATTCGGCGCGCTCGAGCGGTTGGCCGACGGCTCGCATCAACCAGCGATGAGCTTCGATCGACATCTTGCGTTTCCTTGATCTGAAGCGGCGTCGCGGTCTTGACCGGTGCACCGACGCGCGCTATTGTTGCATTGCGGTACCGAAATACCGCCTTTACTGTAGAGCGTCTGCCGGGGGCGCCGCGGATTGATTGTCGAAAGCTTGATCTCGATCAAGCGGGCCGACACCCGCGGCGCAGTTGCCCGAGCGGCGCGTGCGAAGGAGATCGACCCGATGAACGCCATCCATGCCCGCGCCGCCGGCGCCTCGCCGCCGTCGCTTTCGATCGCCATCGCCGGCAGCGGCGGCAGCGGCGTCATGACTGCCGGCGCGATGCTGCTCGACGCCGCCGCTCGCTCGGGCCGCTACGGCCTGATGGTGCGCACCAGCGGGCCGCAGATCCGTGGCGGCGAGGCGGCGGCGCTGCTGCGCCTCGCCGAGCAGCCGGTCGGCGCGCTCGACGACCGCTTCGATCTGCTGATCGCGATGGACTGGCAGAACCTGCACCGCTTCGCCGACGAGATTCCGCTCGGTGCGGCGAGCCTCGTCGTCGGCGACGGCGACGAAGGCGAGCCGCCCGCGGTGTTCCTCGCCGACGGCGCGCGCGCTGCCCTGCTGTCGCTCAAGCAGATCGCGCGCGCGATTCCCGGCGCCTGGGTCAACATGGTCACGCTCGGCCTCGCCGGCGCCCTCGCCGGCCTGCCGCGCGCAGCGCTCGAGGCGGCATTTCGCGCCAGCTGGAAGCGTGACGGCGCCGGGCTCGACGCGAACCTGCGTGCGCTCGACGCCGGCATCGAAGCGGCGGCCGGCATCGCCGGCATGTCGCGCCTCGCGCCCGCGCCGCAGCGCAGCGCCGCGAGAGCCGGCAACGCCGCCGCTGGACGATGGCTGGTGAGCGGCAACGAGGCCGCCGGCTACGGCGCGATCCGCGCCGGCGTGCGCTTCGTCGCCGCGTACCCGATCACGCCGGCGACGGAGCTGCTCGAATGGCTGGCGCCCGCGCTCACGAAGGTGGGCGGCACGCTCGTGCAGGCCGAAGACGAGCTGGCGTCGATCAACATGGCGATCGGCGCGTCGTACGGCGGCGTTCCTTCGCTCACCGCGACCTCCGGCCCGGGGCTCGCGCTGATGACCGAGGCGCTCGGCCTTGCCGTCGCTTCGGAAGTGCCGGTGGTGGTCGTCGACGTCATGCGCGGCGGGCCGTCGACCGGCATCCCGGCCAAGAGCGAGCAGAGCGACCTGTCGTTCGCGGTCGGCGGGCTGCCCGGCGACGCACCACGGCTGGTGCTGGCGCCGACCTCGATCGCCGATTGCCTGGCGACGACGCAGTGGGCGGTGCATCTCGCCGAAGCGCTGCAGGCGCCGGCGATCGTGCTCTCCGATCAGTTCATGGGCCAGGCGCGCGCGATCATCGATCGGCCGGAGGACCCCGGCTTCTTCGCCGAGCGACTCACCGCGGACGAGAGCACGCCCGACTACCAGCGCTATCGCGACACGCCCTCGGGGGTGTCGCCGATGGCGATCCCGGGAACCGCCGGCGTGACGTACACCGCCGACGGGCTCGAGCACAGCGAGAGCGGCACCCCGAGCAGCCAGGCGCGCGACCATCGCCTGCAGCTCGCCAAGCGCGAACGCAAGCTCGCCCAGCACGACTACGGGACATGGTGGGCCGACGTCGAAGGCGACGGCGACGCGGCCGTCGTCACATTCGGCTCGGTCACCGGCGCCGTGCGCGAGGCGATCGCGCGGGTCGGCGCGCGCGGCCCGAAGCTTCGCCTGATCGCTCTCAGGCTGCTCGCGCCGGCGCTGCCCGAGGCGATGGCGGCGGCGCTCGACGGCGTCCGGCGCGTCATCGTCGTCGAGCAGAACCACGGCGCGCAGCTCTATCGGTGGCTGCGCGCGATGCACGACCTGCCGGGCAAGCCGGCGAGCTTTCACCGTCCCGGTCCGCTGCCGCTTCGCCCCGGCGAGCTGGCCGAAGCGCTGCTGGACTGGCACGGCGCCCGCAGCAGCGCGGCTTCGGCGCGCACGCGGTCCGGGCAGCGCACAACGGAGACGATGCAATGACCGAAACACTCTGTCCCCCGGCCGCCCGCACGCCGGCCGACTACAAATCCGCAACCAAGCCGGTCTGGTGCCCGGGCTGCGGCGACTTCACCGTGCTCGCGTCGCTGACGCGCGCGCTCGCCGCGCTGCAGCTGCCGCCGCACGAGGTCGCGGTGGTGTCGGGGATCGGCTGCTCGTCGCGCATCCCGGCGTACACCGCGTGCTACGGCTTTCACGGCGTGCACGGCCGCGCGCTCGCGGCCGCGACCGGGCTCAAGGTCGCCCGCCCCGATCTCACGGTCGTCGTCACCGGCGGCGACGGCGACGGCTACTCGATCGGCGGCAACCACTTCCTGCACGCGTGCCGGCGCAACGTCGACCTGACGTACATCGTCATGGACAACCACGTCTACGGCATGACGAAGGGCCAGGCGTCGCCGACCACCGAGCCGGACTGGGACTCGAAGCTGAGCCCCGGCGGCACCGGCGTGCGCTCGTTCCACCCGCTCGTGATCGCGCTCGCGTCGGGAGCGACGTTCATCGCCCGTGGCTACTCGGGCGATCCGGGCGGCACCGCCGACATCATCGCCCAGGCGATCCGCCATCCCGGGTTCGCCTTCGTCGAGATCCTGAGCCCGTGCGTGACGTTTCGTCCCGAGCAGCGCAACTGGAAGCAGCAGGTGCGCCCGGCTTCGGTCGATCGCACCGACGATGCCGCGCGCGCCGCGCGCCGCATCATGACCGACGACGGATTCAACATCGGCGTGCTCTATTGCGCCGAGCGCACGCAGTACCCGCTGCGACGCGAGCGCGTCGGCGGCGCCGTCGCCGCGCTCGAATCGGAGTTCGTGCTGTGAGCGCCGCGGCCGTCGCGGCGCCGACGCTGACGCAGGTGATGGCGCAGGCGCTCGCCATCGAGCGTGCCGCGGTCGAGCGCTACAACGCGCTCGCCGACGTGATGGAGGTGCACAACAACCGCCCGGTGACCGAGCTGTTCCGCAAGCTCGCCGCGATCGAGACGCAGCATGTGCAGCAGATCCTCGCGCACATGGGCTGGAAGAGCGTGGCGACGGCGCCGACCGTCTGGGGGCTGCTCGACGGCCCGGAATCCGTGCCCGAGGAGCACGTGCACTACCTGATGTGGCCATGGCACGCCCTGCAGCTCGCGCTCGGCGCCGAGGAGCGCGCCGAGGCGTTCTTCGCGCGCCTTGCCGAAACCGCGGCCGACGAGGCTGCGCGGCGCGCCGCGCTCGAGTTGCGCGACGAGGAGCGCGTGCACGTCGCGCTCGTCAAGGCCTGGCTGGAGCGCACGCCCGAGCCGGGCACCGACTGGGCCGACGATCCCGATCCGCCGCGCTACACCGACTGATGCAAGCCGACCCGACGATCGACGGCGACGACGCCGGCGCTGCGCGGCCACTCCTGCCCGAGGGCTGGCAGGCGCCGGTCGGCTACGCCAACGGCATCGCCGTCGACGCCGGGCGGATCGTCTTCGTCGCCGGCCAGGTCGGCTGGAACGCCGAGCAGCGCTTCGAGAGCGAGGCCCTTGCGCCGCAGTTCGAGCAGGCGTTGCGCAACGTCATCGCGGTGCTCGCCGAGGCTGGCGCCGGACCGCAGCACGTCTGCCGCATCACCGCCTACTGCTGCGACAAGCCCGCGTACCTCGCAGCGCGGCGCGAGCTCGGCGCGATCTGGCGCCGCCACATGGGCAGCCACTACCCCGCGATGAGCATGATCTTCGTCGCCGATCTGCTCGACAGTCCCGGCAAGATCGAGCTCGAGGCGACCGCCGTGCTGCCGCGCGTGCAGCGCTGAAGGCGACGCGCTACGCGGCGCGGCGCCGGCGTGCCGATGCCGGCGTCGGCGACGACGCCGACTGCTGGCGTTCGACCAGCCGCAGCATCGTCGCCAGCGTGATCGAGCCGAGCGTCGCCCGCGCGTTGGCGTCGATCTCGCCGAGCACCGTGTCGAGCGCGCGCTCGACCGGCGATTCGCGCGACGCCACCGGCTCCATCGGCCCGAGCTCCTCGAACATCTCGACGATGTCGAGCAGCGTCAGCCGACGCGCGTTGCCGGCGAAGCGGTAGCCGCCGCCGACGCCGCGCACCGACTCGACCACCCCGGCGCGCGCCAGCACCGCGAGCACCTTGGCCAGATGGTGCGGCGAGACGCCGTACTTGTCCGCGATCTCGGCCGCCGGCACGTGGCGCAGCGGCGCGCCGGCGAACTCGAGCACGCTGAAGAGCGCGAGCGAGGTGTTCTTCTGCAGTTTCACCGGCGTGGCTCCGCGGCCGGGGCGATGTCCATCTCGAGCGAGACGAGCGGGCCGGCCATCATTCCCTGGCTGCGAAAGAACGAGAGGATGACGGTGTTGTCGCGCGCGAGCATCGTGCGCAACTTGGTGACGCCGGCGGCACGGAAGCGCGCGCTGATCGCTTCCAGCAGGCGCGAGCCGATGCCGCCGAGGCGCGCCGCGGGATCGACGTCGATCGCGAACACCCAGCCGCACGCCGGCGAGCCGAACTCCCAGTCGCGCACCTCGCCGATGACGAAGCCGACCACCCGCCCGTCGAGCTCGGCGACGAGGAACTGGCGCTCGGCGATCCTGCCGACGCCGTAGCGGCGATACACCCCCTGCCAGTAGGCGCGCTTCTCGACGCCGGTGACGACCGCGTCGATCGCGATCACCGGGGCGAGATCGGCGCGCCGGACCTTGCGCACGTGCAGCACGCGGGCCGCCTGCGCGCTCACGGCGCGCGGCGCTCTCGCGACGGAGACGGGCTGTCCAGCCATGGAGTTCTCGAAACAATGAACCAGATCAAGTTTATTTCCGCATTCCGGTACCAGAGTACCACACGCGTTGGCACCCGTTTCCTTGCGGGTTCGCCGGTCCACCAGAGGAGACAGCCATGAATTTCCGTCTTGCTGCGGGCAAGCTCGTGCGGGCCGGCGCGATCGCCGCCGCCGTGACGCTGCCGGTCACGTCCTGGTCCGCCGACGAGCCGTTGCGCGTCGGTGCCTTCCTCTCCGTCACCGGGCCGGCCGCCTTCCTCGGCGATCCCGAGCAGAAGACGCTCGAGATGCTCGTCGAGCGGATCAATGCGACCGGCGGCGTCGCCGGCAGGAAGCTGCAGCTGTTCGTCTACGACGACGCCGGCGACGCCGAGAAGGCGCGCACCTTCACCAAGCGGCTGCTCGAGCAGGACAAGGTCGACTTCCTCGTCGGCGGCTCGACGACGGGAGCGACGATGGCCGCGATCCCGCTCGCCGAGCAGTCCGGCACCCCCTTCATCTCGCTCGCGGGCGCGGTCGGCATCGTCGAGCCGGTCCGCAAGTGGGTGTTCAAGACGCCGCACACCGATCGCATGGCGTGCGAGCGGATCTTCACCGACATGCGCGAGAGGAAGCTCACGAAGCTGGCGCTGATCTCCGGCACCGGCGGGTTCGACAAGTCGATGCGCGCCGAATGCCTGAAGGTGGTCGGCAAGTACGGCATCGAGATCGTCGCCGACGAGAGCTACGGCGCGGCCGACACCGACATGACGGCGCAGCTGACGAAGATCAAGGCGACCCCCGGAGTGCAGGCCGTCCTCAACGCCGGCTTCGGCCAGGGGCCGGCGATCGTCACGCGCAACTACCGCCAGCTCGGCCTGACGCCGGCGCTCTACCAGTCGCACGGTGTCGCCTCCAAGGAGTTCGTCCGCCTCTCCGGCGATGCCGCCGAGGGCGTGCGGCTGCCGGCGCCTGCCCTCCTCGTCGCCGAGCTGCTCGCCGACAACGACCCGCAAAAGCCCGTCGTCGTCGCGTACAAGCGCGACTACGAGGCGCGCTACAAGTCCGAGGTGTCTGCGTTCGGCGGCTACGCCTACGACGGCCTGATGCTCGCGGTCGACGCGCTCAGGCGCGCCGGCAGCGCCGACCGCGCCAGGCTGCGCGACGCGCTCGAAGGCACGCGCGGCTACGTCGGCACGAGCGGCGTCGTCAACATGTCGACCGCCGACCACATGGGGC
>Ga0207652_10002870_pt1 | contig 14423 bp, 16 predicted proteins | sample KBSC63BmetaG_FD_184334 | JGI IMG/M metagenome (GOLD analysis project Ga0207652, IMG submission 184334) | Corn rhizosphere microbial communities from Kellogg Biological Station, Michigan, USA - KBS C6-3B metaG (SPAdes) (version 2) | ecosystem: Host-associated > Plants > Roots > Rhizosphere ... | reverse complement strand
CCAGCCGGTCGGCGAAGAGCCGCCCGAGCCCGGCGGTGGGACCGGTGACCAGGGCGACCGGGCGGGCGGAGGTGGGGGAGGGGGTGGTCGGCGACATGCGACCAGCCAACCCGTGCATGCGCGCCGCGGGCAAGGTCGTCGGGCATGATGGGGGGCGATGTCCACCACACCTTCCCCTGGCGGTGCGCCGACGGTCCTGGCCGTCGCGAACCAGAAGGGCGGGGTCGCCAAGACGACCTCGGTCGCCTCGATCGGCGCCGCGCTGGCCGAGCAGGGGCAGCGCGTCCTGTTGGTGGACCTCGATCCGCAGGCGTGCCTGACCTTCTCGCTCGGTGTCGACCCCGAGGACCTCGAGCTCTCGGTGCACCACGTGCTCACCAAGGGCCTCCACCCCGCCGAGGTGATCCTCGTGACCGACGACGGGGTGGACCTGCTGCCGGCCACGATCGAGCTCGCGCGCGCCGAGGCCGACCTGTTGACGCGCACCGGCCGTGAGCACGTGCTCGCCGGCGCCCTCGACGACCTCGCCGAGCAGACGTCGTACGACTGGGTGCTGCTGGACTGTCCGCCCTCCCTGGGCGTGCTGACGGTGGCGGCGCTCACGGTGGCTCGCGGCGTGCTCATCCCGCTGCAGTGCGAGACCCTGTCGCACCGCGGCGTCGGCCAGCTGCTCGACACCGTGCACGACGTACGCCGCTTCACCAACCGTGACCTCGAGGTCTGGGGCGTGCTGCCGACGCTGTACGACGGGCGGAGCAACCACGCGCGCACCGTGCTGGCGACGATCTCCGAGACCTACGACCTCGACGTCGTCGAGCCGGCGATCCCGAAGACGATCCGCTTCGCCGAGGCGCCGGCCGCCGGGCGCTCCATCCTCGCGACCAGCCGCAGCAGCAAGGGTGCTCAGGCCTACCGCGAGGTCGCCAGCCACCTGCTGGCGCGCCGCGACCGTCCGAGGGCGGGGCGATGAGCCAGCACCGTCGCGAGATGCGGCCGCGCTACGGCCGGATCACGGCACTGATCACCTCGGTGCTCGTCTCGGGCATCGCGGCGCTGGGAGGTCTCGGCCTGGTGGGCGGCTCGGCGTCGGCCGGCGCCGCAGCCAAGCCCGCGTCGTACCACGAGCGGGCGACGACCGCGAGCACGCCCGACCCTGGAGTCACCCGGAGCAGGGTCACGCAGCCGGACGGCTCGTCTCCGGCCGCGGACACGTCGTCCCCTGGCGAGGGCGCGTCGTCCCCGGACGCCTCCGTCGGCGACGTTGCGGGCGAGACGCACTCGGACGCTGCCGACCCGACGGCGCTGCCCGCCGACAGCGGGTCGGGACGGCGGATCGTGTTCGACCAGAGCGCCCAGCGGGTGTGGCTGGTCGGGGCGAAGAACGACGACGTGCAGCGCACCTACCTGGTCTCGGGCAGCGTGACCCACAACCTGCAGCCCGGCACGTACTCGGTGTACTCCAAGTCGCGCTGGGCCGTCGGCGTCGACGACTCGGGGGTGATGCAGTACTTCGTGCGGTTCACCCGGGGACCGACCGGCGCGGCGATCGGCTTCCACTCGATCCCCACCAAGAACCACGTGCCGCTGCAGACCAAGGCCCAGCTGGGGACTCCGCAGTCCCACGGCTGCATCCGCCAGAACCTCCCCGATGCCATCGCCCTGTGGAACTTCGCCCCCGAGGGCACCCGGGTGGTCGTCGTCGCCTGACGCGGCGGGTGGCTTCCGCAGCGATACCCGGTGAGCCGGGTATCGCTGTACATCTCGGCCACTGCAACAGCCGAGAAGTGCAGGGAGTGCCTGGGAGCTGTGACCGGTGGGGTCGACGCAGTCCCCGCACGAGGTCAGGAAGCGGCGCTCTCGGTGCTCGCGGCGCCGGCGGCGGACCCGCCGCCCGAGCCTCCGGTACGACGACGGCGGCGCCGGTTGCGGCTGCGCGACTCACCCTCCGGGCGCTCGCCGGCGGGGGAGGCCGAGGCGCCCTCGCGGGCGGCCGCGGCCGGTGCGTCCGAGGCCACCGTGGAGCCGCTGCGGGTGCGGGTGCGCTGCCGGTCGCGGTTGCGCGGAGCACGCTCGCGCGGCGCGCGCTCGCCCCGCTCACCGCGCTCGCGTCGATCCCCACGGTCGCCGGACGACCTCTCCGGGGCCGGCGCGGGCGGGACGATCCGTCCCTTGGTGCCGGCCGGGATCCCGAGGTCGTGGAAGATGTGCTCGGAGGTCGAGTACGTCTCCTGGGGCTCGTCGAAGGGCAGGTCGAGCGCCTTGTTGATCATCTTCCAGCGGTGCAGGTCGGCCCAGTCGACGAAGGTGATCGCGATGCCGCTCGCACCCGCGCGGCCGGTGCGACCGATCCGGTGGATGTAGGTCTTCTCGTCCTCCGGGCAGGTGTAGTTGATGACGTGCGAGACGCCCTGCACGTCGATGCCGCGGGCGGCCACGTCGGTGGCGACCAGCACCCGGATCTTGTTCTCGCGGAACCTGGTGAGCGCCTTCTCGCGCGCGACCTGGGCCATGTCTCCGTGCAGCGGCGAGGCCTTGAAGCCGCGCTCGGCGAGGTCGTCCGCCACCCGCTGGGCCTGACGCTTGGTGCGCGTGAAGACGATGATCTTCTCGGCGTCCTCGGCCTGCAGGACCCGCCCGATGATCTCGGGCTTGTCGAGGTCGTGGGCTTGGTAGATGAACTGCGCGGTGGCCGGCACCAGCTGGGTGTCGTACGACGACTCGGCGCGGATGTTCATCGGGTGGCGCATGTGGGTGCGCGCCAGCGAGACGATCGCGGCGGGCATCGTCGCGGAGAACAGCATGGTCTGCCGCGTCTCCGGCGTCATCGACAGCAGCTTCTCGACGTCGGGCAGGAACCCGAGGTCCAGCATCTCGTCGGCCTCGTCGAGGACCAGCGCGTGCACGTGGGAGATGTCGAGCGACTTGCGGTTGCACAGGTCGATGAGCCGCCCCGGCGTGCCGACGACGATGTCGACACCGGACGCTAGCGCGTCGAGCTGCGGCTCGTAGGCGACCCCGCCGTAGACGGTGAGGACCCGCAGGCCCAGGTCCTTGCTGGCCAGCGTCAGGTCGCCGCTGACCTGGAGCGCGAGCTCGCGCGTCGGAGCGACGATCAGCGCCTGCGGCTTGCCCTGCGGCAGGTCGGCGTACGCCGGGTCCGTGGACACGACGCTGCGCTGCATCACCGGGATGCCGAAGGCGAGGGTCTTGCCGGTGCCCGTGCGGGCCTGGCCGATCAGGTCGGTGCCGAGGAGCGCGACCGACAGGGTCATCTCCTGGATGGCGAAGGGCGTGGTGATGCCGCCGCGCTCGAGCGCGTCGCAGATCTCGGGGAGCACCCCGAGCTCTCGGAAGGTGGTCACGGTGTTCAGTTCGCTTTCGTTCGAGCCAGGTGGTTGGGTGTTCGTCCTGCGGCGGACGAAGGCTCGAAACCGTCGGCGTCTGCCGCGCACATACCGGGCCGCTGCTGGAGCCGGCCGCCTGAGGTGTCCTCACCGCTCGCGCGGGGACCACTGGTCAGTCTTGCTCCCCCGAGTCTATCGGTAGCGTGTGCGTATGTCCGATTCCCCCGCCCATCCGTCGGGAGAGACGCAGGGCACCGGGGGCGTGGTCTTCGAGGACGCGGAGTACCGGCTCGCGGTCGTCGACCTCCTCGGTGCCGTCGCGTACGGCGAGCTCTCGGCGTTCGAGCGGCTCGTCGACGACGCGAAGCTCGCCCCGACCGTGCGCGACAAGGTCGAGATGGCCCAGATGGCGAGCCTGGAGTTCGGGCACGTCTCCCGGTTGCACGAGCGGCTGCGCGAGCTCGGTGCCGACCCGTTCGAGGCGATGGCGCCGTTCGAGGGTCCGATCGACCTCTTCCACACCCACACAGCGCCGAGGGACTGGCACGAGGGCCTGGTCAAGGCCTACGTCGGCGACGGGCTCGCCGCCGACTTCTACCGCGAGATCGCGGCGTACCTCGACGCCGGCACCCGCGACCTGATCATCGCGTCGCTGGAGGACACCGGCCAGGCCGGCTTCGCCGTACGGCACATCACGGGCGCCATCCAGGACGACCCCAAGCTGTCGGGCCGCCTGGCCCTGTGGGGACGCCGGCTCATGGGGGAGGCGCTCACCCAGGCCCAGCGGGTGGCCGCCGAGCGGGACGCGCTGAGCGCACTGCTGGCCGGTGGCATCGACCGGCCGGGGCTCGACCTCGCGGCGATCGGGCGGATGTTCGCCCGCATCACCGAGCGGCACGACGAGCGGATGGCCGCGATCGGCCTCTCCGCCTGAGGAAGGGAGAGCTCGCGGACGAACGGCGCGCTCAGACCCGCCGGGACCGCCCGGTCAGGGAGGCGGCGACCATCACGATCACCGCCGCCGCGATCACCTGCACGATGTGCCGCAGCCAGTCCACGCCGTGGGTCGAGCACCGACCGCCGAGCACGTCGACGTAGAGCCAGTTGCCGACCCAGATGCCGACGATGCCGCACAGCACGGTCAACCAGAACGGGATCTTGTCGCGGTCGCCGGGCGCCACGAGCTTGCCGAGGACGCCGATGATGACGCCGCCGATGATCAGGAACAGGATGCCGCCGAGGCCCCATCCGTGCCCGCACTTGACCAGGAACGGGGTCACGGTCGTCAGGTTGGTCACCGGACGACACTAGTACGCGGTCGATCCCTCGCCCGTCCCGACCGATGGTCGACGATGGCGCAGGTCAGCCTCGGAAGCCCACCTGGCCGCTCACGCCGCCGCCGATCTCGACGTACGCGATCGACTCCGCCGGCACCAGCACCACCCGACCGCGACTGTCGCGCAGGGCCAGCGTGGTGTGGTCGGTCAGCGCCTTGTCGAGCGCCGCGCGGACGTCGTCGGCCGAGTCGGACGTCTCCAGCACCAGCTCGCGGGGCGCGTGCTGCACGCCGATCTTGACTTCCATCGTTCTCCTTCGGGCAGGGCTGCCGGTCAGTGCTGCCGGTCAGTGGTCGTCGGTGAGGGGGTAGCCGCGGATGCCGCGCCAGGCGAGTCCGCTGACCAGCTCCACCGCCTGGTCCTGGGTGAGCTCCGAGGAGCGGCTCGACTCCGACACCCAGAACCGCGCGCTCACCTGGGCCATTCCCACCAGCGAGACCGCGAGCAGCCGGGAGGCCTCGGCGGGCAGGCCGGTGTCGTCGTGGATGACGTCGGAGATCATCGCCGCGCACTCGCTGGTCACGCGCTCGACGTGCTCGCGTACGGCGGGCTCGCTGGTCAGGTCGGACTCGAAGACCAGCCGGAACGCACCGCGCTCGCCGGCCACGTAGGAGTAGAAGGCCGCCATCGCGGCGGCGACCCGGGTCTTGTTGTCCGGCGTCGAGGCCAGGGCCTGCCGGCAGTTGTCGATCACCTGGTCGCAGGCCGCGTCGAGCAGGGCCAGGTAGAGGTCGAGCTTGCCGGGGAAGTGCTGGTAGAGCACCGGCTTGGACACGCCCGCCTGCTCGGCGATGTCGTCCATCGCGGCGGCGTGGTAGCCCTGCGCGACGAAGACCCCCAGCGCGGAGTCGAGCAGCTGGGCGCGCCGTTCACGACGGGGGAGCCGCCCGCCGCGCGGCTTCTGCTCACTCGATGACCGGGTCGCGCCCACGGTGGCACCCTACCGAGGGGTAGCACACGTCCGGATGACGGACGCGCTCGTGAGCAGCGGGGCGCCTGGGAACATGGAGGGGCGCCCCCCTGTTGTGACAGGTGAACGCAACCCGCTGACTTTCAGGAGTACGACGTGTCCCTGCCGCCGCTGGTGGAGCCGGCCGACGAGCTGACCATCGACGAGGTTCGCCGCTACAGCCGGCACCTCATCATCCCCGACGTCGGGATGCAGGGGCAGAAGCGGCTGAAGAACGCGAAGGTCCTGGTGATCGGGGCCGGAGGTCTGGGCAGCCCGGCGCTGCTCTACCTGGCGGCGGCGGGCGTCGGGACGATCGGCCTGGTCGAGTTCGACGAGGTCGACGAGTCCAACCTCCAGCGCCAGGTGATCCACGGTCAGTCCGACGTGGGACGCAAGAAGTCGGCGTCGGCGAGGGACTCGGTGGCCGAGGTCAACCCGCTGGTGAACGTCGTGGTGCACGACACCCGCCTCGACAACGACAACGTCTTCGAGATCTTCGAGGGCTACGACCTGATCCTCGACGGCACCGACAACTTCGCCACCCGCTACCTGGTCAACGACGCGGCGTACTTCTTGAAGATCCCCTACGTCTGGGGCTCGATCTACCGCTTCGACGGTCAGGCCAGCGTCTTCGCCCCCACGCTCGGCGAGGACCTGCCGTGCTACCGGTGCCTCTACCCCGAGCCCCCGCCGCCGGGCATGGTTCCGAGCTGCGCCGAGGGCGGCGTGCTGGGTGTGCTGTGCGCGAGCATCGGCTCGATCCAGGTCAACGAGGCGATCAAGCTGATCGCCGGGATCGGCGAGCCGATCGCCGGCCAGCTGGTGATCTACGACGCCTTGGAGATGGAGTACCGCAAGCTGAAGGTGCGCAAGGACCCCCACTGCGCGCTGTGCGGCGAGCACCCCACCGTCACGGGACTGATCGACTACGAGACCTTCTGCGGCGCGCTGTCCGACGAGGCGGCCGAGGCCGCGGCCGGGTCGACGATCTCGGTGACCCAGCTCGAGCACATGCTCAAGGAGCGCGAGAACGGCGAGCGCGACTTCGTGCTGGTGGACGTCCGCGAGCCCAACGAGTACGACATCAACCGCATCCCGGGCTCGGTCCTGATCCCCAAGGGCGACTTCCTCAACGGCTCGGCGCTGGAGCAGCTCACCGGGCTGTCGGGGGGCGACAAGCAGATCGTGATGCACTGCAAGACCGGGGTCCGCTCGGCCGAGACCCTGGCGATCGTCAAGGGCGCCGGGTACGCCGACGCGGTGCACGTGGGCGGCGGCGTCGCCGCGTGGGTCGACCAGATCGACCCGAGCCAGCCGGCGTACTGACCCCTGCTCGGGGTGCGGCCCGGATGTTCGCGGAGACGTAACGTCCGGCCCCCTGGTGCGTTGGGCCATCAGTGACCATCCGGTCACGCCGGCGCCGGCGCTCGGCCGGCTCGGCGCACCCAGGAGGCCCGATCCTCATGACCCGACGCGTGTCCACCCTCGCCCGGCGCATCTCGAGCGCCGGTGTCGTGCTCGCCGCCGCAGCGCTCGGCGTCGCCGTCACCGGTTCCGCGCAGGCCGGCACCGCCCTGAGCCCCCGCGCAGCCTGGGCTCCGGCCGGCACCGCCACGATCCATCCCGGGACGATGATGTACACCGCAGGTGCCCAGTGCACGGGCAACTTCGTGTTCACCGACGCGGCCGGCAACACCTATCTGGGGTACGCCGCACACTGCGCGGGCACCGGCGCCTCGACGGACACCAACGGCTGTCAGACCGACTCGGTCCCGCTGGGCACGCGCGTCGACCTCACCGACGACGGCAACCTCGCCTCCGAGGGCACGATCGTCGGTCACGGCACGCTGGCCTACAGCTCGTGGATCACCGAGCACCGGCTGGGCACCTCGCAGGCCGAGACCTGCGCCTACAACGACCTGGCCCTGGTCCGGATCGACGCCGCCGACGTGGCCCAGGTCAACCCGAGCGTCCCGTTCTGGGGAGGTCCCACCGGTCTCGACACCGACGGCACCGTGGCCGGTGACCGGGTGTGGACCTACGGCAACTCCAGCCTGCGCGCCGGCCTGTCGCTCCTCTCGCCGCACACCGGCATCAGCCTGGGGGACGACCCCGCCGACGGCGGCTGGAGCCATCCTCTCTACACCGTCTCCCCCGGCATCCCCGGCGACTCCGGGTCAGGCTTCATGACGGCGGGGGGCAAGGCGGTCGGTGTCCTGTCGACCCTCGGCCTGGCCCCGCTGCCCCTGTCCAACAACATCGGCGACCTCGCCCATGAGCTCGCCTTCGCCCAGTCCCACAGCGGGATCTCGGGACTCACCCTGGTCAACGGCACGGAGCCGTTCGCTCCGATCCTCTAGCGCCGTCGAGAGATCGGCCGGCGCGGGCGTCGCCGTTATCGAATCGTTGCCTTCTGGCGTACGTCGAGCGAGCGTGGCCGCGGACTAGGTTGCCCCCATGGAGCCGCGGCGGGCGGGCGCTCTCGCGCTCGGGTTCAGTCTCGTCGGCGTCGTGCTGGTGGTGCTCGTGGTGGGCGTCGCCGCCGGGGTCGGCCCGTCCGGCCTGTACCACGGTCACCCCCACGACCCGGTCTTCCATGCACACGTGCCCTCGTCCTCGCCGAGCTCACCGGCGGCGCAGGGCGGTCCGTCGGTCGCCGGGAACCACCATCCCGGGTCCGGCCTTCCGTACCTGGGCGCCGTGGGCGTCGTGATCCAGGTGCTGATCGGGCTCTGGCTCCTCAGCTTGATCTACCGCGGCCTGCGCTGGCTGCGTGAGGAGCTCGCGTCGAGACGACGCCGCGAGCTCGCGCCGCTCGAGGTCGAGTTCGACGTGCTGGAGGATCCGGAGCCTCTCGTCGAGGCGATCAGGAGCGACGTCGAACTCCAGCTCGAGCTGTTGCTCGCCGGCGAGCCGCGCAACGCGATCGTCGCGTGCTGGGAACGGTTCGAGGAGCAGGCCGAGCGCGTGGGCGTGGCCCGCAAGCCCTGGGAGACGTCCTCGGAGTTCACCCTGCGCCTGCTCGACGCGGTGTCGGCCGACGACAGCGCGGTGGCGGAGCTGGCCGGCCTCTACCGCGAGGCTCGGTTCTCGTCGCACACGATCACCGAGGGCAACCGGCAGAGCGCGGTGGAGGCCCTCGGCCGCATCCGGGACTCGGTCGGCGTACGCAAGGCCGCGCCGCGGTGAGTCCGCCGCGGGTCGGTGCCGCCCGTCAGCGTCGCTGGTGGGTGCCACGTCTGGTCTTCACCGTCGTGCTGCTGGTCGCCGCGCTCGGCCTGTCCCGCTTCGAGCACGTCCGGCCCGACGTGGGACGGATCGTGCTGCTGCTCGGCGTCCTGGTGTGCGTGCTGGCGCTGCTGGTCGACCTGACCATGGTGGGCGCTCCCGACTGGGACGTGGTCCCGACGGTGTCCCTGCGACCCGCGGGCCAGGACGCGGGGCTGAGCCGCAACGTACGGATGCTCGAGAACCACCTCTCCTCGCGCACGGTCGACCCGGTCCTGCGGGAACGACTGCGTCGGCTGACGCACGCGCGACTGTCCGAGCTCGGGCTCCGACGCGGCGATCCGGGCGTCGACCAGAGACTCGGGCCTACGCTGTGCCAGGTTCTCGACGGTGACCCGCGCCAGCTCGGTCGAGACACGCTCGAGGAGTGCATCCGACGGATCGAGGAGCTGTGACATGACCGATTCGGTGGCAGCGGCGGCAGCGACGCCGGGACCGACTGCGCTCTCGGTGGCCGAGGCCTCCGACCTCGCCCGCGCCGTGCTCGACGAGGTCGAGCGTGCGGTCGTCGGCAAGCGGCTGCCCCTCACCCTGGTCCTGGCCTCGGTCCTGGCCAAGGGCCACGTCCTGCTCGAAGACTTCCCGGGACTGGGCAAGACCCTCGCGGCGCGCAGCCTGGCGCGGGTGCTGGGGCTGGAGTTCAGCCGGGTCCAGTTCACTCCCGACCTGCTGCCCGCGGACATCACCGGCTCGTTCCTCTACAACCAGAGGGAGGGGTCCTTCGAGTTCCGCCGCGGCCCGCTGTTCACGGGCATCCTGCTGGCCGACGAGATCAACCGGACGCCCCCCAAGACCCAGTCGGCCCTGCTCGAGGCCATGCAGGAGCGCCAGGCCACCGTCGAGGGCGAGACGTTCCCGCTGCCGGTGCCGTTCCACGTGCTGGCCACCGCCAACCCGATCGAGTACGAGGGCACCTACCCGCTCCCCGAGGCCCAGCTCGACCGGTTCCTGATGCGGGTCAGCTTCGGGTACCCCTCCGCCGACGAGGAGTACGACGTCGTCGGGCGCCGGCTGGCCCGCGACCAGGAGGACATCGACCTCACCCAGCTCACCGACGGGGCCGGGCTACGCGCCATGCAGGCCGCCGTCGAGACCGTGACGGTCGACGAGACCGTCAGCCGATACTGCGTGGCCCTGGCCATCGCGACCCGCGAGCACAACGACGTGCTCACCGGCTCGTCCCCACGCGGCTCGCTCGGTCTGGCCCTCGCCGCTCGCGGCTTCGCCCTGGTGCGGGGGCGCGACTACGTGATCCCCGAGGACGTCAAGGCGGTCGCCCGTGCCGTCCTGTCGCACCGGATCACGGTCAAGCCGGAGCTGTGGATGACCCAGGCCAGCGGCTCCCGCGTCGTCGACGCGGTCCTGGCCTCCGTGCCGAGTCCCAGCACGCTGGAGGCCCGTCCACGATGACGGGCCGGCGATGACCCAGTGGCGGGTGACCGGAGGCCTCGCCCGCGCGCTCCTGGTGTCGGGTGTCGGCCTCGGGCTCGCCCTCGTGATCGGGAGCCCGGTCGCGGTCGTGCTGGTCGCCCCGCTGGTCGTGGTCGCCGCCACGGGCCTGCTCGCCAAGCCGCGGCGCGACCCGCGCGTGCTCCCCGGGACGACGTACCCCGTGCTCCATGAGGGCCAGGGCACGTCCTCGTCGCTGGAGATCGAGCCGGTCGACGAGGTCGAGTTCGTGACTCGCATCGCGGCGCAGGCCGAGTTCGTCGCGCTCCGTCCCCGGAACGGCGCGCTGGGCTTCCTCGCCGGCCGGCAGCGACCGTTGTTCGTCTCGCCCCGCCGGTGGGGCCAGCGACGGATCGGGGAGGAGAAGGTCGCGCTCCACAGCGCCTGGGCCGGCTATCGGTGGGGTCCGGTGGCCTTCGTCGGGCGCGAGGTGTCGGTGCTGCCCTCCACGTCCGGCCACTCGGCCTCCGCGGCCGCGCCGCAGCCGCTCGGCCTGATCGGGGCGCACCGGTCGCGGCGCGAGGGTGACGGCACCGAGTTCTCCTCCATCCGCGCCTACCACTCCGGCGACCGGATGCGACGCATCAACTGGCGGGTCTCGCTGCGCACCGGATCGCTCCACGTCGTCTCGACCCGGTCGGAGGAGGACACCGCCGTCCTCCTGGTCGTCGACGCCCTGTCCGACTTCGGCCTCTCCTCCGGGATCGACGGCGAGGCCTCGAGCCTCGACGTCGCCATGCGGGCCACGGCCGCGATCGCCGAGCAGTACGTCCGCATGGGGGACCGGGTGGCCCTGCGCGTGGTCGGCGCCGGCGGGGAGTACGTCGGCTACGGGGCCGGCACGCGTCACCTGCGCCGGCTGCTCGGCCAGCTCGCCCGCGCCCGGCCCGGGCTGCCCCACGACGTCGAGGTGGAGCACATCGACCTGCGCACCGTGGGCGGCACCATGGTCGTGATCCTCAGCCCGATGCTCTCGGAGGGGATGGCGACCCTGACGGTGCGGCTCCTGCGCCGCGGGCTGCCGGTGATCGTGGTCGACACCCTGGCCGACGACACCCCGCCCTCGGTGTCGGCGGACACCGACCGCGAGATCGCCGGCCTGGCGTGGCGGATGCGGCTGATCGAGCGCCGCCACGTGCTCGAGCGGCTCGCCGCGGCGGGATGCCCCGTCGTCCCCTGGAACGGTCCCCGGACCCTCGCGGAGGTCGTGCGCCGGCTGGCGCTGCGCACCCAGCTGCCCCGGGCGAGTGCGCGGTGAGATACCGGTTCCCACCCGGCAGCCGGGTCCTGCGCGGCGTCATCGTCGTCGGACCGCTCCTCGCCCTGTACGCCGGAGCCCCCCAGGGCATCGTGCCCCCGGTCTGGCTGACCGTCGTGCTGCTCGTCTTCGCGTTGTCCTTCGCCACGCTGCCCGAGCACTACACGGGCGGCTTCACCCTGGCGATCGTGGTCACGTTCTGGGTCATCAGGTCCGGGCACGACCTGCCCGGGACCTCGGTCCTCGCGGCCGCGGCGCTCCTGGTGACACACCTGGCCGCCGTCGTCGCGGGGTACGGACCCCGCCAGCTGCCGCCCGATCGCGGGGTGCTCCTGCTCTGGGCCCGACGTGGGGTGCTCGTCTGGCTGATGGCACCCCTCACCTGGCTGGTGGTCGAGGCGCAGTCCGACCGCGCCACGTCGGCGGCGTACTGGATCGTCGGTCTGGTGGTCGGGGTGGTCCTGCTGGTGCTCACGGCCGCGTGGTACCCCACGCAGGCCGACGGGAGAGGCTGAGGTGAGCCTCGACCACGAGCAGTACGTCGAGCTCGTGCTCCGCTGCGTCGAGCAGGTCCCGTGGGGCCGGGTCACGACGTACGGCGCCATCGCGGAGGTGGTCGGCCGGGTCGCGGGCGGTGGCGGACCGCGGCTCGTCGGGTCGGTGATGGCCCTCAACGGCGCGCCGGTGCCGTGGTGGCGCGTGGTGCGGGCCGACGGGTCGTTGCCGCCGAGTCACCAGGTGGAGGCGCGGCCGCACTATCTCGAGGAGGGCACCCCGCTGCGCCCGCCGGGCAAGAACGGGGTCAGCGTCGACATCAGGCGGGCGCTGTGGCGCCCGCCCGCTCTCGGGTGAGCTCGGCGAGACGCGCCAGGGCCTGGGGGAAGATCTCGGCCGGCGGGGTCACCAGGCCGGCTCCGACCTGACCCACGCCCGCGACGCGACCGGCCATCCCGGTGTTGATCTGGGGCAGGATCCCGGTGCGGCAGACCGACGACACGTCGATGCCGGTCGGCACGCCCGCGAACTCCAGGACCGGCACGCTCCAGCGGGGGTTCTCGCCCAGGGTGATCTCGCCCATCCGTCGAGTCGTGGCCAGGGCGTCGGGCACCGACCCACCGACGAACCGGACGATGGCCGGTGCGGTCGCCATCGCGAAGCCGCCGAGGCCCGCGGTCTCGGTGATCGCCGAGTCGCCGATGTCGGGGTTGGCGTCGTCCGGCCCGTAGTCGCCGAGGTAGAGCCCGTCGGCCACCTGCGCCGGTCCGGTGAACCACTCGTCGCCGGTGCCCGAGACCTGGATGCCGAAGTCGGTGCCGTTGCGCGACATCGCGACGACCATCGTGGACCCGGGTACGCCGCGCGCCGCGTCGAGGGCGAGCTTGCAGGCCGGCATCGCGAGGTTGAGGAAGAAGTGGTCGTTGCCGCCGACGAACCGCAGCGCCTCGGCCACGTCGGCGGCGTCGGCGCCGCTGCCCACCATCGCGGGGGCGAGGTCGCGCAGGAACATCAGCGTGCCGGCGCGGTTGCGGTTGTGCGCCTCGTCGCCCATCTGGAGCATCTGCCCGAGGATCGCGGTGACGTCGAGGGGGTCGGGCGTCGCACGGACGGCCCTCTGCAGCAGGGGGCCGAGCACGTCGCCCATCCACCGGAGCCGCTCGAGGACCTCTGGCGCGTAGGCGCCGTACCGCAGGACCTTGCCGAGGCCCTCGTTGAGGGTGCAGTGCGTGCGCGCCCCGGTCGAGGGGTCCTCGAGCACGAACATCCACATGCTCGGTGTCACGACGCCCGCCATCGGCCCGACCGACCGGCGGTGGTGGCACGGCTCCAGGTGGACGTGCAGGCCGCCCTCGAGCAGGGACGCGGCCTCCTCCGGGGTGTCGACCAGTCCCTCGAGGACGGCGGCGCCCATCAGGGCCCCGCGCAGGGGGCCGGAGGCGCGCTCCCACGTGATCGGCGGCCCGGCGTGCAGGAACTCGCCACGCTCCAGCCCGATCGCCTCGTGCGCCGGGAGCACGTCCACCAGCAGCGCCTGCACACCGAGCATCCGCCCGAGGGCGAGCGCGTCGGCGTCGGGGTGCAGGGGGTCCAGAGCGACCGCGGCCAGGTCGTCCTCGGTGCCGGGCATCGGCGGTCGCCAGTCGACGCGGCTGACCGCGGCCGCCTGGTCCTCGACGGCCTGGGCGAGGAGGTCGACACCGACACTGACGACGTGCTGGGGCATCACGCGACTCCCAGGATCTCGAGGGCACGGCGGGTGGCGCCGGCGTTCGACAGGTGGACCTCGGCGCCCGCGTCGGCCAGCGCGGCGACCTGCCTCTGGAGTCCCTGCGGGTCGCGTGCCGTGCCGACCACCGTGATCACCACGGGAGGACGGAGGTCTCGGATGGCCGGCGCCAGCGACGCGGCCGGATCGGCCTCGGCGCCGTGACCGAGCACGACGTCCAGCAGCAGGACTCCGGTGTCCGGGTCGGCCGCGACGTCCGCCAGCCGCTCGAGCCGTAGGGACGGGTCGATCATCGGGTGGGCGCGCCCGGTCGTGTACTCGTCGTCCCCGAAGTCGACCAGCTCGTAGCGCAGCGGGTCGAGTCCGGCCGCGCTGACCAGCACCTCGGCCTCCTGCTTCATCGTCCCGCCCACGAACAGCCCGTGGAGACGGCCGCCGGTGACCGTGCGGGTCGTGCCCGACACCGGCCACGTCGGCACCGGGCGCCCGAGCGTGCGGAGCAGGTCCTCGGTGGCCCGGGTGAGATCGGGCCGGCCGGCGCCGAGAAGGGCGAGGTGCACGGGCGTACCGA
>Ga0207652_10002869_pt1 | contig 14429 bp, 13 predicted proteins | sample KBSC63BmetaG_FD_184334 | JGI IMG/M metagenome (GOLD analysis project Ga0207652, IMG submission 184334) | Corn rhizosphere microbial communities from Kellogg Biological Station, Michigan, USA - KBS C6-3B metaG (SPAdes) (version 2) | ecosystem: Host-associated > Plants > Roots > Rhizosphere ... | reverse complement strand
TTGATGTCATGGTACTGCACCGTGAGCATGCGGCCCTCGGCCCACTCGCCCTTCGCGCCGAACTTGATCGGGCCCATGATGGTCTCGAAGCTGTGCGACTTCAGGTAGGCCGCGAGCTTGTCGTCGTCGACGCTCTTGGCGCCCTTGATCGCGTCGCCGAGAACCTGGACGTAGGCATAGCCCCAGCCGCCGAGATAGTAGCCGAGCGGATCGACGCCGGCGCCCTTGGCACGGGCCTGGTACTCCTTGAAGAAGTCCTCGGTGCCTTTGTACATCTGCTTCGCATCCGGCACCCAGGTCTCGTAGTTGACGAGGCCGTTGAGCTTGCCCTTGAGCTTCTCCTTGAAGGCCGTGACTTGCAGGCCAACCATCGCGCCGCCAAACATCTTCGGCTTCAGGCCGATCTCGTTCGCCGCCTCCACGATGCCGACCGAGTCGGCCGGATACGAGCAGACGATGACCATGTCGGCGTTCGCCGCCTGGAGAGCGCGGACGACCGGCGTAAAGTCCGTGGTCTTCGGCGGCGGCGGATAGCTCTTGTCGTAGACGATCTTGAATCCGAACTTCTTGGCGTTCTCGCGCGCGCCCTCACAGGCGTTCTGCGAGAACTCGGCGTCGGCCGCGGCCAGCGCCAGGGTCTTCATGCCACCCTGCGCCTTGGCAGCCTCGAAGAAGCCCTCGGTAAACGAAGTCTTCGTGTTCGGGCCGGTCGGAAGCACCGAGAAGTATTTCGGATATTTGAACTTGGCGTTCACGTCGAGCGCGAAAAGGCTGATGAAGGTCTTGCCCTTGCGCATGACGACCGGCATGGCCGGCGCCACCTCGTTGGTCGCATAGCCGCCGACCACGAGATCGACTTTGTCGACGTCGAGCAGCTTGGTGTAGATGCCGGGCACTTCCTGCGGCGAGCTCTTGTCGTCGTAATAAACGAGCTCGACCTTGCGGCCGAGCAAGCCGCCTTCCTTGTTGATGTGATCGCGCCAAATCTCGATGCCGAGCAGGCCCTGCTTGCCGACCGACGACAGGAAGCCGGTCAGCGACATGGAGAAGCCGATCTTGAGCGGCGGCTTGTCCTGGGCGCTGGCCGAACCGAGGCCGAACACTGCCGCGCCGGCAAGGGCAACCCCGGCCAGCCAGGCACATGTCCGCAATTTCATTCTGAGACTCATCTCATTCCTCCCGTTTTGAATTCGTTTTGCGGCATCTTAAGCGAGTTTCGGTTCCGCGCGCTAGAGCTAAGTCCGCGGCAAAGTTGGGCTAAATCCCCTCGGCTGCGCTCCTCTCGCAAGGGCCCACCGTCCGGCGCGGCAATCGCCCCTTCCACCGTGCCGGGCTTGTCCCGATGATCCGCGTCTTCGATGATGCGCCCGATTGTCAATGCTCGCCCAAGGATCGGACATGCCGCGCAGGATCGTCGATATTTCGGTGCCTCTGGAAAACGATGTGGCCGCCGACCCGCCGGGCTACGGGCCAAAGATCGAATACCTCGACCATGAGCAGACCGCGGCCGACATCCTCAAATTCTTTCCGGGTCTGAAAAAGGAAGACCTGCCCGACGGCGAAGGTTGGGGCTTCGAATGGGTGCGACTGTCGACCCATTGCACCACGCATCTCGACGCGCCGTACCACTTCGCCTCGACCATGGACAATGGCAAGCGCGCCTTGACCATCGACGAAGTGCCGCTCGACTGGTGTTACCGGCCGGGCGTCAAGCTCGACTTCCGCCACTTCCCCGACGGCTATGTCGCGACCGCGGCCGATGTCGAGGCCGAGCTGAAACGCATTGGCCACACGCTTTCACCGTTTGAAATCGTGGTGGTGAACACCAGCGCCGGCGCGGCCTATGGCCGCCCGGATTACGTCGCCAAAGGCTGCGGCATGGGCCGCGAGGCGACAATGTATCTGCTCGAGCGCGGCGTCCGCGTCACCGGCACCGACGGCTGGAGCTGGGACGCGCCGTTCGTCTTCACGATGCAGCGCTACGCGCAGACGCACGACGCTTCCATCATCTGGGAAGGCCATCGCGCCGGCCGCGAGATCGGCTACTGCCATATCGAGAAATTGCACAATCTCGAGGCGCTGCCGCCGACCGGATTCACGGTGAGCTGCTTTCCGGTGAAGGTGCGCGGCGGTTCGGCGGGCTGGACGCGCGCGGTGGCGATCATCGATTGATCGCAAGCCCGCGCGCGCCGCCCCGCGTTCAGCGGCGCCAAGGCAAAAGATTGATCGGGAAATCGGCTCCGCTGCGGTCGCGATGCGGCCGCGAATGGACTTGCGGCCGCGGGCTGCCCTCGGCATCCACCGTGCGGCGATAGAGGTGCCAGGTGGCGTGGCCGAGCACCGGCAGCACCACGGTCAGACCGAGGAAGGCCGGGATCGAGCCGATCACCAGCAGAGCGGCGACGATCAGGCCCCACACCGCCATCGTCACCGGATTGAGCGCGACCGCCTCGATCGAGGTCTTCAGCGCCACCGCCGCGCCGACGTCGCGGTCGACCAGCATCGGGAACGACATCACGCCGATGGTGAGCACCACCGCGGCAAAGACGAGTCCGACGCCGTTGCCGACGACGATGAGATTCCAGCCGGCGGGTGTCGTCAGCACGTCGTGCAGGAACGACCGCAGCGAGGCCGGCGGCGCGTAGCCGAAATCGGCGACGTAGATGGCATTGGCGACGGCGAGCCACACGCCGAAGATGACCAGGAATAGAATGCCGAGCGCGCTGATGGCGCCGATCGAGGACGACCGCACGACGTCGAAGGCATGCGTCGCCGACGCGTCGAGCCCGGCCTCACGGCGCCGGCTCAGCTCATAGAGGCCAAGCGCGGCAAACGGACCGACCAACGCGAAGCCACTCGCCAGTGGAAAGATCAGCGGCAGCACCGAGTAGCCGAAGGCGAGCCGCGCCAGAACGATGCCGAGGACCGGATAGATCAGGCAGAGGAAGATCGCATGTGTCGGCATCGCGAGGAAATCGTCGAGGCCGCGTCGGAGCGCGTCTCCGAGATCGGCGATGCCGATGCGGCGGATGGTGATGCGCGCGGGCGCTGCGCCCGCGCCGACGAGAACGTTTGAAGACGCCATGGTCGTCTCTCCCTGGATTCGAGACCAAGGTGACCGGGGGCGTTCGTTCGGAGTCGCGGGTCTTGCCGGGCGGCTCCAAGGTCATGCCCACGAGCCACGCAAGACACCTTGTAGCATGGCGGTGCGCGCGGCGCCGTTCACGTTTACGCGCTTTGCCAGGGAACTGGCGGCCGCCGCGTGACGATGCACGGCGGCGCTATCGCCGCCGCTCAGGCCCAGAGGCGCTCTTTATCAAGGCCTTTATACAAATCGGCGACGTATTCGCCGTAACCGTTGAAGATCAATGTCGGGCGCCGCTCGCCGGTGCCGATCACCTCCTCGCTCGCCTGGCTCCAGCGCGGATGCGGCACCGCCGGATTGACGTTGGCCCAGAAGCCGTATTCGGAGGCCTGCAGCTTTTCCCACATGCCGACCGGCTGCTTCTCCACGAACGAGAAGCGCACGATCGATTTGATCGACTTGAAGCCGTATTTCCACGGCACCGCGAGGCGCAGCGGCGCACCCTGCACTTTCGCCAGCGGATGGCCGTAGGCGCCGGTGGCGAGGAAAGCGAGATCGTTGGTCGCCTCCGCCATGGTCAGACCTTCGACATAAGGCCACGGATACCAGCTCGCGCGTTGGCCCGGCGCCATCTTCGGATTGAGGAAGGTCTCCATCTGCAGATACTTGGCCGAGCCGAGCGGCTTGGCGAAGTCGACCAGCTTCTTGACCGGGAAACCGGTCCAGGCGATCGCCATGCTCCAGGCCTCGACGCAGCGGTGCCGGTAGGTGCGCTCCTCCAGCGTCAGCTTCCGCATCAGGTCGTCGACGCCGATCTCGATCGGCTTCTCGACCATGCCGTCGATCTTCACCGTCCACGGCCGCACCTGCAGCTGCTGCGCCGCGGAGGCGACGTCCTTCGACGAGCCGTATTCGTAGAAGTTGTTGTAGTTCTCGTTGATCTTCTCGTCGGTGATCGGCCGGTCGAGCGTGTAGGTCGCATTGCGCTTGGCGGGATAGAGGCCGGCGCTCGGGTCCGGCAGCTTGTCGAGGTCGGTGACGCGCTGGGCCATCGCGACCCCCGGCATCGCTGCCAGGGCGCTGGCGCCGCCGACCAACAAAGCGCGGCGGCTGAACACCAGATGCTCCGGTGTTGCCAGACGGTCCGGCAGATCCCACGGACGGCGGCTATTGGTCATCGCGCACTTCCTCCCTGTCTCGCTGCGACACCTACGGCCACGGCAAAACACTGGCAAGTCACGGTTGCGCGAGAGGAACCTCCGGTTCCGGGCGGACGTTTCCCTGCCGGACGAGAGGGCCGACCGATGGATGAATTCGCCAGCCGGCTGTATCCGGTACGCGAAGACATGCGCTTCCAGCGCCGTTCGTGGATGGTCGAGCGGGCCGGCTGGCTCGTGCTGACGGCGATCGCCCTCGCCGCCCTGACCGGCGTGTTCGGGAACGGGCCCTTGAGCACCGCGCGCGCCGGCGCCGGGCCCCTGACCGTCGTTTACGAGCGGTTCCAGCGCGCGACCCGCACGACGCGATTCGAGTTCGAGATCGCGCCGGGGCCGCGGTCGGACGCGACTCTGCATCTCGGCGGCGCGTTTCTGCGGCAATTCGAGATCGCGAGCATCCAGCCGCGGCCGCTCACCAGCACGGCCGGGCCGGACGGCGTGGATCTCACCTTCGCGGCACGGCCGAACGCGGGCCGCCGCGTCGTCATCTGGACGCAGTCGCGCCATTACGGCCTGAGCAGGATCACCGCCGCCGCCGATGCCGGCGCGGCCGCCGCGTTCTGGGTTTTCGTTTATCCGTGAGGCGTCGATGGACAGCATCATCAAGGCGACGGTCGTATTCTTCGCGCTTTGGGCGATCATCCGCGTGTCGGGCCGCCGCACGCTCGGCGAGATGAGTGCCTTCGACTTCGTGCTGTTCATGATCATCGGCGGCTCGACGCAGCGCGCGATCACCGGGCAGGACTATTCGATGACCAACGCGCTGCTGCTCGTTGGAACCTTCATCATGCTCGACATAGCACTGTCGATCTTCGAACTGCGCTCGCCCCTCGTGCGCCACGTCCTCAATGCGATGCCGATGATCCTGGTCGAGAACGGCATCTTGCTGAGGGGGCGCATGCGGCGCGCGCGGATCACAGAGGACAACATCCTCGAGGCGGCGCGGCGGCTGCACGGACTGGAGCGTATCGACCAGATCAAGTTCGCGATCCTGGAAGCAGCCGGCGATATCACCATCGTGCCTGCCAGCGGTGCCAAAGCAACCGAGCCGGCGCCGGTCTAGGCGGCCGGGCGCACGCCCATGCGCTTGCGCATTTTGGCGATCAACTCGCCCTTCGGCATCGGCTTGGCGAACAGGTAACCCTGCCCGACATTGACACCGACGCCCTGCAATTTGTGGCTCTCATGCACGGTCTCGATGCCTTCGGCGACCGTCTTCAATCCGAACCGCTTGGCCAATTCGACGATGGTCTCGCACAGGCCGGCATTGACCGGGTCGGAATCGCAATTCATCACGTAGCTACGGTCAATCTTGAGTTCGCTGAACGGTAGCTGGCGCAGGCGCGCCAGCGATGAATAGCCGGCGCCGAAATCGTCGAGAGCCAAGTCGCAGTTCAGATCGCGCAGCGCCGCCGCCACGTCATTGGCGAGCCCGAGATCGTGGATGATCTGGTCCTCGGTCACTTCCAGCACCATGCCGGGCCAGTTCGCCGCCTTCGGCCGCGCTTCGCGCAGCATGCGTGGGATCGGCAGCTTGACGAAGGCCGACACCGGCACGTTAACGGCGAATTTCATCGGCACGCCGTAGTCGTTGAAAATATCCCAATCGCCGAGCGCGGTCAGGACGACCTGCTCGGTCAATGCGAGCATGTCCTCCTCGTTGGCGTCCGGCAGAAAGTAGAACGGCGGCACGACGCCACGCGTCGGATGCCGTGCGCGCACCAGGGCCTCGGCGCCGACGAGCCGCATCGAGCGCAGTTCGATCTTCGGCTGATACCAGAGCTCGAACCAGTTTCGGCTGAGCACCTCGCCAAGGGGAATCTTCGTCTGCGGATCGGCGAAGGGATCCGGGCGCGGAGCGAAGAGTTGGCGCAATCCGTCGAACATCGGCACCGGTTATCGTTTGCGCGCGAGCCATTCGCGGCATTACCGGACGATTAGACGACGGTGGTAGGGAATGCGGTTAATGGCGCGCAGCGGCGCGGGGTTAAGCCTTTTATGATGTTACCGAACCACGTCGAATTGCACTCGCTCGCAGTTACCCGGCCGCACGGGCGGCGGCGCGAGGCTGCGGCCCGCCGGGGACGCCCCGCAAACCGGCCTATTCTGCCGCCCGCCTGGCGGCGACGATCTGGTCGGCGGTGCGGCCGGTCAGTTCCGCCATGTGATCGAATTTGAACTTGAACGAGCCGACACCGGCGGTCGCCGAGCGCACCTCGATGATGAGGTCGCCGATCTCCGCTTCCGGCATTTGCGCGCGCACGACGTCCCAGCCGGTCCAGCCGTCGCGGGTGTCGAAGCCGAGGATCTGGCCGCGCCGGCCTGACAGAATGGCGTTGATCTTGGCGGTCGCGTCGCTCGGGCACACGATCTCGACCTCGTGGATCGGCTCGAGCAGCACCGGCTGGCATTGCGGCAGGCCTTCGGACATGGCGATGCGGCCGGCGGTGCGAAACGCCTGATCGGACGAGTCGACGCTGTGATACGAGCCGTCGACGAGCGCGACGTGCACGTCGACCACGGGAAAGCCCAGCGGGCCGTGCACCAGGCCGTCGACCACCCCTTCCTCCACCGCCGGGATGTAGTTGCGCGGCACGACGCCGCCGGTGATGCGGTCCTCGAACTGGAAGCCGGAGCCGCGCGGCAGCGGCTTGATCTCGACCACCGCGTCGCCGAACTGGCCGTGGCCGCCGGACTGCTTCTTGTGGCGGCCGCGGACCGAGACGCCTTTGCGGATGGTCTCGCGGTAGCCGACCGTCGGCGGCCGCGTCGTCACCGGCACCGCGAAGCGGTCGGCGAGCCGCTCGGTGGCGACGCGCAGGTGCATCTCGCCCTGACCCCACATCACCACGTCGTGGCTCTCGGCATTGTGCACGACCACCAGCGAGGGATCCTCCTCGGTGAGCTTGGTGAAGGCGACGCCGAGCTTGACGTCGTCCTTGCGCTCGCGCGCCTGCACCGCGATGGCGAGCACCGGCGGCGACGGCTTGACGTCGGCAAGCGCCGGATGCGGCTGCTTGCCGGTCGACAAGGTCGCGCCGGTCTTGACGCCGTCGAGCTTGCCGAGCGCGACGGTGTCGCCGGCGCCGGCGGCGCCGCGCTTCTCGAACTGCTGGCCCATCGGCTTGAGCACGCCGGACACGCGCCCCGCCTCGCCGTCCGGCGTCGACAAGGTCGTGCCGTCGCCGATCTGCCCGGTCAGTACGCGGGCGACCGACATCTTGCCGCCATGCGTGGTGTGAAAGGTCTTGAGCACCAACGCCACGGCCTCGGCGCTCGGCTTGACGCCGAGCCGTTCCGCCGTCTCGGCAACTCCCGGCGCCTCGTGGCGCAGCGCCTTCAACAGCCGCAGCACACCATTCGAGCGCGTGGCGCAGCCCAGCAGCACCGGGCAGACGATACGATCGCGCAGCTCCTTGGCGAGATCGTCGAACACTTTGTCGCGCGGCGGCTGAATGTCGTCGAGCAATTGCTCCATGAGCGCGTCGTCGTGGTCGGCGAGCGTCTCCAGCATCGTGAAGCGCGCTTCCTTCTCGCGCGAGAGATCCTCGCCGGCGAGATCGACAATCTCCGAAGCCGCGTATTCGTTGTAGACGAAGGCGCGTTCGAGCGCGAGATCGACGAAGCCGGCAATCAGGTCGCCCTTCCAGATCGGAATCTGGCGCAACAACAGCGGCGCGCGCGAAGCGGGCTGCAGCAATTTGATGGTCTCGCGCACGCGCTTGTCGGCTTTGTCGATCTTGTTCAGGAACAGGAAGCGCGGGATGTTCTGCTCCTCGAGCTCGCGCAGGATCAATTGCAGCTGGGGGACCTTCTTTTCGTCGGCCTCGCAGACCACGACCGCGGCGTCGACCGCCGGCAGCACCGTGCGCATGTCGTGGATGAACTCGATCGAGCCGGGACAATCGACGAAAGTGTAGCCGTCGCCCATGAAATTGGTGGTGGCGAAGGTCGCCTCGACGCTCATCTTGTGATGACGGGCTTCCTTGCTGGAATCTCCGACCGATGTCGCCGTGTCGACCGAGCCCTGGCGCTGAATGGCGCCGGTGCGCGCGAGAATGGCTTCGAGAAGTGTGGTCTTGCCGCTCTGGAATGGGCCCACCAGCGCGATGCACCGGGGACCCGATTTACTCGTCACGTTGGGAGTCGCGTCGTACTGTCCCATGTCGTCCTCCCTGCCGGCCGGGAGGTCGGACCAAGTTTCCCGGCCCTGTCCGATCATCGTCTCAGGACAATGACGGGCTGGCAAGGGGCGCGTTTGTGGCGTGACGCCGCGCGCTCGTCGACCGTTCGATGACATTTCTCAAGCGCGCGAACGGCTTGCGGCGGAATTAGTCGCCGCCGGCAAAGCTCGTATCGACGATATTGCCCGTGATGACGCTGTCGTCGATCAGCTTCTGCGCCTTGAACCAGGCGACCTGGCGTTCGACGTCGGCGGTGTCGAGCCTGGCCTCCGGGTCCATCGGATAGGCGCCGGTCTCGACGGTTGCGGCCGAACGGCCGAGTTCGCGGCCGGGGTAGACGTAGCGCGCGATCACCGTTGCGATCTCGCGCGTCGCCACCGTCGCGATGCGCTTGCCATAGCGGTCAAGCTGTACCATCGAAGAGTAGTCGGACGCGCCGTGACGATAGGCGCGCACGAATTTCTCGACCGTGGCGCGGTGCCCGCCGATCATCTTGGCAGCGACGAACAGCGCGCCGAGTTGCTGCTTGTCGCCGACTTCGGAATACCAGCCGACCAGCCGTGCCTGGCTCGCCACCATCAGTTCGCGCGCATAGTTCGCCGGCAGGATCGCGGCGTCCGCCTTGCCTTCCACGACCGCCAGCGCGGCCGCGTCGACCGTCTGCATCGGTTTCAGCGTGATGCTGGCGAAGTCGAATTTCTTGGCGCGCGCGATCTGCGCGAGCTGATAATGGAACGGCGAGCCGAGATAGGTGATGGCCACCGACTTGCCGGCGAGGTTCTCCATCTTGCGCAGGCCGTTCGCCCAGGCGGCGTTGGCCGCGACCACCTCGTTGCCCTCGAAGCCCTTGCGCTCCTGGACCTGCGCCGCGACGAATTTGAAGAAGCCCTGGCCGGCGTAGTTGAAGGCCTCGGTCGTGAAGGCGGCAAGGCCGAACTCGACGGCGCCGGCGGCGACCGCCTGCGCCACCTCCTTGTCGGATTTGTACGCCGTCATCTCGACGTCGAGGCCTTCGGCCTTGAAGTAGCCGCGCGCCACCGCAAGAAACAAGGCGCCGTTGTCGGCCAATCGCTGCGTGCCGATGGTGACGCGCACCTGCGCCGCCGCGGGCGCGGTCAGGCCGGCAACGAGCGTGAGGATGGCGAGCGCGCGAATAATCATGCGCGCAAGACTAGCGTGATTCGGGATACCGGCCGTCCCCGCTGTCGCGGGGACGACAAAGAACCTACTTCAAGTTGCCGCAGAAGCGCTGGATGCGGCCGCAGGCTTCTTCGAGGTCCTCGGTCTTGGTCGCATAGGAGATGCGGAAGGCCGGGCCGAGGCCGAAGGCCGAGCCGTGCACCACGGCGACGCCTTCCTGCTCGAGAAGTTCGGTGACGAAGTCCTCGTCGGTGGCCAAGACCTTGCCGCTCGTCGTCGTCTTGCCCATCGTGCCGGCGCAGGATGGATAGACATAGAAAGCGCCCTCCGGCGTCGGGCACTTGAGGCCGTTCGCCTGGTTGAGCATCGACACGACGAGGTCGCGGCGCTCCTGGAAGATCTTGTTGTGCCGCGGGATGAAGTCCTGCGGGCCGTTGAGCGCCTCGACCGCCGCCCACTGCGACACCGCCGCCGGGTTGGTGGTCGATTGCGACTGGATCATCGCCATCGCCTTGATGAGCGGCTCCGGGCCGCCGGCGTAGCCGATGCGCCAGCCGGTCATGCAATAGGCCTTCGACACGCCGTTGACGGTCAGCGTGCGTGCGTAGAGTTCGGGCTCGACCTGGGCCGGCGTCGTGAACTCGAAGGCGTCGTAGGTCAGGTGCTCGTACATGTCGTCGGTCATGACGTGCACGTGCGGGTGCCGCATGAGGACGTCGGCGAGCGCGCGCAGCTCGGCGCGCGTGTAGGCCGCGCCGGTCGGGTTCGACGGCGAGTTCAGGAGGAACCACTTCGTCTTCGACGTGATGGCGCGTGCGAGCGCGTCGGGCGTGATCTTGAAGCCCTTGTCCATGCCGCTGACGACCTCGACCGGCTTGCCGCCGGCGAGCAGCACCATGTCCGGGTAGCTGACCCAGTACGGCGCCGGGATGATGACCTCGTCGCCGGGGTTCAGGGTCGCCATGAAGGCGTTGTAGAGCACCTGCTTGCCGCCGGCGGAGACGGTGATTTGCGAGGCCTTGTAGTCGAGGCCGTTCTCGCGCTTGAACTTCTGGATCACCGCCTGCTTCAACTCGGGGATGCCGTCGACCGCGGTGTACTTGGAGGCGCGGCCCTCGCGGATGGCGCGGATGGCGGCTTCCTTGATGTGTTCCGGCGTGTCGAAGTCGGGCTCGCCGGCCCCCAGCCCGATGATGTTGCGGCCCGCCGCCTTCAGCGCGCGCGCTTTGTCCGTCACCGCGATGGTCGGGGACGGCTTGATGCGCTTGAGATGGTCGGCGAGGAAGGCCATGGAAGACTCCGAAGTCTCGGCGGAAACGGCGATTTCGGCGTCGTAGTGGCCCAATAATACGGCGGCGGCAAGTCGCAAGAACTGATCGATCGATCAACCCTGTTGATGGTCCGAAACGGCGCCAAAGCCGGCCCGTCGCCGGGACGCGGAAAAAGGGGCGATACGTGCCTTTGTGGCAGCGGGATTAACCGCCGGGCAACCCCGGGGGGTGTAGCCGGTACCCGTCGACCGGCTCCTCTGGAACGAAGCTTATGCACGGGCACGCGGCGGGACTGCGCCGGCTGGACGGGCTCATCTGGGCCCTGGTGGCGCTCGTCGCCGTCCTCGTGCTGACCGTCTCGGCGGCGCGGGGCTTCACCGTCGAATTCCGCAGCTTCGCCGCCCCCGGCCTGACCTGTCTGCTGCTCGTGCTGGGCGCCCGTTTCTACCGCGATCGCCGCAACGAGCCCAAGCTCGCATCAGCGCTCGAAAGCACCGCGCAGATCATGGCGTTCGCGGCCGTGGCGGCTCCGTTATCCTATGTTGCCGCCAGCCTCGGCTTGCCGCTTCAGGATGCGATGTTCGACAGCCTGGACCGCGCGCTCGGGCTGAATTGGCGAAGCATGCTCGCCTTCATCGAGCGTTGGCCGGAATTCTCCTCGTTCCTGCGCGTGATGTATCTGTCGCTGACGGTGCAGATGACCGCGGTGGTGCTGCTGCTCGGTTTCACCGGACGGCTGCCCTGGCTGCGCGTCTACATGCTCGCCTTCGTGTTCGCGACGCTGACGACGATCGCACTGTCGACAGTGCTGCCGGCGGAAGGTGTGTGGCTGCATTACGGCTTGAAGGGCGACGCCCTGCCGGTGAGCCACACGAGCTGGCCGGTATTCCTCGGCCTGCGCGACGGCAGCTACCGGCTGATCGTGGCGATCGGCGCCGAAGGCATCATCACATTCCCGAGCCTGCACGCGGCGCTTGCCGTGATCTTGATGGCGGCGCTGTGGCCAATTCCGGTGGCGCGCTGGTTGAGCGTCGGTATCAATATGCTGATGCTGGCCGCCACACCGATCGACGGCTCGCATTATTTCGTCGATGTGCTGGCCGGCATCGCCATCGCCGTTGCCAGTCTGGCGGCGGCACGCACCATGGTCGCGCGCTGGACGGAACCTTTTCGCAGCGCAGCAAGCAGCGAGCTGGCTATGGTTTCCCCAGAAACCGTCACACCGGCCCGGTAGCATTCCGCGCCTTCTGGCATAAACTATGGGCTCGACCACAAGAGCCGATTGAACGGCCGCGAACCTTTTTTCGTGAAAGGAGCGCGCCCATGACACTGTCCGCCGAGCAGCTCGCGACCTTCGACGCGGAGGGCTACACCGTCCTCCCCCGCTGCTTCAGCGACGCCGAGGTCACGCTGCTGCGCCACGAGGCCGAGGCCGTCCTCAAGCACAATCGCCCCGAAGTCTGGCGCGAGAAATCGGGCGCGCCGCGCACCGCTTTCGCCATTCACCGATTCAGCGATGCATTCTCGCTGCTGGCGCGGCATCCGCGCCTGATCGAGCCCGTGCGGCAATTGTTCGGCGAGGACGTCTACGTCCATCAGTTCAAGCTCAACGCCAAGGCCGCCTTCGAAGGCGACGTTTGGCAATGGCACCAGGATTTCGGCGCCTGGCAGCGTGACGACGGCATGCCACAGCCCCGCGCGGTGAACATCGCCGTGTTTCTCGACGAGGTCATGCCGATCAACGGTCCGCTGCTGCTTATTCCGAAGAGCCATCGGGCCCGCAATATCGATGGCACGACGGCCTATCCGCTATGGACCCTCGATAAGGAGACCGTGACGCGGCTCGTCCTCGATGCGGAGGGCGAAGACGGCATCGGCGTCGTCGCCCCGACCGGCAAGCCGGGCACGGTTCTGCTGTTCCACGGCAATCTGGTGCACGCCGCGCCGCCGAACATCACGCCCTATCCGCGCAAGGTCGTTTATCTGACGCTGAACACCGTCGCCAACCGTATTACCAAATCCACGCGCGCGGAGTGGCTTGCGCACCAGGATTTTACGCCGATCGTACCGGTGGCCGACGACGCGCTCGCCGAATACGCCCGCACCCGCCGCGTCGCCGCAGCATAAAATGCCCGTCAACGCGCTGCGGATGAAATGCGTGGTTCGCCGGTTGCCACTTCGGTCACCGGATTGTCATCCCGCAAGCCTTGCTATTGCCGGACTCGGCGCGCTTGATCGCGGCGGTTTCGCTTCGTGGGGGGCCACATAGGCATGTACACGCTCTATTCGATGCAGCGCTCCGGCAACAGCTACAAGGTCCGCCTTGCGCTGGCGCGACTCGGCGTGCCGCACCGGCTGGTCGAGATCGACATCCTGCGGGGTGAAAGCCGCACGCCGGAATTTCTCGCGAAAAATCCGAACGGCCAAGTGCCGCTGCTCGAAGTGGCGCCCGGCCGGCACATCGCCGAATCGAACGCCATCCTGTGGTATGTCGCCATCGGTTCCCGGCTGGCGCCGGAGGACCGCATCGAGCGCGCCGAAGCGCTGCAATGGATGTTCTTCGAGCAGCGCAGCCTCGAGCCGAATATCGGCGCCGCTTATTTCTGGCTCTGCCTGATCAAAGGCGGCCGCGAATTGCAAAGTCACGCGCTCGAAGACTGGATGGAGAACGGCTATCGCGCGCTGCGCGTCATGGAGACGCACCTGGCGAAGTTCGACTTCTTCGTCGCCGGCCATTTCACCGTCGCCGACATCGCGCTCTACGCCTACACCCATGTCGCCGAGCAGTGCGATTTCGACCTCGCCGGCTATCCCGCGGTTCGACGCTGGCTCAAGCGCATCGAGGCCGAGCCGGGCTATGTGCCGATGGATTGGCAGCCGCAGGATCTGGTCGCGGCGCAGTGACGGCCCGCCGGCGTTAACCTTTCGTTAACCGAAATCATCAAAATGCCCCGGTTCTTCGACGGCAAGGCCGCAATCGCGCCGAATGCGCGCCCGGTTCGCAACCATTTATCGTTAACGTCGTTATTCGAGGGAGTCCCATCGAAGGTTGGCTATGAGCAAGCCCGTTGAATCGACCGGTTTCACCCCGCCCGCAGGCCGCAAGCTCGGCCGCGAGAGCCGCACCGCTGCGGTCGCCGAGTTCATGGCGACGGTTGCGCTGGCGCTGTGCACCATCGTCGCCGCCACCGTCGTCACCGCCGGCATCGCCCGCGCCGATGTGGTCAGCGACGTGGTCGGCCATGAGGACAGCCTGTTCGCCGTCGCGCTGGTGCTTGGCCTGCTGTTTATCGGCATGGGCGGGCTGACGGTCCTGAGCATGGCGGAAAGACCGCGCCGGCCCCGGCACTGACCCCGCCGAACCTCCCCTCCGCTCCTTCCCGGCGGCTTGCGCGAGCCCAATTCTTTGGCTCGCTGCCATGCTAATCTCGTCAGACAATTCGGCCCGACGGAGCGATCCCATGCGCAGCCTTTGGCTCATCGCCGTTCTCGGCGCCGTGCTGACTGCCGGCACGGCATCGGCGCAAACACG
>Ga0207652_10002867_pt1 | contig 14431 bp, 8 predicted proteins | sample KBSC63BmetaG_FD_184334 | JGI IMG/M metagenome (GOLD analysis project Ga0207652, IMG submission 184334) | Corn rhizosphere microbial communities from Kellogg Biological Station, Michigan, USA - KBS C6-3B metaG (SPAdes) (version 2) | ecosystem: Host-associated > Plants > Roots > Rhizosphere ... | reverse complement strand
CATCGCGTCCTGCTCGTCGAGGACGACACCGCCGTGCGGACGCTCGCTCGGCGCCTGCTGCAGGACGAGGGACACACGGTGATCGACGCGCCAACCGGAGAGGCAGGCTTGGCCCGGTGGCAGGAATCGATGTCCAGCGGCGAGACGATCGACGTCGTCGTCACCGACATCGTGATGCCCGATATGGGAGGACGCGAGCTCGTCACACGGCTTCGCGCCTCCAATCCGCGGCTTCCGGTGGTGTACGTGTCGAGCTATTTCGCGGATGCCGTCGCGGGACTCGACATGGCGGAGCCGGTCGAGCTGCTGGAGAAGCCATTCACCCCGGCGACGCTGGCGGCCGCCGTCGACGCGGTGCTCAGGCTCGGAGACGAGCGTCGATGATCGTCTGACGTCGTCCCTGACTCGGTTGCGGTCGGGAGCGACACGACGATCGTAGCCCCGCGGTCGGGATTGTTCGACGCCCACATGTTTCCACCGTGCGACCGCACGATGGACCGACAGATCGCGAGGCCGAGCCCGAGCCCGTTCTTCTTCGACGTCACGAAAGGCTCGAACACCGATTCGAGCGAACCGGCAGCGATCCCCATCCCGCGATCGTGCACGGCGATCCGCACAACGCCGTCGTCCACCGATGTGGCGATCACGAGGACGCGCTCGCCTTGCGCCATGTCGCTCATCGCGTCGCACGCGTTCATGATCACGTTCAACAGGACCTGCTGCAGCTGCACGCGATCCGAGAAGATCACCGGCGCAGAAGGGAGCAACCGCGCGTTGACGACCACACCGCGGTGGATCAGGTCACTGTGCGCAAGCTCGAGCACCTCACCGACGACGTCGTTCACCGGTACGAGCTGCAGCTCGCCGTTGTCCTTCTTGACGAGGCCACGCACGCGTTGGATCACCGCGCCTGCTCGACGATCGTCCGACTCGATGTCCTCGAGAATCGCACGCAGCTCGACCGCATCGATTCCGCCATTCTCGAGCATGTGTTGCGCGGCACGGGCATTCGCGAGAATGGCCGCCAGCGGCTGGTTGATCTCATGAGCCAGCGCGGCAGACAGCTCGCCCACGATCGCGACTCGCCCCAGGTGCGATAGCTCACGGCGTTGCTGTTCAGCGAGTCGCTCGGCGGACCGCCGCTCCGTCACGTCGATGAGCGCGCCGGTCACGCGTCGCCGGCCATGCGCGTCCTCACTCGTGCGAATCGCGCCGGCGATCCAGCGTGCAGTGCCCGCGGGGGTCGCGACCGCCCACTCGCCATCGAACGGTGTCCCGCCCCGCATCGCCTGCTCGAATGCATCGTCATGTGAACCGCCAGCGTCCGGCCGCATCGCGGCCACGAAGCTCGCGAGCGGCGGGTACGACCCCCGCTCGAATCCCAAGAGGCGCGCGCACTGTTCCGAGATCCACACGCGGTCCCGGTCGGGATCCCAGCTCCAGAACCCGACGCCTAACGACACGCCGGCGATCTCCGCGCGCGCCTGGCTTTCGAGCAGCGCTGACCGGGCACGTCGCCGGACGCGCCGCTCGAGCAGCAGCGCGATAATCAGCGCCGACTGTAACAGGACGATACCAACGACGGCCGCAACGCCGACCGTCCGGTACCGTTCCGCTGGCCACGTGTGGCCCGCCGTTCGGCCAACCGCTGGCGCGGCGACGCCGAGCAGGTACACGAACACCACGACAATATGAGATGTACCTAAGACGCTGCCAAGTTCAGCACGTGTGTCCGGTTTCGAAAGACCGGTCCCACGTCCGAACGCGTAGCCTGACGTGGGGAAAGCGCAAACCGTTGTGGGGTGTGATCTTCCGATCAAGCGATGTCGGCACGATTCCTTCCCTTGGTCGACCGCACCAACAACCGGACCTTCAATGGCATCGGGTCATTCGCTGGCGCATCGGCTGGACACGGTCGGTCAGGATGCGGGCTACGCGTGGCGTGCGCTGCGCCGGACGCCGCTCGCAAGCGTCGTCATGGTCGCGTCCGTCGCGCTCGGGATCGGCGTCGCAACGGCCGTGTTCACGCTGACCGACGTGATGCTGCTTCGCCCGTTGCCGTACGAGGGAGCAGAGCGGCTCGTGGTCCCGTACCAGACGGTGACGGTTCGATCGCGTGCGAGCCAGGACACCGTACCGTGGACCCTCGGGCGATACGACGTACTGCGGCGTGTCGTCCGGGGATTCGAGGACGCGGGTTTCGCGACCTGGCTGGACGCTGTCATTCGCACTCCGGACATGGACGTCCCCGTTCGCGTCGAAGCGATCACACCGACCCTGCTCTCGACGTTCAATCTGCATGTTCAGGCTGGGCGAGCGTTCGGCGGCGACGAGGACGTACCGACGACGGCAGCGACGGTTGGACTGGTCTCGGATCGCCTCGCGCGGACGCACTACGGCATGGCAGGGGCTGCAGTCGGGGCAACGCTCATAGTGAACGGCGCGCCCGTGACGATCGTCGGCGTGATGCCGAAGGGGTTCAGCGGATTCACGGTGGCGGCCGACCTCTGGTTGCCGGTCCGCATGACGGCTCGCGTCGATCCGTCGCCGCGATGGACCGAGCGCCTCGATGCGCTGCTGGGGACGGTGATCGCGCGCCGAATGCCGGGGCTGACGCTGGCACGCCTCGAGCGCCAGCTCGTCGCCGCGCTCCCGGTCGTTTCACAGGCCGCCCCGGATCGGAAGTTAGGCGCCGACGGCGTTCGAGGCGTCGGCGTCATGTCGTTGCAGGAAGCGAGGCGCCACCCGCTCGTGAAGCCGATCCTCCAGCTCATGGCGGCGGCTGTCGGATGCCTGCTGGTGATCGTGTGCGCGAACGTCGCGTCGATTCTGCTCGCGCGCGGACACGCCCGTCGCGGCGAGCTTGGCGTCAGAGTCGCGCTTGGCGCGTCCGAGGCGCGCGTCGCCCGGCAGGTGCTGACTGAAAGCGCATTACTCGGCGCGTTGGCGCTGCCGATCGGTGTGCTGCTCGGCTACGCCTCCGCGAGTGCGATCACCGAGCTTCGACCGACATTGCCGCAGAACTGGGACCTGCTTCGCGGCACAGATCTCCTTGCGGGTGCATCGCTCGCACCGAACAGCCGCGTACTGGCGTTCGCGTCCGCCATCGCGGGCCTCGCGGTGCTGCTCTTCGGCTGCGGACCAGCGTTCGCCGCGTCGCGCGTCGACGCGGCGCGGCTCCTCACCGCTGCCAGCGACCACGGCGCGGCGCCGGCGCGTGGACGACAGCTTCTCGTCACCGGGCAGATCGCGCTCGCCTCGTTGCTCCTCGTGGTCGCCACGCTCATGACGCAGAGTCTGCGCCGGTTGCTCGGTGCTGACCTCGGGTTTCGGGCCGACCGCGTCCTGGCGCTCCGGGTCGCGTCGATGGACACGTCAGCCGCCGCACGCGTTAGGCGCCAGGAGCTGGTCGCCCGGCTGGAGCACACGCCGGGGATCGAGGGCGTCGCGACGGCTGGCTGTACGCCGTTCGACGTAGCGTGTGTCTTCACGCTTGGCGCGAGGTCGCCCGACGAGCCCGATGCGAGCGCGCGAGCGCCCGAGCTCGAGTACCACGCCGTATCGGCGTCGTACTTCCGCGTCATGGGAATTCCGCTGGTCGCGGGTCGAGGCTTCACTCCCGAGGACACGATGGGCGCAAACCGACGCGTGATCGTGAGCGCATCGGCCGCACGGAAGCTGTTTGGTGCGCGGTCGGCCATCGGTCGTCGGATCGCGCTCGACATGCGTGCGCCGCTGCCCATGGAGGTCGTGGGCGTCGTTCACGACGTGCGGTTCACGTCGGTCGAAGCCGCTTCTTCACCGGCTGTGTACGTGCTCGCGGGCGAGGAGGCGCATGCCCCGCGCCTCAACGCAATGTGGTTCGTTCGGACGACACTCTCACCGGACGCGGCGCTGCAGGCGATCACCCGCGTAGTCCGCGACGACAACGCTCCGCTCTCGATCGCGAAAACGGAACGCCTCGTGGATATCGTTCGCGCGGCGACGTCCAGCACACGCTTCGTTGCGGCGCTGCTCCTCGGCTTCGCCGCCAGTGCGGTGCTGTTGGCAGGTCTCGGGATCTACGGCGTGGTCGCGTATATCGTGTCGCAGCGGAGTCGCGAGTTCGGCCTCCGGCTGGCGCTCGGCGCGCAGGCCGGCGACCTGGTGCTGGCAACCGTTAGGCGAAGCGTGTGGCTCGTGGGCGGGGGCGTGGCCGCCGGCCTGTTCGCCGCGATCGTCGGCGCGCGCCTGCTCGGCGCGTTTCTCTACGGGATCGGCACGTTCGACCTCGTGACCGACGTCGGCGTCGTCGGCGTAGTCGCGACGCTCGGCGTTCTCGCCACGATCATCCCTGCACGCCGCATCACGAAGATCGACCCCGCGGCGATCCTGAAATCATGAGGCGGCGGAGGGCGTTGCAACGCGTCAACGCTGAACGTCCATCCGTAAGATCAGCGTGCGCGGCACTGGCAGGGTATTGAGCTCACCACGAGATAGTCCCGACTGCCCGGCGTAGTTCACCTCGGGGTCGAGCCCTGAGTAGCCGCTCAACATCAGAACGTTTCGCGCCGCAATCGTTAGGTCGAAACGCGCGAGTCCCCGCCGTTGCGCCCAGCCTGGCACGGGCTTCCACGTGATCGCGATCTCTCGTAGGCGCACGAAGCTCGCGTTCTCGACGAATGCCGTCCCGACGACGAAGACCGAGACGGCGCGGCCCTGCTCGTCGAAGGACGCGCCCGGATCGTACAAGGCGCGGCACAACTCGAGCTTGCAGCGACGGTCCTCGGTGGCGTTTGCCTGCTTGAAACCGCCCCGGTAGTCGACCAGCACGCTGGCGCTCCAGTGACGGAGCGCGATGGCCGACGATAAGCTCAACTCGCGAGTCGGGATGCCGGAGCCGAGATATGCCAGGTTCGTGTCTACGGTCACCTCGGGCTTCGAAATGATGCCGTCGCCGTTCGCGTCCTGAACGTGGGTCGGGTACCCCCATAGACCACCGATCGGGTGCCCGTTGACGTTGCGAACGTCCACTCCAAACAGCGGCGTCTCGGCGGCACGCATAAACGTGCTGCCCTCTCCCACCTGATCGACGCGATTCGAGAGCGCCGAGGCATCCACACGAGCCGACCAGTCGACGCGGCCGGACCTAACGAGCGATGCGGAGAGCGTCGCGTCGATCCCGGTCGTGTGCCACGCGCCCGCGGGTTGCGGAATCGTGCAGCATGACGGGGACAGCGCACTCGTGGAGTGCTGGCGGAACAACGTCGCCTCCACCCAGAGACGATTGACGAAGAACCCGTCGAACCCCAGCTCGAGCTCGGAGATAGTCTCGCCGCGCGCCTTGCGCGGCAGGAATAGCCAGAGCGGCGGTCTGTCAGGGATCGGAGGGACGTCGTCATAGGCGCGAAAGTCGGTGCTCCGCCCATAGGCGCCGCGAACGCGCGCGTGCGACAGAAACGATTCCCGAGGGAAAAACGGTTCGTCGCCGATCACCCAGGCCACGTCGGCCGAGAGGGACGTGCTGGGGGCAAAGAGGCCGTCCGACCAGCGGTCGTGGCGGATGCCGACGCCAAGAAACCGTGTCTCGCGCCAGGTAACCCGCTCGGACGCCAGGACGCCAGTGACGTCGGCGTGCCTCCACGACGTGGAGTAGCCGTCAAGCGAACTGAGGACGGTGGAGTCCACGGCGTTCGTGGATCGATGCAGGTGCTCGGCACCGATCGTCGTTTCGCTTTGCATCGACTCGGTGAGGCGAAACGACCCGACGATCGTCGCATCCACGTTCGTCTGAGCGTTCCGATCCCTAGTGGACTCGGAGATTGCCCTGAAGGTGCGAGTCGAGTCGCCGTAGCCGGTCACACGATCATCTTCGCCACGCAGCGACTCGCCAGCGGCAGTGGCGTGTGCGACCAGCCATGGAAGCGGTGTCCATGTCGCCGTCAGCGATCCCATGGCTCGTCCAACTCGTTCGTGCGTGGGCGTGTCCAGACGTCCGGGCAGATCGCGCGCGCGATAGCCTCGGTGCACGGGGTCATCCACGGCGTTCCCTCCGAGCCCGGCGTTGAGGAACGCCGGAGTTTGCCCATCGATCGGCGGCAACGTGACCTGCGAATGCACGTACGCGCTGTTGAGGCCGAGGCGGAGGCTGGGCAGCACTGGCGCGTCCAGGTTGAGGCGGGTCGCATAGCGGGCGACCTCGTTAGGCCCGAGCGCCCCGGCCTCACTGTGAAGCGAAGCGCTCGCGACGTAGCCAAGGCGGCCGAGTCCACCCGATACGCTCGCGCCCGCGGACCCGCGGAAGGCGGTCCGGAACGGGCTGGCGCTCTCGAGCGGGTTCCATCTGAGCAAGGGCCCCGGCGTGCAGCTGCCCATCGCCGCCTCGCCGCGGGCACAGCTTTCGGTACCCACCAGCCCCGATCCGGTCGAATGGTTGGCCGGGTACTCGCCGGCGTCCATCGGTGCGCTGCCCTCTGCGAAGGCGCTCCACGAGAGTTTGCGCCGTTGTGGCCGCGTGGTCGTTATGCGAATCACGCCGCCGGCACCGTCCGTTCCGTAGAGCGCCGCCGCGGCCGGGCCGCGAAGGATCTCGATGCGATGGACCTCGCGAAGGTCGATATCATCGAGGCGCGATCGCTGTTGCGCCCCGGTGCCAAGGCCATGCGCGGCCTGGGCCGCATCGACGCGAACGCCGTCGATCACGAGGATCGGTTCACGAGCGCCGTAGAAGCTGTTTGCTCCGCGAAAACGCACGCGCGATCCGGAGCCGGCAGTGCCGCTCGAGCGGAGCACGCTCACGCCGGCGACGCGCGCCGCGAGCAAGTCGGACAATGTGCGTGCGGCGCTAGCGGCGATCGTGGCGGAGTCGATGACGCCAACTGACGCTCCGACCGACAGCGGGACTTTGCTCGCACCGTAAAGACGCTCCGACGTGTCCACTACCGCCCACACCATACCGCCGACCGCTCCCGACCGAACGGTGGTATCCGGGCGTTGCGACTGGGCGGCGTGCGCGGCCGCGAGGACGAATGCTTTACCCGCGAGAACACGCCGACCAAAGGTCGGACCCATCGCGCGCTCCCTCTGAATTGGCGCCGCACGATGCAGAGCCGGCTGCGCCATACGCAAGAGCCCGCTAAAGAATCGCCGGGCCTGATGGAAAGGCGCGCGGGAGTGCAGGTCGAGATCGGACAAGCAAAAGGCGAGGGGGTTCCCCTCGCCACGTTGAGCTTATAGCCCACCCGGGGACTTGCGGCAAGCCCAGGGTCGCTCGGTAGAGTCGCAGGCCAAATCCAGCCCCTCGTGCAGGGGCCGTGACCCGAGCGAGCACAAGGAGTGAGTGGATGGGCCGCTACGTGTTGAGTTTTCAGGAGATCGACGAGAGTCGGGTCCCCGTCGTTGGTGGGAAGGGCGCGCACCTTGGAAGGCTTTCGCGCATCGAAGGCATCACCGTGCCTCCTGGCTTCTGCATAACGACGGACGCCTTCCATCGAATCCTCACAGAAGCACCGTCGATCAGCGTGCAGGTCGAAGGTCTCGCGCGACTCGATGCCGACGACCGATACGCCATCCGCGAAGCGAGTGCGGAGATCCGCCGCGCGATCGAGGCCATCACCATCCCCGACGATATCGCCGCGGCAATTCGCGACGCGCTCGCATCACTCGGCGAGCAATCCGCCTACGCCGTTCGGTCGAGCGCAACGGCAGAGGACACACCGACTGCGTCGTTCGCGGGGCAACAGGACACGTACCTCAACGTCGTTGGGCCGACGTCGGTGCTGCAGCACGTGAGCCGCTGCTGGGCATCGCTCTTCACCGACCGAGCAGTGACCTATCGATTGCGGAACGACATCGAGCACCGAGCAGTCCACATGGCCGTCGTCGTGCAGCGCATGGTGTTCCCGAGAGCGTCCGGTATCCTGTTCACCGCCGACCCTATCACGGGCAACCGCACCGTTGGCTCGATCGACGCGAGCTTCGGCCTTGGCGAGGCACTCGTCTCAGGTCTCGTGAACGCGGACGTGTTCAAGGTCCGAGACGGCCAGGTGATCGCGAGAACGATCGGCAGCAAGCAGCTCGCCGTGCGGGCGTTGTCGTTAGGCGGCATACGACGGGACGAGATCGAGCCGGAGCTGCGCACACAGCCGTCGCTCACCGACGTTGAGGTCCTGCGACTGGCACAGCTCGGCCGTGCCATCGAAGCACACTTCGGTCGCCCGCAGGACATCGAATGGTGTCTGGTGGACGATGACTTTCAATTCGTCCAGAGTCGGCCAATCACCACCCTGTTTCCGATTCCCGCTGCGAGCGACGGAGACAAACACGTCTACGTCTCGACCGGGCATCAGCAGATGATGACCGACGCAATGAAGCCGCTCGGCATCTCGGTGTGGCAGTTGACCGCCGCGGCACCGATGTACGAAGCGGGCGGGCGGATCTTCGTTGACGTCGCTCGAGCGTTGGCGTCGCCGGCAGGACGCGCGGGTCTCTTTGCGACGTTGGGCAAGTCCGATCCGCTGATCAAGGACGCGCTGCAGACGATCATCGATCGTGACTTCATCCCGCTGGTGCCGGGCGCGCCCGACGCCGGTCCGCCGGTAAAAGAGTGGTCCGCGCCGATTGAAACCGACCCTGCGATCGTCGACGAGCTGATCGCGCGCGGCCGTGCGTCGATCGAGCATCTCACGCGGGAGATCAGCACGAAATCCGGCACGGATGTGTTCGACTTCATCGCGACCGACATGGAAGCGCGGAAGCGCGTCGCGTTCGACCCGCGCAGCATGCAGGTCATCATGGCGGGAATGACTTCCTCGTGGTGGCTGAACGAGCACCTGGAGGAGTGGATTGGCGAACGGAATGTAGCCGACACGCTCGTGCAATCCGTCCCGAACAACGTCACCTCGGAGATGGGGCTCGACCTCCTGGACGTCGCCGATGCCATTCGTCCACATCCGGCTGTCGTAACGTTTCTTCAAAAGGTCCAGAAGGAGAATTTCCTGAACGAGCTTCCCCGACTTCCCGGCGGACAGCAATCGCGAGACGCGATTGACGCGTGGCTCGAGAAGTACGGCATGCGTGGCGTGGGCGAGATCGACATCACGCGACCGCGGTGGAGTGAGCGTCCAACGACGCTCATTCCGCTGATCCTCGGCAACATCAGGAGCTTTTCGCCAGGCGAGGCCGCGCGGCGATTCGAGCAGGGGCTCGAGTCGGCGCGAAGGAAGGAAATCGAGCTGCTTCAACGGATACGGTCGTTGCCGGGGGGCGACGAGAAAGCCCAGGAGGTCGAGCGGAGGATCGACCGCGTCCGCACGTTCGCCGGATACCGCGAGTACCCGAAATACTTCATCGTCAGCCGCTATTTCGCCTATAAGCAGGCATTGATGAGGGAAGCGGATCGTCTCGTGGAGTCGAGCGTGCTGGGCGACCGGGAAGACGTTTTCTTCCTCACATTTCAGGAGCTCCGCGACGCTGTTCGCACCAACGTCGTGGATTACAAACTCATCGGCGAGCGGAAGGACGAGTTTCGGGCGTACCAACGCCTAACGCCCCCGCGAGTGCTGACCTCGGATGGGGAAATCGTCACCGGCGCCTACCGCCGCGACGACGTGCCGCCGGGCGCGCTGGTCGGGTTGCCTGTCTCCGCTGGGACGACCGAGGGGCGCGCGCGAGTCGTGTTCGATCCAGCCAAGGCCAACTTCGAACCCGGCGACATCCTGGTCACTCCCTACACGGACCCCAGTTGGACACCGCTCTTCGTGGCGATCAACGGTCTCGTCACGGAAGTCGGTGGCTTGATGACACACGGCGCCGTGATCGCGCGCGAGTACGGGTTGCCGGCCGTGGTCGGGGTGGAACATGCAACCGAGCGCATCCGCGATGGCCAGCGTATTCGCGTGCACGGCACGGAGGGGTATGTCGAGATCCTGACCTAACGCCGAGATGGGTCAGAGTCGAACTTGCGGCGTCTAAACGGTACGAAAGGGGTCAGAGTCCTGATTCATCATTCTAACGCGGCCGCGTTAGAATGATGAATCAGGACTCTGACCCCGTCATCGAGGATGTCATGCGGAATTCGAAGCGCGTAGTCCTTGCCAGTCTGGCGTGCGTTCCTGTGGCCGCCTTTGCGGTGAGTGGTTCACGCCCTCAGGGCGACCGCACCGAAGCGACGCGGCGAAAATCAGGATCGTCACCGTCGTCAAGCGAACCGGAATCGGGTGGTTCGAGCGCATGCAGGACGGGATCAAACAGTTCGCGGCGCAGAATGACGTTGACGCCATCATGACCGGCGCGAGCGATGCAGATCCCGAGAAGCAGGCCGACATTATCCGCAAGCTGATTGCCGAGAAGCCTAACGCGATCACCGTCGTCCCGAATACGCCGGAGGTGCTCGCCAGCCACATGCGATGGGCAACGGCGCCGGATGGGGGTCAGTCGTTTTCCGGTTAGAAACGGGCAGCGAGGAACTGAGCCGGGTCAGTGTACAGGACCATGTTTTTTCCCGTCCAGACGTTGACCTTGCAGAGACTCAGGTCCGCCTCATCGGCGACGTTCAGGCTGTTCACACAGCTTTGCAACTGCCTGGCTTTCGGTTTGTAGTGTCCGCTTTCGTTGCTGATGTAGGTGATCTTCCCGTTCAGGAACTCGATCTCGCCGGCGCAGATCACGTCGGCGCCTGCGTTGAGGCTCGAGTGATTGTGCTGGGCATCGCCAGTGCCGTCATACACTCGGGTCGTCTTGCTGTAGAACAAGCCCACGGGCATCGTGATGAGGCTCCCGTACTTGTCCATTGCATACAGCTCGTGACCGGTCGAGGTGTGCGCAATGCCATCCTGCTTGTAGAAAAGGCCATTTTCGCACCAGGCAAGAAACTTCGAGACACGATCAGTCTTGCGGACGAAGTTCACCTCGGATTTCTGCGACACCATGCCCAGGAATTCGCCCGCCTCGACCATCGCCACGATCTCCTCGTAGTCACTCGACGAGATCTGCTTGATCTCCTTCCCATGCACGCGCGTGAGAAGGTTGATGTTCTTGCGGTTCGAGCCGAGGTCCCTGATGGTCCCGTCAGACGGGTTGTCTGACTTCAGCTTCGCGGCACTGGTCCTATGCAGGATCTCGCCAACGAGACTGCCGGCCTTCGGGGCGATTCCCTGATCCTTCGCGACGCCGCCCTTCTTGGTTGCGAGAAACTCCTTACGCTCGTGACTGTACCCCTTCCCGAGTGAGCGTAGCCCGCTCTTCTTGCCCGACACCTTCTTCTTCTCGTAGCTCAGCACCGCTTTGCGGAGGCTCATCACGTCGAGTCCGAATTGGGGCAACTCCTGCTCGACCTCCTGCACCAGCACCTGCACCTTTTGGAGCCGGAGACTGAAGTTCTCGGTCCGCTTGTCACCGTGCTTCTTGGCTTTCTTCCATCCCCACGCAATCGCCGCGGTATAGACCGCAATCAAGTTGCCGGCGGTTTGATTGAGCTCCGCCGCCCGGAGACGTTCGTCGATCGCTTTGAGGTCGGCGCCGCGTCCACACCACTTGATCTCGGTGCCGTCGTAGAAGTCCTTGGCTGTCATCATTGGTCGTGACCTTCGTCAGGAGAAGCGCGGCGTCCTGCAATCCGAATGACAGGAGTGCATGGGCGGAAACCGAGAAGTTGGATCGCCCCCCATGTCGACCGCAACGGGTCGCAGGTCACGACTTGGATCCCGGCGCCGCAGGCAAACGTCCGCGCGACTCGGGAGGCAGTGTCTTCGCCGCGGTTCGGCGTGCGCGCGTCGATGCGCTCACGCGGCTCATCGCACCGGGTGACGCGAGACGCCGCGCGCCACCTGAAACCGGCATGCCTCGAGGCATGCCGGTCACGGTACCTGGGCTCGACGCCGGAGCGCCAGCGACGGCGCGGTGCCCGGAGGGGCATCACCCACTCACATTCGCGAAACGCCGTGTCTTAAAGGGGATACCGAGCATCGGCGCCGTATTCCCACGCTGTCTCCACCGCACTTTTCCGCGAAAAACTGGCCAACTACTGGCCAACTCCGAACCCCAGTAAGACCGCGGTTGGATCGCCCGCAACCGCAACACGCCCGTCAGCATCACGCGGTACGGGAAGTCGGTTGTCGGTGAGCGCAACCGTGAATCTCGACGGTAACCCTGCACGTCGCCTACAGGGGCGGGGAGTCTGCGTTGTGGAACCACGTGCAGGTCCTTCCGGCGTTAGGCGTCTGCTGCTTCATTCGGCGGCCTCAATCTGCTGACCGACTCCGTATTCAGTGAGCGCGCGTGTCCTGTTCAGTGGACGGGCCGCATGGGTTCACGGCTCCGGCGCTCGCGATCTACGCGCTTGCGCCCCTCGACGCGGTCCTGCTCTCGCACATGCACTACGATGACCTCGACAAGCCTGCCGTGAAGCGGATCGCGAAAACGCATCCGCGCGCGATCTGGATCACGCCGCTCGTTCGCGTCGAATCAGTTGCCCCAAGAAGGTGCAATCGCCTTCCGTTACCGACGAGCAGCACGCTCGATCGAGGCGGAGTCCCATCGAGCCCTACTGCGCTGTCACACGCCGCGCATGCTCATCGCGCTGGCCGAGAAACTCGCCGACCGAGGCGAGCGACTCGATGTGATCGCAAAAGATCTTGAAGGTCGCCAACAGAGGTACGGCGATGAAGGCGCCCGCGATGCCCCAGACCCAGAACCAGAAGGCCAGCCCAATGAACAGCGCGACGGGGTTCAGCGAGAGTCGATGACCCAGGACGAGCGGGCTGACGACGTTGCCCTGAATCAGATTGATGACCAGGAAACTGGCCGGAACGAGCAGTGCGTGGCCAACGCTGTCGAAAGTCGTCAACGCAGCCACGGCCAGGATGACGACCATCGCGAGCGCGCCCAAGTACGGGATGAACTCCAGCAGCGCGACCAGCGCGCCCCAGAGTGCAGGGTTCGGCATCCCCCAGAGATACATCGCGCCCGCGACGACCGCGCCCTCGGCGACGTTCACCGACGCCGTCGTGAGGAGGTACATGGAAATCGAAGACTCGGTGGCGCGGGCGATCTGAACGGCCTTCCTCTTGTCACGCAGGTTGGGCAGCACCTTGATGAGCTTCTGGAGGAAAAGGTCGCCCGCCGCGAGCAGGAAATAGAGCAGGATCAATACTTCGAGGACGCTCGCAACCGACCGCTGGGTTGTGCCGAACGCGCGCGAGGCCAGGCTCGGCCCCTGCACCACCACCTCCGCCCGTTTCGCCGCGCCGCTGCTACCGCTCGCCGCCGCGCCGGCAGCATTCGCTACCTGCTCGGCCGTCCTCGAGGCGCGTCGAATAGGCCGGATGATCTTGTCGAGCCGCGCTTCAGCCGTGGCTATCGTTGCCGGTACGGTTGCTGCCCAGTCGCGCACGGTTCCGGACAATCCGAACGCGCCAGAGCCCAGTACACCCAATATGGCCAAGACAACGAGACCGGCGCCGAGCGGCGCCGGGATGTGGAACCGTACGAGCGCGCGGACGAGTGGGCTCAACAGGAAGCTGAGCAGGAGCGCGAACACGATCGGCAGGAGGAAATCGCGAGCAAAATACAACGTGTAGAGAACGGCGAGCAACGCCAGAACCGTTAAGCTGACTGACCGCCCTCGCACGCCTTCGATCGCCGACGCGGTCTTCGAGAGGTCGGGCCCGGCCGAGCCCGGATCCGCAGGTCGTGCCTCCGCCACCCCATCAACGTCGGGCGTCACAACCGAGGCGTCGTCCACCATATCCACCGTCATCAAAAAAACAGCTCCCAGTCGCAGGTTTCGTCAACTGTCTTTCCTCCGCGCGCCGTCGCGGCAAGGACTTGGCGTCGGCCATTTAACGCCTCTTCTCGCCCCAAACGGTCGCCCGCGCTCGCAAAACGCACAGGATGATCGGCCTACCTCATCCGGAAGACCTGGTGATATCTGCTCTGTGACGACTCCATGCTGGACCGTGGCTCGCCACTGACGGGCTCAATACGATGGGCGTACAGGGAACGGTACAGGACGCCTAACGCGAGGTAGCGCCGCCCGCGCTTGGCGCGCAGATCACTGGGCAGGCGGCGCGAGGTTGCCGCACGCGACGACCACCTCGGCGTTCGCTGCCGATGCCTGCACCGTTACGAAGTAGCCACCTGAGGCCGGCGTCGCCATGGCGACTCGCGCGGTTGCCCCGCCGCGGCCGTCGTCACCCACCTTGATCGTCCTGTACGCGTCGGCCGAGCCGAGGACGCCGTCATCCGCCCCGCACTGCCCGCGGTGCACCTGCCAGGGGTGAAGACCGCCGGGCGTCGCGTTCGCAATGCTGACGGAGAAATCGGTGTCCGCGTTGTTGCGACTCGGCTGCATGGTGGCCGTCCCATTCATCTGCACCGCACCGACGAGCGCCGCCGGGGTGACGAGCGTGGCGCGCCACCGCGAATTCACGTTCGCGTCCCGGTCACTGGCTCA
>Ga0207652_10002865_pt1 | contig 14435 bp, 12 predicted proteins | sample KBSC63BmetaG_FD_184334 | JGI IMG/M metagenome (GOLD analysis project Ga0207652, IMG submission 184334) | Corn rhizosphere microbial communities from Kellogg Biological Station, Michigan, USA - KBS C6-3B metaG (SPAdes) (version 2) | ecosystem: Host-associated > Plants > Roots > Rhizosphere ... | reverse complement strand
CCTTCGAAGGCGGGGAGGGTGCGGGCAAGTCCACCCAGGCGCGCCTGCTCGCCGAAGCCTTGCGCGGGCGCGGGCTGGACGTCGTCCTGACGCGGGAGCCGGGCGGGACCGAAGGCGCCGAGGCGATCCGCCGCCTGCTGCTCGATACGGCCGGCTCGGGATGGAACCCGGCGGCCGAAGCGCTGTTGTTCGCCGCCGCGCGCTCCGACCATGTCGACCGCCTGATCCGGCCGGCGCTCGAACGAGGCGCGTGGGTGGTGTGCGACCGTTTCGTGGACTCGACGCGGGCTTACCAGGGCGGGGGCGGGGGGCTTTCGGACGACGACATCCTCGAACTTCACCGCATCGGTTCGGGCGGGCTGCTGCCGGACCTGACGATCCTGCTCGAAGCATCGGGCGAGGAGATCGCCGCGCGGCTGCAGCGGCGGGACGGCGGGGAAAGCGATCGCATCGGCGGCCGTGAAGCCGCGTTCCACGCCCGGGTCGGCGACGCCTTCCGCCGTCTCGCCGCGGCTGAGCCGGCGCGCTTCGCGGTGATCGACGGCAGCGCCTCGGCCGGAGTTACTCACCAGGCCATCCTGCGCGCGATTTCCTCGCTGGCGGAGACGTCATGACGTACGCCGGGCACGAGGAACCGTGGCGCGAGTGGCGCGCCGCGCTCGGCGGCGCGCGGATGCATCACGCGTGGATCCTCTCGGGCCGCAAGGGCGTCGGCAAGACCGCGTTCGCGCTGCAGGCGGCGCACGAGCTGGTCGGCGGCCCGGCGGGCGATCATCCCGACATCCTCCGGCTGACGCATCTGCCGAAGGACGACAAGGAGGAAGCCAAGCGCGACGAGGGCAAAGCTTACGAGACCAAGCGCAACATCTCGGTCGGGCAGATCCGCGCGATGCAGCAGCGCCTGACCACCCGCCCAACGCTCGGCGAACGGCGCGCCATCATCATCGATCCGATGGACGACCTCGAGACCGCCGCGTCGAACGCGCTCCTGAAAAGCCTGGAGGAGCCGCCGCGCGGCACCTTCTTCCTGCTGGTGGCCCACCGCATCGGCCGGCTCCTGCCGACGATCCGTTCGCGCTGCAGCGTGCTGCGCTTTCCCGCCGTGCCCGACGAGGCGATCGACGCGGTTCTGCGCCGCGAGGCTCCCGAAGCCGATGCCGCCACCCGCGCCGCGGCCATCGCCGCGTCCGGCGGATCGCCCGGGGCGGCGCTCGATTTCGTCGGCATGGGCCTGGGCGAGCTGCACCGGCTGATGCAGAAGCTGATCGTCTCAGGCGACGCCGATCTTGCCCTGCGCGGCCGGCTCGCCGAGGCCATCGGCATGCGACCCGACCGGGCGCGGCAGTTCGCGGCGATAGACCTTGCCCGCTCGGTCGTGGCCGACGCGATGCGCTCGGTCGCCCGCCGCAACATCCCGCCGCTCGCCGAGGCGCATGCCGAGCTGAGCCGCCTCGCGGCGCAGGCGCCGACCTACAACTACGACGCCGGGCTGCTGGTGATGGAAATCGGCAGCTTGCTCGCCGCCGTGGGCGCTCCTAGTGAGCGGGCCCATGGCTGAGCCCTATTACATCACCACCGCCATCCATTACCCGAACGGCAAGCCGCACATCGGCCACGCTTACGAGACGATCGCGGCCGACGTCGCCGCGCGTTTCCAGCGCTTGCAGGGCCGTCCCGTACGCTTCCAGACCGGGACCGACGAGCACGGCCTGAAAATGGCCCAGAAAGCCCGCGACCTGGGCGTGACGCCACGACAGCTGGCCGACGAAATGTCGAGCTATTTCCGCGCGTTGTTCGACCGGCTTAATATCTCCTACGATCGCTTCTTCCGCACTTCCGAAGACGCGCACCACCGCGCCAGCCAGGCGATCTGGCAGGCGATGGAAGCCAACGGCGACTTGTACCTCGACCGGTACGAGGGCTGGTACTCGGTGCGCGACGAGGCCTATTACGACGAGAGCGAGCTGACCGAGGGGGAAGGGGGCGAAAAGCTTTCGCCGCAAGGCACGCCGGTCGAATGGACGGTCGAGGAAAGCTGGTTCTTCCGCCTGTCGAAGTACCAGGAGCCGCTGCTCGAGCTTTACCGCAGCAACCCCGAGTTCGTCCGGCCCGCGACGCGCCTCAACGAGGTGCGCAGCTTCGTCGAAGGCGGCTTGCGCGATCTCTCGGTCAGCCGCACCAGCTTCGACTGGGGGGTCAAGGTTCCCGGCGCCGAGAACCACGTGATGTACGTGTGGGTCGATGCGCTGACCAATTACCTGACCGGGCTCGGCTACCCCGACGACACCGACGAGTTCCGCGCCTTCTGGCCGGCCTCGGTGCACCTTATCGGCAAGGACATCGTCCGTTTTCACGCGGTTTACTGGCCGGCCTTCCTGATGAGCGCCGGCATCGCGCTGCCGAAGGAAGTCTTCGCCCACGGCTTCCTGCTCAATCGCGGGCAGAAGGAATCGAAGTCGCTCGGCAACGTGACCGATCCGAACGAACTGGCCGACCGCTTCGGCGTCGACGCCTTGCGCTATTTCCTGCTGCGCGAATTCACCTTCGGCCAGGATGGCAGCTATTCGGCCGAGGCGATTGTAAACCGGGCCAATTCCGAGCTGGCGAACAGCTTCGGCAATCTCGCCCAGCGCACCCTGTCGCTGATCTGGAAGAACTGCGACGGCAGTCCGCCGCGGATCAACGGGCACACCGACGCCGACGACGCCCTGTTCGCGCTGCTCGACAAGGTGACGCGCCAGGAAGTGCCCGCCGCGTACGACAAGCTCGCCTTCGCTCAGGCGCTCGAAAGCTGGATGAGCGCGGTCTACGCCTGCAACGCCTATATCGACGAGCAGGCGCCGTGGGCGCTGCGCAAGACCGACCCGGCGCGGATGGAGACGGTGCTGGCGACGCTCTACATCGCGATCGCCCAGCTCGCCGTCGCGGTTTCGCCGGTGATGCCCGAAGCCACCGCCAGGCTGCTCGACGCGATGGGCATCGCCGAGGAGCTGCGCACTTTCGAAGGCGTGTGGTCGCACTGGTATTCGCCGCTCGCCGAAAGCGACTTCCGCCTGGCCAAGCCCGAAGGCCTGTTTCCGCGCATCGAACTCGCCGAAAGCGAGGCGGCGTGACGCTGATCGACAGCCATTGCCACCTAGAATACGAAGGCCTCGCCGAAGACCAGCCAGGCGTGCTCGAGCGCGCGCGGGCCGCCGGCATCCGCGGCTTCCTCAACATCTCCACCCGCCGGAGCGAATGGGACCGCGTCGTCGGCACCGCCGAGCGCGAGCCGGATGTTTGGGCAAGCGTCGGCATCCATCCGCACGAGGCGGACCAGCACGCGGATCTCGGCGAGAGCGCGTTGCTCGAGGCGACCCGACATCCGAAAGTCATCGGCATCGGCGAGACCGGCCTCGATTACTATTACGACAAGTCGGACCGCACGGTGCAGCAGGCGCTGTTCCGCACGCACATCGCCGTCTCCCGCCAGACCGGCTTGCCGCTGATAATCCACACGCGCGATGCCGAGGACGATACCGTCGCGATCCTCGAAGACGAGCTGGGGAAGGGCGCCTTCCCCGCCCTGATCCACTGCTTCACCGCCTCGGCCGGGTTCGGACGCCGGGTGCTGGAACTGGGGCTGACGATCTCGCTTTCGGGTATCGTGACTTTCAAGAACGCCCGCGAGCTGCAGGAATTCGCGCCCGCCGTCCCGGCCAATCGCCTGCTGGTCGAAACCGACAGTCCGTTCCTGGCGCCGGTGCCGCACCGCGGGCGGCCGTGCGAGCCCGCGTATGTCGCCGACACCGCGCGCTTCGTGGCCGACTTGCGCGGCGAGACGATTGAACAACTGGCCGAAAACACCACACGCAACTTCTTCGGATTGTTCACGAAAGCATCGCCCGAGCAAGGTCGAAGGTCGCCGGCGTGAAGCTTCTGATCCTCGGCTCGGGGACCTCGACCGGGGTTCCCCGGATCGGCAACGAATGGGGCGAGTGCGATCCGAACGAGCCGAAGAACCGCCGGACGCGGGTGTCGATCATCGTCGAGAGCACCAGCGGCTCGCGAGTGCTGGTCGACACATCGACCGATCTCAGGAACCAGCTTCTCGCCGCCGGCATCGGCGCGGTCGATGCGGTCGTCTGGACGCACGATCACGCGGATCATTGTCACGGTATCGACGATCTCAGGCCGATGCGCTTCGGCCGCAGCGCGGCCTTGCCCGGGTTCGCCTCGAACGACACCGCGCGCAACCTGAAGCAGCGTTTCAGCTACGTATTCGCCGGACGCCACGGCTATCCCTCGATCGTCGACCTGCAAACGCTCGAACGTGTCAAGATCGTCGCCGGGTTCGGGGTGAAGACCTGTGAGATGCCGCACGGTCCCATCACCAGCACTGCGTTTCGCTTCGAGTCCGATGGAAAAGCTATTGGCTATGCCACGGATTTCAATGAGATAACCGACGAAATGAGCGCGCTCTTTCAGGACGTCGACATTCTCGTGACGGATTGCCTGCGACGAGAAGGTCACCCGACTCATGCGAGCCTGGAGATGGCGCTCGAGTTCGGGCGGCGCACGCAGGCCGGCGTCACGGTTCTCACGCATCTCGACAAGAGCATGGATTACGCGACGCTCTCCGCTGAAGTGCCGAGCAATGTCCTCGTCGGCTTCGACGGCATGGAAATCGATCTCGTATGAGTCCGAACTGGATTTCGCTGGTGGCGCTGGCCGGTTGGCTCGTACTGGCGCTCTCGGCTTTGCGCGCTCGACGGCTGAACGCGCGCAAGACGGTTGTCTACGCGCTGATATGGGGTGCGATCTTCATGGCTGTCGCGGCGCTGTTCGGCGCGATAGGGCGGAAATGAGCCCGATCGCGCCTATCTCCTATTTAACATAATATATATTATCATCCCAAGATGTCCGAGCCCCTAGACCGCCTTCTCTCGATCATGGCCCGCCTGCGCGGCCCGTCCGGCTGCGATTGGGATCGCGCGCAGACCTTCGCGACCATCGCGCCGTACACCATCGAGGAAGCGTACGAAGTGGCCGACGCCATCGAGCGCGGCGACATCGACGATCTGCGCGGCGAGCTCGGCGACCTGCTGCTCCAGGTCGTGTTCCACGCGCGCATCGCCGAAGAAGCCGGCCAGTTCGCGTTCGCCGACGTCGCCCGGGCGATTGCCGACAAGATGGAAGCCCGCCATCCGCACATCTTCGGCGATGCCGAGACTTCGCCTGGCTGGGAGGCGCTTAAGGCCGGCGAACGCGCGCACAAGGGCGTTGAAAGCGCGCTCGACGGCGTCGCAAGTGCGTTGCCGGCGTTGATGCGGGCGGAAAAACTCCAGCGCCGCGCCGCGCGCGTCGGTTTCGACTGGCCCGATCCGGACGGGCCCGCCGACAAGGTCGCGGAGGAAGTGGCTGAATTGGCAGCGGCCCCCTCGGACGAGCGCGCCGAGGAAGCCGGTGACTTGCTGTTCGCCGCGGTAAACCTCGTCCGCGCGTACGGGATCGCACCGGAAGACGCGCTGCGGGCGGCGAACCGTAAGTTCGAGCGGCGCTTTCGGGCGATGGAAGCGCTGGCGGGCGGCCAGGCGGAGTTCGCCGCGCTGTCGCTCGATGAACAGGAAGCGCTGTGGCAGCGGGTCAAGGCCGGCGAAGCCTAGAAGTCGCTTTCCTACACGCGTCTGTTCCGCTTATGTTCGCGCCATGTCGGCTTCATCCCGAAATCCCCGCCCTATGCGCCGAGCGATCCGATCGCGGGGTCCCGGCGGCCGAAAGTCACAAATCGCGTATCCGGCGTGACTTTGAAGAAGTCGGTGCAGATGATTGATTATCAAAACCTATCTATCTCGAAACGACAGTCACACCTGTGACTTTAGTGACTTTGCCGTGACCCTAGCCGGCCTGATCCTGGCGATGGCGCTCGGCCCAATTGCGTGCGCCTTGCTGCGACTGGCGCTTGATCGGCGGCACCTTCACCGCCGCCGCCGGATCGATCTCCACATCGAGGTAGCGCGCCCCCTGATCGAGCGCGGCCGCCGGGTCGGCCAGCACATCCTCGTACCACAGCTCGTGCGAGGTGATGCCAAGGTCGGCGAACATTGCGCTCCAGGCCTGTTCCTGGACTTCGATCATCCTGCCCGCGCGTTCGACCGCGATGCGCGAATATTCCGGCTCGGCCCTTCCCCCGCGCTCCTGCTCGGCGCGCCAGATGCCGGAGAGGGTCGCGCGGGCATAGGAGATCGCGTGCGCCGTGCGGTCGCGGCGGCGCAGGCGGATGACGCGCGCCGCGTCCCGCGAAGGCAGCACGGTGCGCATCACTGTGCCGAGCAACGCGGGATTGGCGCCCTGGAGTTGCTCGAACTGTCCCGGGAAGCCTTTGAGGCCGAACACGCCGTTCGGCGAGGTGCGCCGCTCGAGGACCGTCTGCCACAGGCGCAACTGCTCGGTGGGCGAATTGGCCGCGTGCCCATACGGGCCGCTCGGCTCGAAGTTGCAGTACTCGAGCGGTGCGCCGAGGCAGCCGGTCTGCCACAAGAGATGACTGACGTAAGTGCTACCTGAACGGGGCACGCTGGCCAGGAGGTACGGCTGCCGGGGAGCGCCGCGGTAAGGCGGGAAAGCGAACTGCGCCTCGTAACCCGTTTCGATCCCCCGCATGCGGGCCAGCATCGGTGCGCTGCCCGATACCGTCAAGCGTCGAGCGAGGCGAAGCGGCCGAATTCCTTCTCGGTCAGGCGGACATCGAGGCGACGCAGGGGGCCCTCCTCCCCTTCCCCGGCGTCGCGCTCGTCGAGGACTTCGCCGTGGGCATGGAGCCAGGCGATGCGCGCGCCATCGCTCGCCTGCACCGTGATGCGGTGGACTCGTGCCCCTTCGGTGAGAAGGCGGCCGACGTGCTCGAGCATCTCTTCGACGCCGAAGCCGGTCACGGCGGAGATGGCTAGCACGTCGGGGTCGTTCTCCGCCTGCGCGGCGAATTCCTCGCGGCGCTCGTCATCGAGCAAGTCCCACTTGTTCCAGAGTTCGAGGATCGGGACTTGGGCTTCGCCGGCCTCTTCGTCGATAACGCCGAGATCGTGCAGGATCTGCTCAACCTGGCGCTTCTGCGCGGCGCTCTCCGGATTGGCGATGTCGCGCACGTGGAGGATGACGTCGGCTTCGGTCACTTCCTCCAGCGTCGCGCGGAAGGCGGCGACGAGCTGGGTCGGCAGATCGGAGATGAAGCCGACCGTGTCCGACAGGATCGCCTTTTCGACCCCCGGCAGCGCGATCGAGCGCATCGTCGGGTCGAGCGTGGCGAACAGCAGGTCCTCGGCCATCACGTCGGCGCCGGTCAGCCGGTTGAACAGCGTCGACTTGCCGGCGTTGGTGTACCCGACCAGCGCGATGACCGGCCACGGCGCCCTGCCCCGCCGCTTGCGATGGAGCGCGCGCGTGCGGCGGACTTGTTCGAGCTCGCGCCGCAGCCGGCCCATGCGCTCGCGGATCATTCGCCGGTCGGCCTCGATCTGGGTTTCGCCCGGGCCGCCGAGGAAGCCGAAGCCGCCGCGCTGGCGCTCAAGGTGGGTCCAGCTGCGCACCAGGCGGCTCTGCTGGTAATCTAGGTGCGCCAGCTCGACTTGCAGGCGGCCTTCCGCGGTCGCGGCGCGCTCGCCGAAGATCTCGAGGATCAGGCCGGTGCGGTCGATGACCTTGCGCTTGAGCTTTCCTTCGAGGTTGCGCTGCTGGATGCCCGACAGCGCGCCGTCGACGATCACCAGGTCGACATTCTCGACCTCACACTCGGCGGCGATGCGCTGGATCTGCCCTTCGCCGAACAGCGTAGCCGGGCGGACCTGGCGCAACGGCAGCGAGATCGCGTCCGCGACGACGAGGCCGATCGCCAGCGCGAGCCCCCTCGCCTCCTCGAGGCGTGCCTCCGGTTCCACACCGTCGCGCGCGCCGCGGATGTCGGGGCAAACGACCAGCGCGCGCGCACCGCGCGCGACTTCACCGATTTCTTCGTCGAAGCTCAGGCTGCTTCACCTTCGTCTTCGTCCCATTCCGTCGTCAGGTCGACGGCCACGGCAGGTTGGATGGTCGAAACGGCATGCTTGTAGGCGAGCTGGACGAAGCCGTCTCGCTCGAGCAGCATGCAGAACAAGTCGTACGCGGCGATGCGCCCTTGCAGCATCACCCCGTTGACGAGGAACATCGTCACTTGCACCGCCGCATCGCGCACCCGGCTGAGGAAGATGTCCTGCAGCAGCCGCTGCTTGCGGCCGTTGTCGTTGCTGCCGCCGAATTGCGCGGCGTCGACCGGCTGGCTGGGCATGATCGTCGAGATCGCATGCTTGTAGACCAGCTGCGACTGACCTTCGCGGCGGAGCAGGATCGAGAAATTGTCGAACCAGGTGACGATGCCCTGCAGCTTTACGCCTTTCACCAGGAACATGGTCACTGGCATCTTTTCGCGGCGCAGGTGATTGAGAAACACGTCCTGCAGGTTCACGTTGCGGGCGCTGGCTGGGGCGGAGGCCGGGGTGGTGGCCGGAGGGGCGGTTTCGCTGGCGGGCTTGGGCCGCGCGGTGAGAGTTCCCTTGGGCATGTACCGCGTTCCTTCTTGTTTATTGGCGGTCGCCTTCGCGACGATCCGCATTCTGGCCCAGTGTTCAGCCGGGCCGGCGTTCGAAGCGCCCATTATGCCCGGCCGACCCGATTCAGCAAATGACTTTAGTCAATTGCAGTTCCATCCCGGGCCGGGGGGAGGTTCGATCGGATCTATTCGGCCTCGCCCTCTCGTTCGCTCATGCCGAGAAGCTTCAGCTTGCGATGCAAGGCTGAGCGCTCCATGCCGATGAAGCCCGCGGTCTTCGAGATATTGCCCGAAAACCGGCGGATCTGGATGCGCAAGTATTCGCGCTCGAAATTCTCCCGCGCTTCGCGCAACGGCACGCCCATCAGGGACGACATGCCGTTGCCGTTGGCGCTCGATCCGCCGGTTATTTCCTCCGGCAACATGTCGGTCTCGATTCGCTTGAGCCGATCGCGCGGCGCGAGGATCACGGTACGCTCGACAACGTTGCGCAACTGGCGGACGTTGCCCGGCCAGTCGTAAGCCTGCAGCGCGGCCATCGCCTCGCTGCCGATTTCGGGCGCCTCGACGCTCTGCTCGCGGGCATAACGGGTGAAGAAATGGTCCGCGAGTGCGGGGACGTCGTCGCGCCGGTCGGCAAGCGAGGGGATGGCCACCGGGACGACATTGAGGCGGTAGAACAAGTCTTCGCGAAAACGCTTCTCCTCGATCTCCTTCTCGAGATCGCGCGCGGTGGAGGAGACCACCCGCACGTCGACGCCGATCTGGCGGTTGCCGCCGGCCCGAACGAAGCTCTGATCGGTCAGCACCCGCAAGATGCGCGCCTGCGTGCTCATCGGCATGTCGGCCACTTCGTCGAGATAGAGAGTGCCGCCGTCGGCCAGCTCGAGCAGGCCGGCGCGCACCAGCTTGCCCTCGGCCTCCTCGCCGAACAGCTCCTGTTCGAAGCGCTCCGGCGTGATCCGCGCCGAGTTCACCGTGACGAACGCCTTGTCGGCCCGCGGGCTCCAGGCATGGAGCAGCCGCGCCGCGACTTCCTTGCCCGAACCGGCCGGGCCGGTGATCATTACCCGGCTGCCGGTGTTGGCGACCCGCTTCAGGGTTGCGCGGACCTGGTTGATCGCGGTGGAGTTGCCGGTGAACTCGTCGGTCTGGACAAAGCCTTCTCGCAGCCGGGCGTTCTCGCGCCGGAGCCGCTCGGTCTCGGTTGCTCGGGCGACGAGGTGCAACAGCCGTTCGGCCTCGAAGGGCTTCTCGATGAAGTCCATCGCCCCGCGGCTTACGGCCGAGACGGCGGTGTCGATGTTGCCGTGGCCGGAGAAGATGATCACCGGGAGATCGGGCTCGCGCTGCTTGATCGCGTCGAGCAATTCGAGCCCGTCCATCTGGCTGCCGTGAAGCCACACGTCGAGCAACACGAGGCTCGGACGCCGCTCGTCCACCGCGGCAAGAGCGCGCGTGCTGTCGCCGGCGGTGCGGCATTCGTAGCCCTCGTCGGAGAGGACGCCCGCGACCAGGTCGCGAATGTCCTGCTCGTCGTCCACCACGAGGATATCCAGCGCCATCAAATAGTCCTTGTCATTCGGCGGCCTCGACGCCGGCACCCGACAACGGGTCCCGCGCGAACCGCAACGTCACTTTGGCCCCCCCGCCTTCGTTACCTTCGAAAGCCATCTCGCCGGCGTGCTCCTCGACGATCTTCTTGACGATCGCGAGGCCAAGCCCCGTCCCCTTCTCGCGCGTCGTCACGTAAGGTTCGAGAATTCGTTCCGCGCCCTGGCTCGGCAAGCCGATCCCGTTGTCCGCCACCACCACGGTGAAGTACTTCGCGTCGGCACTGACTCCGATCGCGATGCGGCCGCGATAATCGGCACCGCCGTCGCGCCGTCGCGCCTCTATGGCTTCGGCGGCATTCTTGAGCACGTTGGTCATCGCCTGGCCGAACTGATGCCGGTCGCAAGCGATCGCCGGCAAGTCCGTGCTCCCGGCGAACCGGTAGTCGATCTCGGGCCGCGCGACTTCCTGCAAGAACAGCGCCTGGCGCACCAGGTCGACCGCATCTTCCTGCCGGAACACGGGCTTGGGCAAGCGAGCGAAGGAGGAAAACTCGTCGACCATCTTCCTGAGGTCGCCGACCTGGCGAATGATCGTGCCGGTGAGCTCGTCGAACAGCTCCCCGTCCTTCTCGATCTGCTTGCGGTAGCGGCGATTGAGCCGTTCGGTTGCCAGCTGGATCGGGGTCAGCGGGTTCTTGATCTCGTGCGCGATCCTGCGGGCCACGTCCGACCACGCGGCTTGCCGCTGGTCGATGAGCTGGCGGGTGATGTCCTCGAAGGTGATCACCCACCCGCTGGCGGCGGGTGCAAGACGAACCGCCAGGGTCAGCAATTCGCCGCCGCGGTTGACGTGGACAATGCCATGATCGGTGCCGCTCTTCATCAGCGCGGCCATTTCGGGCGCCACCTCGGCCAATTTGAGATCCGCCGGCGATGGCCCCGCATGGCCAAACAACAGCGTTTGCGCCGAGGCATTCATCAGCTGAATGTCGCCCTCCCCATTCACCGAGACGATGCCCGCGGTGATCGACTGCAGCACCGTTTCGATGAACGCCCGCCGCTCCCCAAGCTGGCGGTTGGCACCGACCAGCGCCGCGGTCTGGCGTTCGATCTGGCTCGTCATCCGGTTGAACGCACGGTTGAGCAGCCCGATCTCGTCGGCCCCCGTGCGCCCTTCGACGCGCATGTCGTAATGGCCGCTGCCGACCCGTCGCGCGGCCGCGACGAGCTCGGTCAGCGGGCGGACCTGACGATCGGCAAAGCGCAGCGCGAACCACACCGCGAGCCCGACCAAGGCGAGCGAAAACGCGAACAGCGCGAGATTGAAGCGAAGCTGGGTCACGCGCGACCGCGTCGTCAGGACATCGTAAGCCGCGAGGACGTTCTGCGCCCGGTTCCATTGCTGGATCGCCCGGACGTCCGAATCGCGCGCATTGTAGAGATAGAGGCCGGCTTTCTCATCGACCGGGGCAATGGCTTCCACGCGATCCTGATGCGCGCGGACGACGTATCCCTCCCCCGCCCGCAATTTGGGTATTGCCGCAGCGACCGCCTGCTTGATGACGTTGGCCTTCTCCGGCCCGACGATCGGCGCGATGACCAGGGTATTGAGCTGGCCTTCGGGCGTGACTTGCAGCAGCGCGCTCTGGTTCAGCTCACGCTGGACCACCTGAAGGGTGTAGCCCTCAGGGAAATCCGGGCTGTTGAGGGAAGATCGCTGCAGGTAGTAACGAATGTCGGCCGCCATCGTGGTCGTGTTGTTGGCGACCGATCGCTGCGTCTGGTCGTAGTACCCTCGGGCGAGTGTGCGGGCATTCTCGAGAATCCCGCGCGACTGGCTGGAGAACCACAAGTCCACCCCGGACTGAAACAGCACGCTGGCAAACACCGCGACCAGCAAGGTCGGAACGGCGGCCACAAGCGAGAAGAAGAACACCAGCTTGACGTGGAGCCGCGCGCCGGTGTCGCCGGCACGATGGATGGCGATCCTCCGGCCGCCAAGGACTATGAGAGTCAGCGCCGGGATCAGCGTGCCGATAAGCAGCGAAGCGGCTTGCAGACCCGGCAATGGCCCAGCCTTGTTACTCGACAGGGCGAGGTACCAACTCACCACCATGACGGTCAGCGCGGCCCAGGCGACCACGCCAAGCCACAAATACAGATTGGCTCGGCGCGATGCGACCAGAGCGCGGCGCCACCAGCGAGGGGTGTGGCGGCGCTGGCTCGGAACAGGCGATGCGGTGGGCTCGGCCATTAGTTGCAAGGTTACAACGGACCTGTTGCAGATTTGCAAGAGGCTTTCGCCGCCCTGACGTCAGTTTGCGGCGGAGAACCTGTCCGGGTCGATCGCCAACTCGGTGAGCCGCTTGCGGAGCGTATTGCGATTGATGCCGAGCAAGGCCGCGGCCCGCAGTTGATTGCCGCCGGTGCGCGCGAGGGCATACTCGAACAGAGGCTTTTCGAATGCCGCCAGCGCGGTGTCGTACAGCGATCCGGGGGCGAACTCGGCTTGGGCCAGCCACGCCGAAATAGCGGCGGGCAGCCGGTCCTCTGCGCCGCCTTCGTCCGGCGGCGGCCTGTCAGCGAGCAACTGGCTGACGGTCGCCATGTCGATTTCGTCGTCCCGCGCCAGCAAGGCGGCGCGATAAGCGAAGTTGCGCAATTCGCGCACGTTGCCGCGCCACGGCTGCCTCTGCAGCAATACCAGAGCTTCCTCACCGATCCGCCTGCGAGGCAGCCCCTCGTTGGCGGCGAGGTTGAGAAAGTGCCGGGTGAGCGCCGCGATATCGTCGGGCCGTTCGCGCAAGGGCGGCAAGTGGATCGGCACGACGTTGAGGCGATAGTAGAGGTCCTCGCGAAACCGTCCGGAGGCGATCAGCGGCGCGAGGTCCCGATTGGTCGCCGCGACGATCCTGACGTCGGTGGCGATCTCCTCCCGCCCACCGACCCGTCGGATCCGCCCGGACTGCAGCGCGCGCAGCAGGCGCGTCTGCGCTTCTATCGGCATGTCACCGATCTCGTCGAGGAACAGCGTGCCGCCGTTGGCCTGCTCGAACTTGCCGATATGCCGGCCGACCGCACCGGTGAACGAGCCCTTCTCGTGTCCGAACAGCTCGCTTTCGATCAGCTCGGACGGAATCGCCGCCGTGTTGACCGCGACGAAAGGACCAGCCTTGCGTGAGCCATGCTGATGGATCGCCTCGGCGACGAGTTCCTTGCCCGTGCCCGATTCGCCAAGGATCAGCACCGTCAGATCGTTGCGCAACACGCGCGTGATCATCCGGTAGACGTCCTGCATGGGCTGGCTGCGGCCGATCAGCGGCAAGGCGCTCGCCGGCTCGTCCGCGTCGACCCCGCCGGTCGAGCGAGCATCGGCCGCCTGTCGGGCGGTGCGCACGAGCTCGTCGAGGTCGAACGGCTTTGGGAAGTATTCGAACGCGCCGGTGTCGGCCGCCCTGATCGCGGTGTCGAGCGTGTTCTGGGCCGACAGGATGATCACCGGCAGCCCGGGCGCCGCCGCTTGCACCGCGGCCAGTGTCTCGATCCCGTCCCCGTCGCCGAGAACAACATCGGTCAGCATGACGTCGTAGCGCCGTTCGGCGAGCAGGCGGTCGCGGCCGGCGACGGAGTCGCAGCGATCGACCGAGAAGCCTTCCTCGCCCAGCGCCGCGGTGATCACCGTCGCGATCGCGCCGTCATCCTCGACCAGCAGGGCCCTTCTCGTCATCTGGATTTCTCCTGCCGGGCCATCGGCAAATGGACACGGAAATGCGTCAGGCCGACGGCCTCGTCGCGCTCGTGAGTGATCCGCCCGTTCATGTCGCGCACGAGCTTGCTGACGAGCGCGAGGCCAAGACCCTGGCCGTTGGGCTTGCTGGTGACGAACGGTTCGAAGATATGATCCGCCAGCGCCGCATCGACGCCGGGCCCGTTGTCGGTCACCTGTATCTCGATCGGCAACTTGACCCGCCGGCCCAGGCGTATCGCGTTGAGCACCAGTCCGCTGACGAAGCGGGTACGGATGGCGATCGTCGGATTATCGGCGTCGCGGCTTGCGTCACGCGCATTGGCGATCAGGTTGACCAGGACCTGGACCAGCGCGCCTTCGTTGGCGAGAACGGGCGGCAAGGAGGGATCGAACTCCTCGCGCAGTTCGATCGCCTGATCGCCACCCGTCAGGACCGTGTCGCATGCGCGTCGCACCGCCTGGTGGAGATTGAACGGCGCCACGGGCTCCGGTTGCTCGCGTCCCAGGCGTTGCATGCGGTCGATCAGCTGGGCAATGCGGTCGACTTCGTCGGCAATCAGCGTCGTTAGGG
>Ga0207652_10002863_pt1 | contig 14448 bp, 9 predicted proteins | sample KBSC63BmetaG_FD_184334 | JGI IMG/M metagenome (GOLD analysis project Ga0207652, IMG submission 184334) | Corn rhizosphere microbial communities from Kellogg Biological Station, Michigan, USA - KBS C6-3B metaG (SPAdes) (version 2) | ecosystem: Host-associated > Plants > Roots > Rhizosphere ... | reverse complement strand
GCCATCGATTCCGCTTCCAGGTCCTCCGGCCTGCAGGAACAGCACGCCCTGCTGGCCGCGCTGGTTGCGGTGTTCCAAAGATACACCCAGCAATCCTCAATTGTGGTCGACCAATTCGTGGTCGATCCGGTCTCGAAGCGAGAGCTGCGCGCGCTGCTGCGCTGCCCTGTCGACGCGATGGAGCCGATGTCGCTGGTCATGGCGCGCATTGGCGCACTGTTGAGCGCGAAGGCACCGGGGATGGAGCCGGCCGGCGCGGACGGCCCCGCCTCGAACGTGGCCGTCACCTTCGTGAAGGGCAGCGCCAACGGCGCGGCGGCGGCGTCTCGCCACCCGTACGACGTCCACTTCTACGTTGCGGACACCGGCAACGGCTTCCACCTGCGTACGGTCGTCTACAACGCCCGCCTGTTCCGCGTCGAGACCATCAGGCGGCTGGTGAACAGCATCTTCCTGCTGTGGGCCGCCGCGCGGACCGATCCCAGCGCCTCGATCAGCGCGCTGCCCATCCTGGACGCGAAAGAGCTCCGGCGCATCACCATCGAGAGCGACAGCGGGCATGCCGACTACCTGCGCGAGCCGGTGTACCGCCGCTTCGAGACGCTGGCGCGCGCCCAGCCCGACGCCGTGGCGGCCACGTTTCAGGGCGAGCAGATCACCTATGGCGAGCTGGACGCGCGGGCGAATCGTCTGGCGCACTACCTGGTCCAGCAAGGCATCGGGCCGAAGGTGCCCGTCGGCGTCTGCGTCCAGCCGTCCATCGACGTGCTGGTCGGAATGCTGGCGGCCTTCAAGGCGGGCGGCGTCTATCTGCCGCTCGATCCCACGCACCCCGAAGCGCTGATCCTGACCATCCTCGACGAGGCGGCACCGCGCCTGGTGCTGACGCAGTCGAAGCTGAAGGCGCTGACCAAGCCGGATCTGTACTCGCAGTTCTGCTTCGACACCGATGGCGGCGTGCTGGACGGGTTCCCCGCCACCGCCCCGGTGCTGGCCACGTCGGACGATCCGCTCGAGCGCGGCGCCTACCAGCTTTACACCTCGGGGACGACCGGCAAGCCCAAGGGCGTGATCGCCAGCCACGGCAATCTGGCCCACTACGTCAACGTGGCGCGACAGAAGTACGGGTTTCGCGAGTCCGACGTCTTCTGTTCGCTGGCCCGCTACACCTTCAGCATCAGCATGTTCGAGCTGGTGTCGCCGCTGTGCTGCGGCGGCTCGGTCCGCCTGCTGACCCGCGACGAGGTGCTGGCGCCCGACCAGCTGGCCGGGATTCTCCAGACCGTCACCGTGGTCCACGCGGGCCCCAGCCTGCTGGGGAACCTGTTCCGCCATCTGCGCACGAACTCGGCGGCGCCCCAGAGCTTCCCGCAGCTGCGGCACGCCTCGTCGGGCGGCGACATGGTCCCCCCGCACATCCTCGAAGAGATGAAGCGCGTCTTCGCGAACGCGGAGATCTACGTCATCTATGGCTGCACCGAGATCAGCTGCATGGGCTGCACCTACTTCGCGGAGCGCGGCCAGAAGGTCACCACATCCTACGTGGGCAAGCCGTTCCCCGACGTGGCGGTGCGGCTGCTCGACAGCTCGCGCAACGTCGTCCCCATCGGCGTGGTGGGCGAGATCTGCTTCGCCGGCCAGGGGGTCGTCAGTGGCTACGTGAACCGGCCCGAGCTGACGGCCGAGAAGTTCATCGAGGTGGAGGGACGCCGCTTTTACACCACCGGCGACATGGGGCGCCTGGACTCGTCCGGTAATCTGGAGATCCTGGGCCGCCGCGACTTCCAGGTCCAGCTGCGCGGCATCCGGGTCGAGCTGGCCGGGATCGAGAACACGGTACGCGAGCTGGGCCTCGCCACCCAGTGCATCGTGCTGCTGAAGAAGCTGGACGAGCAGGACGTACGGCTGGTCGCCTACGTCGTCAACCCGCAGAGCAAGGATCTGACGTCGTTCCGGCGCGCGCTGGCGGTGCACCTGCCGGACTACATGTTGCCGCAGAGCCTGGTGACGCTGGAGGCGCTGCCGCTGACCGCGAACGGCAAGGTGGATCGGCGCAAGCTGCAGGAGATGCCGATCGAGCAGCGCAGCGCGGGCACCGCCGGCAACGGCCCGCGCAACGCGGTCGAGCGGAAGATTGCCGGCTCGTTCGCCCGGATCCTGGGCGTCCCCGAGGTCGGCATCGACGACGACTTCTTCGATCTGGGCGGGCACTCGCTGCTGGCCGTCCAGCTGCTGGCTGATCTGGAGAACGTGCTGGGCTTCGCCTTGTCGCCCAGCGTGCTGTTCGAGGGCGCCACGGTGCGCGCGCTGGCCAGCCACACCCAGAATTCATTCGCCAGCGAGCCGAAGCCGATCCTGCTGAACGGCGGCGGCGCGGGCAGCCCTCTTTACGTGCTGGTCGGGATCCACCTTTACCGCGAGCTGGCGAAGCAGCTGTCAGGGCAGGTCCCGGTCTATGCGGTCTACGCCGGCCGCGAGCTGGTGATGTTCGAGTCGACGGAGAGCGCGCCGTCAGTCACCGAGCTGGCCCGCGAGTACGTCGACATCATTCGCCGCCATCAGAAGACGGGGCCGTACCGCCTGGTGGGCATGTCGTTCGGCGGCATCGTCGCCTACGAGGTGGCGCAGCAGCTGCGCGCCGCGGGCGAGAAGGTGACGTTCCTGTGCATGCTGGACGCCATCCTGCCCGAGCGCGGGGCCCGCGCGCGGCTCAGGCAGGCGTTGCACATCGCCTCGCGCCCGCGCCAGGAGGTGTGGGACGTCCTGTCAGACCGGCTGCGCGCCCAGGTGAAGAAGCGTTTGGGTGGACGCCCGGACTTCGCGGAGTATCAAAAGTACGGCAACGTGGCCAAGCTGGCGCCGCTCGAGGACCAACGCCAGGACTCGTACCAGCGGGCCACCGAGGCGTACATGGCCCATCTGCGACCGTTCAGCTCGGAGGCGACGCTGATCGTCGCCGAGCGCCGCATGCAGAAGCACCTGCTGCAGGTGCCGAGCCTCGGGTGGGCCGACCTGATCCCCCGCCTGAACGTCCACCTGGTCGACTCCGATCACCTGTCATTGCTGGAAGAGCCGCGCGTCGTGGACGTCGCCGGGATCGTCCGCGAAGGTCTGCGCCGCTCGGAGCGGTGATGCGGCCTGGACCCCTCAGTAACAAGAGTCACGGAATCGGCCGAACAACGCGGCAACGGGCCGGAATGGCAGGGAGTCCGTCCCCTGCGGCGGCGCTGCCCGAGGGGTGCGACGCCGGGCCTTCCGCCGCCGGCTCGCTTGGAGTACCGTACCTGTGACCATCCCCCGCGGAGCGTCCAGAATTTCCCTCTAGCGGAGCGGACGATCGCGACCCAGGTCTTTGCGAAGGACTCTGCCCTCATGATTGGTGAACTGAAGGAGCGTCTGGGCCTCGTCGCCCAGATCGTGGAAGACTGGAAGTGTAACGGCCGTGACTGGACCAAGCCCGGCTTCCAGGCCCTGGCGGTCCATCGGTTCGGGAACTGGCGGATGGGGCTTCGCCCCAAGCTGCTCCGCGCGCCCTTCAGCGTGGCCTACCGGACGCTGTTCCGGGGGGTACGCAACTTCTACGGCATCGAGCTCCCCTACTCGACGCAGATCGGCCGGCGGGTCATCATCGAACATCAGGGCTGCATCGTCATTCACGGCAACGCGGTCATCGGCGACGACTGCATCCTGCGGCACGGCGTGACGCTGGGAAATCGCAACCGCGAGCAGCCGTACGACGCCCCGACGCTCGGGTCGGGCGTCAGCGTCGGCGCGGGCGCGAAGATCCTGGGCGCGGTCTCGGTGGGCGACGGCGCCCAGATCGGCGCGAACGCCGTGGTCCGCACCGATATCCCGGCCGGCAGCGTGGCGGTGGGCATCCCGGCGCGGGTGATCACCGCGGCGGCGCGGAAGGCCTCCTGAGCGGGCGTTCGATCGCTACGCTACCACTGGCGATCCAGAAACTCTTCCCAGGTCTCTTCTTGCAGGCCGCGCAGGCGCATCCGGGAGGCGACCCGCTTTGCGGTCGTCGCAAGCCAGCTCATTGCCCGCTTCGCCATGAGAACAAGGTAACTGTCGTGGAACGTTGGGGTCAATCAGGAGTGCACCCGACGTAACGATGGTCGGCGGATTGTAACGCGCCGCTCGTCCGGCCCGGGAGGCCCCTGGCGCAAAAAGGCCAGCGAGATCAGCCTTTTTCGTGCGCCGCCAGGTGCTAACCTTGATGCCCGGCTTGGGGCGTCGGGAGCGGGGGGTTCCGCGCTGGCGCCCCGGGTCCAACCGAGGAATCTTAATGACAGCGAAAGAATCCATTGGAATCCAGCGCATAGCTTCCCTTCACGTCTTTGTTCGCGACCTGGAGCGTAGCCGCCAGCACTACGTCGAGAAGCTGGACTTCGCCGAGGTCGCCATCAGCTCGCCGCAGTTCGAGCAGGAGCACAAGGCGCGTGCCAGCGTGGTCGAGGCCGGCGGCGCCCGCTTCGTGTTCATGGAGCCGCTCGGCTCGAAGGGCGAGAGTTTTCGCTGGCTCGAGAAGCACCCCGAGGGCGTGGGCCGCGTGGTGTTCGAGGTGGAGGACGTCGAGCGCGCCTTCGCGCTGCTGACCTCGCGGGGCGCGACGCCGATGACCGGGATCGAGGTCCGGCGCGTCGAGGGCGGCACGGTCACCTGGTTCGACATCGCCACCGCCATTGGCGACACGCTGTTTCGCTTCATTCAGTACACGGGCCGCACGCCCATCATGCCCGATCTGGTGCGCTTGAACGTCCCCCGCGGCGGATCGAATCGCTTCGGCATCACCGAGGTCGATCACATCACGTCGAACTTCCTGACCCTGAAGCCCGCGTTGCTGTGGATGGAGCAGGTCATGGGCTTCGAGCAGTACTGGGACGTGGAGTTCCACACCCTCGACGTGAAGAAGGGACACTTCGAGGGCTCGGGCCTGAAGTCCACCGTGATGTGGGATCCCCACTCGGGCCTGAAGTTCGCCAACAACGAGCCGGCGGCGCCGTTCTTCAAGGCTTCGCAGATCTACATCTTCTGCGAGGACCACAAGGGCGCCGGCGTCCAGCACGTCGCCCTGGCCGTGAACGACATCATGTCCACGGTGAAGGACCTGCGGAAGCTGAACGTCCCGTTCATGCCCACGCCGCGCGCCTACTACGAGATGCTGCCGCAGCGTCTGATGGACCTGGGCATCCAGGCGATCGAGGAAGACATCTCGGCGCTCGGCGAACTGGAGATCCTGGTCGACGGCGGCGCGCCCGGTCAGTACCTGTTGCAGATCTTCATGAAGGAGGCGTCGCACATCTTCAAGGATCCGCAGGCGGGGCCGCTGTTCATCGAGCTGCTACAGCGGAAGGGCGACCGGGGCTTCGGCGCCGGTAACTTCCGCGCGCTGTTCGAGAGCATCGAGCGCCAGCAACTGGAAGACGGCCGCATCGGCGCGTAGGCGCTGCGCGCAGGCACACGGAACATCGGCGGCGCCGGCGCCTCGCGCGACGGCCCGCCCGATCAGAGCGCTCGCGCCTATTCGAGCCGCTGCCAGGGACGGACCTTCAGCAGCGTGCTGTTGCGCAGCGAGTCCCACAGCATGTGGGGAGGATCGCGGTCGGGCCGGCCCTGCAGCCGCCGGCGCAGCCGCCACGAGGCGAACCCCGCCGAGAAGGCGATATCCGCCGCCACGGCGTAGGCCCAGCCGTGATTCTTGATGAAGTAGCGGCGACGGGAATCGAAGACGTACTGGGGCCGCCGCTTCGGGATGCCCCCGCGGGTGGTCACGCCCGTGCTGCCACCGGCGATGTGCATGACCCGGCTGGCCGGGACGTACCAGCACTCCCAGCCGGCCTTCTGCGCCTGCAGGCACAGATCCGTCTCCTCGTGGTACAGGAAGTATCCTTCATCGAACAGTCCGATGGCTTGAAACACCTCGCGCTTCAGCATCATGCTGGCGCCGGGCAGCCAGTCGACCTGCTGGGGCCGGTCCCCCATCTTCATCGGGACCACGTAGCGATCGAGCAGGCGGGTCAACAGCCCCAGGCGGGCCCCGTTCTCCAGCTCGCTGAGCACCGTCGGAAAGCGGAAGGCGTAGCCCCACACCGACTCGTCCATGTTCAGCAGCGCGCTGCCCACGATGCCGATCTTGGGATCGGTGGCCATGAAGTCCTGCAGCGCCTTCACCGATCCCGGCCTGGCCTCGGCGTCCGGGTTCAACATCCAGAACAGCTCCGGCGGGCGCGGCGCGCGCAGCGCCTCGCGGACCGCCAGATTGTTGCCGTACCCGTAACCGCCGTTGTGCTCCGACACCAGCACCATCGCCCAGCGACCAAATCCGCGCGCGTCGATGGCCGCCTGAATCTCGGGTCCGTCCTGGCCGCAGGTGTTGTCCACCACCACCACGCGCAGGCGGGGATCGGCGGCCGCCTCGCTCTCCAGAGAGATGAGGCCCCGGATCACCATCGCCGCGGTCTTGTAGGTGACGATCGCCACCAGCACCGAGGCGCCGTCGGAGAATCGCATGCAGCGCTCCAGCGCCGCCGCGAGCGTGGGCGAAGGGGTTGGCGAGGTCCTGGTCATGGTCATCTGTCGGCGAGCCTCAATGCGCGGACGGATCGGTGCCTTGATCGTCCGCCGTCTTGTATTCGATGATCCCGCTGCGCGTGCCGGTCAACCGCTTCTTCCAGTACAGCAGTTGCCCCATCGCTTGCGGCACCTTCCCGACCACGCAGCTCCCCGCGTACAGGCGTGCGTCGGCGGGTGCCAGGCCCCGGCGCCTGCCCGCCCGATAGATGCGCGCCCCCAGCATCACGTGCCCCCCCAGCAGCAGCAAGCTGCCCCCGACGGTGAGCGGCGCCGGCGCCAGCGCCGCCGCTGGCACGCCCAGGCCCCAAAACCAGTTGCTGCGCACGTTCTTGACGGAATGGCGCTCGGGCTCGTGCCCGTGGCGGGCCGCCCCCTCGGCGTAGGCGTGGCCGGTGCGCACGTTGCGCCTCCACCACTGACGGAAGTGCGTCATCGCCGCGTCGTGCAAGGTCATCTCGGCGTCCACGCGCAGCACCTTCCATCCTTGCTGGCGCAGCCGCAGGCACAGATCCGGCTCTTCGCCCGCGATCAGGTCGCCGTTGTAGCCGCCCACCTGCTGGAGGGCGGCCACCCGCATCAGCGCATCGCCGCCGCAGGCCTTGGCGAACCCGACCGGCGTGTCCCACTCGATGTCGCAGAGGCGATTGTAAATCGAGGCGTCCGGGTGGCGCTCGCGCCGCCGGCCGCACACCACGGCCAGCTCGGGGTTCGCGCGCAGCTCCTGCTCGGCACGCTCCAGCCAGCCGGAGACCACCTCGCAGTCGCCGTCCACGAACTGCACGAATTCGACGTCGGGGACCTCCTGGCGCAGCCGCGCCAGCCCGGCGTTGCGCGCGCGCGCCGCCGTGAACGGCACGTCGCGGTCCAGCTCGACCACCTTGGCCCCCAGCCCTGCCGCCATGGCCACGCTACCGTCAGTCGACCCGGAGTCGACGTAGACCAGGGTGCCGACCCGCCCCTTCAGGGACGTCAGGCACACGCGAAGGCGCTGCCCTTCGTTTCGCCCGATGGCTACGGCTCCGATTTGGCTTTCCACGCGCAGCAACCTCTGGTTTCTAATAGTACATGACAGGGCATCTGGTGACGGCCGTCGCGTCGATCGCGACGCGGGCGCGCGAAAACCCCAGCGTCATGGACGCCATGCCTCACTTGACCATGCGCTCGGTGGGTCGGCGGGTGTTCACGGTCAGCGAGCCATAGAGCCACAGCTGGCGTTGATGGAAACCGAAAGCGGACACCTCGACACTGGGGGCGCGGTCCGAATACCGAAACCCGAATTCAGTGGTCAAGTGGTCGGAGACGCGGCAACGCGCCAGGAGGGCCGCCGCGACCAGCGTTTCGTCCAGTTGGGTGATGCCCGGGGCCGTCGGTTTTCCTACGAACACCGTGGCGTACGTGCCCTCGGCCCCCACCAACCAGCGGGGGTTGAGCACGGACGTCACCCCCACCGCCACGGAGGCGCGGGGACCCGCCGTCCCCAGCACCGGGTCGACGAAATAGTCCAGGCGCACACCGGCTGCTCCGCGCGTCACCATGCCGCCGTGACCGGCCAGCTGCATGTCGACCCCCAGCTCCCCCACCGGCGCGACAGGCGACTTCGTGTCCAGGGCCGGACTGACGTGAACGTAGGCCGCGCCAGCCGCCATCCTGAGGCTGTAACGCCGGGTCATCCGATGCTGCCACCCGACCTGCGGTGCGGTGGTCGTATCATCCACGTTGCCCGAAGTGATGACACCGGTGTTCGGGTCGATCACCGCCACGTCCGAATAGGTCCCGTAAGACACGGGGCTGTTCGCGGTCAGATCGTCGCGGCGCGACAGCGTGTACCTGAAGTTCGGCTCGGCAACGACCGTGGTCTGACGTGGAAATAGCGGGAAGCCCCCCGCGGCCGCCGAGACCTCCGCCGTCTGTCCCAGCGGACGGCGATTCACGATCGACAGATTCAGGCCGAGCTTCGCGCGACGGCTCAAGGCCTCGGTGGCGCCGACTCCGCCGGTGATCGACAGAAAATCAATCACCGCGGGAAGCGTCGGCTGATTGGGTAGCACGACCGTCAATGCGGTGTAGTCCGCTTCACCGACCGACAGGTTACCGGTGGCCATCAACTGCAGCCTGGGTGTCGCCTGCGACGAGACCCCGAGGTTCACGACGTGCAGGATGACGGGCTTCAACGTCTGCGCCTCGTTGGGTGTCCGCCAGAAGATGCGGGCCGAGTAGTCGATGCGGGCGTCGGTGGTGCGGGATATGTACGACAGCATCACGTCCGGCATCACGATGCCGGCCACGCCGGCCTCGATCTTGCCCTCGGTGTTCAACGGCGCTTCACCGACGCGCCCTTCGACGGTTACGGCGCCGTTGATGTCGAAGTTGCCCGCCAGCGATACCAACAGCGCGGCGGCGGGAAGGCCCAGCACGCCGCCCTACTCCACGACGACGACGTCTCCGTCGTGTAGTTGGAACTGGCCAGCGCGGGTCTCGGGAGCGGTCAGGTCGCGGACCGGAAAGCGCACGCGGGGTGTGTTGGCCCCTGGCCGCACGACGAAGATGCGATCTTTCGAGGCAAAATCGGTCAGCCAACCGGCCGCCGCCAGCGCGCCCGCCACGCTGCGGTCACGGTTCAGCTCGTAGGAACCGGGCGTCTTCACCTCACCCACGACACTGACCTTGATGGTCGCGACGTGAACGATCGAGACGTTGACCCGCGGGTTCACCACCATGTCTTTCAGGCGCGCCGTCAAGTCGGCCGTCACCTGCTCCGCGGTCTTGCCCTGTACCTTCAGGTTCCCCAGCGTCGGCTGCATGTACGTGCCGTCGTCGTGAACCACGAAGTCGCCCGACATCGAGGGCTGGTCCAGCACCACCACCGACAGCGTGTCCCGCGGGTGGATGGTGCCGGGTCCCTCCGCCGCGGCCGGCGGAAGGTCCTGCGCCCAGACGAACGGGCCGTTGTTCGTCGTCGCGCAACCGCTGATGGCCAGCGCGACGAGACCCAGAAAACCAGGAAGGAAACCAGGAATGAGCCGGTGCTCTCTCATGCGAAATCGACCATGGGATACGTTCGGGGGGCCTATCGACTAACCGACCTGATCATCCAGGGTGACCAGGGCCTTCGAAACCAGCCGCCGCATCTCGCGGGCCGCGATGATGGCGGCGGCGACCAGCATGCCCAGGAACAGCCCGATGCCGCCGCGCAGCGCCAGCGCCACCGCCTTCTTCGTCTTCACCAGCTGCGGCGGGATGATGATCTCGTAGCGCGACTCGGCCGATACCCGCTCCAGGCTCAGCTGCAGGTCCGCCTTCTTCAGCTGTTCGAACAGCTGACCATGCAGGTGGGTGGTCGCGTCCTGGATGTCGTTCAGCTGCTGCACGCGTGCCTCGACGCGCGGCAGATCGCCCACCACGTTCTTGATCTGGCCCAGGCTCTTCTCGGTGTCGGCCAGATCCCCGCGCGCCGCGCTCAGCTGCGCCTGCAGCAGATCGACGCGGCTCTTCAGGGCCTGCAGCCCGGCGTTCGACTTGCGCTCGAGGTCGTCGCTGTTCGCCGACATCTCGTTCTTGATCAGCGCCTCGATGCGCTCCTTCTCGTCCTTCAGCTGCTTCACCTCGGGGTGGCCATCGGCCAACCCGCGGGCGTACGCCTCGCTCAGCTTGCCGTTCACCTTGGCGAGCGACTCGCGGTACACCTGCGCCCCGGACGCCTTCATCTGGGCCAGCGGCCCCTCCGCGCTCAGCGCCCGGCGCTGGGCGTCCAGCTCGCCCTGCAACTGGCGGATCTGGGCGTTCAGCTCGGACCGGCGCGTCTCCAGCGTGAAGCGGGTGTTGTGGGTCAGCGCCGCCTCCTCGGGCAGCCGGTCGGCGTTCTTCTCCCTGAACTTGACCTTCTCGGCGCTGATGCGGGACAGGTCGCCCTCGACGGACTTCAGCTGATCGCGAAGGAAGTCGGCCTGCGCGGTGAACACACGCAGCGCCTTGTTGATCTCCGTCTGGACGTAGTTCTCGATGTGCGCGGTCAGGAACACCGCCGGATCCAGCTTGCCGCCACCCAGCAGGCGGTCGCGGTAGGTCGCACGATAAACACGATCGGGGCGCGGCTCGAACTTCAGGCGGCTGGTGATCGACTGCACCGTCGCGTCGTCCGGCGACCAGCCGCGCAGCTTCTTCAGGGTGCCCGCCACCAGCTCCGAGTCGGTGAAGGCGCGCTCGGCGCCGGCGAAGAACTGCACGGCGTCGTCGTCCGAGGGCCGTGTCTGCGGATCCATCGGGTTTGTCTTCACCTGGGGCTGCAGCTTGACCTCGCAGATCGCCTCCCTGGCGGGAGGCAGGACCAGCAACGAGGCCAGGCCCATGATCAGGCCCGCGCCACAGACGATGGCGATCAGCCGCGAGTACTTGCTCAGAAAGCGATAGATGCGAATCAGCTTCCCGATCACCTCGACCAGGGACGGACCGTTGCTCTCGTCCTCGATCTCCGCGGGAGCGAAGGCGCGGGCAGGCGGATAGTAGGCGGCCGGGATGCGAGCCAGGCTGTTGCTGGGCGGCACCGCCCCGGGGATGCCACCCGGCGAGAAGACCGCGATGGTCGACTCGACCGGCCGATCCAGCAGGAAGTTGAACTCGACCTGGCCCAACATGACCCGGTCGCCGCCGCGCAGCTGAGTGCGGGTGATCCGCTTTCCCCCGACGAACGTGCCGTTCGTCGAGTTCAGATCCTCGATCTCGAACCCCCGGCTGCTGTTGATGATGCGCGCGTGGTGCGCGGAGACGGAAGGATCAGAGATATAGACGTCGGCGTCAGCCGCCCGCCCCAGGGAAACCGTGTTGTACGACAGGGCATAGACACGCCCGGCGTGCTTCCCATTCACGCCAATGAGGAATGCCTCGGCTTCGGCGGCGGGAACGGCCCGATCCAGCGCCGCGTCCAACCCGCTGTCGGTCTTCTCGCGGGCTTTTTCGTCCCCTTGCCCGTCGCCATCCGACCGATCCGACGGTTGGCTAGCCATTTGAGACCCCGGTCTGTTTACCATGCTCCCTTTTTCCGGTCAAAGTCGGTCCCGGGGTCGCCCCCCGCCCTTCCCCTCATCAACGACAAGCTTGGTGGGAATTTCGTCCTTTGTCGGAACGCCGATGCCGGTGACGACGAACCCGTCGACCTCGACGTAACGTCCCTTACATTCAGGCAGGATCGGACTGGTCTGTCTCTCCCCGCCACCCGCCGTCAGCCTTGCTTCGAAGCTGGATCCTGCGGGGTCCAGGGCAACCTCCACGTCTGCGAATTCGAGAAATTCGCCAGACAGGGGATACCGCGCCTTGTAAAAACATTCCTTCGCCGAGAAGAGCACCGTGGCCAGCGTCAGGCGCTCCTCGGCGGGCTGGGCCTGCAGCCACCCCCGCTCGCTCTCTGTCGTCACCCGCGGCCACAGGTCGGGACCGACGGCGGTCGCGACCTCGGCGTCCAGGCCCAGGGTCAGGAAGTCCCGGGAGCGGCCGACCACGACGCCACACAGGCCGCCGGGCACCGCGCCAGCGTGGCTGATCGAGCCCACCACGCCGGCTGGCCACCGGGGGGCGCGGTCGGGCCCGTTTTTCAGGACGAAGTCACCGATCCCCAGCCGGGTGAGGGCCCTCCTGGCGCAGGCACGTCCCGCCGCGAACTCGACGCGCCGCTTGCCAGCGGCACCCGCGACCTGCTCGGCCTCGTCCGGGTGGATGGGCTGCGGATCGAGCGCCATCCGCACCGCCTCCCCGAACACCGGGGGACCGGACGGAAACAGGGCGTCGAGCCAGGCTGGCGTCGCGTTCATAAGGGAGGACCAACGTTAAGGGGTAACGGGGGCGAAACGAAAGAAACGAACCGCTGAAAATGTGCTCCCGGCGGTCGCCTGGCGCAAGGGGGGCTCGGCGCCGGGTGATCCGGGCCTTCCGGCCGGACCCCGGGGAACCTCAGCGCAGGCCCAGGATCAGCCCGGTGGTCAGGATCCACAGCCCGATGGTCACCAGCAGGGGCTTATCCCGCAGGAACACCTCTTCGGGGCTGCCGCCCGCGTTGTGCGAGTGGGCGAGATACAGGTAGCGGAACATCCCGAAGATGACGAAGGGGACCGTCAGCATCATCAGGTTGTTGGACGGCAGCGTGGGCGACGTGAACGTGTACAGCGAGTACGCCATGATCGTCGACGAGGCGACGATGCTGGTCAGGCTGTCGAGCAGGGGCGCCGTGTAGCGCTCGAGGATCTTGCGGTGATCGGCGGCGCGCCCCTCCAGCAACACCAGTTCGTTGCGACGCTTGCAGAGGCCCAGGAACAGGGCCCCCAGCAAGGTCACGATGTAGAGCCAGGGGGAGATCTGCGCGCCCAGAACGACGACGCCGGAGACAGCGCGCATCACGAAGCCGATCGCGATGATGAACACATCGACCAGGACCAGCTCTTTCAGCAGGAAGATGTAACCGAACTGCATCACGATGTACGAGACCACCACGATGAAGAACGGCCGGCTGAGGAAGAACGCCGCCGTGAACAGCAGCGGCATCATCGTGAGCGCCGCCGTTACCGCCAGCCAGGGCGGGAGCGCCCCGGACGCCACGGGGCGATTTCGCTTCACCGGGTGACGGCGATCCTTCTCCACGTCCCGCACGTCGTTCAGCAGGTAGACGGTGCTGGAGATCAGAGAGAACAACACGAAGGCGACGCTGGAACGGGCGAGGTAGCGCCACATCTCGGGCGTGAAGAACCGCCAGCGTTCGTTCAGCGTGAACACCAGGCCGGCAAACACCAGCAGGTTCTTGATCCACTGCTTCGGGCGGAGACCACGCCACAAGGCGACCACGACGTTGGACCGTCGCAGGGCCGGGGGCACGCTCACTCCTTCGCTCACCGTCTCGAGTTTGCCTTGCATCGAGCGCGCGCTACCGCGTGTTCCTGCTCATCTGAACGGCGCTGGCGCCGGAACCAGGCGCTGAGCCGGCGCGTCGCAGCCCGCTGGGGCGCGAGATCCAGCTTCCGATCATCAGCGTCAGGAAGAACGTGGCCAGCGACAGCGAGACGATGATGTACCACTGCCGTCGCGACAGCCGCGGGCTGTTGGCCACGGCCTGCGGCGCGCTGGGGATGAACAGGGTCCGCGCCGGATCTTCGCGCCGCTTGCTGGCGGCCAGCGACTCCGCCACGGCCCGGGGCAACGCCTTCATCTGGATGGTGGCGGCCGGCGACACGCCGCTCATCGGTGTGGTGGCGGGCCGCGGGCGAGCCGGGTCGGCGGAAGGAGCCGGTGTCGTCACGTTGTCGCCGAACATGTGCTCGACCCGCCGGCGCACCTCGGCCAGCGTCTCGCCCATGTCGCGGCGAACCCATTGCGAGACGCGGTCCCGCGTGGCCACCAGATCAGCCTTCACCGCCGCCGTCATCAGGGCATCGGCCATCTGGTCGGCGCTGGCAAAGCGTCCCTCGCGGGACCGATTCAAGGCCGTCAAGCAGACCTCGTCGAGCTCGGGCGGGGCCCCCAGCGAGCTGGGCGCGGGGATCCGGCGCCGCATCACCCGCATCACCGTCTGGTCGTAGCTCTCGCCGGAGAACAGGTTCTGCCCCGTCAGCGCCGTCCACATCACGATGCCGACGGCGAAGATGTCGGAGCGGACGTCCAGCCGCTCGCCCCGCAGCTGCTCGGGTGACATGTAGGAAGGCTTGCCCAGGCCGAACGCGTCGGCCTCCCCGTCGAACCCGGCCGCCATGCGGACGCTGCCGAAATCGGTCACGCGCGAGATGCCGTCGGTCCCCACCAGGACGTTGTCAGGGGAGATGTCGCCGTGGACCATCCCCAGCGGTTGCCCCTGCTCGTTCTTCAGATCGTGAACGTGCTGCAGCGCTCGCAGGA
>Ga0207652_10002857_pt1 | contig 14455 bp, 14 predicted proteins | sample KBSC63BmetaG_FD_184334 | JGI IMG/M metagenome (GOLD analysis project Ga0207652, IMG submission 184334) | Corn rhizosphere microbial communities from Kellogg Biological Station, Michigan, USA - KBS C6-3B metaG (SPAdes) (version 2) | ecosystem: Host-associated > Plants > Roots > Rhizosphere ... | reverse complement strand
GAGTGACTTTCGGCGTAAAGTGACGCGGCAACTGCTCTGGCTGGCAAGTGCCGGCTTGATTATCGACGTCCTCTTTCCTTCTGGCTGCAATGGTGGTCTGTGCCTGGCCTCGACAGGCTTATCGCAGTCGATTCATACGGGAGAATCAATTTTTACCAGCTTAGTGCTGGTTTGCCTGAGCGCCATTTGGTTTGGCGCGAACGTTGGGTGGGCGCGAGTGGTATTTTTCGTGCAACTAGCGGCATTGGCGCTACTGGCGTACGCCAATTATCGTCCTTTCGTAGGCACCACCCTGATACAGTTTTCCTATCAGATCATCGTTACGCTCTGGCTGGCCGGGCTCGTCATCGCTATCAGCCAGCGCAAGGTGACCACGCCCCTCAGCAGCCGCATTAGTGTGCACGTTATCGCGGGCTGGATCTTTTTCAATGGTCTCGTCGCGATGATCAGCGCGTTTGTGAACTTCCAGGCCTCGAGCCGACTGAGTCGCGTGTATTTTGGCGGCAATACGGCCTGGCTAGCTCAGCACGGCATCGCCACTGGCATTGCCCTGATTTTCGTCAGCCGGCACTTGTGGCGCAATGAATATCGAGCTTGGCAGCTCACCTGCTTACTCCTGTGGCTGGAGACGATCAAGTACGGCGTGCTGACGCCAAATATTTTCTATACCGCCTTGTTCGGCGCGACGGCCACCGTGCTTTTTTGCCTAAGGGCTAATTTCAATCGCTACACCAGTCTGGAAACTATAAACGTCCGCTTGAAACAATTCGGCTTATTGGGCGCGGCCGCCCTCGGTACCTTGCTAATCAGCGTTTTGATTTTAAAGTCAAGACATCATACAGACATCGATGATACGGCGTTCGACTTGGTGCGATTTTTGCGGCATTTCTTCCTCGTGGATATCGCGAATGATATCGCCCCTACTCCACGCCGCTTGCTCGATCAAATGGCAAACTTCGCGGGCTTAAGCCTGCTTGTTGCGCTCCTGTTCTCTCTATTTAAACCCCGCCGGCTCATATACAGCGATAGCAGCCGGCAAGAACGACGGCAGGTACGGTCACTCCTAGAACGTGCCAGTAGCTCCAGCGAAGATTACTTCAAATACTGGCCCGCCTGGAAACACTACTGGTGGAATACCGAGCGGACCGCTTTTATTGCCTACCAGGTAGTGGGCAACGTAGCGTTTGCCCTAGCTGATCCCATCGGACCAAGCGCAGCCATTCGTACGCAAGCTATCAAAGATTTTCTAACTTACTGTCGACAAAATGGTTGGCGGGCGTGCTTTTTGATGGTTGAGGAGGGCCGGCGGCATCAGTATCGGCGCCAGGGTCTAAAGCTTTCTCGTATCGGCGCCAGCGCGCGCATCAATCTTGAGCAATTTGCTGAACATACGCTCCGGAACAAATGGTGGCGCTGGGTGCAAAACAAGGCCCGGCGACAAAACTGGCAACACGAAATAGCCACTCCACCGCACAGTCCCGCTCTACTGCGAGAGTTACGTGATATCTCCGATAGTTGGCTGCGAACTGGCGGTCATGTCGAACGGGGTTTCGCGCTCGGCTATTTCAACGAGGCGTACTTGCAAGATTGTCGTCTGCATCTTCTGCGTGATGATCACAATATTATTGCCTTCGCTAATGAGCTGCCAAAATTTAATAATTCTACAACTGCAACGATTGATCTGATGCGCTTTCGGGCCGATGCCAACCATGCCTTGCCTGCGCTCTTAGCGCTCAGCCTCCAGGAATTATTACGCGAAGGTCAAAATAAAATATTTGACCTTGGTTTTGTGCCTCTGGCTTCGCCGAGCAAAAAAGTCGAGAGCATTATTCGCGATGTTGGCCAGATTATAATCGGTCCGGCTGTTTCAGCTCGGGGGCTCGAGCAGTTCAAAAACAAATTTGAACCTCACTGGCGAGGCAACTATATCGCCTTTGACGGCGACTGGATCGATCTAATTCACGTCACCCGCGGTCTGGACGAACTACTTAGGCCCTGAGCCACTGCCACTGCCTCTATGTGAATTTGCTTATAGCGGCGATGCGGGACCCTCGTTTACGCTACAGGTACCGTAAGTTGGAGGATCTATGTCTACATTTGTCCGACTATTCCGTAAATCATTCCTAGCGACTCTGGCGGTTTTGCTGTTCAGCATAATTGCTCCTATATCTAGCGCGGCGGACAATGTGAGCCTGGCTGGCCCGAGCGACTGCGATGCCAATGCCATAATCCGCTGTGGAGTCCATTCTACGAATGATTTAATGAGTAAATATCAGGCCGACCCATATGTTCGGGCTGTATATCGGCACTTTGGTATTAGTCAGGCGGATATGAATAATCTGCTGACGACGAACGTTGCCGGACGCGTCACCCGTACCGGTAAGGTCTACATAAACAGTCAAGCAAGCGCGGTGGCGACGGGCGCTATGACCGGCGGGCGACAAAACATGCCGGGCAGTACCAAAGTAAACACAGCTTCGGGGCCGTTCTTTATGCGTCCCCCGAGCGTATCATTTCAAGAGAGCTCGCTGCCCGCCTTTGTATCTATGAAAAATGGGCAATTTCAGTTCGCGGTCATCGCCAGTTGTGGGAACGCGGTCATGGCCACGCCGAAAGCGGCCCCGCCAGCACCAGCAACACCCACCGTCCAGCAAGCTCCAACGCCTACACCCACACAAACTCAAAGCCAGACACAGAATGTAGTCGTAGAGACCACCCAAGCCGTCTCGGCACCGACCCCAGTAGCCGCGGCTCCCGCAGCGCCAGCAGCTCCGGCCAAAGCCCTGGTGAACACCGGCAGCGCTATTGGAGCACCCTTGATCGCGGCCTTCGTGACAGTCGGCCTCGGTTACACATTTTTCAGATGGTATACGCTCAGTCGGCTATCTGGATGACGACTTTGCCTCTTGGGTGCTCGTGACGCCAGTGCCTGAACGCTTCAGCTGCCTGATCCAATGGAAAAACCTTGTCGACATGCACTTTTAACTGCCCGGCGTCCACGAGCTCAGCAACTTTTTGTAATCGCTCCGGTGTGGCTTGGCTTTGCTGCTGGGTATAACGGATATTTTTGGCTGTCACCAGCTCCTCGTTTGGCGCTTCGAGCATCGAGACAAACGCGCCACCATTCTTTAGCACCCGATAAGATTTTTGATTTGTCTCGCCGCCGACAGCGTCAAATACCGCGTCATATTCATGGAGCAGCTGGCTGAAGTCCTGTGTTTTGTAATCAATTGCCTCATCGGCTCCGAGCTGTCGCACGAACTCGGCGTCCTCAGCGGCAGCTGTTGTGGCGACGTAGGCACCAATATTTTTCGCGATCTGAATCGCCAGCGAGCCAATACCGCCGGCACCGCCGTGGATGAGAATTTTTTGACCAGCCTGTAAATCCATATGATCAACCAGGGCCTGATAGGCGCTCACGCCGGTCAACGGCAGGGCTGCGGCCGCCACAAAATCAGCCGTCTGAGGCTTTGCCGCGAGCTGCGAGGCTTTCACAGGAGTAAATTCGGCGATTGAGCCCTGACCGCCGCCGGCGTTCGCCATGCCAAAGACCGATTGACCAACTTCAAAGCCCGTTACATCATGGCCAACCTCAGCGACCACGCCGGCAACGTCGCTACCCAAGGTGGCAGGCAGCGTGAGTCCGAGCGAGTCACCATAAAAGCCCTCGGCCAGCTTTACATCGAAAGGGTTAATGCTGGCGGCCCGGACTTCCACCAGTACCCGACCTGTATCTAGGGTAGGCTTCTCCACCTCCATTACCTGTATGGCGTTTTCGCCGTATTGGGCGATCTGGGCTGCTTTCATGTTTTTCTCCTTAATGCTATACATTGTATAGCATTAAATACACCTGTCAATGATCATGATGGGCGTGAATGACAGCGTGTCCTTTGCCGCGCTGAATTAATGCCCGATTAACTGGTACGGCCGCGATAAAAGCCAACACGAGTGACGTCAGCAAGCTAACCCAGAACAGTAGCGTCGATGGCCCAGCCGTCAACGCGCCCGGTACGGTCAACATGATGATAGTGTCCACTAGCTCCATGGTGCTGATCGAGATGGTATCTGAAGCCAGTGCCAGTCGCATCGACCGACCCACACCCATCCCATGCCCTAGCAGCGGCCGCATGGTCAATGAATAGCCAAACAGAAAAGCCAGCAAGATAGCAAGTAGCTCAGTCGGCCAGGGATTCCAGTTCATGCCCGAGCCGACAACGTTACCGATGATTTCACCGATCGCGCAGCCCGTTAGGCAATGCAGCGTCGCGCTGATAGCAATTGACCACGAAGGATTTTGCATAGAATCCAGTATATCCTGCCAGGGATTGCTATACTATAACCAGCAGTAATTGGATGAAACATGAAAAGAATCGCGCGCTTTTTGCGTCAATATAGTTTGTTTAGTTTGGCACTGGCCGGTCTAATCATCGCGCTCCCCCTACAATTCACTCATCACTCAAGCCTCGCGCATTGGGTACTCGGCGCCGTGGCGAGCATCGAACTACTACCACTTGTCTGGAAAATGTGGCAAGACTTTCGCGGCGGCACATACGGTATCGACCTATTGGCGGCCAGCGCTATTTTGACCGCCATTATATTGAAAGAATACTGGGCGGCCATGGTCGTCGTGCTGATGCTCACGGGTGGGGAATCTCTCGAAGACTTCGCCGAGCACCGCGCACGTTCGGAGCTTGACAGTCTGCTGGCGCGCGCTCCGCAAAAAGCCACGGTGATGCGCAAAGGCAAGACGCTGACTGTTACCGTGGACGAATTAAGAATTGGCGACACGATCCTCATAAAAGCTGGCGAACTGGTGCCGGCGGACGCTGTCATAACCGAGGGAGCCGCCAGCTTCGACGAATCATCTCTAACCGGCGAAAGCTTACCGCAGGCCAAAGACGTCAATAACAACCTGCTCAGTGGCTCGGTCAATCTGGATGGCGCGGTAACCGCTAAAGTCACCTCCCTGGCCGCCGACAGCCAATACCAGCGCATCGTGAAGCTAGTCCGCTCAGCAGCTGCCAGTCAAGCGCCCTTCGTGCGGCTGGCCGATCGCTATAGCATTCCCTTCACCTTCTTCGCCTACGCGCTGGCCGTCAGTGCTTGGGTATTCAGCGGTAGCGCCGAGCGATTTCTGGAGGTTATCATCGTGGCTACGCCCTGCCCGCTCATCCTGGCCGCGCCGATCGCTCTGATTAGCGGTATGGCCCGCGCCAGCAAGTACGGCATCATCGTCAAAACTGGCTCCGCGCTCGAACGCCTAGCTCAGGCGCGCTACATTGCTTTTGATAAAACGGGCACATTGACGAAAGGCTTATTGCGGATCAGCGCCATCACGACATTTGGTTCCTTCACTGAAACTGAAGTACTCAGCTTCGCGGCCAGCCTCGAGCAGAATTCTAATCATGTTGTGGCCCAAGCAATCCTTGAAGCCGCTAAAGAGCACGGGCTCAAACCGCCGAAGGCTAAGCACGTCAAAGAGATTGCCGGCCGCGGCTTGAGTGCCAGCTACAAAGGCAGGCAAGTGCTGGTCGGACGCTTTAACTTACTGGAAGAGCATGATGTCAACGTGCCCGCCAAGTTTAAGCGCGCGTCAGTCAAGCAAACCGCCGTCTATGTTGCCCTCGACCACGAACTTGCTGGCGTTATCACCTTTAGCGATGAAGTTCGGCCGGAAGCCAAAACGACCCTCGAGCTTTTGCACCGCTTGGGTCTGCGCCGCGCACTGATGATTACCGGCGATAATCACACCACAGCCGAAACGGTTGCTCAGCAACTTGGCATCGATGAAGTACACGCCGAAATGCTGCCAGCTGATAAGCTACGCGTACTGCACGAAAGCAAACGCCGCCCGATGATCTTCGTCGGTGATGGTGTCAATGATGCACCCATTCTGACCGCGGCCGACGTTGGCATTGCTCTCGGCGCACGAGGTTCTGCAGTCGCCAGCGAGTCAGCCGACGTAGTCATCATGCTCGACGACCTAACCAAAGTCGCCTCGGCTCGCCACATCGCCCGTCGTACTTTCCAAATTGCCCGTCAAAGCATCCTGATCGGCATCGGCATCAGTGTCGGATTGATGCTTATTTACGCCACAGGCAAATTCTCGCCCCTGTCTGGCGCCATCCTACAAGAAGTTGTTGACGTGGTGGTAATCTTCAATGCCCTGCGAGCACACCTAGTAGAGGCCTAGCTATAGAGCCGCAAGATCGTTGCGACAAAAAGTGGCACGAATAGATTATCAAAGCCGTGGACGGCGACATTTTCTAATACAGTGGCACCGAGCGCTACTGGCAAAATCATGGCAACGGGCAGTGTGCCAGGCGTCGTCAGCACATAGCCGATCAAGAGGCCGATCGACACCAGTGCGAATGCTACTGTTCCACTGATGCTCTTTGGCGAGCCCCAGACCGTATAGCGATTACCATTGCCAAAGCGTGTTCCCACCACCGCCGCCAAGCCATCGGCCAAACTCATTTCAAGCAGCGCCACGGTGTAGATGTGCGGGTGCGCCGCCATAAAGGCCAGTAAACCTACCACCAATGCGAACCATACTTCGCCCCACGTCGGACGCTGCACGGTATGGATTGCTTTGAAGACGCCGCCGTAGCGCGAGACCGCTACACCGATCAAAAAGGCGACGCTGAGTAAACGGATTTGATTGGCGTTGAGAAAATACGGCCAAAAGGCCACGAAGCTGCCAACCGTGATATGGACGAATTTACGACTAAATTCATCGTGCATAGTGTGTTTGCGCCAATAAAGCTCGCTGCCGACGAGGATTGCCAGAACGATAACGATGGTTATGAGCAGCGCCATTGCTCGTATTGTACGCCACTCGCACTCAAAAAATTTTGGTAAAAATTACACTATCTATTCCTCAGGGGGATAATAGGTGTCAACGCTTTCGGCGTACGCCAGAAGAGTATTTTGACCATTGCATTCTTCACGCAGCAGGTCATGAGCGATAACGAGACCAACTAAAAACGCGTCGCCCGTATCATCGGGCACACAAGTGCCATCGGCCAGGTTAATGACTAGCCCATTATCTATCAAGTAATCAAACGCCATCTGCATCAGTTCCCGATTTTGATTCCTTAAAGTTCGCAGGTTGAGATCCAGATAGTTCTCGCTGCCTTGCAAGGCGTTCATAACGAGCCTCGCTTCAACTACGTCTATAGCGTTATCGCTAACGTCAGGCAACTGTACATTGCACCCATACGTGACATTGAGCATCTCGGCTTGATTGGCGATCGCGCAATAAGTTAAGGCAGCACCGTATCTGTAAAATCTTTTTTCTTCACCTTCATAAGCAAAACCATCGCCAAAATTCGTGACAGCTTCATATAGTTCGAAGGCATCTTCTTGAAGAGTCTCGACGCATTTTTCTTCGGAGTAGCGATGGTCGTAATTGGCGTCATAGCCGAGCAGGCCGTGAGTTGCATGCGCGTTGACCAATAGCACCGAGAGTACTTCCTCGCTTTCAGGTTGGTATTGTCTGTATATCTCCGGCATCTTAGGCAAATAATAATCTCAATTTGCGCGTCACGCAAGTTAAGGGATAAGTTTGTAGACTACTGGTCGGGGTGGGCGGATTATCGCGCGCCTGAAGGCGCACTCCTCCCTGCGATGCTCGGCACAATTCTTCAAGCAGATTGCGCCTGCGCTTCTCGTCCGCGAACCAGCCCGCTATTTTGCAGCCTGCCACGCAAACATTGCAAAAGGCCCGGCATAAGCCGAGCCCCTTGCAATGGTCGGGGTGACTGGATTTGAACCAGCGACCTCATCGTCCCGAACGATGCGCGCTACCAAGCTGCGCCACACCCCGAAGTTTTAGTAATCCCGGCTCGCAAAATCAGGATTTTGCCGATTTATGGCTTCTTGTCTTGCAGATCCTCGCAGACCCGATACCAAAGCTGCCACACCAATTCCTGCCAGAAACAAACCTGCGCCAATTATTGAATAAGAAGCAACATGACCTACTTCTTTTTCAATTGATGCTCCGCCTAGGTCCAACATAAGGCCAGTGGCTGCGGATACACCGCCAAGGTTTTCGCGCACTTCATAATTCGGCATCTTGCGAACTCCTAATTACTATTAACTTACTCTATAACTTGGCCTCTAGCTGCGCAAGCATGCGCAAGATCCCGTGCAATTACCTCTGGCGATTTTGTCATGATAATTGTGTGGCCGGGGGGCAGGATTAGCGGACTTCGTCCTTCTCCGCAGAACCAGTTCTGTTCACTGCTAACGAAATAGAACAAGCCAAAAATGACTTGCTCTATTTCGTTGGTCGGGGAGACAGGATTTGAACCTGCGACCCCGCGGTCCCAAACCGCGTGCGCTACCAGACTGCGCCACTCCCCGAACTACAGAGGTTGATTATACCTAAAAAGACGTCGGATTACCACTGTTATAGTGTTTGCTGAATTTGCTCAATCGAATTCGCGAGACCAGAATCGCTGACATCTACAAGCACTGCGTTGAATTGTCGGGGGCCTTTCGTCTCTAGCTCGTTCCTGGTCTGCTTGCCGTCGCGCCAGCGCGGAATGACGCTTTCGAATGCAACCCCGAGCGAAGCATCGAGCACGCCACACATGCCGACATCAGTAATGTGCGCAGTGCCGCCCGGCTGTACCCGAGCATCAGCCGTCGGCACGTGCCAGTGATCACCAACGACCAACGTTGCCCTGCCATCTAGATAGTGACCGATGATGACTTTCTCACTCGAGAAATCACCATGGAAATTGACGACGGTGGCATCGCGCGGGTTGTCTTTGTTGGCCTCTAGAATTGAATCTATACATTGCAGTGGATTGCGCAGGGCTTTATCAGAATCTCGGCCAACGATCTGGCCGAGCAGACTTACGACAAATGTCGTTTTACCGTTTTTACGTATGTACTTGTAACCAATCCCTGGCTCAGCCATGTAATTTGCCGGGCGAATTATCGGTTCTTTTTGGTCGTAGAGCAATGGAAATATTTCCTCGCGGTAGGTAGTCCAGTTGCCGCCGGTACAGAAATTGACGCCGGCCTTTTCCAGCCTACGAAAGTCAGCAACTGTAATCCCCTTGCCTTCGCTGACGTTCTCGCCTTGGGCGATAACCAGATCAACTTTTTTGCCCTTAACCAGCTTTGGGAGCACCTTCTCGACAACCTCTACGCCGGGCTCACCCATGATGTCGCCAACGTAGAGGATGTTCATGCAATAGTCACTTTCCTATAATTGTAGTCGCGCAACATGCGACGTAGGGATTTGGTTGCAATGCTTTGGCCGGCATCATGTTCGCGCAGCCGACGCTTTAGATTATTGGTGAACCCAACATAATGCGTACCACTCTCGTTTTCCAGAAGATAAACGTAAAACATAGAAAGTATTATATCTTGGCGAACCAAGTAGTGAGCTTTCGAGTTACTTTTGCTATGCAAAAGTTAAGCATTGCCAGGCAATGCTCTCGAAAGTCTACTACTTGGCGAATTCTACCGCACGAGTTTCGCGGATGACATTGACCTTGATCGTGCCCGGATATTGCATGGTCGATTCGATCTTGGTCGCAATGTCGCGGGCCAGCTTGATGGCACTGAGATCGTCGATGGATTCTGGGCGGACAAAGACACGAACTTCGCGGCCAGCGCTGATGGCGTACGATTTATCGATGCCAGGAAAACCATTAGCCACGTTTTCCAGGTCTCGCATGCGCTCCGAGAAGTTCTCGGCGCTGATATTGCGAGCGCCTGGGCGGGCGGCGCTGATAGCGTCGACGGTGCGCACGATCAGTGCTTCGACAGTCGTAGCTTCGACGTCGTCGTGATGCTGCTCGGCAGCCAGCGCTACTTCCTCAGGCGCGCCGTATTTACGCAGAATTTCGCCAGAAATATGGTGGTGCTTACCCTCAATCTTGTGAGTTAGAGCTTTGCCGATGTCGTGAACCAGCGCGGCATACTTGGCGGTTTTGACGTCGGCACCGATTTCTTCGGCAATGACAGCCGCGATGTGTGCCATTTCCGTGGAGTGCTTGAGCACGTTTTGGCCATAGCTCGTGCGGTACTTCAACTCACCAAGCAAGTGCAGGATTTCTTTGGGAATTCCGATAATGCCGACTTCGCGGGCGGCGTCTTCGCCGGCACGTATAACGTCCTTTTCGACGTTCTTCTGAGCCTTTTCGACCACTTCTTCGATGCGGCCGGGGTGTATACGACCATCTTTCATCAACATTTCCATAGCTTGTCGGGCCACTTCGCGGCGCACAGGATCAAAGCTACTCAAGACGACATAGCCGGGTGTGTCGTCGACCATAATGTCGACGCCGGTAGCGCGCTGCAAGGCTTGGATATTCCGGCCTTCCTTGCCGATGATACGGCCTTTCATTTCTTCGTCTTCCATCTTGACGCTGGTGACTGTGCGCTCGGCGGTTACTTCGCTCGCCATGCGCTCCATGGCCTGAGTAATCACCAACGCGGCGGTTTCTTCGGCATTTTCGCGGGCTTCATTTTGCAACTTGTTGACCAGCCCCAATAGATCGTTTTTGATGTCACGCTCAGTCATTTGCATCAGCTTTTCAGCTGCTTCGGCTTTGGTGAGCTTAGCGATTTTTTCAAGCTTATCTTGCTGTTTGCTGCGGATCTCTCGGATTTCATTTTTGAGCGTTTCGACTTCGTCTTCATTTTTGCGCAAGTTTTCATTACGCTTATCGAGCTCATCAAGCTTTTTGTCGAGCGCCTCTTCGCGGGTCACTAAACGCTGCTCGAGGTCTTTTAATTCTTTTCGGCGCGCCTGCTCTTCTTTGCGCGTTTCATCAACCTGCTTGTTGGCTTCTTCGCGAGCCTGCTCGATTAATTTTTCAGCTTCTTTCTTGGCTTTGGCGAGCTCTTTTTCTGCCTTTTCCTCGGCCGAGCCGAGACGCTGTCTGGTGATAATTGTGCTCGCACCAAACCCAACTGCAATGCCTATAACAGCAAGCAATACTGCAATCATATCTGTCCTTTCTATGCAGATAGGCCTTGGCAAACGATCGCTATCACTTCACTAGTTTGCGTTCCCGCCGTATCTGAAAATCGAATTAATTAGAGTGTAGATTCCCGGATATGTCCCGTATGCCGGCTTCCCGGCCTCTCAAACGTGGCAATTCCTAACTTCAAATATACGCTGCCGAATGTCGGCTGGTCAATGCTTTGGTGTGGTAGTGTGTGGCGCCGCGCCGTATTCTGGCGTCACTAACTTATCATTTTCGCCAGCATGAAGCCTGTGTCTGCCTTGTTCGATCCAGTTTTCGCCGGCTTCTCCAACGATCGGGACGCCGAGACTATCGGCCAGCGCGTTAGCCACACTCAGCCCGATTCTGAGGCCCGTAAAGCTACCCGGCCCCTGGTACACCGCTAACCCCTGGATTTTATCAAGCGGTGTGCCGGCCTTTTCGAGTAGTTCCTCAAGCTTGGCATGAAGCGTTTCAGCGAGTTCACGGTGCGCCTGCCAAGCAGAGCAGGCAAGCGTCCTCTCATCGTCAAACAAGCAGACTTCGGCTTCTGGCTTATCGGTACGAAGTGTTAGTATGATCATAAAGTTAACTTGTTAAGTATTGTTAGGGAAAAGGTAATTTAAATTATCTGGCCCCTTAAATATTAGCTCTCTCTCATCGGCGTTCGTCGGCCTGACCGTGACAGAGAGGTGTTGTACGGGAAGGAGATCTTTGACAACATCGGCCCACTCGATCACGACTACTCCAGCTGGGTCTTGTAGCGCCTCGGCTATCTCTTCCTTCAAAAGTCCGGCCTCGTGCAAGCGATAAAAGTCATAATGGTAAAGTTTTAGTTTTGGCCCTGGATACACATTTTTGATAGTAAAGCTTGGGCTGCTGACCGCTTCATCAATTCCCATGCCTCTGGCCAATCCTTTCACGAAAACAGTCTTGCCGCCGCCCAAGTCACTAATCAGCTCAATCACTTCGCCGCCGCGTAAGCGTCGCCCGACCTGCTCGGCGAGCTGCATAGTAGCGACGGAGCTCGTAGAATTTGTTTGCCAGATCTGCCCGGTACTCATACGCCCCGTATAGTACCCCGAGACCGATAACGAGGACAAGCACCGCCGAGTGAATAGCCGTCTTTGGCGCGTCAAGTGCCTGGCTCGTTAGACTGTCATTTTGCAGCTTGGTTTTTACGTTTTTACTGGTATGGGCACTTTTAACCGAGCCGGACTTTGACGATAGCTTTTTCGAGCTCTTTTTCTGGGCAACCGGCTGAATAATGACATTGGCAGCGCCAGGCGTTACCTTTGTCGTCCAATACCATTTGCCTTTGGCGAGTGACCAGCTCTGGCCGTCTTTGGCCGTCGTGTATACATCTGTGGCCGAAATACTGTTGCCAAGTGGATCGAGCAACTTAGCCTGGCCACCGGCGTTGCTGAGACTTAAGCCCGTGTCCGCAGCAAAAAAGACGCTGAAACTTTGCGGCGGCAAAATCGTTCCGTTCGCGAAGTGATAGGTATGAAGTGAGACAGTGCCAACCTGCAATGAAAAACCAGTCAAATCAAAAGTAGCTGCGTTGGCGTTGTATAGCTCGATAAATTCGTCGGTGTCATCATTGCCGCTACCAGCCGGATTCGGCAAGAGCTCGGTGAGTTGCGCACTCATTAGCCCAACGTCGGCGGGTGGCAGAGACCCGCCTGCAGCTGCCGTATCATCCGGGACTGTAATTATGCTCGCCGGCGGCTCGCTTGCGGCAAGCAATGCATTTGTGCCAAGGTTTGCTGGCGTCGAGCTGCCGCCGCTTACCGGGTGTACTAACTGGCAAGGGTTCAGCGGGTCGGGTTGTACCACTTGCCAAGAGCCACCGCCAGGCGCACTGATCAGCGGGTTGGCGCTCGCATCAAGTGGTAATCGTTGCAAAAACGCGTCAGTACTCGAGGGCAATGTTTGCGCACCGGTCGCTACCGATTTAGACCACGCGACATAATCTTGGAGCGTCGGAGTTATTGAACCGCCAACCGAAGACTGGGCCGTACTCAGTACTGCCAGCATGCCGGCAGTAGATGATAGCCCGAGCGAGACTGAATCAATCGTCAACTGATAACAAATTGGCAGCAGACTATCATTGACAACATAATAACTATGCGGCGGCAAGGACCCCGTCAAGCCTATGAGCTTGCTGCTCGTAGCCTTGGACAGATCATAGTTGTTGAAGTACTCCAGTTGGTACTTGCTCATATCCAGGGCTGCCGATCCTGGATTGTAGAGTGTCACGAATTGACCGTTACCACTGGTCATTTTGAGCTGGCTAATGACGAGGGAGGGAGCATTAGCTTGGTCAGCCGCCAGCATACCAGAAGACAAGCCCATGATAAGGCCTGTCACCAGAATCCCACCAATGACACATTGTTTGAGCGCACTATGTATCCGCCGCATAGTAGCCGGATTGTAGAGCCGCCTGCTGGCAACTTCCAAGCATGAGCGCTTAGAAAGTTATGAAAGCTTAATTTCAGTTAAGTTTTAGCACCTACCAACCAAGCGCCAAGCGCTATACTAAAGGTATGCTGCAGCTCAGTGCCCATCTACTCAATAAATCGGTTTTATCGCTGAGAACCGGCACGCCCATTGCCACCATCACCGGGCCGGTCATCAACCCGAACAATCTCAAGATCGAAGGCTTTTACTGCGAGGATCGCTTCGATAAAAAAGAGCTGATCCTGCTGTACCAAGATATTCGCGACATGCTGCCACAGGGCTACGTCGTCAATGATCACGATGTGCTCGTCGAAGCCACCGAGCTCGTTCGACTCAAGGACGTGCTGGACTTGAACTTTATGCTCCTCGGTAAGCCTGTCGTAACCGTCAGTGGCGAAAAGGTCGGCAAGGTAAGTGATTACGCGGCCGAAACCGAAACCATGTTCATTCAAAAAATTTACGTCGCCCAATCTTTACTCAAAAGTTTCACCGGCGGTTCGCTCAGCATCGACCGTACCCAGATCAACGAGATTACCCCCAAGCGCATCGTCATCAATGATCTCATGAAAGGCTCGCCGGCGGCCGCCACGGCGCCGGTTATGTAGTCATCGACTTGATAAAGGCGCTGAAGAGCTTTTGCCAGGTTGGTTCCACTTCAGCTTCGATGGCTTCGGGGTGAGATTGCACGCCCAGCATAAACTTCTCATCGGGCATTTCCAGCGCCTCGACTACTATGCCGTCGTCGGCGACAGCAGTTGCGCGCAAGCCTTTGCCCAGGAGCTTTACGGCTTGGTGGTGGTAGGCATTGGCGCTGATCTGGGTCACGCCAAGTATGCGTGCTAGCTGAGTTTCCGGCTGTATTTTTATCTGATGAGCGATGTGTCGATAGTCAACGGCCTCACGTTCGATCATGTCATGAACGCCAGCCCCCGGAATCTCCGTCGGTATATCCTGATACAACGTCCCGCCGCAGGCGATATTCAGCAGCTGCATGCCACGGCAGATACATAGACAACTCT
>Ga0207652_10002855_pt1 | contig 14462 bp, 16 predicted proteins | sample KBSC63BmetaG_FD_184334 | JGI IMG/M metagenome (GOLD analysis project Ga0207652, IMG submission 184334) | Corn rhizosphere microbial communities from Kellogg Biological Station, Michigan, USA - KBS C6-3B metaG (SPAdes) (version 2) | ecosystem: Host-associated > Plants > Roots > Rhizosphere ... | reverse complement strand
CGGGCTACATTGCCTTGGGCGAATCCCTTGCGCTAACTTGCGGGGGAACAGGACGAAAGCATGACCAAACTGAGCGGATCGGACAGCAAGAGCACGCTCTATTGCAGCTTCTGCGGTAAATCCCAGCACGAGGTGAGGAAGCTCATCGCGGGCCCCACGGTGTTCATCTGCGACGAATGCGTCGAGCTGTGCAACGACATCATCCGCGAAGAGACCAAGGGCGGCGGCGTCGGCAAGAAGGACGGCGGGGTTCCCACTCCGCAGGACATCTGCGGCACGCTGAACGATTATGTGATCGGGCAGGACCGCGCCAAGCGCGTGCTCTCGGTCGCGGTGCACAACCACTACAAGCGGCTCAAGCACTCCGGCAAGTCCGGCGAAGTCGAGCTGGCGAAGTCCAACATCCTGCTCGTCGGGCCGACCGGCAGTGGCAAGACGCTGCTGGCGCAGACGCTGGCGCGCACGTTCGACGTGCCGTTCACGATGGCCGACGCGACGACGCTGACCGAAGCGGGCTACGTCGGCGAGGATGTCGAGAACATCATCCTCAAGCTGCTGCAAGCCAGCGACTACAACGTCGACAAGGCGCAGCACGGCATCGTCTACATCGACGAGATCGACAAGATCACCCGCAAGGCGGAAAACCCCTCGATCACGCGCGACGTGTCAGGCGAAGGCGTGCAGCAGGCGCTGCTCAAGCTGATGGAAGGCACCACGGCTTCCGTCCCGCCGCAGGGCGGCCGCAAGCACCCGCAGCAGGAATTCCTCCAGGTCGACACGACCAACATCCTGTTCATCTGCGGCGGCGCGTTCGCCGGCCTCGAGAAGGTCATCGCCGACCGCTTGCAGAAGCGTTCTATCGGCTTCGGCGCCAATGTCGCCGACCCGGATGCGAGGCGCGTGGGCGAACTGCTCGAGAAGTGCGAACCGGAAGACCTTCTGAAGTTCGGGCTGATCCCCGAGTTCGTCGGCCGCCTGCCAGTGATCGCCACGCTGCATGACCTCGACGTCGTCGCGCTGGTGGAAATCCTCAAGGAGCCGAAGAACGCGCTGGTCAAGCAGTACCAGAAGCTGTTCGAGTTGGAGGACGTCGAGCTCACCTTCACCGACGACGCGATGGTGGCGATCGCCGAGAAGGCGATCAAGCGCAAGACCGGCGCGCGCGGCCTGCGCTCGATCGTCGAGGCGATCCTGCTCGACACGATGTTCGATTTGCCGAGCATGGAAGGCGTTACCGAAGTCGTCGTCGACAAGGATGTCGTCGAAGGCCGCAAGGAACCGGTGCGCGTCGTCTCGAACAAGAAGGGCAAGGAAGAAGCGGCCTAACCGCAGCCTTGTCCACCCGATTTATCCCAAAACAAGAGCCCGCCCGGAACGGTTGTCCGGGCGGGCTCCGTTTGCCTCCGGCTTTGCGATGGGTTGCCGAAGGCGGGGGTTCTTAGCCCGGCATCGAAACGGCGTTGGTCACGTGGATGACCCCGTTGGACTGCATCACGTCAGCCTGGGTGACAGTCGCCATGCCGCCTTTGGCGTCGACCAGCACGACATGGCCGCCGTTCATCTTGGCAGTCAGCGTTCCTCCTTCGACGGTCTTCAGCTTGGCCATCCCGTGGCCGGCCTTGATCATCTTCATCAGATCGGCGGCCGTCACCCGGCCGGGAACCACGTGATAAGTGAGGATCTTGGTCAGCATGCCCTTGTTCTCAGGCTTAAGCAGTGTCTGCACGGTGCCCGCGGGAAGCTTGGCGAACGCCGCGTTGGTTGGGGCGAACACCGTGAACGGGCCGGGCCCTTCCAGGGTGTCGACTAGGCCCGCGGCCTTCACCGCCGCCACCAACGTCGTGTGATCCTTCGAGTTGACGGCGTTTTCGACGATGTTTTTCGACGGGTACATCGGCGCTCCGCCGACCATCGGGACCTGACCGGCGGCGGCGGCGCTGGCCACAAGGCCGATGCCGCTCAGGGCGCAACTGCTAAATCCCGCGGCAGCCAGGGCCAGGGCGAAATGACGAAGTGACTTGGACATAGGAACTCCTGTGTGCGGCAAGCCTGAGTGGTCTTGCGCGAGGAGTTACGGAGCCGTGCGCCGCACGGATGCAGCCGGCGTCAGATTTTTTGCAGCTTCGCTGTCGACAGCACCGGCCCGGTCGGCAATCCGGTGGGCGAGCCGCCGATCGGCTCGGCCGACACGGCCAGTGTCGCGCCTTGCTGGAGCAGCGGAGAAAGACCTGCCGGAACCGCCACGCGCCGGCTCAGACCGGCCTGGACGACGCCGAGCGAGCGCGGATTTCCCTGCGTCGGGATCAGCCAGAGCTGGTGATTGTGCCTCCCGTCCGGGACAATGCCGACGGCGGAGACCAGCATCTCGCGCCGGTCGGCCAGCAAGGTCACGGCGATCCGTGGGCTCGCCGGCGCGACTTCGAGCGAGGCCACGAGCGGTGCCGGCGTTCCTTGGGTGGGAGCGAGATCATGCGGCGCGCGTGGCAGCAACGCCAGCGCAAGTGCCGCCGCGGCTGCCAGCCCCGCGCCCAACTGCCAGGTCCGCACGCGGCGTCGCAGCCGGACGATCTCGGCGGAAGGTTGCGGCCCGGCAACGGCAGCCTCGATCCTCGCCCAGGTTGCGGCCGGCGGGGTTTCCTCGGCAATCTCGTCGAGCAGCGGCGCCAATCGCTCTTCCCACTGCGCCACTTCGGCGGCGAACGCCGGATCGCTCGCCATCAGCCCGCGCGCGTCGAGCAACTCCGCGCCTTCCAGCAGGCCGAGCGCGTATTCCGCAGCCAGTTGTTCGCGCGGGGTCATTGCTCGAGGCACGCCTTCAGCCGTGCGAGCCCGCGCCGGACCCAGCTCTTCATCGTGCCCAGCGGCACCGCCTTGCGCTGAGCCAGTTCGGCGTAAGTCGCGCCATCGAAAAAAGCCGTCCTGATCGCATCGCGCTGCGGTTCGTCGAGCGTTCGGAGGCAATGATGGATGCGCGCTTCGTCTTCCCGGCTCTCTATCGCAGCGTCCGCGGACGGGCTGTCGTCGGGGACTTGCTCGGCGATTTCGACCGGCGCATCGGCGGTTCTTGAACGCGCGCTGCGCAACCGGTCGATCGCCCGGTTGCGCGCGAATGTCGCGAGCCAGGTTATCGGGCTCGCACGCTCGGGATCGAAGCGATCGGCACGGCGCCAGAGACTGAGATAGACTTCCTGCAACGCATCCTCTGCTTCGGTCCGATCACCCAAGATACGGAGGCAGATGCCGAATAGTTTCGCCGACGTGGCGGTATACACGATCCGCAGCGCCTGGCGGTCGCCCTGGGCGATGTTCGCCATCGCCTCCCTCAATCGGGCGCGCGCCTCATCATCGCGCCGGGAGGCCGTCACGCGCAATCCACGCAGTGATCGGCATGCGCGCCGGTTTCGACCTGGACCGTCGCATGGCCGATGTGGAAGCGGTGATCGAGCTCGTGACCTACCTCGTGCAGGAAGCCGTCGCCGCGGTGGCCGCCCGGGATCACCAGATGCGCGGTGAGGGCGGTTTCCGTGCTGCTCATCGGCCAGATGTGCAAGTCATGCACCGCGGTGACACCCGGCAGCCCCGCGAGGTAGGCGCGGACTTCGCCTTCGTGGATGTTGTCCGGCACGGCGAGCAGCGCCATCTTCACGCTGTCGCGCAGCAGGCCCCAGGTGCCGACGCCGATCACCACCACAATGACAAGGCTGGCGGCCGGGTCGATCCACGATTGGCCGGTCCAGATGATCAGCGCGCCGGCGATGACCACGCCGAGGCTGACCAGCGCGTCGGCCGCCATATGCAGGAAAGCGGCGCGCACGTTGATGTCGTGCTTGCGGCCGCGGGCGAACAGGAGCGCGGTGGCGCTGTTGATGACGATGCCCACGCCGGCGACCGCGATCATCGTCATCCCGGGCACGGGCTGCGGATCGAACAGGCGGTTGACCGTCTCGATCAGGATCGCGCCGGTCGCCACGAGCAGCAGGCCGGCGTTGGCCAGCGCGGCGAGCATCGAGCTCGCCTTGTAGCCATAAGTGAAGCGCGCGTTGGCCGGGCGCGCAGCCATGACCGCGGCGCCCCAGGCGATCAGCAGGCCGAGAACGTCGGACAGGTTGTGGCCCGCGTCGGCCAGGAGAGCCATCGAGTTCGACCATATGCCGAATGCCGCCTCGATCAGGACAAAGCCGAGGTTGAGCACCACGCCGATGGCGAACGCGCGGCCGAAGTCGCCGCCGGCGTGGCCGTGCGCATGATCGTGCGAATGGTGGTGGCCCGCGCCCATCGCGCTAGCTGTAGACGCAGGCGTCGAGCCCGTCACGCCGCACCTGGCCGATCCGCGCGGCGATTGTGTTGCCGTAGCGCCGGGTGAAGCCGCCGGGGTCTATCGCATCGCGCTGCTTGGGCAGGGGCAGGATTGCCGCGATCCGCGCGGCTTCCACCGGAGAGAGCCGGGCGGCGGAGTGGTGATAATAACGCCGCGCGCCGGCCTCGACCCCGTACGTGCCGATTCCGGTCTCGGCGACGTTGAGATAGACTTCCATGATCCGCCGCTTGCCCCAGATATGCTCGATCAGCAGCGTGAACCACGCCTCGAGGCCCTTCCGGAAGTAGCCGCCGTTCTGCCACAGGAACACGTTCTTGGCGGTCTGCTGGCTGATCGTCGAGCCGCCGCGGATCACGTGGCCGCCTTTGGCATTGCGCTGGATCGCCTTCTCGATCGCCTTCTTGTCGAAGCCGCTGTGTTGGCAGAACTTGCCGTCCTCGCCGCCGATCGCCGCGGCGACCATGTTGCGGTCGATGCGGCTGAGCGGGGTCCAGTCCTTGGTGATCCCGTGCTCGTCCATCAGCATCGTCGCCGTGACCGGGATGGGCACGAAGCGATAGATCACGACCATCAGCACACTGATGCCCATGAACGCCACGATGGCGAGGATCAGCCAGCGCATCACACGGATCATCGGAAGGACTCAGGCGCTGGCGACGCGCGGTCGGGTGGCCACGACGAGCAGCGCAAACAACACGATGGTGACGGCCGGCAGCGCCAGTTCGCCGAGCAGCATCGCGTCGGTGCCGAAGCGATCGTGCATCCAGCCGTCGAAAATGCCCATCAGGGTGATCGGGGCGTTGGACAGCGCGGCCATCAGGTTCCAGTTGGTCGCGGCCGATTTCTTGCCGATCGCTTCCAGCACGATCGCCGCGTAGCCGGTGTAACCCGCGCCGACCATCGCACTGTAGAGCAGCACGAACACGGTGAAGACCGTCGGCGTGCGCGGCAGCGCGATCATCGCGGCCGCCGCGACGCCGACCAGCACGCCGAACAGGCAATAGGCGCGCTTGGGGTCCATGCGATCGCACACGAAGGCCGCGGCCATCGCCCCGACCATCGACGCGAGGCCGCCGCCGATGCCGTTGACCATCGCCACCAGATCGCCACTGGCGCGCCATTCGCTGGCCACCGCCGACCACGGCATCGCGCCCGAAGCGATGGGCAGGACCATGATGACGAGCGCGAGATAACCGATCCGCGAGCGCGCCACCGACCAGACGTCGATTGCCACCTGGACGAGATCGCGGAAATAGCTGTGCTCGCTCACCGTGCGCCGCAGCTTGGGCAAGGCCAGCATTCCCGCCCAGCAGGCGAAGCAGATCGCCGCGAGCACCGCGCCCGACACCCAGGCATGCGGCACGTGCTCGGCGAGCAGCAGCCCGATGCCGCCGCCGATGCCGTTGCCGCCGAGATTGCCGGCCTGCGACCAGCCGCTGGCGCGCCCGCGCAGCTCCGGCGGAGTCTGGTTGGCCATGAAGATTTCGGTCGACATGCTCACGAGAGTCGAGGCGACCGACGAGAAGATCACCAGCGCGCTGAGCACCGGCACTTCGGCCCTGGTCATCGGCAGCACGCTCATCGCCAGGATCGTCGCGCCGACGGTCGCTGCGCCGAGGCCATACCACAGCTTGGGGTTGCCGACGGTGTCGACCAGCGGCGCCCACAGCACTTTCCAGGTCTGCGGAAACACCGAAAGCGCGATCAGCGTCGCGATCATCGCCGTCGGCAAGCCCGCGCGCGCGAGGAGGAAGCCCATCGTCACGCCGACATAGCCGCTCGAAATGCCGAACGGAGCGAACAGCACGGCGAAGATGATCGGATAGCGAACGAGCCCGGCGCTTTCGTGGGCGTCGTCCGTCCCAGGCCCCGCCTCGATATGCGCCGTCGTCATCGGAGGCGGACGTTAGCGCGGTTCGCGGCGAGGGCAAGCGCGGCGTGAAATCACGTGCCGGCGCGAGCGGGGTGAGGTAGCTATCCGGCGATGCGCACCCGTTTCCTACTGTGGATCGCCCTGGCTCTCCCGGCCACGCCGGTCTTGGCCGACGAGCGCGAGTTCTGCGCCAATCGTCCCGGTATCGGCACGCCGGCTTGCACGATGGCGCCGGGTTCGGCCATGCTCGAGACCGGGGTGGCCGAACGGGACAACTCGCACGATGCAAGCGGTAGCGAAGACAACACCACGCTCGGCCAGTTCCTCTTGCGCGTCGGGGTGAGCGAGAGCGCGGAGGTCCAGTTCGGTCTCGACAGCTACACGCTCGATCGCACGCTCGACCGCACGGGGCACTTGCTCGCGAGGAGCTCGGGGGTGGGTGATGCGTTTCTCGCCGTCCGCCGCGGCTTGGCCGGGCCGAACGGACCGGTCGCCATCGAAGGCTTCGTTTCGGTCCCGGCGACCGACACGCACCAGTGGACGGCCGGCCTGCTGCTCCCGGCCGGGATGGACTTGCCGGTTGGCTTCCAACTGGCGCTGACGCCGGAAGTGGATCTGGCCGCCGATGGCGACCGCCACGGCCGCCACGTGGCTTACGGGGGCGTTGTCGGCTTGTGCCACGCGCTTGCGACCAACCTTACCGCCGGCGGCGAGCTGGCCGCGTTCGAGGATACCGACCCGTCGGGCCACTCCCTCGACGCGCGCCTTTCCGGGTCGCTCGCCTGGCAAGTCAGCCCAAGATTGCAAGTGGATTTCGAGGCGGACGCCGGCCTTTCGGCCCGCGCGCCCGATACCGCGGTAATGATCGGCTTCGCCGACCGCTTTCGCTGAGGGGTCAGCCCAGCGCCGGCGCCGGAAGCAGCCGCTCGGTGGCGATGCGCTGCATCGCCTTCTGAAGCTTCTCGAACGCCCGCACCTCGATCTGGCGGATGCGCTCGCGGCTGACGTCGTACTGCTGGCTCAGTTCCTCGAGGGTCTGCGGATTGTCGGTCAGCCGCCGCTCGGTGAGGATGTGCTTCTCACGCTCGTTGAGGCTGTCCATCGCCTCGACCAGCATGTCGTGGCGCACTTCGGCTTCCTCGGCGTCGGCGACCACGCTGTCCTGCAGCGGACGGTCGTCCTGCAGCCAGTCCTGCCATTCGCCCGAGCCTTCCTCGCCGTTGCGCATGCTGACGTTGAGCGAGCCGTCGCCGCCCATCAGCATCCGCCGGTTCATGTTGATCACTTCCTGCTCGGGCACGCCCAAGTCGGTGGCGATCTTGGCCACGTCGTCCGGATGAAGGTCGGTATCCTCGTAAGCTTCGAGGTTCTTCTTCATCCGTCGCAGGTTGAAGAACAGCTTCTTCTGCGCCGCGGTCGTGCCCATTTTCACGAGCGACCACGTGCGCAGAATGTACTCCTGGATCGAGGCCTTGATCCACCACATCGCGTAAGTCGCCAGGCGGAAGCCGCGATCCGGCTCGAACTTCTTGACGCCCTGCATCAGCCCGACGTTGCCTTCGGAGATGAGGTCGCTCACCGGCAAGCCATAGCCGCGATAGCCCATGGCGATCTTGGCCACGAGCCGCAGGTGGCTGGTGACGAGCTGGGCCGCCGCTTCGGCGTCCTCATGCTCCTCGTAGCGCTTGGCGAGCATGTATTCCTGCTCGGCCGTCAGCACCGGGAATTTCTTGATCTCGGCGAGATAGCGGTTGAGGCTCTGCTCTCCGCCCAGGGCCGGCACGCTGAGTGCTTTTGAATTTGCCACTTTGTCCCAAACCTTTCCTTGTCGGCCGGCGGCGTGAAAGCCCCTGATGGGCGCTGTCACTATGCGGCCACGTGTGCCCTGTTATATACGAAATTATTCTAATGTGCGGCGCAGTTCATCGATCTGAATGACCGGTTTCGTCGATCAGTTCCTTCATGTCCTTCGGCAGGTCCGACGTGAAGCGCAGCCTGTCGCCGGTGAGCGGATGAACGAAGCCCAGGACCGCCGCGTGGAGGGCCTGGCGGCGAAAATCGAGCCTTTTCAGGATCGTCCGCAGCCGGGGGATCGCGCGACCATAGACAGGGTCTCCTAATAGCGCGTGACCGATGGATGCCATGTGAACGCGTACCTGATGAGTCCGGCCCGTTTCGAGCCGGCATTCGACGAGCGCCGCATCGCCGAGCGACTTCAGCGTCTTGTAGTGCGTGACTGCATGTTTCCCCCTGCTCGAGTTGTCGGCCAGCACGGCCATTTTCTTGCGATTGGCGTCGGAGCGCCCGATCATGCTGCGGATCGTGCCTTCCTTCGGCGAAGGATGGCCGTTCACCACCGCGCAGTAGACCCGCTCGATCGAATGGTCGGCGAACTGCCTCGCCAGGCCTTCATGCGCAGCGTCGCTCTTGGCGACGACTAGGAGGCCTGAGGTGTCCTTGTCGATCCGGTGCACGATCCCTGGGCGTGCAACGCCGCCAATGCCCGAAAGGTTCCCCAAACAATGGTGCAGCAGCGCGTTGACGAGCGTGCCGTCAGGATTGCCGGCGGCCGGGTGAACGACGAGACCGGCAGGCTTGTCGACCACGATCAGGTGCTCGTCCTCGAACGCCACGGTGAGCGGGATCGCTTGCGCCTCGGCCGTCGGAGCTGCCGCGGGCGGCACTTCGATCTCGAAGGTGGCGCCTTCTGACGCCTTGCCCGCTGCTTGGGTCACCGTGCGGCCCGCCACCGATACCGCGCCTTCCCCGATCAGAGCCTTGACCCGTTCGCGCGACAAGCCCGAGGCTTCGGCGAGCGCCTTGTCCAGGCGCTGCCCACCGGCGAGCGTTCCTCTGATGACTTGCGTGCCCCCCATGCTAGGAAAAATGGTGATGGAGATTGGGCTGACAAGGGCCGTGCTGGTAAGCATCTTGGCGCACGAGAAATTGGCGCATCCCGAAGAAGCATGCGGCCTCCTTCTCGGTCATGGCACGTGCATCACGCAGGTCCGCTCCACCCGCAATGTCCATCCGACGCCCCAAACCCATTTCGAAATCGACCCCCAAACTTTGATCGACGCACACCGGGCCGCGCGCCGGGGCGGGGCGGACGTGCTGGGCTATTATCACTCGCACCCGACGGGCGACACGGAGCCTTCCGCGACCGATCGCGCGCTTGCATCGGGCGACGGCCGCGTGTGGGCGATCGTGGCTGGCGGCGACGTGGCGTTCTGGCGCGACGATGAGCGTGGTTTCGTGGCGCTTTCCTACATCATCGATGATGGCTAAGGCTTTGGGCCAACGAACATCATGGAGTTTTTCGCGTTACACCCCCCCATTAACGCTCGCCGTTCCAGTTTGACCGAAAAATATTGAAATACGATGATAAATGAAGAGTTGCCGCGGTTGACACGGTGTCGCTTCTGTCACTTTGACGTTCATAATATAATCAGGATTCCTGAATGACCTCTTCGACCGATCTTGCAGCGCTGCTCTGTTCCCGCTTGTGCCACGACATGCTGAGCCCGGTCGGCGCGCTCAGCAACGGCATCGAACTGCTGCGCGACGAACGGGACGCGGAGATGCGCGCGCGGTGCATGGAACTGCTCGAACAAAGCGCCAAGATCAGCGCGGACAAGCTCAAGTTCTTCCGCCTGGCTTATGGTGCGGCGGGCGGCTTTGGCGCTTCCGTGCCGACCGCCGAGCCGCGCGAACTGATCGAAGCGCTCGTCGGCGATAACGGCCGCATCGCGCTCGGCTGGGCGGTGTCGGGCGAGATGCTGCCGAAGGCCGCGGTGAAAGTCCTGCTCAACCTCGCGGCGATAGGGCTCGACGCTCTGCCGCGCGGGGGCGAGCTGCAAGTCGGCGCCGAAAGCCGCGACGGCGCGACCGAGATCGCGGTCCGCGCTGCGGGCGCGAGGATCGCGTTCGACCCTGCGATCGGCCAGGCGCTGGACGGCTCGCTGCCGCTTGAGGAGCTTTCGGGCCGCACGGCTCCGGCCCACCTCATCCACCTGATCGCCGAAGAGCACGGCGGTGGGCTCCAGTACGCGTTGGCCGATGGCGCGCTCGTCATGGGCGCGGTGCTGCCGGACGCATAACGTGGATGAACTCGTCCACCGCGAGCAACCGTCGCCCAATTGGGACGCGCGGGACGAGCGTATTTCGATGGTGGTCCTGCACTATACCGACATGCCTTCGTGCGAGGCGGCGGTGACGCGTCTGTGCGACCCGGCGGCCAAGGTCAGCGCGCATTACGTGATCAGCGAGGAAGGCGAAGTCATCCGCCTGGTCGATGAGGCTAATCGCGCCTGGCACGCGGGGATGAGCTATTGGCGCGGCAAGGCCGGCGTCAACGGCTGTTCGATCGGCATCGAACTGGCCAATCCCGGGCACACCTGCGGCTATGTGCCGTTCCCCGACGCGCAGATCGAAGCGCTGGTGCCGCTGCTCCACCGCATCGTCCGCGACTATGACATTCCCCGCGCCAACGTCGTCGGCCACTCCGACGTGGCGCCGCAGCGCAAGCTCGACCCGGGCGAGCTGTTTCCGTGGGACCGGCTGGCGCAGTACCGGCTGGCCCTGCCGCGGCCGGCGAAGCTCAAGCTCGGCGATCCGTTCGACAACGACGGCGCGTTCTATCTGGCGCTCGAACGCTTCGGCTACGACGTGTCGGACGGCAAGAAAGCGGTCGAGGCGTTCCAGCGCCGCTGGCGGCCGAGCAAGATCGACGGGGAGATCGACGGCGAGGTGCGGGCGATCCTGTTCCAGTTGCTCTTGGATCGCGACAGCGGAAAGACTAGGTAGCCCGGGCCAGGGGGCCGGGCAGCCGCGTCATTCGCAAGAATGCCGAGGAAAGTCCGGGCTCCACGAAGCAAGGGTGGCGGGTAACGCCCGCCGGCTCCGGACTCGTTCCGGGGTCAGGGAAAGTGCCACAGAGAGCATACCGCCAATGGCCCCTTAAAGGCACAGGCAAGGGTGAAAGGGTGCGGTAAGAGCGCACCGGGGCTCTGGTAACAGCGTCCGCATGGCAAACCCCACCCGGAGCAAGACCGCGTAGGGGTCGCGCGCCCGCGCTCTTCGGAGCAGGGCAGGGGAGTTTCGCCCCGAGAGACCCGGGTTGGTTGCTGGAGCCTTGCGGCAACGCAAGGCCGAGATGAATGGCTGCCCTTGCGGTGCGGGTCCGAACGGATACCACCCGCGAGACAGAACCCGGCTTACAGGCCCCCTGGCATTGTCCTGTTAAGCGGCTAGCTCGCGCGCGGCGGCGGTTATCGCGCCGCCGTCGTCGACGGCCTCCAAGTAGCGGCGGTCGGTCCCCTCGAGCACGAGGGCGGTCAACCGGCCGGACATGTAGGCGCCGGTGTCGATGCCGATGCGGTTGCCGCGGTCCTGCGGCTCGTCGGTGATCGTGTGCCCATGAACCACGACCGCACCGTGCGGCTCGGAATGCGACAGGAAGGGCTCGCGTATCCACCTGAGATGGCGCGGCTTCTGCTCATCGAGCGGTTGTTCGGGCAGGATGCCGGCGTGGACGAACAGGTAGTCCCCAATCGCGATCATGTCCTCGAAGCCGGCAATAAACGCGCGCTCGTCGGGCGAAATCGCCTCGTGCATCATCTGTTGCACCTCTTCGACCGACGCGTGGAGATAGGCCTCCGGGTCGATGCCGTAGCTGAGGACGGTTTCCTTGCCGCCGAAACGCAGGAAATGACGCAAGGTGTCGGCGTCATCGAAGCTGGAGAGGAACATCTCTTCGTGATTGCCCTGCAGGATGCGCACGTTGCGCTGCCGCCGCCAGTCCCGCGCCCGTGCCACCACCCCGGCGCTGTCCGGTCCGCGGTCGACCAGGTCGCCGAGAAGGATCACGGTGGTGTCGGCGGGTGCGCCAGCCGCATCGTCGGCCTCGACCGCGGCGATCATCGCCTCGAACAGGTCGAGCCGACCGTGGATGTCGCCGATCGCGTAGACGCGCAGCCCCGCCGGCACTTCTGCCGCGGGCGGCGCGGATTCCTGCCGCTCAAACAGTTGGCGAAGGGATCTCAACATAGTCGAACTGTTTCGGACCTCTTCCTCGATGGTGCGGGCGGGGGCCTGCACCGCCATTGCTGACCTGGCGCTTAATGCGTGGTGCCGAAAAATCACACCGGCTCCCCAACGCAAACCGCTATCGCAATTTCTCTTGTGCAATGCAGCAAAAATGTGCAGCCTCGTGGTGTGTTCGCGAGAATGCCGGTTCGCCAAATGAAGCCGGCCCGCGTGACCGCAGGTGGGACGAAGCATAGTTTCAACCGCAATTGAGGAAATTGCCCATGCTTACGTCCGTCCGCAGTCTTGCGACTGCATCCGTATTCGCTTTGTCGCTTGCCGTCGCGACCCCCGCGTTCGCCGACGACGCGCCCGCACCCGCTCCGGCGCCCGCGTTCCACGTGAGCGGCAACGTTTCCCTTGTGACCGACTATCGTTTCCGCGGCGTCTCCCTGTCTGGTGGCGATCCTGCCGTCCAGGGAGGCATAACCATAACGCACGCCAGCGGCGCTTACGTCGGAGCGTGGTCGTCTTCGCTCGCCCAGACGCCGGTCTATGGCAACCAGGAACTCGACCTGTTCGGAGGCTGGTCGGGCGAGGTCGCGTCCGGCCTGACCCTGGACGCCGGCTTGCTGTATTACGTCTATCCCAGCGGTCACGTCGGTGATGGCAATTACTGGGAACCCTACGCCTCGCTCACCGGCGCGATCGGCCCGGCGAAGCTCAAGGTGGGCATGGCCTACGACTGGAAACAGAAAGGGCTGGTCGACAACGCCGGCAACCATGCCGACAACCTCTACATCTACAGTAACCTCGATGTCGGAGTGCCGGGCACGCCGCTCACGGTGTCGGGGCACGTCGGGTACACTGACGGCGTGCTGGCTCCGTGCTATTACTGCGGCGGCACCGCCACGTTCAACGACAAGACCGGCTGGGACTGGTCGATCGGCGCTTCCGCGACCGTGCTGGGCCCCGTCTCGCTCGGGGTGTCGTACATCGGTGCCAGCGGCGCGAGCGTAAAGGACTACACCGACGACGCGCTGGTCGGCACGCTGACCGCTTCGTTCTAACGCGTTCCGAAGACCTGAGGCCCGCGCCGCGGCAAGCGGCGCGGGCCTTTGCGTTCGCGCGCTCAGCCGCTAGTGACGGCGGCACCGACAGGAGTACGCGACGTGAAATACCTCCACACCATGATCCGGATTAGCGATCCCGAGGCAACCGTGAAGTTCTTCAACCTTCTCGGCCTTGAGGAAGTGCGGCGCATGGAAAACGACAAAGGGCGCTTCACGCTGATCTTCATGGCGGCGCCGGGTCAGGAGGACGTGGCCGAAGTCGAGTTGACCTACAACTGGCCCCCGGAAGACGGCGGACCCGGCGAGGACTACACCGGCGGACGCAATTTCGGCCACCTCGCTTACCGCGTCGACAATATCTACGAGACTTGTCAGCGCCTGATGGATGCCGGGGTGACCATCAATCGGCCTCCTCGTGACGGCCATATGGCGTTCGTCCGGACGCCCGATGGAATTTCGATTGAACTGCTGCAGGACGGCCATCTCGATCCGCAGGAACCGTGGGCCAGTATGGAGAACACGGGAAGCTGGTAATCGTCGGCCGGGCAACACTTGCCGGCCGATTTACTATGTCCGCGCGGCTTTGTCGTGGCGCGGAGTCCGGCCTTTTTCATCCGCATTGGATGTGACCGTCGCGTTAACTCATTCGATCGCTTGCCTTTTCGAAACAGATAGGTAGCTTCCCCTACCCTAAGTTAGGGGCGCAATTCCTGATGACATTGGGGGCATGGACGCCGCTCGAATGGCTGGCGCTCGCCGAACGCGAGCTGTTGCTGTTCGCCGGGGCCTTCTTTCTGGTCGGCCTGCTCGACGAACTCGCGGTCGATTGCCTATGGATCTGGCTGCGATTGAGCGGCCGCGCGCGAAGCCTGCGCGTCCATCGCGAAGACATGCGATCACGCACCTTGGCAGGCCCCGCCGCGCTGCTGATACCCGCTTGGCAGGAAGAGCGGGTGCTGGCGACGACGATCGCCCACGCGCTGCACGCTTGGCCGCAACGCGAACTGCGCCTTTACGTCGGATGTTACCGCAACGATCTGGCGACCGCGGAAGCTATTCTGCGGGGCGCGGGAATCGATCGCCGCGTCCGGCTCGTCGTGCATGACCGCGAGGGGCCGACGACCAAAGCGGATTGCCTCAACCGCCTTTACGCAGCCATGGTGGCGGACGA
>Ga0207652_10002851_pt1 | contig 14475 bp, 9 predicted proteins | sample KBSC63BmetaG_FD_184334 | JGI IMG/M metagenome (GOLD analysis project Ga0207652, IMG submission 184334) | Corn rhizosphere microbial communities from Kellogg Biological Station, Michigan, USA - KBS C6-3B metaG (SPAdes) (version 2) | ecosystem: Host-associated > Plants > Roots > Rhizosphere ... | reverse complement strand
TGTGAGAGCGCAAAGCAAGACCTATCTCGCATCCGGAGGGAAGTCGAATTAAAGGAGATGGATGTGCGATGTCTCCTATTTATCCCGATCAAAAGTGATAACCGCCACCGCAAATGAGTACCTCACCGGTGACGTAGTCTGAAAGCGGGGAACAAAAGAAGAGTACGGCGCCCGCTGCCTCTTCAGGGCTACCGAGGCGTCCAAGCGGGCAGTCGGCGACCATGGCGTCGAGCGCTTCCGGTCTGATACCAATGGGAAGCTCCTTCCCCCCTACACGGACCTCACCCGCAGCCTTGAGCGGTTGCGTCATGCGTGTCTCGATGAGACCAAAGCCAACCGCATTCACGTTGATGTTGTACCTGCCCCACTCCTTCGCCAGAGTCTTCGTGAGTCCGATCACTCCAGCTTTACCCGCCGCATAGCCCGACTGACCAGCATTCCCATCCGTGGCGGAGATGGATGTGATGTTGACGACTTTTCGCATAATGCGTTGCCCGCTGCTGATTTCACTCTTGGCGGTCTCGCGAAGATAGCCGGAAGCAGCGCGTAGAAGACGGAATGGCGCCATCACGTGAATATTGAGCATGGCCAGGAACTGCTCGTCCGTCGTCTTCTGGATAACACTGTCCCAGGTAAAGCCTGCGCAGTTCACTACGATGTCGATGGAACCGAAGGCTGAAAGCGCGGTATCTACGATCTGCTGCGGAACATCGGGCTGCATCAGATCGCCAGCGTATGTCACGACACGCTCGGAATGCGGCACAGATGCCTTCATCTCGAGCAATGCACTTTCGTCCAGATCGCAGACGACAGCATTCGCTCCGGCCGAAACGAGCTGTTGCACGACCGCTTTACCAATCCCGCGTGCGCCTCCCGTGACGATGGCGGTTTTGCCGGTCAGTGTAAAAGGCGACCCGAGCGGACTCGCATGGTTCTCTGACATTTTTACACCTTCTCTCTGGTGACCTGCCGTCGTTTCCGCACAGTTAGAACAGGGGGAAGTTGGCATGAACCGTTCGGACGCGGAGTCCCGAAGAAAACTTTGCAGAAAGAATCGTATTGGTGCACAATGGCAGGTGCATAGGTTCAATTCGGACATAAGAGTGTGCTCTTAGGACAGGTTCGGGATCATGGAACTACCTCTCTGGAATGAAAAACGGTACGCGCCCTATAAGGTAGCTGCCCTGGTAGAGGTGCTTTCTGAGCAGGGAATCTCGCAGGAGGATAGTCTCTCCGGAACGGGTCTCTCGTCGGAGAGTCTTGGAAATCCCGAAACCCTGACGTCGGTGCGGCAGTACATCACGGTGGTTCGAAATGCGCTCCGCCTGTCGAAGACCAACGAAACTCCATTCCTTACCGGTCAGCGCATTCCATTGTCCGCTTATGGGATGTACGGGTTTGCGCTGGTATGCAGTCCCACAATTCGCGAGTACTTTCAGGTGGCCGTTAAGTACCACCGGCTCGCGACACCGCTTCTTTCCGTTACCTGGCGCGAAGACGACGATTACGCCGCCTGGGTCTTCCCGGTGGATGCCGCGATAACGCATCCTGACTCGCTGCTGCGCTTCCTTATGGAGCAGCAGCTCAGTCAAATGGCAACGCATTTGCGAGGCGTCGTGGAAGGCCACGGTTACGACCCGGTTCGCGCAACGCTTTCGTATCCCGCTCCGAGCCATACCCGCCTTTATGAGCGTTATCTTGGCTGTCCCGTACGCTTCAATCAGCCAATGTCCGAGTTGGTATATCCGAAAGCGCTCCTTTCCGCGAAGCCGCGGATGGCGCACCGTCTTACGTCGAAGCTCCTGCAGGACACCTGCGACCGCATTCTGGGAGAGGTGAAGACATCCACCGGTGTCGCCGGTGAGGTGTATCAGATAATCGCATCGACGCCGGCACATTCTCCCAGCATGGCGGACGTCGCGAGGCGGATTGGCACCACGGTTCGAACGCTCAATCGAAAACTGACAGCCGAGGAAACTTCGTTCACCCAGATTCTCGACGACGTTCGTTGCACCTTCGCGAGCGAGTACCTCCGTTCCACAAAACTGAGTATTGACGATATTGCAGAGCTTGTTGGGTTCAGCGATGCTGCAAATTTCCGTCACGCGTTCCGCCGATGGACGGGCAGCACGCCGGCGCACTATCGATCCTGACGAAAACTTCATTAAGCAATGTGTCAGAAAGCGACACGAGAATGTCAGTTGTCCACCTGTCCCATGTTGTCTTCGACGCCCTATCATCATGCGATTCTTGATGAGACCGAGACAATGATGGCCAAAGCCAAACGCAAAATAATCTTGAGCTGCGCAGTGACGGGTTCTGTTCACACCCCGACCATGTCGGAGTATCTCCCCATCACGCCTTCGCAGATTGTAGACAGTGCCGTCGAGGCTGCCGAGGCAGGGGCAGCGATCGTCCATCTCCATGCGAGAGAGGCCGCGGACGGCAGACCCACGGGCGACCTGGCTGTCTTCAGCGAGATTTGTTCGGGCGTGGCCCAGCGTACCAACGCGATCGTCAACATTACGACGGGTGGCAGCTCGAACATGACGATCGAAGAGCGGCTCGCCTATCCCTTGCACGCTAAACCGGAGATGTGTTCGTTAAACCTCGGGTCGATGAACTTCTCGATACATCCGGTGGCCGAGCGGATCAGCGACTGGCGATACGACTGGGAGAAGCCAAAAATCGAAGGCATGAAATCGGCTGTCTTCAGGAACACCTTCGCCGATATCGAATACATTCTTGCCCACCTCGGGGCAGGCGGGACCCGGTTCGAACTGGAATGCTACGACGTCGGACACCTCTACAATCTCGCGTACTTCGTCGATCGCAACGTGATCAAACCACCCATCTTCATCCAGGCTGTTTTTGGAATTCTCGGAGGGCTCGGCGCAGACCCGGAAAACCTGTTCGTTATGCGATCGACGGCCGATCGTCTGTTCGGGCGAGAGAACTATCACCTTTCCGTGCTGGGAGGGGGCCGTCACCAAATGTCTCTCGTCACTATGGGGGCCATCATGGGAGCGAATGTGCGCGTGGGGCTGGAAGACAACCTCTACATCAGCGCTGGCGTGAAAGCGACCAGCAACGCCGAGCAGGTCAGGAAGATGCGCAGAATTTTGGACGAACTCTCTATTGAAGTTGCCACACCGACGGAAGTCAGGGAATTGCTGCAACTGAAAGGCCGGGAGAATGTCCACTTCGGCTGGTCGGCTCCAACCGAAACGAATGTATTGAGGGCTGAATCCGCATGACTTTCCAAGAGCGACTTTTTCCAGAAAAAGGATTACGGGTTCTGGTGACCGCAGGCGCATCCGGTATTGGCGCCCGCATCGCAACCGCTTTCGCAGAGACGGGTGCAGACATTCACATCTGCGACATCGACGATGGCGCGCTGGCCGCATTCAAGGAATCGTTTCCTGCATGCGAAGCGACTCACGCCGATGTGGCCGATGCAATGCAGGTGGCTGCGCTTTTCGAGACGCAGCGTGCCCGATTTGGCGGTTTGGACGTCCTCGTGAACTGTGCCGGTATTGCAGGCCCAACGGCTGGTTTGGAGAATATCTCAGAAGAAGAGTGGTCTCGTTCGATCGAAGTCAACTTGAATGGGCAGTATCGTTGTCTGCACCACGCTATACCCATGCTGCGAGCGTCAAAATCTGCCAACATTATCTGCATTTCGTCGATTGCCGGCCGTCTGGGCATTCCATGGCGCACTCCCTATGTCGCGACCAAGTGGGCAATCGTGGGCATCGCAAAATCTCTTGCCGCTGAGCTCGGCCCCGACAACATCAGGGTAAATGCCTTGCTGCCAGGTATCGTCGAAGGAGCAAGGATGGACGGCGTGATCAGCGCGCGCGCCAAGCTTGAGGGCGTTGATGACGATGCGATGAGGGCGGAGTATCTCAAGAGCATCTCCCTGGGCCGCATGGTAACTGCGGACGATGTGGCGCTGATGTGTCTGTTTCTGTGCTCACCCGCCGGACGAAATGTTTCAGGGCAAGCGATCAGCATAGATGGCAACTATGTTTAGCAAGCTGGCGACGCGGGCCGCGAGCGTAACGCTCTACCCGGCGAGGTTGGAGTTGAAGACGCTGGTCTATGTCAGCCTGCGCATGAGGTTGGAAGCATGAGTCGGGACGCAGTGATTGTTTCCGTGGCGCGGACGCCAATCGGTCGCGCGTACAGGGGTGCCTTCAACGCTACCCCGCCTGTGGAGTTAGCCGCCCACGCCATTCGTGCCGCGGTCGCTCGCGCCGGAGTGGATCCCGGTGAGATCGAGGATTGCATCGTTGGGGCGGCACTGCCGCAAGGCCCGCAGCACACGATCGGACGGACCGCCGCGCTGGCCGCGGGCTTGCCGGTCTCCGTCGCGGGACAGACGGTGGATAGGCAGTGCTCGTCTGGATTGATGAGTATCTCCATGGCGTCAAAGCAGGTAGTCATGGACCGAATGGACGTGGTTGTGGCCGGCGGTGTCGAGTCCATCTCGCTGGTGCAGACATCCGAACTCCGGCTCGCGTCCGATCCATGTCTACTGGAGCTTCATCCGGACATTTATATGCCGATGATCGACACGGCAGAGGTGGTCGCTCGCCGGTATGGAATCTCGCGCGAACAGCAGGATGAATACGCGTTGCAGTCGCAGCGCCGAACGGCCGAAGCGCAAGCGGCAGGCCGCTTCGATGAAGAAATCGTTCCGCTAAAGACGAACAAGTCTGTGACCGACAAAGTTACCGGTGAAACCTCCATACAGCCGGTCGAGCTGCTGCAGGACGAAGGCAATCGGCCGGACACCACGCTGGAAGGTCTTGCCTCGCTCAAACCGGTGCGGCAAGACGGCGTCATCACCGCAGGGAATGCGAGCCAGCTCTCCGATGGCGCCTCTGCTTGCGTGGTCATGGAGGCTAAGCTCGCCGCTGCGCGCGGGCTCGCCCCGCTCGGCCGTTATCTTGGAATGGCCGTTGCCGGCACAGAGCCCGACGAGATGGGGATCGGGCCGGTATTCGCTGTCCCGAAACTGCTGAAGCGTTTCGATCTCAAGATGGATGACATCGGATTGTGGGAGTTGAATGAAGCGTTCGCCGTGCAGGTCATCTACTGCCGCGACCGGCTTGGTATCCCCAACGATCTCCTCAACGTAGACGGCGGCGCAATTTCTATCGGTCACCCCTATGGCATGTCCGGCAATCGCCTCACGGCGCATGCGCTGATCGAGGGGCGCAGACGGGGAGTCCGCTACGTGGTTGTGACGATGTGTGTAGGTGGTGGCATGGGCGCAGCCGGCCTTTTCGAGGTGCTCTAAGGTGCAGGAGACGACGATGGCAACGAACCAATCAGCAGCGCCGGTTGCATCGCTGCAGCATGCGGGTGAGGTGACAAAGCCACAACCTGCTCCACTTGGTTCACGTGCCTGGATTGCGCTCGCCATGCTCTCGGTGGTGTATGTGCTCAACTTCCTCTCCCGGCAGTTGCCGGGCATCCTGGCAAAACCGATTCAGGACAGTTTGCACTTGTCCGATGGTCAGCTGGGACGGATCGGCGGCCTGTATTTCGCACTCTTTTACTGTTTGATATCCATTCCCGTCGGGTGGCTTGCCGACAAGACGAGCCGGTCGAAGATTCTCGCTGTGGCCTGTGCGATCTGGAGCATCGCAACGATGTGTTGCGGTCTGGCGGGGAATTTCCTGCAGTTTGCCATCGGATATATGACGGTAGGCTTTGGCGAAGCCGGCGGTGTGCCGCCTTCCTACTCGATCATCTCCGACTATTTTCCACCAGGCCGTCGCGGAAGAGCGCTGGGCTTCTTCAATGTTGGACCACCGGTGGGTGCAGCGCTGGGAATCGCCTTTGGCGCTTCTATTGCGGCTGCCTACAGTTGGCGTTACGCATTTGGTTTTCTGGGTGGGGTTGGCCTGCTCGCTGTCATTGGTGTACTTGTCCTGGTGCCGGAGCCTCCGCGTGGCGGCCTGGACGGGACCGCTCACAAGGTGCCGGCGCATCAGGTCGGTTTCCGCCAGACGCTGGCGATGTTTGTTTCCCGGCCGTCACTTATGCTGGCCTCACTCGCCAGCGGCGCCAACCAGTTCATCACCTACGGTCTTACGAATTTTGCCGTTCTATTTCTTATGCGTGAGAAAGGCATGAAACTCCACGAGGTCGCCGTGTACTACTCGCTGGTTGTTCTGGTGGGCATGAGCGGCAGCATGTTGGCTTCCGGCCGGGTGATCGACCAGTTCGCGCGGCGTTCCAAGGGAGCTTATGGCTGGGTGCCCGCCCTGTCCCTGAGCATGGCCCTTCCGTTTTATGTCGCATTTGTCTGGTCCCCTGCGTGGCGTATCGCGCTGGTCTTTCTGACCTGCACGCACTTCCTGAACTACTTCTATTTGACTTCTGTCGTCACTCTCGTTCAGGAGGAGGTGCGGCCCGACCAGCGTGTCATGTCGGGGGCGCTGCTCTTGCTGATTATGAACTTGCTCGGGCTTGGCCTGGGCCCCACCTTCGTGGGCGCGATGAGCGACTTCTTCCGCGTAAACCATCCGCATCAGTCCTTGCAGATCGCGCTTTACATGCTCGCCCCGGTGTACGTCGTTGCGGTGTCGCTGTTCCTGGCGTTGTCGCATGTGCTGAAAAACGAAAGCCGTGCAGACGGAGGAATTATTCGATGAACTTCCTATATCGCTTGCCAGCGATGACCTTAGTGGCGTCCTGTGTCCTTTCGGTGCCTTCGTGTGTGGCGGCCCAAAGCGGTCCGATCGTGAAGGCTCCTGCCGGACAGGTGGAGGGCCAGACGGTCGGCGATCTTCATGTGTTCAAGGGAATTCCATACGCTCTGCCTCCAGTCGGATCGGCGCGCTGGAAACCACCAAGCGCCATGCCGCCGTTTCATGGCGTCAGAAAGGCAGTTGACTTTGGGCCGGCTTGCTTCCAGCCCAGGCCTGTAGCTTCTGGTATTTACTCGGGTGCTCCCGTGCCTTTGAGTGAGGATTGTCTTTCTCTCAATATCTGGACTCCAAGCAAAGTCCGCAAGGCACCCGTCCTGTTCTGGATCTACGGCGGTGCTCTTACCAGCGGTTCGAGCCGCGATCCGCTCTACGACGGCGTTCGCCTGGCGGACCGCGGCATCGTGGTGGTCTCCATCAACTACCGGCTGGGTGTCTTCGGATGGCTTGCGCATCCGGAACTAAGTCGTGAATCGTCGCTTGGCGTCTCGGGCAATTATGGGTTGCTCGATCAGATTCTTGCGTTGCAATGGGTGCAACGGAACATCGCCGCTTTCGGCGGGGACCCGTCCAACGTGACGATCGCGGGAGAGTCTGCTGGCGGGCTAAGCGTGATGTATCTGATGGCAGCGCCTGCAGCCCGTGGTCTGTTTGCGAAAGCCGTGGCGGAAAGTGCCTACATGATCTCTACGCCTGAGTTGAAAAAATCTGCCTTCGGTGCGCCGTCGGCTGAGGACAGCGGTGTGAAGCTCGCGACCGCCCTCCACGCAAATAACATCGAGGAGCTGCGGTCAATGGACGCGGCGAAGCTGAGCTCGATGGCGCCGATGGCCGGCTTTGCTCCTTTTGGCGCAGTCGACGGGAAGGTGTTGCCGCGTCAGTTGGTCGACGTCTTCGACAAGGGAGAACAGGCGCCTGTGCCTTTGCTCGCCGGATTCAACAGCGGCGAAATCCGGTCCTTGACTGTTCTCGCTCCAAAGCCACCCGAGTCCGCTATTCAGTATGAAAACACCATTTATAGCCAGTACCTTGATCTCGCCAAAGAGTTCCTGCGTCTCTATCCGAGCGACAACATGCAGGAAAGCATCTATGCCACCACTCGAGACGCACTCTATGGGTGGACAGCGCAGCGGCTCGTAAGGAAACAAACCGCCCTTGGACAACCGGCGTTCCTGTACTTCTTCGACCATGGCTATCCAACTGAGGAGGAGCTCGGCCTCCACGGCTTTCATGCCAGCGAGCTGCCCTTCGTCTTCGGCACATTCGAAGGCACGCCACCACGCTGGCCGAAAGTGCCTGAAACGCCGGCGGAGAGGAGTTTTTCGGACGCAATGATTAGCTACTGGACGTCCTTTGCACGCACGGGCCAGCCGAAGGCGACCAACCAGCCGGACTGGCCGGCGTTCGGGACGACGGGTTCCTACATGGACTTCAAGGAAGTCCCACAGCCGGGAGATCATCTCCTGCCAGGTATGTATGAGCTCAATGAACAGGTCATGTGTCGGCGCCGAGCCGACGGAGGCTTTGGTTGGAGTTGGAACGTCGGCTTATGGTCGCCTAAGCTGCCAGCCAAACAAGCGCAATGCAATTGATAACGGTCTGATCGGAAGAAGCCTTGACGACCTCGCCTGGCAAGGCTCGCAACTTGGTCGGGCTGTAGTTTCGCAGTTGGAGGGTGAACATCCAGTACACGCTTCTCTGTTTCGCTTAAGCAGCGGAACCGCCGTGCCGTCCTCAAGCCTGCAGAGAGTTAAGTGGCTACTCACCGTCGGAAACCCGGAATGATTTAAGGAGAGTGAGTACAAGTCTCACGGATGTCATGTTCACCTTGTTATGCCGCTGTCATCTCGACCGGAGCATCGCGGCATTTTGCGATGCGTAGCGGAAAGATCCCGGCATTCCGAGGCTGCGGCTATACCTTCTCGACGCAGCAGAAGAATGCGGGATCTCTCCGCTTCGCTGCGCTCCGGTCGAGATGACAAAGTGGTGGCCGCGCACGGTCGAGACGACACCCAGAAGCAAGAGGAGACTCGGGCAGAGGTGCCCTGACGAAATTCCTCATGCGCCCGGACATTCTATTGAAATAACGAATGTCCATAAATGACATGTAAATGTCTGCGAAGAACCTGTCGAGTGTTGCGTTGCTTTCTTTACTATTCGCCGAATCCTAAAACGAGATCCTCGAAGAGGCCAAGCAAATGCGTCTACTCATTGGAAGCCAAACCGCTAGCAAACTATCCGTGTCAAGGTACTGCCGAACCTGCGTCCTGTTAGTCCTGCTGACTCTGGGTACGGCCTTCAGCCTGTTCGCGCAGACGGGCAACACCGGCGCGCTTAGCGGCCTGATTACCGACCCGAGCACTGCGGCGGTCGTCGGCGCCGAGGTCATGGTCACAGAGGCAGCGACTGGCAACAAGCAAACGGTGCGCACGAATAGCCTGGGTCAATATCGTGCTTCTCTCCTTCCTCCTGGAACGTACAACGTGCAGGTGACCAAAGCCGGTTTCAAAGTGGCCGAAGCGACCGGCGTTCAGGTCGTCGTGGCAGAGAACACGGTCCAAAATGTACAAATGTCGATCGGCACAGTATCGGAAACTGTCACCGTCGCGTCAGAGGTTCTGGAGCTACAGACCCAATCCAGCGTACTCGGCCGCGTGACGGACGCGGAGATGGTGGAGGACTTACCCCTTGTTACGCGCAACTATACGCAGATCGTCGGTTTGAACCCAGGCGTCTCCCAGGAGCTCAATAACGCAGCGCAGATGGGAAGAGGGGGTAGCAGCCAACCAGGTCGGTCCACCGGCGGCAGCATTATCAGCCAGGGAGGCACCTCGGTTGACAACAACTTCGAGATGAACGGTCTTCCCGTTGACGATATTCAGAGTTCAGCAGGATTCATCGCGGGCATTCCTGTTCCAAATCCTGACACCATCCAAGAATTCAGAGTGCAGACCACCCTGTTTGATGCCACGTCAGGGCGCAACGCGGGTGCCGACGTGGACGTCATCACCAAGGGCGGAACAAATAATTTTCATGGCTCTGTGTTCGAGTTTTTCCGAAATGAAGATCTAAATGCCAACGAGTGGTTTGCGAAACGCAGCGGCCAGCCGCGCCAGGTGTTACGGCAGAATCAGTATGGTTTTACCCTCGGAGGGCCGGTCATCAGGAACAAACTCCTGTTTTTCGGTTCCTACCAGGGCACGAAGCAGCTCAATGGTCTTGATGGGAGCAACAGAAAACAGGACAATCTTCCACCGCTTACGAATGATCGTTCCCTGGCGGGATTAGGCGCAGCTTTCCAGGACCCCAGGATCGGGGGAGGCGATTACGGCTACCTGGGCCCGGCCTTTGGCAGGATCGCGGCAGACGGCTCAAACATCTCACCGCAGGCAGCCGCGCTTCTGCAACTCAAGCTGCCCAACGGCCAGTATCTCGTGCCGACACCGCAGACAATCGATCCAAGCAAGTCTCTTGAAGTCGAGGGCTTTGCCTCTTTGAGTTACCCCGGCTTCTACAATGAGAATCAATTTGTCACCGATGCCGACTACTTGCGATCGGACCGTAACAAGTTCCAGGTTCGTTATTTCGAGGCGCTCAGCAATCAGAAATCCACGACAGTCTTCAGCACGGAAGGCTTTCCGCTTTTCACGCCGCAGCGCTTTGATGTGGGTTCCATAGGTCAGACATTTGTCATTAGTCCGACGCTGGTGAACCAGTTCCTGGTGGGCATGCACCGGACGACGTCGAGGCAAAGGTACGACAATGCGTTCACTTTCTCAAGTCTGGGCATGAATGTTCCGGCTCTCGAGGATAAGTTTCCCAATATCCTGATCGCGTATACCGGCTTCGAAACAGGCACGTCTTCTGCTCTTTCGTTTTTCGAAGAAGAGTACAACATCACCGATGCGTTGTCCTGGAGCAAGGGAAAGCATCAGATCACGTTTGGCGGCGGTTACGCCTACGGGCGTGACCACATGCAAAACTTCGACTACGAGGCTTATGTCATTCCGCTTACGTGGGCGGACTTGCTCATTGGTAAGAGTTACCCGCTGGCTCCCGGACTTGCGTACAGCAACATCTACGAGTCGGCGGACAGCGTCGGCGACAAAACCCGCGACTGGCGTTACAAGGATGCTGATGCTTATGTGCAGGACAATTACGCCATTCTCAAGCGTCTCACACTGAATCTGGGGCTGCGCTACGAACACCTGGGCGACCTCGGCGACGCCAAGGGTTTATCGGCAGACGTAAATTCGGCCAATATCAATCCCAATCCACCCGCCAGTGGAAGTTACAACGGGTATGAAGTCGCCTCAAACTATGCGGGCGGTATTGCTCTCCCGGGCGGAGTGGCGAAAACAGGCAATACGTTCGGAATGTCGGGCCAGGGACAGGATGTGATCAACCCACGTTTTGGCTTTGCGTACGTGCTCCCCGGAGGAAATAGTGTGGTCCTCCGCGGTGGTGCAGGACTCTACCACGCGACCACCGTAGGGCAGTTGAATGTGCAACTGGCCGCAGAACAGCCCTATGGGGAGTTCCGTACCCTTATTGGCCCCCAGAACGGTCTCGCCACCATCGCAAAGCCCTTCGCGGATCCCCCGCCGTTGCCTGGTTTTACGCCTTACACCCCGACGACGACACAGACCATGGACACCCTCAAGGCGGATTTCCGCCCAGGTTCGACATATCACTACAGCCTTGGGGTGCAGGCCAAGGTCCCGGGTGGGGCCGTTCTCGACGTCGCCTACTCTGGTGCTCGCGCCCTGCACTTAATTCTAGGCAGAACCATCAACCAGGCAGGTATTGCTTCTCCCTCGCATCCGATCCGGGGCCAGACGACAAATACAATTGCCAACATACCGCTTCGTTCGCCTTATCTCGGCTGGACGACTGCAACGATGTACGAGTTCGGAAGCCAGGGTCAAGCCTGGTACAACTCTCTTCAGGCATCACTCTCGCAGCACTACAAGGATAAGCTGCAGTATCAAGCGGCCTATACCTGGACAAGGCTTTTGACACCCGTCCCCGGATACACCATCGGAACCAATGCGTATGGTCCGGCCGGCGACCAGAACCATTGGCATACCCACGACCCCGGTTATGGTCCAGAGCCGTTTATCCGCCCGAATCGCTTCGTGCTCTCCGCCCTCTACCACCTGCCCGGCCCGAGAAACGCACACTCGTTCCTCGGGGAGACACTGGGTGGATGGATTGCGTCAACCGTATTTGTAGCTCAGGACGGCCCGCAGTTAAGCATCGGCTACAACAATGTCAATAATGTGTACGGTATCAGCAGCGACCGCGCGAGTTATGCGCCGGGCTGCGACAAGAATGGAGTTGCCACCCGCGGCAAAGTGGAGCAGCGCCTGAACAACTACATCAACGCGAACTGTTTTATGGCTCCGGCTCCGGCGATGTTCAATCCCAATGACGACCCAACCGCGCTTGGTTTTGGCAATACACCCAGCGGGATCCTAAAGGGGCCCGGTCAATACAATGCCGATGTTTCCGTTATCAAAGCAGTGCAGCTAAGGTGGCCTAAGGAAGGCGCGAACGTGCAATTCCGGACGGACTTCTTCAACGCCACCAATCATCCTAACTTCGCTAGTCCGTCTACTTCATTCGCGCCGGGCAGCTCCAGCTTCGGAATAATCTCGTCTACCCTCGGAAACCCGAGGATCATACAGTTCGCTCTGAGGCTCGCTTTCTAAGACGTTACGTATATCGGTGAAGCGCGACGTATGCATATGCAAGATCAGCTTCGAACTCAGTCATACTGGGTTCGACGCTGTCCGCTCGCACGCACACGTGCCCGGGTCATCGCTATGAGCGCTATGGGGAGTTGAGTATGGCATTTGACATAGCGCGCAGTCCGCTCATTGTGGTTCTTTTTACCTTGTGGGTGATCTTTCCGCATGTCGCGCACGCGGACGCTTGCCGAGACCTGAGCAACCTCAAGCTCACGAACACCCAGATCAAGAGCGCCGACTTGATTGCTGCAGGCAAGTTCGTGGGTCCCGGCGCAGTAACGCATCCGGACCTGCCAGCCTTCTGCCGCGTGATCGCGTCAGTCAAAGCCGATACCGATTCCGAAATCCTCGTGGAGTTGTGGCTGCCCGTCGAGCACTGGGCAGGGGTCTTTCACGGCAATGGCAGCGGTGGCTTTGGCGGTTCGCTGGCCGCCGGATATGCCGGAATGGAAGAAGGCCTGCGCCGCGGTTATGCATCAGCGGTAACCGATACCGGCACAGCGCCGGCGACATCGCTCAATGGTGATCCTTTGATTGGCCATCCTCGCAAATGGAAAGACTGGGGAATGCTCTCGACCCACGTGATGACGGTAACCGGCAAGTCGTTAGTGAAGGCCTTCTATGGGGCAGACGCCCGACGCGCCTATTACACTGGCTGCTCGACCGGCGGGCAGCAGGGTCTGATCGAAGCGCAGTACTTCCCACAGGATTATGACGGCATCCTGGTCGGGGCGCCGGTGATCAATCGCACCTGGGGCCACGCACTGGCGGTGTGGGATTGGCTTGCAGCAAATCGCGAGCCAGAGAGCAAACTGTCGGACGCGAAGCTGACGCTTCTGAACAAGGCAGCCGTAGCGGCCTGCGGCGGCAAGGGGAATGGTCTAGCGTCCGATCCCTTCATCGCTGATGCCTTTGCCTGCAAATTTGATCCCGCCGAACTTACTTGCAAAGATGGCGAATCGGACAACTGCCTAACCCCGGCGCAGGTCCGGACGGCCAGGGACTTTTACTCCGGCCCCACCGACAAGAACGGCCGTCCGGTTTTTTATGGATGGCTACGGGGTAGCGAAGCGCCTGGCCGTCTCGGTTGGGGGTTCCTGGAAACGCCGCCCAACAATGAACCTGCCTTCGATGGACTCTTCAAGTGGGTCTTCGGCGCCAACTGGGAGTGGACCCGGTTCGACTTCGCACGTGATATGCCCAAAGTCGACGTTGCGCTGGGGCCATCGGTCAATGGCGCGACCAAGGGCGATCTTGCCGCATTTCGTGCGCGGGGCGGCAAGTTAGTTATCTATCAAGGCCTCGCCGACGCGCTTGTGGCACCGGAACAGACGCTCGATTTCTATCGGGCACAGGAGAAGAAATTCGGAGTGGCTCAGACCGAGAGCTTCGCCCGCTTGTTCTTCGCTCCCGGAGTGATGCATTGCGGAGGCGGCGACGGCCCTAACGCCTTCAATACGGCCAACGGTGCTGCGCGCAAGCCGCCCGGCGTCGGACCGGATCAGGACATCTTCTCCGCCATGATCCACTGGGTCGAAAACGATGCAGCGCCGACGCGCATCATCGCTACGAAATATGTCGAGGACATTCCAGCTAAAGGCATCGTCTCACAGCGGCCGCTGTGCCCGTGGCCGCAGAAGGCCTGGTACACCGGGGGTGAGACTCGCGACCCGCGCAATTTTACCTGCGCGGCGCAAGCTCCTAAACGCTAGCGGCGTTTCCGGCCATTTTCAACCTGCGACGCCCCGGGCGCACCGGAAGTCACTTTCTCACCGCCTCGACGACTACGAATTTCCGAACCGCTATGAGATACGCGTGTCGCGGCGCATTTCCGGACGCGGTGCCGAAGGTGCAACTCCAGCACCGCTTTTCCTAGAGCCTGTAATTAACTTTCTCTGAATAGTGCGAAGAGTTTAGCGAGCATGATGCAAGCGAAGGCGAGGTGGTGAAGGCCGGCGAGTGTTTTGGCTAGCCTTTCATAATCTCTGGTGAGTCTC
>Ga0207652_10002850_pt1 | contig 14475 bp, 11 predicted proteins | sample KBSC63BmetaG_FD_184334 | JGI IMG/M metagenome (GOLD analysis project Ga0207652, IMG submission 184334) | Corn rhizosphere microbial communities from Kellogg Biological Station, Michigan, USA - KBS C6-3B metaG (SPAdes) (version 2) | ecosystem: Host-associated > Plants > Roots > Rhizosphere ... | reverse complement strand
GTAGAACATCATCCGCCCGTAGAACGTGTTCATGGGCACCGGGAACAGCGGCGCGCCGATCAGCTTCATGAACGCGGTCTTCGTGTTCGACGCGGCCTGGGTGGTGAACTTCACTGCCTTGCTGCCCGAGTGCTTCTGCGTGCCGTCCACGGTGACGGTGCCCATGTTGGTCTGCGTCTTCCAGTTGCCGCCGGGCGCGGCGCCGGTGGTGTAGCTCTCGAAATCGTCGCAGAACAGCGCCGTCCCGCAGCCCGCCCCGCCCGCCGTGCCGCCACTGCCCGACGTACCAGCGGCTCCGCCGCCGCCACCGCTCGCGCTCACGCCACCGCTGCCGGTCACGCCCCCGCTCGCGCTGGCCCCGCCGCTGCCCGCGCCGGCCCCGCCGCTGCCGTTGACGCCGCCGCTCGCGCTCACCCCGCCGCTGCCCATCTTCCCACCGCTGGCGGTCGATCCTCCGCTGCCCCCGCTGCCCCCGCTGCCCCCGCTGCCCCCGCTCCCGCTGCCGCCGGTGGCGCTGGCTCCGCCCGAGCCGGCGGGAGCAGAGCCGCCGCTGCCCGTCACCCGCGGCGAGGCCGCGCAGCCGAACGCGAGCAAGGTCAGCGCAACCGACAGGCGGATCAGCGGGGGGCGAACCATCGCCGCATTATGTACGACCGCACCCGGCCGAGCGCCCAATTCGGACGCCGCTACACCGCGGGCGGGTGCTGCTTCAGCACCGGCGCCTCGAAGTACCGATCCGCGCGATCGGGGAACAGCGTCACGATCACGCCCGGCTTGCCGGCCGCCGCCAGCTTGCGCCCCAGGCGCAGCGCCCCCGCCAGCGAGGCCCCCGAGGAGTGACCGACCAGCAGGCCTTCCTCCTTGGCCAGTCGCTCCGAGACGTCCCACGCCTCGTCCGTTGGCATGGCGATGACGCCGTTCAGCTCTTCCGGGTGGTAGATGGCCGGCACGATCGAACTCTCCATGTGCTTCAGGCCCTCCAGGCCGTGAAGCGCGTCGTCCGGCTCGACCGCCCAAACCTCGATGTCCTTGCGGTAGTCCTTCAACCGCCGCCCGGTGCCCATGACGGTGCCGCTGGTGCCGATGCCGGTCACGAAGTGCGTGACCCGCCCCTCGGTCTGCTCCCAGATCTCGCGGCCCGTGCCCAGGTAGTGCCCCTGTGGATTGGACGGGTTCGAGTACTGGTCGGGATAAAAGTACTTCTCGGGGTCGTCGTCGACCATCTTGCGGCACAGGCGAATGGCGCCGTCGCTCCCCTCCATGGCGTCGGAGAACACCAGCTCGGTGCCGAAGGCGCGCGTGATCTTCTGGCGCGCCCAGGAGACATTGGCCGGCATCACCAGCGTGACCGGATAGCCGAGGGCGCCCCCGATCAGCGAGTACGCCACGCCGGTGTTGCCGCTGGTGGAGTCGATGATGGTCTTGCCCGGCTTCAGCGCGCCGGTGCGGATGGCGTCGCTGATCATCTGATACGCAGCCCGGTCCTTCACCGAGCCGCCCGGGTTCATGAACTCGCACTTGGCCCAGTACTCGACCCCGGGCGTGTCGCGCTCGAACGTGCGCAGGCGGACGATGGGCGTGTCGCCGATCAGGTCGGTGATCTTCTCGGCCACGCGCAGGCGCGCGCGGCGCACCTGCTCGGCGTGCGCCAGCTCGTCGGCGGCGGTCCGCGTGGTGTCGGCGGCGATCGTCATGGTCTCGGCTGCTCCTCTATCCTTCGAACGACAAACTAGGCAAACGTCATCTCGGTGCCGGCGCCGCCACAGGCGAAGCACTCGGGCGTCCAGGGAATCTCGGCGCTGCGCGGCGGTCCGCCGTCGAGCGGCAGGCGCAGGTGTCTGGCCCGTCCCGTCTCGGTGTGCGCGTCCGCCAGCACCAGCAGCGCCTCGGCGGCCGCGGTATGCGCCGCCACCACGGCGGCGGGCCCGCCGTCGGTCGGCGCCGCCTTCGCCTCGGGGAGGTCCAGGGCCAGGTGCGGGCAGGGCCCCTGCCGGCGGAACGACACCATGTCGACCTGCGCGTCCTCGGCGCGTACGACGATCGCCGGGAGGCCCAGCCGGATCGCCGCCCGCAGCATGGCGTCGTCATCGAAGCCCGAACGGACGACCAGCGCGCACCCCTGCAGCGCCGCCACCCAGTCGGCGCCGGTGGGCCACGCCTGCGCCTCGAGGCGCAGGTCCGGGTTCGAGCCCTGCAGCGCCGCCGTCACGGCGCCCCCCAGCGGCGCCCGGCGGATCAGCCGCAGCGCGCCCACGCCCGCCGCGCCCAGCGCGCGCGCCAGCACCTCGGCCGTCAGATCGTCGCCGGCGACGGCCACGGTGGCGGCGGCGATCCGCGCCTGACCGTCGTACCCGATCGCCGGCAACGTCAACTGGCGCGCGAAGCGGCTCAGCGCCTCGGGGTTCAGGGACTACCTGCCGCCCGCGATCGCGGGAACGATCGAGATCTCGTCGCCGTCCTTGACGGGCGTATCCAGGTTCTTCAGGAAGCGGATGTCCTCGTCGTTGGCGAAGATGTTCACGAAGCGCCGCACCTGGCCGCTGTCGTCGCAGATGCGCTCCTTGATGCCGGGGTACTGCGTCTCCAGGTTCGCGATCAGGGCGCCGATGGTGGCGCCGGTCGCGGCGACTTCTTCCTTGCCGTTGGTCAGCTTGCGCAGCGGCGTGGGGATTCGAATGTTGGGCATGGGTCGGGTCTCCTTGATGTCTCTGACGACTTACTGTCTAGTTTACTGAACGGCCGCCTGCAACCTGTCGAAGTCGGTCAGGCTGGGGCCGATCAGCTCGGGCGCGGGCAGCTTGCCCACCAGCGGATCCTGCGTCTTCATGCCGTTGCCCGTGATGCACACGACCAGGGGGCCATCGTCCTTCCCGATGCGCCCCTCCTGGATCAGCTTGATCGTCGCGCCCAGCGTCACGCCGCCGGCCGTCTCGGTGAAGATGCCCTCGGTCTCGGCCAGCAGGCGCATCGCTCCGACGATCTCGTCGTCGTTCGGCTTGGCGGCGTGGCCGCCCGACCCGCTGATGGTCGACCGGGCGTAGAAGCCGTCGGCCGGGTTGCCGATGGCCAGCGATTTCGCGATCGAGGTCGGCGTCTTGACCGGCTTCACCTGATCGCGCCCCTCCAGCACCATGTCCACGATGGGCGAGCAGCCCGCCGCCTGGGCGCCGTGGATCCGGGTCTTGCGGTTGCCGCCGGACGCCAGCAGGCCCAGCTTCTCCAGCTCGCCGAACGACTTGCCGATCTTCGTCACCAGCGAGCCGCCCGCCATCGGCACCACGATGTTGGCGGGCGTACGCCAGCCCAGCTGCTCGGCGATCTCGTAGCCGAAGCTCTTCGAGCCCTCGGCGTAGAACGGGCGCAGGTTGACGTTGACGAAGCCCCAGCCGTACTTGCCCGCGATCTCCGAGCACAGGCGGTTGACGTCGTCGTACGTCCCCTTCACGCCCACCACGCGGGCGCCGTAGACGCTGGTGGCCAGCACCTTGGCGGGCTCCAGATCGAACGGGATCAGGATGACCGCCGGCAGCCCCGCCGCCGCCGCCTGCGCGGCCGTGGCGTTGGCCAGGTTGCCGGTCGACGCGCAGGCCACCGTGCCGATGCCGAACTCGATCGCCTTCGAGACGGCGACGGAGACGACGCGATCCTTGAACGACAGCGTCGGGTAGCTGACCGCGTCGTTCTTGATCCAGATCTCCTTGACGCCCAGGCGCTTGGCCAGGCGGTCGGCGCGCACCAGCGGCGTCATGCCCGTCTGGGTTCCCACGACGGGCGGCCCGTCGAGCGGCAGCAGCTCGGCGTAGCGCCACATGTTGTGGGGGCGCGACTCGATCACGGCCCGGGTCAGGACCTTGCCGATGGCGGCGTAGTCGTAGGCGATCTCCAGCGGACCGAAGCACATCTCGCAGACGTGGATGGGCGCCTTCGGGTACGTCGAGCCGCACTCGCGGCAGCTCAAGCCGGTCACGGTGGAAGGTCGGGGCGTGGGCACGGGGGCCGTGGTCATACGTTGTTCCTCAAACAGTTGTTAACGAGCAGGCGGGGGCCGGGTAGGCGGATGGGTCCAGCAGCCGAATGTGAGGGGTTGGCCCGCAGACCCCACACGTGGAATTCGGCTTGAATACGACAGTCCGGAAGGACATGGAGGCGGAATCATACTGGATGAGGCGTCCCGCGAACCGAGGAGTTTCGCCCCGCAGCAAACGGACGGCCTCGGCGCCTTGCAACGCACCGATGACGCCCGGAACGGGTCCCAGCACGCCGGCCTCGGCGCACGAAGGGCCCACGCCGGCCGGCGGGATCTCCTCGAACAGGCAGCGGTAGCAGGGGCGGCCACCGGCGGGGACGGTCAGCAGCTGGCCGCCCAGCCCCACCGCCGCGCCGTGCACCAGCGGCTTTTCCGCCAGCACGGCCGCGTCGTTGGCCAGGAACTTGGTGGCGAAGTTGTCCGACCCGTCGAGCAGCACGTCATAACCGGCCAGCAGCGCCGCGCTGCCCGCGTCGAAACGGGTCACGTGGGCTTCGACACGAACGGAGGGGAAGCGGGCGGCCACGGCGCGGGCCAGCGACGCCACCTTGGGCTCGCCGAGGGAGGCCGTGCCGTGGAACAGCTGGCGGTGCAGGTTCGAGGCGTCGACACGGTCATCGTCGACCACGCCCACGCGCGTCACCCCCCCGGCCGCCAGCGCGAACACCGCCGCGCAGCCCAGCCCCCCCGCCCCGATGACCAGGACGCCGGGATTCGCCGGAGGGGCGGGCGAGCGGGAGGGGGACGGCACCGACATCGGGGGTTGGAAATATTACGCAAACGAGACGGACTGGCCAGCGCGATGGACACGCGCCTGCGGGGGCTCTGCAGCGTCGCGCGGAGGCGAGCGGCCGGCGCACCCGACATACGATGTACACTGAGCCTCCCAACGGCGCTCTCCGTCCGCGTGGGATGACAATTTTGGTGAGGAGTGGCGCGTGAAGAAGCTGTCCAGTCTGGTGGTGCTGGTCCTGGTCGGCGCCTGTGTCGCGTACGTGGGCTGCTCCTCGTCGGATGGAAATGGCAGCGGCGGCGCTGGCGGGTCGCAGGGCGGCGCTGGGGGAACGGCGACCGTGACGGGCGCCGCCGGGCACACGGCGAACGGCGGCGGCACCTCGGCGGCCGGCGGAATCGGTGGTCAGGCCTCAGGCGCGGGCGGAACGAGCACGATCGGATCGGGCGGCACGAGCGCGGTGGGTAGCGGCGGTGCGCTGGGGGACAATGGCGGCGCCGCGGGGCACGGCCCCGCGAGCGGGGGTACCAACGGAGGAACGGCTGGCGCCGCCGGCCATTCGCCGGCCGCCGGCTCCGGCGGGAGGGGTACAGGGGGGCAAGGCGGGCCAGCGGGGCAAGCGGGACAAGGAACCGGGGGCGCCGCCGGCAACGGGGCCGGCGGTACCGCAGGTGGTGGATCGCCCGCGGGTACCGGCGGCGGCGCAGGTCAGGCGGGTGCCGCCGGCGCGGACGGCGGCGGCGCGGCGGGCGCCCGTGGGGCGTCCAGTACGCCGGACGTTTTGATCCTCCTCGATGTGTCCGGCTCGATGAGCGATCTGCTCGATGGCACGCACTGCACCGACAGCACCTGCGCGGACGGCTCGAAGTGGAGCCTGGTGAAGACGGCGCTCGCGGCGGCTTTGCCGCCCTACGATGGCAACATCAACTGGGGCCTGAAACTGTTCGCGACGCCTGCCCCCAGCAACGCCTGCAGTGTCTCGAGCTCCGTCGAGATCGCGCCCGCGCTCGCGAACGCGACCGCCATCGCCGCCTGGCTCGACCGCGTCGTGCCGACGACCAGCACGCCCACCACCGCAGCCGAGACGGCCGCCGCCAGTTACCTCGCGTCCCTCGCGGATGCTTCGCCGAAGTTCATCCTGCTCATCACGGACGGCATCCCCACCTGCGGAACGGGCACGTGCGCCCCGGACGCGTCGGGACAGGTCGTCAACCAGTGCGACGACGCGAAGGCGATCGCCGCGGTCAAGTCCGTCCACGATACCCGAGGCATCCCCACGATCGTGGTCGGCATCGGGACGGATCTGGGGACGGGCGCGGCGACGCTCTCCCAGATGGCGAACAACGGTGGGTTCCCCCGCAACGCCAGCCCGCAGTACTACCCCGTCTCCAGCGCCAGCGATCTGATCGCTGCCATCGCCCAGACCGCCTCGATTGTCACGACCGGGCCCTGAATGAAAAACGGTCCTGCCCGGCCGCCTCGCGGTGGCCGAACAGGACCGTGATAAGCGCCAGCGATTCGTCTAGAAGCGGATGCCGGCGCCCACGCCGATCTGGGCGAGGTTGCTCTTGAAGTCGACGCTGGTGCCGAGCACCGAGGTGCTCTGGAAGCCCAGCTGATAACCAATCTCCAGGTTCAGGAAGGCCCCCGGCGTAACGTCGTACATCGCGCCGGCATGGAACCCGACGATGAACCCCTTGGGATTGTCGACTCCCCCCGCGTCGGAGGGGAGCATCACGATCGAGTATCCCGGGGACACATATCCATAGAGCTGCAGCTTGTCCGCGACATAGCCGCCGCCGCCCAGGCGCAGCATGATGTCCAGCTCCTTGGATGCGTCTCCGCTGTCCTGATCCTTGCTCTTGAGGTTGAACGTGTACTGGACGCCCAGGCCGCCAAACAGGTTGGGCGTGAACAGGTAGTCGAAGAACGCATGCGCGCCGATCGCGAACTTCGTATCGCTGGACCCGCTCAAGCCACCGAAGCTAGCCTTCAGCGTTCCGAAGGGCATCGGCACCACGTTCAGACCGACGCGCATCTTGGTAGCCGCGCCAGCGCCACCCTCGGCTGCCATCACCGGCGGCGCCGCAGCCGCCGGGGGCTCTGCCGCCGGGGGTTCCGCCGCCCCCGGGGGAGGCGCCGCCGGCGGCTCCTGCGCCAGCGCCGTACCTCCGACCATCGACAGCGTCGCCAACAAGACCGGACCGCAAAGCTCCCTGAACCTCATGTCTCCTCCTGGAAATCGGGTTGACCTGCTGGAAACATGCTCGCGGATTTCGCCACGCGGTCAAATTTCAAGGTCAAAACCTGCCTAACAGGCCGGTTTCATTCGGCCGCTCACTTCGCGCGGGAAGTGCCCGCCAGCGCCCGTTCCACCGCCGACCACAGATCCTGCACGTCGTAGGGCTTCTCGAGCACGCCGCTGAACTCCTGGGCCTGGTTGCCCATCGCGCCCACGTCGTAGCCCGTGCTCAGCAGGATGGGCACGTTGCTCCCGCGGGCGCGGATCTCGCGCAATGCCTCGACGCCGCTCATGCGGGGCATCGTCATGTCCATCAGGATCAGGCGGATCAGATCGCGGTGCTGCTCGAACAGGGCGATCCCTTCCTGGCCGTCCGCCGCCGACAGGATCTGGAAGCCGCGGTGACTCAGCGCCCGCCGCACCAGCTTCTGCACGCCGGGGTCGTCGTCGACCACCAGGATCGTCCCCTGGTCGCCGGCGCTGGGCGCCACGGGCGGCGGCGGCGAGTCGACCGGGAACAGCACGCGGACGCGCGTGCCGAACCCCTCGCGGCTGTCGATGCGAATGGCGCCGGCGTGCGCGCGCACGATGCCCAGCACGGTGGCCATGCCCAGCCCGCGACCCTGGAACTTTGTGGTGAAGAACGGATCGAACACGCGGGCGCGCGTCGCCTCGTCCATGCCGCAGCCGTCGTCGGCCACGTCCAGGTACAGATACGGTCCTGGCAGGGGCGACTGGCCCGTGTAGGCCTCCAGATCGCTCTCCGTCACGCGGGTTTGATCGACGGAGATGACCACCCTGCCCGGCCGATCGCCGATCGCCTCGGCGGCGTTCGTGAGCAGGTTCATGATCACCTGCCGCACCTGCGTGGCGTCCGCCTCGATGGGCGGCACGCCCTCCTGAAAGTGGTAGTGCAGCTCGACCCCCTTGGGGATCAGCGCCTTCACCAGCTTCGCCATCTCGCGCACGGCGGAGGGCAGATCCAGGGCCTGCAGGCGGAACTTGCCCTGCCCCGCGTAGTCCAGCATCTGCTTCGTCAACTCGGCCGCGCGGCGCGCCCCGCGCTCGACCTCGTCCAGCAGGGGCAGGATCCGTTCGTCGACGCCCGGGGTGTTCCGCGCCAGCGACGTGTTCCCCAGGATCGTCACCAGCAGGTTGTTGAAGTCGTGGGCCACGCCGCCCGCCAGCACGCCCAGGCTCTCCAGCTTCTGCGTCTGGCGGACCTTCTCCTCGAAGCGCTTGCGCTCGGTGATGTCCAGGAACGTGACGATGGCGCCCGTGACCTGCTGCGACTCGGGATCGCGCACCGGCACGGCGCGGAACACCGCCCACGACACCACGCCATCCGGCTTGCGAACCCCCAGCGTCATCGCCGGCTGCGGTTGCCCCGTCACCAGCGCCTTCGTCACGGGATACTCGGACGCGGCCGCGTGCGAGCCGTCCTCGAAGATGGTGACGGCGTCGAAGTCGTTCACGTAGCGGCGCGTGGAGGGATCGAAGCTGACGCCCAGCACGCGCGAGGCCTCGGCGTTCGCATGCTGGATGGTGCCGTCGGCCGACACGTGCACCACCCCGCCGGGCAGCGCCTGGATCAGCCGCTGGCTGAACTCCTTGCTGACGTTCAGGGCCGCCTCGGTGCTGCGGCGCAGCCGGCCATCTCGCCGCAGCTGCTCGTGGACGGCGGTCAGCTCGTCGGCGCGCTGCCTGGCCAGCTGCTCCAGCTCGGCGTTGGCCTGCAGCAACTGGCGATCGACCCGCTTCGAGAAGAAGCCGGGCGTCTCCACCTTCGCGAGGCGCGCGGCCAGCTCGGGGTGGCGCTTCGCGTACGCCTCGACGTGCCCCTCCAGACGGGCCGGCGGCGACATGACGAACCGGCACGCCTCGTCGCCCTTGGCCCGGCACAGGATCTCCACGGCCACCAGCGGCTGTCCCAGCGCGTACTCGCACCACCCGGACGAGTAGCCGGCGTTCATCACACAGACGGGCTTGTCGCTGGACCGCCCGGCCTTCAGCCACGAATCCGACTCGAACGAGTACGGGTGGTCGTAGATCATCAGGTATTCGCCGTCGAGCGACGCCACGCTCTCCTGTGACAGCTCGACGAAGGCCCACCCGGCGTTCGCGAAGATCAGCGGTCCTGCCGCCAGACGGGTCAGCCGATCGCGCAGGCCGGTGCGCTCGGCAAAGGCGTGGGCATCGGCGAGCGCCATGGCGTGGGCGACGTCGAACAGCAGGCTGTGCGCGACGGAGGCCGCCTCTCCCTCCTCGCCGTAGATGCTGCGGACCATGTCGTAGAACTCGACCGACATCGAGGCGGCGCGCACCAGCATGTAGCGCTGGCCCGAGATCTCGACGGTGCCGCGCTCGGGGGCAAAGTTCTTGTCGGCGAAGTAGCGCGCGACGTGCTGCTGGGACTGAGCGAACAGCTCGACGAATTTCTCCGGAGCTCTGACAGTCTCACCCATCCCGGAATCGGAGAATACCCCCGATGGGGCCGGCGATGACCGGTCGTCGGGAAAAAACGTCGGATCGCGTCTTACGTCGATTCCGACGTGAACTGCGAGTCCGAGCTGAAGTACCGCTCGCCGGTGTCGCACAGGACGGTGACCACGGTCTTGCCGGGCCCCAGCTCGCGCGCCAGATCCAGCGCGATTTTGACGTTCGCGCCGGCCGAGATGCCCACCAGCAGCCCCTCGCGGCGCGCCAGCTCCAGCTTGACGCGCTGAGCGTCTTCCTCGCTGATCGTGCGGACCTCGGAGATCACTGACCGGTCGAGGATCTGGGGAACGAAGCCCGCCCCGATGCCGTCGATGCGGTGAGCCGCCGGCTTGCCGCCCGACAGCACGGCGCTCTTGGCGGGCTCGACGGCGACGATCTTCGTCTGGGCGTTCTTCTGCAGCAGCACGCGCCCCACGCCCGAGATGGTGCCGCCCGTGCCCACCCCGGCCACGAAGGCGTCGCAGCCTCGAGCCCCCATCTGGGCGACGATCTCGGGACCGGTGGTCCGGACGTGCGCCTCGACGTTGGCCTGGTTGCTGAACTGCTGGGGCATGAAGTACTCCGGGTGCTCGGCGGCCAGCTCGTTCGCCTTCTTCACGGCACCGGTCATCACCTCGGCGGCGGGGGTCAGATAGACCTCGGCGCCGTAGGCCTTCAGCAGGGCCCGCCGTTCCAGCGACATGTTGTCCGGCATGGTCAGGATCAGGCGATAGCGCTTCGCCGCCGCCACCAGGGCCAGGCCTACGCCCGTGTTCCCCGAGGTCGGCTCGACGATGACCGACTCGCCGGGGCGCAGGCGCCCGCTACGCTCGGCCGCCTCGATCATCGACAGCGCCACCCGGTCCTTGATCGAGCCCCCCGGATTGAACTGCTCGCACTTGCAGAACACGTCGGCCATCCCCGGCTCGACGAGCCGCCGCAAGTGAACGAGGGGGGTCCCCCCGATGAGCTCGAGCATGCTGTTCACGGCGACGGCTGGCATGGCGGCGGGCATCCTAGCCCTTCGATCCGCGAGCGACCAGTCGCGAAATCTGTGACGTGGGTAGATGTGATACGCCACTCACCCCGCACGATGTCGACGGCGGCGAACGTGGAAAGGGCGTCGGGTATGGGCCCGATTTTGTGGGCGGGGCTGGCCCTGGTGGTGGTCTCGACGATCCGATCGCCGCTGGGCACCGTATCATCCGTAGCCCCCTAAAATGACCGAGCCGCGCCACCACTTCCCGGACGATGTCTTACGGGCACATGCCGTGGGCACCGCGCCCGAGGCCACCCGTCTGGCCGTGTCGTGCCACCTGACCTTCTGCGCGGCCTGCCGCCGGGATGCCACCGAGCACGAGTCGTTCCTGCTGGCCTTCGGCGGGAAGGACGGCGACAGCTCCGGCCGCGTTACCAGCGCGTTACGCCAGCGGCTGCTGGCCGACCTGCCGGCGCAACCTCCGCCGCCGCCTGCCCGGCCGGCGCTGGTGCTGCCGAAGGGGCTCCCCGACCTTCCCAAGCCACTGCTGCACCATCTGGCCACATTGCCGAAGCTGGCCTGGCAGCGGCTGATCCCCGGAATCCGCGCCATCGATCTGGGGTTCACGGGCGTATGGCGCGCGCGCCTGATCGCCTTCCAGCCGGGCATCCCCATCCCCCGGCACGACCACCAGGGGATGGAGCACACGGTGGTGTTCCAGGGCGGGCTCAGCGACGAGAACGTTCAGCTGGAGCGAGGCGACGCGGCCACGATGATGGGCGGCGACACCCATCGCCAGCGCGTCCAGCCGGGCCCCCCGTGCATCGCGCTGATCGTCAACGAGGCGCCCCCCCTGCCGCTGACGCTGCTGGGCCACGTGCTCCGCCGCGTCACGCGCAGCTAGGGCGGCGTACTAGGGACGAGACAGCCGCAGGGGCGGCCGCGGGTACAGCGGGGGGCGCTTGTGCTTGCCGACGGAGCGGCGGATGTCGACGTCCGAGAACAGGAGCGACGGCGTCACGATCGACGAGGGCACGCCGACGAAGCCCAGCCCCCCGTCCTGAAAGTTGTAAACCTCGACGTCCTTACCCAGGGCGACGACGTCCTTCAGCGACCGCGGGATGATCCCTTCCAGCGTCAGGCCACGCACCAGCTGTTCCTTACCTTCGCCGTCGATCCGATAGGCCACCAGCGGCTTGACGGAAGGCGCGGAGCGCCCGCTGCCCGAGATGGAGATCATCGACAGCGCGTCCGCCGCGTTGGCGACGCCGGGGATCTGGGGATCGTCCAGCAGCCGAATCACGTAGCTGGCCAGCCCGCCGCCCTTCCCCGCGCGGCGCATCTCGCCCAGCAGCGCCGCCCGGGTCAGCCCCACGAGGGGCGCCCCCGCCTTGCCCGACAGGAACAGGTTGCCGATGGCGGCGCGCGGTCCGCTGAACCGGGTGGCGCGGGCATGACCGTTCGAGTGCGCGATCTCCTTGCGCGGGATGCGCGTCATCAAGAGGCCCTTCAGGATGCCCCCTTCGATCAGCGACACGCGGGCGGCGGGGACACCCTCGTCGTCGGCGTGATACGCGCCAAACAGCGGCGTCTTGCCCAGCGTGGATCGCGTGGGATCGTCCACCGCGTTCAGCAGCGGCGAGGCCACCTTCTGCCCCAGGCGATCGGCGAATTCACTCGACTGGCTGCGCTCCTCGCCGCCGACGGCGGTGCGCGGCGCCGGGGTGCCGGCCACGTTGTCGCCGATCAGCAGCTTGGCGATCTGCGCGGCCGCCGGTCCCTCGAACAGCACGCTGGCCACGCCGCTCGGGGCGATGGGCGCGCTCCGCATCGCCACCAGCTCGCGCGCCATCCGCTCGACCGCCTGCTGCATCTCGGCCGCGGGCGGTAGCCCCGCCGGGTCCAGCGCCGTGAACGTGACGAAGTCGGTCAGCCGCATGCCGTCCGCCGCCTGCGTCTCGGCCGCCACGTCGATGCGCATCGTGGTCGACGTCTCGTCCGCCGACGCGCCCTCGCTGGAGGCGAAGCGACGGCGCACCGTCGCGTAGGTGCCAGTCACGCGCGTGCCCGAGATCTCCGGAAAGGCCTTCAGCAGCCCCGACAGCCGGCTGACGGTGTCCAGGAAGGCGCCCGGATCCGGGACCACCTCGGCGAACGGAACCACGATCTGGGCGGGCTTCTCGGCCGAGAAGTCGGGGACCCCGGCGCTCTCCTCGTCCGAGACCTGGGCGGCGGCCGCCGACTGCTTCTTCGCCAGCGCCTCGACCGCCCCCTTGTAGGCCTCGTCGGTGCGCAGCCATAGCTCGCGCCGGAAGGCGGCGTAGTCGTCGTCGACGGGCAGCGATTCGATGTTCGCGCTGAACAGCGACTCGCTGGTGTTGCTGTTGTCGAACGCCGGGCTGCCCACCCGCACGTCGGTGCGCAGCGTCCGCCCGCGGTAAGCGACCGCGCCCGTCACCGCGCCGAACGTGGCAGTGGCGGTGGCCTGCTGCACGTCCGAGAGCGCGTAGCTGACATAGTACGGCCGCGGCGAATCGCCCAGCTTCAGCTCTTTCATCGACCGCGCCAGCTCGTCGGCCAGGCCGCGCTTCACCACGCTGTCGTCCTCGACGAAGGTGTGGGCGGGCGTCAGCACCACCTCGCGCCCGAAGCCCAGCGACCCCAGCGCGGCCAGCAGCACCCAGCGCGCGCGCTTCATCGGATCCTCCCTGCGGGGATGGCCTGCTGGATCGTCGGGGCGGGCAGGACGGGCGGCTTGTTGTTCCCCTTGTCCTTGCGCTCGACCTCGATCTGCTCGACCAGCAGGCTGGGGCTGCTGGCCGACACCGGCACGTAGCCCGACTCTGCGCCGCACATGCCGTTGAACGTCTGCGTGTCGTTGCCGGCCGCCAGGATCTTCGTCAGCGACGCCAGCGGCGTGCCCACCAGATCGGCGCCGCGCACCAGCTGATCGGGCCGGCCGTCGGCGAACACGCGGTAGACGAGGATGGGCAGCACCTTGAACGCCTGCGGCCCGCCCCGCGTGGTGTTGGTGAAGCCGCCCGAGATGTCCTTGAACAGCAGGCCGTATGGCTTGCCCTGGCGCGTCGCCTCGGCGCGCAGGCGGGCGCGCAGCTCGGCGATCGGCACGGCCGTGCTCGACTCGACCACCAGGTTCCCCTGGCGCGAGACGATCGACTTGCCCTCCTGGCGGCGCCCGTGGCCGTTCGAGTGGGTGAACCCACGCGTGGGCGAGCGGCTGAGCAGGAAGCCCTTCAGGACACCGCGCTCGACCAGCATGGCGCGCGAGGCTGGGACGCCCTCGTCGTCGAAGCGATAGAAGCCCGCCAGGTCGACGCCGTTCAGCCGGGTCAGCGTGGGATCGTCGTAGACGCTGATGAAGGCAGGCATGATGGGCTGACCCACCTTGCGCGCGAACGTCTGGCCTTCTTCCTCGTTCTTCTGCCGGTGGCCCTCCACGCGGTGACCGAAGATCTCGTGGAAGAAGACGCCGGCCGCCTTGCCTTCCAGGATGGCCGGGCCGATGTAGGGGTCGGCCAGCGGCGCGCGGCGCAGCGCCTCGAGGTCGGCAATCATCGCGTCGGCCGCGCGCAGGATCTCGGGATCGCCGGCCAGGGTCTCGAACGAAGTCGCGTCGAAGCTTTCGAAGCGATCCAGCTCCATGCCGTCGTCGGCGCGCGTCTCGGCCTGCAGGTAGACGCGCACGTAGTTCTCGGCGTCCTCGACCAGCGTCCCTTCGCTGTTGACGATCCAGCGATCGACGGACGATACCTGCAGGGTGACCTGCGAATCGTAGATGTTGGGGTGACCCTTGAACCGCTGCGAGAGCGACCGCACCCGCTGCTCCCAGCGCTCGCGATCCAGGCCCGACAGCCCCAGGTGCACCGGCGTCCCCACGCGCGACACCGGCTTCTCGTGCGAGAAGTCGTCGGACGTGTCCTCCTCCGCCGCCTTCAGCGTCTGCTGGGTGCGGATCTTCACGAACTGCTCGGCGGCTGTCTTGTACGTCCGGTCCG